>Ga0209382_10005682_pt1 | contig 16190 bp, 29 predicted proteins | sample SoiMetdeltSBSDD5_FD_187599 | JGI IMG/M metagenome (GOLD analysis project Ga0209382, IMG submission 187599) | Bulk soil microbial communities from a Populus tree surrounding site in Tennessee, USA - Soil MetaG P. deltoides SBSDD5 (SPAdes) (version 2) | ecosystem: Environmental > Terrestrial >...
AAGACCACTTCGGGCTGCAGCTGGCGTTCCAGGAGTATTGCGTTCGAACGTGGTATCTGGGGAAGCCGCTTAGCCTGGAGTCGAGCCCCGACCGTTGGGGGGTTCAATTAAAGGCGGACGGAACCTACGAGGCCCGAGCCTATAAGGACATAAACGATCTCAGGGTGTTCTTCTCTATGGCCACCAGCGTGATGTGGAGAAAGGCCCATAGTTATGCCGATCGTCGATCCTAGGGCATCTGTGGCCCAAATAGAGGGTGTTTTGAAAGGATGTCATCATCAATGACGTTCGTATTTACCGCAGATATTGAATTTGATGCCGAGGACTTGGATGACGCTTTTGAAAAATTGCGCAATCATTTTCAATCATTAGTGGACGGTATCGATACTGAATTGGGACAAATAGGAAACATGGAATTAAAACCAAAAGAAAGGAAAGAACCGTGACGGGAGATGAAAGTCTGTTGTGGGGGGCTATCTTATTTACTCTGGAAGGGCTCGATCTGGACCCAGACATGCAGGCACATTGGCTGCTGAATCTGGCGACGTGCTGCACCCTGGAAGCCGAATTGAGAAGGAGGAAAAGTGGCGAAAAAAGAATTGACGAAGAAAGATGACCCGCGTGAAGTTAGCTACGCGGCGGACTGGAAGGAAATTGAAAAGTCGCTCAAGGCGCTGACGGCGGGAGCGTTCGGGGCCGCCGTCTGCGTCGTCCGAAACCAGGGGGAGGCGAACCTGGCCGGGCAGATCGTCGGGAGGATCGCGGCGCTTCGAAACCGCTGGAAAAACGAGTGGGCGCAGGACATCCGCAACGCCCGGTCGGTCTGGGAGTCGCTGCGTAACCGGTGGATCGCCGGCGACGCCAAGCTGGAGACTTGGGAGCGTGCGTTGAAGACCGCCAACCAGAAGTGGCTGGACGAAGAGCGGGTAAAGCGGGAGGCGAAAGCGGCAGAGATCAACGCGGAGGTTAGAAAGATTGACGAGGACTACGTCTACACGCCGCCGCCTGTCGAGATCCAGGGAATGGGCACCCAAGAAAGAACGTCGGGCGAGGTATGGTGGTGCGACGGGGAGGAGTGCAAGTGCAAGCACTCGACGCCGTCCTTTCACCAGGCGATCCACCAGGAGCTCGGGATGAAGATCCTCTGTCGCGCCATATTTCAAGGCAAGGCCCCGGCAGACTGCCTGGAGCCGGTGTCGAAGTTCTTAAACGCTGAGGCGCGTCGGCTCTACGACCGGGCAGAGGTCAAGAATGGGAACCGGTTCATTTACCCGGGAGTCAGGGCGGTCAAGCATGAGGTCATGAGGAGGTCGTGACACGTGTCAAGATTTCATATTGAAAAGTAGTTACAAACTGTAATATAGTTTGGGGATATATGAAGGCGGAACCGAAAACAATGGAAGTGAGGATCGACATGCGGATGAGTGATCTGTTCCTCGCCTTGCAAGAGGCCGAGGACGTGCGGACGATCACGATTCATCCCTGGGTGGTCAAGCTGTTGGGCGGGATCAAGGAGACGGTATTCTTCACCAACATCTGTCAGTGGGTGCCAGGGACGAACCGAACCAAGGAAATCTACAAAACAATGGAGGAAATCGAAAACGAAACCGGGCTGACCGTTAAGGAACAACTGACCGCCAGGAAAAACCTCGTCAGTCTTGGCGTTATAAGGGAACGACATGCGCGACTGGAACACAGACTCTATTTTGCCCTGGACCTCGCCGGGATCGACCGAATTATTGAAAATGGCGAAATGACAGAACGGCAATCCCCGAAAACCAGAACCGTCATTCCCCGAAAATCACAAAGTGAAGTTCGGGAACGCCATAAAGGGCGTTTCGTTAAAAGGAACAAGAGAATTACAAGAGAGTTACAAGAGAATATACAGATTAAGAATCATGAGGCCGCAAACGGCCTGATTGCAGCTAAAGCAGCGAAGAAGAAATCGGAACTGGATCCGCGCATAAAAACCTTGACCGACCGAATTTTTGAAAGCGATCCAAACAAGTTTCGCGATCTGATCAAGTGGGTTAAGCAGGGTCAGAAATACAACTATACCGACGAGGTGATCGCTAAAACTCTCACTGACTGTGAACGCTACATAAAGAGACCGGACATGAATAACTGGTGGGGGTATTTAGATAGCGTGATCCTCAAGGTAGAGGCAAAACTAAATTTGAGCGCTGAGCGGTCAGGTGATGCCGAGCAAGATTATCAGAGAGGACTGGTCGACCTATATGCCGAAACGAAAAACGACTGACACGAGAGAGACATGCAAGGGCGGCGCGTCGTTTAACCGCCAGAGGTACGAGCACAAGGAAGGGGCATTGGTATCCTGTTATCGTTGCGGAACGAGAATGGGCTGCACGTGGTGCTGCGAGTCGCTGTCCGATCTGATTTGTTTGAAATGCCACAACTGGGCCTGCAGGATTGGCATCGACCGGCACGGCGACGTAGTCCCGAATGAGAAGGTGCCTCGCGTTCTTACTGACCGTGGACTACGCCTCTGGAATCGGACAACCAGAGAAATTGGACAAGAGTTTTTAGACGAAACAGATAAGTACATAAGGCACGAAATATCACGACCGCAATACAGCGCGTGGATGCGCCAGAATGGTTGGGATAAAGAGGCCATCGAAATTGAAAAGTCTTGGGATAACGAACGAACGCAGTATGCGAAAAGTCGGATCGTCCGCGAACAGATGGCCAAAACAAGATCTTGGATGCTGTATGATTGGGAAAAACAAGGGGAGGAGCAGGCGGAACACAGTCCCGAGGGCTCGTCCGATGGGGAGAAAAAAGGTTGACTTCGAGTCGGCGCGGAGACAGATCGAGCGGGAGGAGATCGCGCAGAGGGTGCCGCAAATACCTCTTACCCGCGAGGAGCAGATGCGGCTGAACGCCCGACGGAGGTTTTTAAAGGAGCAACTAAGAGTTTTGGAGGCAAAGGAAAAGAAACGTGGAGCCTAACGTGGCTAGAAAACTAACTAGCATAGATGAGCCCTGCACAAGTCACTACCACTTGGGGGAGGTCCGCTTGTGTCACGCCGTCCTGATGAGCGCGATCAACGACTACCTTAGCCCGAGGACGAGCAGCAAGAAGAACGGCCGCCACCAGAAGGAGGACGCCGTTCTGTGGTTCACCAAGCCTGCGCCGCGCCACGTGTTCTCGTTTCCGGCTGTGTGCGAGACGCTGAACCTCGACAGTCACGCGGTGTGGAGGGAGTTGCAGAATCAGGAGATGGGGAATGGCAAGTTAAGGATCTTGACATGATGCCGAGACCGCGAATGGTTCAAATAAAAAGGAGGAGAAATGCCCAAGAAAGCGACCAAGAAGAAAACCATCATCATCAAGAAACCCAAGAAGAAGGCAACCAAGAAGCAGAAGGAGGAAGAGGAGCGGCTGCTGTCCACATTGCCGGACGTCGTGCTCCCAGGCCTCAAGACGGCGACCTCCTACGAGCCGCCTGCCGATCTCGCCTACGAGGAGTGGCGGGTCTACCTGTTTCAATTGGTGACGGTCGGGGAGTTCTGCAAGTGGGCGGTCGGGGCCATGTTGAACTACGGTGAGAGCCACTACGGGGAGAAGTACGCTCAGGGGGCCGACGAGACCGGTTACCCGCCGGAATATTTGTCCATCATCAAGTACGTCGAGAACCGGGTGAAGCCGACGACACGTATCAGCGAGCTTCACTGGTCGCACCATCGGTTAGTCGCCAAGATGGTGGAAGAGGACCAGCGGGACTGGCTGGAAAGGGCCAGGAGAAACGGCTGGTCGGTGCGCGAGATGGAGGAGCAGCTAAGAGCGGCGCGGGAGAGAGTAGAAGTCTACCAGGAGCCGGAGCTGGAACTGGAACCGCCGGAGAAGCCGTCCTGTCTGGAGCTTCTAAAGTGGGCAATCAATCACATCTATGAGCCGAAGCACGCGGATGAAGAGGCGCGGCAGGAATGGGAAGCCCAGTTTCAGGCGGTAAGGGAAATGACGACATGAACGAGATCCTCATCAGCAAGACCTACCTGCAGTTCGTGAAGTCGAAGTCCTGCGTGGTCAAGCTTCCCGGCTGCGGCGGCCCGATCGATCCCCATCACCTGATCGCCAGGGGCCAGCGGGAGAGCAAGCGAAACGACTTCACCTGCATTCCCCTTTGCCGACAGCACCACACCGAGGTCGAATACGGCGGGGTGGAGAAGTTCCAGCGCGACTATAGGATAAACCTATGGCAGGAGAACTCCCGGCTGCTGACCGACTGGATCGTCCACGGGCAGGACGCCGTCCTCGAGCAGAAACTTAGGGAGTCGATCAAGGTCATCCGCGATGCGAAGAAGAAGACCGGTCAACCTAAAGGCTAAGACCAAGAAGCTCTGGGAGGAGAGGGGTTACCGTGTGGCTAACTGCGAGTCGAGATGGGGCGGGTTCGCCTTCGACATGTTCGGGTTCGCCGATCTGTTTTGCTTTCGCCATCGGGGACCCGTCAAGCCGGGGGAGTACGTGATGATCCAGGTGGGCCGCTGGGCAGACCATTCGACCAAGCTCCAAGCCCTTAGAGACAACCTGGTGGCAAAGGACTGGCTTATTTCTGGTGGGCGGATCGTGCTGAGCCTGTGGCGCTACAAGGTCGAACCGGAGAAGCGGCGGTCCGGCTTCGAGGTGCGGGAGGAGGACTTCAGGGGATGAAGTGGCACAGCGCCAACATCTGCGCTAGCTGTTGGGAGAAGAAGCGCGGCGAGGAAGTCCTGTTCGCGATGATTCGAGCCGAGTCTGAGATCTGCTGCTACTGCGCCAAGATTAATTTCGATGGTATCTACGTCAGGGAGGACGCCGAGGCGATCAAGTGCCGCCACCGGCGCCGGTTAGCGAGGGTTTAAAAAATGCGAGGACAAAAAAACGGAACACCGGAAGAGGTGGCAGAGTGGAAGGAAAAGATCAGGCACCTGCCGCAGACCTACAAGCCGGGGCAGTCGGGCAACCCGAAGGGCCGTCCGCCGAGGAAGACCCCATCGGAGGTCCTGCACGCCTTCGCCATGGCCGAGTACGGGAAGCACGGCCCCGAGCAGCTGAAGGAATTGCAGAAGAGGATGCCAGAGCCGTGGCGCTCCAAGCCGATCGAGAAGATCACCGTCCTGGAGTTCGTCTCCTGGATTCACCTGATGCAGGCGATGCGACCTGCGGGATGGAAAGAGAGGGCCGAGCTCTACGACCGGGTGGAAGGGAAGCCGATGCAGAAGATCGCCATCACGGAGGACCCCAACGAGGGCCGCAGGGCAAGGTACGACTGGCGCAAGCTGTCCACCGAAGAGCTGCTGAAACTCAAGGAAATTCAAATGAAGGCGATGGTGGGAGAGGAGGACAAATGAAAGCCGACTACCCGCCGAACTGGAAAGAAATCTCGACGTTCATCCGTTTTGAAAGGGCAAAGGGTCGGTGCGAGTGCGAAGGCGAGTGTGGATTGCACAAGACGATGCCGGGGCCGCGCCGGTGCACCGAGCAGCACGGACACGCGGCGAAGTGGGCCAAGGGTAAAATAGTTCTGACCACGGCCCATCTTTGTGACTGTGACCCGCTATGCGGGGACGAGTCGCACTTGAAGGCGATGTGTAATCGATGCCACCTTCGCGTTGATGTTCCCTTGCATGTCAGGCACGCCAAGAGGAACCGTCGGGCAAGGTTGGCGGTCGGAGACTTGTTCGAATGAATCACCTGGACCTCTCCGACCTGCCCTCGCTCGACGAGATCGAGTCGGAGTTGGCATCCCGCTCGCTCTACGAGTTCAACCGCGTCAGCTGGCCGATCCTCAACCCTACAGAGCCGCTTATAGATGGCTGGCACCTGCAAGCGATCTCGGACCACCTTCAAGCCGTCTTTCACGGCCACATCCAGAACCTGCTGATCACCATCGCGCCGCGCATGTCGAAGTCCACTCTCGGATCGATAAAATTTACGCCTTGGGTGTGGACTCAGGACCCGTCGTGGTCGTTCATGTACGTCTCGTTTAGCCGTGACCTCGCCTCCGATCATTCGGTCAAATGCAGAAGGCTGATCGAGTCGTCCTGGTATCAGAGGCACTGGGGGCATCTCTTCCGGCTGACTTCGGACCAGAACGAAAAAATGAAGTTCTCAAACGACAAGCGCGGGGTGCGCGAGGCCTACGGCATGGGCGGCACGACCGGGTCTGGGGCCAGGATTATCGTGGTCGACGACCCCCATGACGTAAAGGACTGGACGAGCCCTACCAAGCTCAAGCGGACCCTCGACACCTACGACGCCTCGGTGCACAACCGACTGAACAACCCGAACGACCCCCGCCGGGTGATGATCATGCAGAGAATTTCGGAGCGCGACCTGGGGATGCACGTCGCCCGTCAGGGGTGGGAGCACCTGATGCTCCCGACCGAGTACGACCCCAAGCGCAGCAAGGCGACGGTCCTGGGGTGGAAGGACCCACGACAGCGACCGGGAGAACTTCTTTGCCCCAAGCGCTTCAGCGCCGAGCAAGTACGCACAGAGAAGGAGAAGCGCCCCAGGATATTCGCCAGCCAGCACCAGCAGAACCCTTCGACCGACGCCGGCGCGATCTTCAAGCGCAACCTCTGGCGGTTCTACTCCGAGGACCCGAGGACGATGGGCCAGCACATGGAGACTCAGCTGCAGAGCTGGGACTGCGCATTCAAGGACGAGCCGCTGTCGTCGATGGTCGCCGGTCAGGTCTGGGGTAAGATGGGCGGGAACTACTTTCTGCTCGATCGCCGGTTGGAGCATCTGTCGTTCGTCGGCACCGTCGCGGCGGTTCGGGCGATGACCCAGCTATGGCCGAAGGCGAGGGCGAAGGTCATCGAAGACAAGGCCAACGGCACGGCTGTCATCAATACTCTTAAAGACGAGATTTCCGGGCTGATTCCTTGGCCGCCGAAGGGCGAAAGGATGGACAGCAAGATCGGAAGAGCGTGGTCGGTCCAACCTCTCCAGCAGGCCGGGAACCTTTACCTGCCCGACCCGCAGAAGGTAGGATGGGTCGAGGAATTTATAGAATATTGCGCCTCATTCCCTGACGCAGAATTCGATGACGACGTTGACGCCTTGACCCAGGCTTTGCAGTACATCGAGCAGATCCCGTCGTCGTCGGCCCCGCTGGCGGTGGGAAACGGAACACGATGGCTAAAGTAAAAAAGAGGGTGATCGATTTCCGCGAGCGGGTGATCAACGGCGATCCGCTGAAGGCGACCAATAAACAGGCGATGATGGTCACCTCTCCTAGTTCGCAATACTCCTTACCTCCGGCGACGTTTGCCAAGAAAAAGATTACCGTCACGTTGAGCGAGCCGGACAAGAACAGAGCCCCGCCCGGAAACATATGGGATCATAGAGGGGAAATATTCGGCAAACTCGTCGTGTGCGGCTACGCGTATTCAAAAAAAGATAAACGACGAGCGAGAAGCACCAAAAATGAGATAGTCAAACCGGGATGGTGGATCGGCCCAGGGTGGAACCCCGCCCCTTTGCGCACCAGGGGATATGACTGGAAGCACTATTGGTGGTGTCTGTGTCTTAACTGCAAGCGCGAGGTAACCGACGCGATATCGACGCATGGTCTTAACAAGCACAAGTTCTACGGCGGTGCCTGCCGTGAATGCTTGGGATTTAAGGCGGGCAAGTGATAGACCCCATCCACCTGTGCGACTACGTCATCCGGCCCGTGGATCAGTTTCTGGGCATGTGGTCGGTTAACTCCGAGCGCCTGGTCCTGGGTACGATCTGCCAGGAGTCGGAGTGCGGCCGCTGGCTGAAGCAGCTCGGCGCCGGTCCCGCCCTCGGCATCTGCCAGATGGAACCGGCGACGCACGACGACTGCTACGTCAACTTCCTGAACTTCAACCCCGACCTACTGACGAAGGTCATGGCGTTCAGCAGCATCAAGTACCACTTTGGCATTCCCGATCCCGAGGAGATGATCGGCAATCTGAACTACTCCGTGGCCATGTGCAGGGTGAAGTATTACCGCGACCCTTACCCGATCCCGAGCACACTCGAAGGCCAGGCGGAGTACTGGAAACGGGTGTACAACACCCACGAGGGGGCCGGAACGGTGGAGGACTACGTGTCGAGCTGGCATCGATTCATAACGGGTGTCGTATGAGCGACGAAGAAGAAGACCGCCAGAAACCGCTGACCCTGGACGAGATCCTCAAGCAGGAGAAGTCCAAGCCGAGGCGACCGGGAAAGATTGCGGTCCCAATAAGCATCGGGCGTGGCGTGGGCGCGAAGATAAAAAAAATGGACGGCGACTACGAGTCAGACGACGACGATTGAAAAATTCAATTTTACTCTCATTTTTAGTTGATATATAACCCGAAATCGTAAGGCGGAGGTTACGGCTCCGGAAAAGCCTAATGCGTTTCGTGCTTGGAACTGTTTTCACAGTACCCGTTCATGAGCGCACTACGTTGACCATCCACAACGGTCTCCAGGAGCGATCACCTTGCATATGGGATCGGGTATGTCTCAAGCAAGCGAAAAACTGGTCGGCGAACGCGCTGCTCTCCACCTCAAAGTTGATGAGAGCCAACCCTGGCGGTTCAGGAGCTTGCAGGTGGTCAGGACATAGGACGTAAGAAATGCGAAAGGCCGGAAGTAAGTGCCCCCCGGCCTGACGCAACGAACGTTCGACTACCTTGTTACGGAAGGCAGCTGAGCCTACTGTATTTCATCTTGGGTCGTTAAGGCAAGAGGGATACGAGGGGCATAGAGGGCAGGGTTATATATGGCTGAAGCCACCGCACGCATCACCCCCAGACGATCCAGGCAGAACCGGTTCGGCGAGATCGGCAACACCGGTCTCAACGCCCAGACCGGGGTCCTCTACGAGGAGTTTCGCCGCGAGCTCGTCGGCCTGCCGGGAATCAAGATCTACGAGGAGATGAGCCGCAACGACCCCATCATCGGCTTTATCTTATTTGTCATCGAGCAGTCGATCCAGCAGGTCGAGTGGAAGGTGATCCCGTTCAGCGAGGAGAAGAAGGACGAGGATTCACGGCTGTTCATCGAGCAGTGTCTGGACGACATGTCGCAATCGTGGCCCGAGACCCTTTCAGAGATCTGCTCGATGTTCGTGTTTGGGTGGGCACTCACTGAGACCTGCTACAAGATGCGCAAGGGGACCAACCCGCCCAACGGGATGCCGAAATCGAAGCACAACGACAACAAGATAGGTTGGCGGAAGTGGGCGATCAGGGGCCAGAACACGCTCATCCGCTGGGAGTTCGACGAGTCCGGCGGGATAGCCGGGATGACCCAGACCATCAGCCCGACCGTCTACGAGGAAGTCACCATCCCCATCGCAAAAGCGTTACTTTGGCGCACCAAGATCGACAAGAACAATCCCGAAGGCTTGTCGATCCTGCGTCACGCTTACGTTCCCTGGTGGTACGGCAAGCGGCTGAAGGAGTTCGAGGCGATCGGCCACGAGCGCGACGCCGCCGGGCTCGCCGTCCTGACTCCACCCGAAGGCGTGGACATCTGGAACGAGAACGATCCCGACATGTCGATGGCGCTCTCAGCCGCCTCCAAGCTCGTCACCCGCATCAGGCGTGGAGAGAATGAGGGAGTCGTCAAGCCGTTCGGCTGGACCCTGGAACTCCTGTCTTCATCCTCCCGCCGCCAGTCCGACCTGAACACGACGATCATCCGCTACGACACCCGGATCGCCCAGAGCGTTGCCGCCGACTGGGTGATGCTCGGCCACGGCCAGACCGGGTCGAGGGCACTGTCGGTCGACAAGACCGACATGTCGGTCCTGTGCCTGTCAGCTTACCTGAAAAGAATAGAGGAGGTCGTCAACCGGTTCGCCATCCCGAGCCTGCTGGAGCTCAACAGCATGGACTCTACCCGTCCCCCGAGCCTTAGCCACGGCGACATAGAGACGAAGGACCTGAGCCAACTTGGCACCTACTTAAAGACCCTGACCGATATAGGTGCGATAAATTTTCCAGACGATGCCCTTGAGGAATATGTTAGGACTGCAGGTGATTTACCACCAGCACCAGACGAACCAGCGATTCCAGAGGATTGGGCTTATACGGTACGTCAGCCCGTGACCGAGGAACCGGTGCAACCTAACGAACCGGCTGTACCGTCCAATGCCGATGCTGAACAACCCGAAGAATAGTACGTTTGCTGACGTTAAAGCGTGCGGCTAATTTGTTGAGGCTGGTGATGCGCGGTTTATACTGCTCCAGAATTTGATTGGCAGTAGTAGGATCAAGCACCGAGTTGTGATGTTCTTCGCCTCTGCGAGGATTATGTGTTGCACACCATCCGCCACGGTTCTTTGCATACTTGTCGCGCATGTTATCAAGTGGCGTTCCTAGAAATAGATGGTCGGGACGAACACAAGGCGGATTGTCGCAGCGGTGGAGGACGTAAAGCCCTGGCGGGATTTCACCATGGGTCATTTCCCAAGCGACTCGATGAGCAACTTTCATAACTACTTTTTTTGGGGCAAGGCGAAAAGTAAAAGCACCGTAACCATCGCGCCTTTTACCGCCCTGCCATATCCAGCAGGTTTCTGTCTTGAGAACCATTCGCCAGAATCGGACAGCATTGGGTAATGATTTGGTTGATTGGGGCATGAGAAGTATATATAACAATCGCGTGAAAAATAATAGCTTTTTACTTCGCAAAGCATCCGTTGACCGCCGCCTCGTCAACCGCCTCGAAGCCCTGGCCCGATCCTACGAGCCGGCCCTGCGCGACGCCTTCTTAGCCGCCATCAGGTCAGCACGACAGCGAGCCACTCTGGAGACCATCGAGCAAGCCCTAACCCAGATCGACCCCGCCCAGGCCATCAGGTCCGCCACAGGAGGCCTGGAATTCTCCCAAATGCAAAACACCCTGGCCGACATAGTGGAGGCAGCAGGCTCTCAGGTGACAGAGTCCCTGCGCCCACAACTGCCAACCCAAATTCGCGAGATCGCCCGGTTCGACATCGTCAACCCCTACGCCGCAGACTACGCACGCCGCGAGGTGGGCCGCCTCATACGAAACATCACCCAGACCACCATGGAGGGCGTGCAAACTCTCATAAACAGGGGCATCACAGAAGGCATAACTGTCAGGGACACGGCACGCCAAATAAGGACCATGGTCGGCCTGACGGACCAGCAGATGAGATGGGTCATGAACTACGAGCTTCGCCTGCTGGACAGAGGGGAGATCAACATAGAAGCCAAGGTCCAGCGCTATGCCGACAAGGTGCTCCGCTACCGGGCAAACACCATAGCGAGAAACGAGACCCTCTCGGCCTCGGCAGCCGGACAGCAGTCTGCATGGCAGGCGGCCATCGACCAGGGGTTTCTTACAGGCGACGAGACCAAGGTTTGGATAGTCGCCAAGGACGCCCGGCTGTGTGAGGAGATCTGCGAGCCGATGGGAGGGCAGAAGCGAAAGCTCAGAGACCCGTTCAAGACCGGCGACGGGCGGTTGATTCAAAGACCACCGGCCCACGTCCAATGTCGATGTTCAACCGGTCTGGTGCTCTGATGAATGAGGAGCAGCTTAGGAAGTTCATGGAGCCGCTGACCTACAAACTGGACCTATGCGAGAAGCAGATGAGGCGCGACAGGTGGGTGGCAGCGGTGGTGATAGGCGGGTGCTCGTACGTCGCTGGTGTCATAACTAGCTGGCTGCTGGACTGAGCATGGGCGGGGTTTTGGAAGATCATTAAGAAACCTTTTATTGAAAAGCTTGTCAAGGAAAAAGTGAGCACCGTTGAAAAACAAGAGAAATAATCGTGCCAGGTTACAACATGGAAACTCGACTAAGTTGATGTGAGAAATGAAACTCATCCTCGTCAAGGAGAGAAACCGGCTGGCGACGCAGTATCGGATCGAGAACTCGTGCGGCTACACGCTGGACGCAGAGATCGAAGAAGTGCTAGGGATCGGCAAGCAGGACGTTGGGACGCGGCTGGAGGTTGAGGTGTCGAACGTGTACCGATTAGCGCTTAGCGACAAGGAGTGGATCGGCCCGTGGGACCCGCCACGGCCGTCTTACCTCGACGCGAAGTTACGGAGGGAGTTATGACAATATCTCTCGTGAGTATTCTCGTCACCCTGATCGTGGTCGGTTTGCTGTTATATATAATTCAATTATTGCCGCTCGACGCCATCATCAAGAAGGTCGCCTATGTGGTCGTACTGGTATTCGTGCTGCTCTGGCTTGTCTCCCTGCTCGGCGGCGGTCCGGTGATCCGTATTGGCTGAACCGAAGAAGAGGAAGCGGACGTGCAGCGAGTGCCTGCATTTCAGGGACCCGTACAGGAGGACCGTGGACGTCTGGCTCGGCGAGTGCCACTTCAACCCGCCAAAGGTGAGTGAGGGGCTGAAGCGCGCCCGGTTTCCCTTGGTCGCCCCCGATGACTGGTGCGGACAGTTCAGCAGAAGAATCGACTACCATGAGTAGGATCGTTGACCTCTACAGGCAGATGGCAGAGCTTACCAACGCCGTCTGCGCGAAGTGCCCGGTACCTTACAGGTGCTGCGAGGATGCCGGATGCGCACAGGCGATGGCGTGGACAGAGACAGTGGAGCAGGTCAATTTGACCGCCGACAAAACTCACATACCATTTCTCGAAGATGACGGGTGCATCTTACCTGCGCATTTTAGACCTCTTTGTTCGATCTGGCTCTGCAAGGACGCGGTCAAGCCGCCGGGGTACGCGGAGCTGCTGCGCGAGATCGCCGAAGCGGAGAAGGAGAGATTAAGGACTTGACCCGCTACGATGAAATTCTCTATTCGATGACCAGCGAGCTTGCGCTTCACCGAGTAGAAATCGAGCGCAATGAGACGGACCCGGATATAAATCTAAGCTGGCTAGAGCTGAGAATTTATCTCGATCACTCTAACCAGCGACCCGTTAAAGTTGCCTTCAAGGCCGAATCAATCCGCAACCTAACGAAACGGTAAAAGTTAAAAACCCATGCCATGTCACGTCCGGCTTAGTCGAGCCGAGTCATGCCGTGTTCCGCCGCGCTGTGTCAAGCCGAGATCGAGTTTCCATTGGTCTTCCTCACTATCTTGTCCTTGCTCTTTTCATCCACGTCGAGAAACTCGGGCACCTCCAGGGCGTCGATCTGCGCACAAGCCGGATATTTGGGCGGTGAAGAAGAAAGGCGCCAAGCGGGCTATACCCGGCGGGCTTTGTGATTCATCGTATAAGGCGCTTGACCTAGTAAGAAGTTTGCCAGGAAACTTTGAGATCGAGCACCGGCCCGGCGAGGATACCCGGTGCCTGCATTACTGCGCGGTTAAAAATTTCTGTTCACACGGAAGGAGTTTAACGGATAATGTGGCGAACGATGACACCTCGGGATTGCGCTAGTTTCTACGAACAACTAACGCAAATAGAAGTAAATTGGTATTTGGAACACGGCAAATTTCGCGACCGAATTGTGCGTGATAAAAGCGGCAATAAATATGTTATTGGCGACTGGTCTTGGAATGCCAAACACCCAGACCGTTACGAGTGCATTGAGCGTAGGATGAGCATGGAAAGGAACTTAGGGAAGTGACACCGAGGGAAAAGCAAATGTATGACGCATTAGCGCAGATTGCGCGCCGTGATTGCGCTAGTTTCTGCGGACTGGTTGCCAGAAAGATGATCGAGAAGATGAGAGATCACAAAATTGAGGAAGTAATCACCACGAACGAGGAAGTGATAGAGGTTTATAACAGGACGTTTAACAAGTGACTCATGTCGATTTGTTTTCAGGCATCGGCGGCTTCGCCCTTGCGGCTAAGTGGGCGGGATTTACGACCGTGGCCTTTGTGGAGATCGAGCCTTATGCGCAGGAAGTCATCAAGCAGAGATTCGGGGCTGTATCCGTCGCCGATGCCGAGCGATGTCACAGGCGGCAGGACGACGAAAGGCAAGCTCAGGCAGAACGAGAGCGGACTTCGGAAATATGTTTTATGGCCGACGCCGATAAATCAGGATGCGAAACAAAGCGGCTTCGCACCGTCGGGAACGGGCAATGCGCTGAAACTGAGTTTCGCCGTCCAAGACTTTACGAAGACATTAGAACCTTTGACGGAACCATCTACAGAGGAACAACCCTTGTTACCGGGGGGTTTCCTTGCCAGCCATTTTCCCAAGCCGGGCAGCGAAGAGGCGCGAGCGATGACCGTGCGCTCTGGCCGGAAATGTTCAGGGTTATACAACAGATCAGGCCCGCTTGGGTGCTTGGTGAGAACGTTGCTGGATTCGTCACGATGGAGCTCGACAACTGTATTTCTGACCTGGAACGTGAAGGCTACGCCGTCCAGCCGCTTATTATTCCAGCTTGCGCCGTCGATGCCCGACACCGACGAGATCGAGTCTGGATTGTTGCCCACGCCGATAGCGACGGAGGAGGGACACGGACACGCGGCAACATGGTCAGCGACTTACGCGGGGCTAACCAACTTTGCGATGGGGAAGGGCAAACAGAAACCTGGTTGGAAGATGTGGCCGACGCCGAAGGGCGAACCGTCTGGGCCGGATTATGCGCGGATGAACAGACCGGAGAGCGGCGGCGACGATCTGGCAACGGCGGTAGCGAGGGTTGCCGGTGGATCCCTGAACCCGACGTGGACATCGGTATTGATGGGTTATCCACCGGATTGGACGGAGTTGGAATAAATGGGCAGACCGAAAAAATCAGACCCGATTCGCTTTTGTGCCGGGTGTGGCAACAAATTGAAACGGAAAATCTTCAACGGACGGATGGAAGATCGCAACGTGTTTTTGAAACGTTCTTATTGCGACCGGAAGTGTATGGGCAAAGCATTTGTCAAAGACACGCCATCGCGTTCGGCCTTGCGCAAGAGAGTTACCCCGTTCCGTGGGAAGAGTTGCGAGTCGTGTGGGGCTACGAAGAATCTGCACGCCCACCACATAGACGAGAAGTTGCTGAACGACTCGCCCGACAACATCCAGACCTTGTGCGGGAGTTGTCACGTTTCGCACCACCACCGTGCTCGGCGTGCTGGGCTGACGGTAGCTGGGAGGCTGGATTGCCAAGAGTCGCAACGGGTGTGAAGAATCGTGTCAACCGCCTTAAAGGACTCGGCAACGCCATCGTCCCGCAAGTCGCGTATGAAATCCTCAAAGGCATAGCAAAATTTTCAGAGAAGGGATCAAGGCGCGATGAGTGAACGCCGCGGTGATTATCGGAAATATGCCGAGCGGGTATATCGCCATTTTGACCGAATCGCCGAGCGCGATGTACTTCGCATCATCGTCGATATTTGCGATAAAGCCGGGGTTTATTATTTCAGAAATTATCCGAATAAGATTGTGACAAGCAAGGACGGCGAAAAAATACTCGCTAAAATCCCCGATCATCAGAAAGGCAAGCCGGACATCACGGTCTGGTGTAAGAACGGCCTGACACTCTCGATCGAAACCAAGGCGCCGACGGGGAAATTGACGCTGGACCAGATGCGATGGCGCGACGTGCTCATCGCACGTGGGCATGAATACCATGCGCCAAGAACCATCGAGGAGGCGCACGCCATCGCGAAAAGAATTTTGGAGGTCGGAAGATGAGGTTTGACAGTGAGCCTTGATTAACTCAGTATCTGATATCCGCTGAGAAAATCACCCAATACCAACATAACAGGAGGCAATAATGGCAAAAGCAGATAAAGAATCTATTCGGCAGAAACAGGCAGAACACTTCAAGGAAATCCTGGCCGGTGCACAGGAAATAATCGACGATCCCGAATCGACGCCGGAAGAAATAAGCGACGCCGAACAGACCGCGCGAGCGATGACAGATGGTCTGGAGCGATTAAAAACCAAATACGGGGTAGCTCCGAGTGGTAGTGAGGAACCACCACCACCTACGACATAAACAGTGGCAGCGGCGGACACCAAAAGGCCCCGCAGACCACGTTCCCGGCGCAGTTCCGGCGGTCATGCGGGGCCAAGCGCCTGGTTGACATAATACCATAACCCTTAGTCTATGGATAAGGGGATTCGCAGTCCATGGCACAAGCAATCAAGACCCTCGGGCCACGTGTTTTAACACCCAGACCCAAGACCAATGAGCGCTATGGTTATCAGCATAGACAATGGCGCAAGGTCATTTTGCTCAAGAATCCGATCTGTCAATCCTGTCGTTGTAAGCGAAGCACCGACGTCGATCACATCATA
>Ga0209382_10005684_pt1 | contig 16188 bp, 12 predicted proteins | sample SoiMetdeltSBSDD5_FD_187599 | JGI IMG/M metagenome (GOLD analysis project Ga0209382, IMG submission 187599) | Bulk soil microbial communities from a Populus tree surrounding site in Tennessee, USA - Soil MetaG P. deltoides SBSDD5 (SPAdes) (version 2) | ecosystem: Environmental > Terrestrial >...
ATGCGTCTCCCAATCCCTGTTCCAGAGTCCAGAGCAGCGCCGCCCCCAGCGATTCATAGTCGGCGTCGTGCACCCCGTAGTGCACATGCCGGCGCCCTAGCGCGGCCACCACGCTGACCAGGTCGCCGGGCTGGTCGACGACCTGGACGATCTCGGCCAGCATCGTCATCAGCTTACGCTCCTGCGCCTCCAGGTCCACCCCCGCGAACAGCCGCTCGGCCTTTGGGTCGAGCTCGAACAGACGCTGGTAGAACCGGGGGCTCGCCTCCTTGAGCGTTGGCTCGAACCGTCGCCAGCTCTCCCGCAACAGTTCCTGTTGTTCCGGGGTCATCCATCCTCCTTGCGGCCAACCCGATAACGTACCGCATCCCCGCCCAGCCGATAGGCTGGACGGGGTGCGTGGCTCGAGCGATTCCTTAGTGCGAGTAGGCTGGGCTCACTGCAAGGATACCCTTGGGGCCGAGCCGAGCCCGCCTGCCGCCGCCGACGTTGGTCCGATAGATCTGGTCCACATCGCTGCGGTCACTGCCGAACGCGATCTGGTTGCCGTCAGGCGACCAGCTCGGTTCGCTCTCGGTTCCTGGCGAGCTGGCCAGCCGAGTGAGGCCGGTGCCGTTCGCTCCAACGACGTAGATGTCCGCACCCGGTTCATGGGCGACCCCGCCGGCGAACGCGATCTTCTGGCCATCGGGTGAAAAGCTCGGATGCTGGTTCACCAGCCCGGGGGGCAGAACGATCTTGGACAGCAGCCCGAAGCTGTTTGCGTCGATGATAAACAGCGTGCCACCTCCGCCGAAGACGATCTTCTGACCCGATGGATCGTACGAGGGGTAAAAACCCTTGAACTGCCCCAGTGAGCTCGCTATGGGCTTTAGCTCACCGGTCGCGACCTCGAGGTACGCCAAATCCTGACCCGCGGTCCACACCGCGATCCGGGATCCGTCCGGCGACCAGGATGGATCATTGAGGGACACCGAGTTGGGGGTGGGCGACACCCAGTGGCCGTTGGACCCGTTCGCATCCATTACGAAGATGTCCTGATGAACCACATTCGCCCCGTCGGTCCGGGGGCGGACGAAGGCGATCTGCTTGTTGTCCTGGGACCAGGCAGGGGAGAACTCATTCTCCGGCGCCGTGGTGAGCCGAGTCTGTCCCGTGCCGTCCGCATTCATGACGTAGATATCGGTCTGATTTCCGACGCCTCTCATACTGAACGCGATCTTGCCGAGCAACGGCCCGTTCTGAAGGAGTTGAGTCTCATCCGAGGTGTCCCCGGCTGGCGCCAGCGGATTTTCGGAATCGTCGCAAGCGGCGAGGGTCATCAGTGCGATTGCAAGCGTGTAGCGGTACATGGTATGACTCCTTTGGATGTGCGATCCCGTTGAAAGATTGAACTCTGTCTGGTTGCTTCCTCTGACTTCCTATCGCGCGGCGGTAAACCATCCCGAGACGTGTACCCGCTGATCCTCGCGCTCGGGGTGATCCGCCATGAACCCGATCGCTTCGAGCTCGAACCGGCCGGTGAGAGTCTGGTCCGACAGCGAGGTGATGGTGAGGACGCCGGATTCCGCCCGAAACACCCCTTGGGGCCTCTCGGATGAGCCGAGCATGACCAGAGCCCGGAACTGATCCGAACCGGGAGCGAGGTCGGAGATTGGGTAGCTCCCGATGGCGAGCCTGCTCCTGGATGGCCGAATGAACTGGACCGCTCCATCCGAGCTGTCGCTGCCGAGATTCAGGCTGAGGACATCGGGAGCGGTGGGCCCGCCGGCGACCCGCCCGAAGCTGGCCGCGCCGGAGATGGTGGAGTGGGCCGCTCCGGTGACTGCTGCGCTGAACTCCTTCGAGTCCAGGGTCGTTGGAGAGGCGAGTCCCGCGAGCGTTGTCATCGAGACCATCGTGATTCCGCCCAGGCGAGTGAGCGTGGCTTTCATGGTGAAACCCTCCCGAGCTGGTGACGTCAGAGCCATCGGCGGCCGATTGCCGCCCCGGTTGACGGCGCCTAGTATAGAACCGGCAGTCACAGCGGAATCACCTCGGACTCACCGGATTCAACGTGTTGCGGGTACATGCGTTTGGACGACTCCACGTTCGCGGAAACGGCGGAGTCATCAGCGGCTCGGCGGCGCAACCCCGGCGCCTCGCCATCCTGGCTCTCCTGGCCAGTGCCGGCGAGCAGGGTCTCACCCGCGAGAAGGTGTTGGCATACCTCTGGACGGATACCGAGGAGGAGCGAGCTCGGCGGGGTCTCAACCAGGCACTCTACGCCTTGCGTCAGGACCTGGGGTCGGACGACGTCTTTCTCGGCAGCAGCCGCGACCTGCGGCTCAACCCGGATCTGGTCTCGAGCGACGTGGGGGAATTCGAGCAGGCGTTAGCCCGGGGCAAACTGGAAGAGGCAGCCGCGACGTACATCGGACCATTCCTCGATGGGTTCCACTTGCCCGGCGCCCCGGAGTTCGAGCGCTGGGCGGAAGAGCAGCGGGCGGGGCTGGCCCGTTGCCACGCCGAATCGCTGGAGAAGCTGGCGAAGCGATCGGAGAGGGAGGGAGACTGGGCCGGGGCAGTGGCCTGGTGGCGCAAGCTGGCGGCGCAGGATCCGCTGCATGCTCGGGTGGCGGTCAACCTCATGCGCGCGCTGGTGGCAGCGGGAGACCGGGGCGGAGCCCTGCAGCACGCGCGGATCTACGAAGTGCTGATGGAACAGGAGTTGGATGCTCCTCCCGACCGTGCGGTGACCGACTACGCCGCGGAGCTCAAGAGGAGTGAGGGTACGGCACTTCCACCCTCGTCGCCCTCAAAGGCGGAAGCGATCCTTAGCCAGGAGCCGGGCGCAATCGCGCCGGAGCCTCTCCCAGCAGCCGCTCCTGCTCCCGAACCTCGAGTCGTCGAGTTGCCGCCCTCGGTGGCGCGATCACCAGGTCGCCGAAGGCTGGAATTGCGGCACGCGATCGCGGCTGCCGTGCTGATCACCAGCGGCATCATCGCCGGGGTGCTCCTCCGCCTGCGTACCCCCGGCTCGATGCTTCCCGGAGCAGCCCACCGCGTGGCGTTCGATGACCGGCTCGAGCTCGACCCGGCGATCTCACCTGACGGGAAGATGGTGGCCTACGCGGCGGACTCGGGCGAGCGGTTCCAGCTCTTCATGAGACAGACAGGCGGCGGCCGCGCGGTAGCGCTGACGGAGGCGTTGCCGGGGTCTCACCGCCGGCCCGAGTGGTCGCCTGACGGCAGCCGGATCGCGTTTCAGTCCGGTGGAGCGATCTACCTGGTCGATGCGTTGGGCGGCGTGCCGGAGCTCATCATCAACCCGTCCGAGAAATCAGGATGGGTGGCCTACCCGGCGTGGTCGCCTGACGGAAAGGAGATGGCTTACGTCGAGAACTGGGCCATTTACGTCCGGCCTGTTAGCGGCGGCAGGGCCAGGCGACTCTTCCAGGTTCCCACTCCTCACTCGCTGGCGTGGTCACCCGACAGCAAGTGGATCGCGTGCGTCTCTGGAAACCCGGTATTCACCTTCGGCGAGGCTCCCTGGGGCAACTCCACCAATCTGGGGAACGTGGCGCCGAGCTCGATCTGGATCGTACCGGCAAGCGGAGGCAAGGCGATTCAGATCACCGACGCGCAGTCGCTCAACACCAACCCGGTCTGGCTGCCCCATGCCCACGGCCTTCTCTTTGTCTCCGATCGAGAGGGCAATCGAGACATCTATAGTATAGACCTGGCCCGCTCCGGACTCCCGGCCGGTCCCCCGGCTCGGCTGACGACCGGGCTCGACGCCCACGGCATTAGCCTCTCCGCCGACGCGAAAAGGCTGGCGTACTCGGTCTTCACCCACAGCGGAAACATCTGGACCTTCATCCTTCCGGCAGCGGGCGTTGCGTCCATGACGGGTGGGCGCCCGCTTACCGAGGGAATCCAATCCATCGAGGGTGTCACCCTGTCCCCCGACGGACGCTGGCTTGCCTTCGACTCCGATCGAAGCGGAAACCAGGAGGTCTACAAGATGCCGAGCTCCGGTGGCGAGGCGGTGCAGCTCACCCACTCACCGGAAGCCGACTTCGTCTCCACCTGGTCGGGCGACGGCAGGGTCATCGCGCTCCACTCCTACCAGGCTGGTACCCGCCGCGTGCGCCTGGTATCCGCTGATGGCGGGGAGCTGGAGCAGGTGGTCGATTCTCCTCCCCACCAGCGCTCACCCGGACTGGCCCCAGATGGCCGAAGGCTGGTCTTCACCGCCGATGTGTCGGGTGAGCGTCAGCTGTTTCTGGCTGCACGACTGAACGATTCCGCCTGGACCCGGGCTCGACAGCTCACCACCGGCGGGGGATGGGCGGGGCGCTGGTCGCCTGACGGGCGGGCCATCGTGTATTCCCGTTCCGATGGCTTGTGGCTCATCGCACCGCAGGGTGGCAAGCCCCGCCAGCTGCTCAAGGCTGATCCCGCCGCCGAGCCGGCACCGGAGCTGGCGCAATGGAGTCCTGACGGGAGGACCATCTATTACAAGGCGTTCGAGCCGGCCGGCTGGTCGAGCCTCTGGTCGATTCCTGCCGCCGGCGGCACCCCAAGACTTCTCATCCGGTTCGATGACCCGGCTCACCCTTCGAGCCGTCCCGAGTTCGCCACCGACGGCAAGCGTTTCTTCATTACCGTCGGCACTCGCCAGAGCGACATCTGGGCGATGGAGCTCAAGCCGCAGCGCTAACTTCGCTCTACTCTCCCTCCCTCTCCTTCACGTGATTCCTGGGTGATTCGGCCGTGAGCGGCGGATCTAGCTTGGCTGGTGCGAGAATGAACAGGCGCACAACCAAACCTTCAGCCACAGGATCCACGATGGTTGCATCCACTCATTATCTCTTGACCCTGTATATCGGCAGCGCGCTGGCATCGGCGAGGAGCCAGGGCCAGTGTGCCGATCCACTTCCGATCGATCCCGCAGTCGTCACGCAGGAGATGAAGCTCAAGGAGTTCAGCGGGGAGGACCAGGCGGGTCCGGCCTGTCACCTGAGGTGGGAGGGGGGATCCGGTCCCGTTCTTATGGTGTATGGTCCGACGCCGATGGCCGAATTGGGACGGACGTTCAGCTCCACCAAGCAGGCGGCCGACCAGTATGCCGGCGAGTCGCCCAAGGGGGTCGAGCCGGTTCCCGGGGTGAAGGGAGCGTATATGGTCTTCGATCCGGCGACGCCCAACCGGCGCGTGTTCGTCGAATATCGGAAGAAGGTCTACATGATCGTGTCGCAAGACCAGGTGCCGGTCACCGTACTGGCAAAGGCCATCCTGCCCGCATGACCTCCACCAGGTCGCCTCGGCCCGGTCAAGCTTCGTGTCTGTGACGGCGAGGGCGAGATCGGCCACTGGGGCGATCTGGTCGTGATCGACCTTGAGCCCCCCTCGCTGGCGGGATATGAGGCGCGGCTACCTGAGCGCCGCGGCGGCTCCTTCCCGTGGTGGTGTCGTCGACGCCCGCGCGGCCCGTACGGCCACCGCCAGCTCCCGCACTCCGGCGCGTATCACCGCCTCCGAGCAGCGTGCATACCCCAGCAGCAGCATGGACGAATCCTCGGTCTGGCCGAGGTAGTAATTGCTCAGCGCGGTCAGCGCGACTCCGTGCCGCGCCGCCTCGGCCTGGATCACCCGCCCCTGGTCCCCGTCGCGCAACTGGATCATGACGTGCAGCCCCGCCCGGATCCCGTGTACCCGCACCGCGGGTAGGGCCTCGGTCAGCGCCTCCACCAGCGCATCCCGTCGCGCCCGGTAGCGGGCCCGCATCCGCCGCAGATGGCGGTCCAGCTCGCCGCGGGAGAGAAAATCGGCGAAGGCGTGCTGCTCGAGGCGCGAGACGCCGAAGTCCACCTGCCGCTGCTCCCGGTGCACCGCGTCCAGCAGCCGGGTTGGGACCACCATCCAGCCGAGCCGCATTGCCGGTGCGAGCGTCTTGCTCGCCGTGCCCGCGTAGACGGTGCGCTCGGGATCCATCCCCTGCAGCGCCCCCACTGGCGCGCGGTCGTATCGGAACTCGGCGTCGTAGTCGTCCTCGATCGCAAACGCCTCGCGCCGGCGCAGCCAGTCGAGCAGCGCCCCCCGGCGGGCGCCGGACATCACCGCACCGGTCGGGTACTGGTGCGCCGGCGTCACCAGCACCGCCTGCACATCGGTCTGTTCCAGCGCGTCCACCCGGAGGCCCTCGCCGTCCACTGGGACCGGCACCAGCTCGAGCCCCGCGCTGGCGGCCGACAGCCGAACCTCGTGGTGAGAAGGGTCCTCGACCGCGAGCCGCCTCGCTCCTATGGACGCGAGGGCGTGACACAGGAGCGTCCGCCCCTGGACCCAGCCGCTGGTGACGACGACTCGGTCCGCGTCGGCCACCACGCCGCGCACTCGGCCCAGGTAGTCTCTTAACGCCAGGCGAAGCACCTCGCTCCCGTGCGGATCGGTGTACCCGAAGTCGGCTTCCCGCATCCCGGTGAGCGCCTCGCGCACCGAGCGGAGCCAGGCGGAGCGGGGGAAGGTTGATAGGTCGGGCACGCCGGGGCGGAAGTCGTATCGCGGCTCGGGGACCGGCTCCGGCCGACGGGTGGTGGGGGGCTGGCAGGGGCCGGCGCAGCCGGTGACCCGCGGCCGGGCGCCCGGGCGGAGCTCCAGGTAGCCCTCTCCGGCGAGCTGGGCATAGGCGTCCACCACGATTGGACGGGACACGCCCAGCTCGCGGGCCAGGTCGCGGGTGGAGGGAAGCCGGGAGCCGGGTCGGAGCACGAGGTCCCGGATGGCCTGGCGGAGCTGGTCCTCGATCTGCCGGCCGAAAGTGCGGGGGCTCTCGCGGTCGACCGAGACGAGGACGTCGAGGGGCCTACTGGTCACCGAATGTCCGCCCGAAGAAATCCCCCTTCTTCCACGCCGGGCGCTCGTCCGCCTCGGCGACCTCCAACCCCACCAGAAATCCAAACTGCGCCTCCCTCGCGCCCGACTCGAGATCCATCGGCTGGCCGATGTCGTCCTGCGGAGTGTGGTAGCGGGTCGCGAGCCATTCCTTGAACCGCGCGGCAGCGTCCACCCCCGAGTCGCTCCGCAGGCCCATGAAGGGAAACAGCGAAGGCACCCCGCGGCGCACGAACGAGTACTGGTCGCTCCGGACGAAGAAGACCTCCTGGGGGAACGGATCTGGCGTAATGGTGATTCCCATCCGTCTCGCTACCCGCGCAACGGTGGAGTCGAGGGTCGAATGGTCAGCCCCAAGAGCCACCAGCGTCCGCAACGGGTAGAGGAGGGCGAGACCGTCGAGGTTCACGTTGGCCACGATCCGCTCCAGCGGCACCGTGGGATGTTCAGCGAAATAGTCGCTGCCCAGCAATCCCTTCTCCTCGCCAGTGACCGCGAGGAACAGCACCGAGCGGCGCGGCGGGCGCGGCAGCGTCGCGAAAGCCCGGGCCACCTCGAGCAACCCCGCGCTGCCCGAGGCGTTGTCCAGCGCGCCGTTGTAGATCGAGTCGCCCCGGACCGGCTCGCCGATGCCGAGGTGATCGAGGTGGGCGCTGTAGACCACCACCTCATCGCGCAAGCGGGGGTCGGAGCCGCGCAGGAGCCCGACCACGTTGGGGCTCTCGAGCCGGTCGTGCACACTTACCGTGCGGATGGTGGCCCGCATGCGCAGGTCGAAGGCGGGAGGCTTTCCGGCTTCGGCCGCGGTCAGGATCTCACCCAGCGACTGGGGTGCTCCTTCGAACAGATAGGCTGCCGCGCTGTCCGAGAGCGTCGCCGCGCCTCGTATGGTCGGCGAGACGTCGGCCGGCGCGCCGGTCGAGTCGAGCCAGCGCATGCCACCGCCGCGCGACTGTCGCACCAGGCGGTCCCAGGGAAAACTCTGGTCCCGGGTTCGAACGACCAGGACGCCGATCGCTCCCCTGCGAGCCGCGTTCTCTCGCTTCATCCGGGGGGCGGCGTGGTGCGCGCGCTCGGCCGGTGGGAAGGAGGAGGGAGCGCCGGTGAGGAGGACAACGATCTTCCCCTTGGGGTCCACGGCACGGTAATCGTCGTATCCGTGGTCCGGTGCGGTGACCCCGAAGCCGGCGAACACCAGCGGCGCCGTCACTTCGGCCCGGCGGGTGACGAAGTCGGGGAGCGGCACGTAGTCCCGGTAAGGGGTGATCGCACGGCGGCCGGACCGTCCGACCAGGACCAGGCTGCTCCCCTCGAGGGGGCGCGAACGAAGCAGCGCAACCGGCTGGAAGTACCCTTTGGTCCCGGAGGAGTCCAAGCCGAGCGCGGCGAAGTGCTTCGCGACATAGCGCGCCGCCGAGTCGTAGCCAGCCGTGCCGGGCCCGCGGCCTCCGAGTTGGTCGCTCGCCAGGTAGCGGATGTGCTCCTCCAGCCGTGCCGGGCTGACTTCGGGCACGGCCCTGCTGGAGCGCTCATCCGTCCCACGACAGCCGACGCCGATCAGTGTCAGAGCCAGGAGGCGGCGCAGGGATCCTAGGGTGATGATCATCCTTACCTCCAAGGCCGACTGGTCAGGTTTTTCGCTCCTCAACTGGATCTTCTATCCTGACCAGTCTGCTCATAGTTTGGCTTCATGTCAACCGCGCGTCCTGTGGCGCTCCTTCTTATAGGAGTGCTTAGAGGCGCGGCGCCGGCCGCGGCCCAGGAGCCCCTCGGCTCGGCCGCGTCGCGCGACGTAGTCTGGCCGCTGCCCCAGATCCAGGGTGAGATCCGGGTCGACGGCCGCAGCGACGATCCGGCATGGCAGGCCGTGCCACCGCTGCCCATGACGGTCTACCTGCCGGCGTACGGCGCCGACCCCACCGAGCGCACCGAGGCGCGCATCGGCTACGACAGCGACGCGATCTACGTCATGGTCGACGCCTGGGAGTCGCACAAGGGCGGCGTGCGCGCCAGCTCGATGATTCGCGACGACGACTCGCCGGGTGATTTCCTCAACGTGCTGCTCGACACCTTCGGCGACCGGCAGAACGCCGTCACCTTCAGCACTACGCCCGGAGGCCAGCGGAATGACTGGACCATCAGCAACGACGCGCAGGACGACGCCGCCCTCAGCCCCGCCTGGAATGGCGTCTGGGACCTCGTGGTGCGCCGCGGCGCCGACGGCTGGCACGCCGAGTTCCGGATTCCGTTTACCACGCTGCGGTTCACCACCCGGAACGGCCGCGCTGAGCTGGGGCTGAGCATCAATCGTCTGACTGCGCATTCTAACGAGCGAGTCACTTTCCCGGCCATCGAGCCTTCGGCGCCGCTCGCGCTCTGGAAGCCATCCCGCTGGCAGCGGGTCAGCATCGAGAACATCAGCACCGCCCGCAGCTTCCGGGTGACGCCCTACGTGATGGCCGGGTCCGAGGGGACCCGCGCGCCCGATCCGGTACTCTCGCCCTGGCATCGCGACCAGCGGGTCGAGGCGGGCGGCGACCTCAAGACGGCGCTCTCGCCCAACCTCACGCTCGACGTCACGGTCAACACCGACTTCGCCGAAGCCGAGGTGGACGACCAGCGGGTCAACCTCACCCGCTTCCCGCTGTTCTATCCCGAGCGGCGGGCCTTCTTCGTGGAGCGCGCCGGCACGTTCGAGGTGCAGACCGGCGAGGTGGACCTGCTGTTCAACAGCCGCCGTGTCGGCCTCACGCCGGACGGCGAGCCGGTCCGGCTGCTCGGCGGCGGTCGGCTGGTGGGACAGGTGGGCGGCTGGGACGTCGGGCTGTTCGACGTGCAGACCGGCCAGACGCCCTCCGGCGTGCACGAGAACCTCGGTGTCGTGCGGGTGCGGCGGTCGCTGCTCAACCAGCGCTCCTGGGCCGGCCTCATGCTCACTTCGCGGGTGACCCCGGACTCGGGCCAGGTCGCGCTCGGCGCCGACGGCGAGCTGCACCTGGGCGGTGACGACTACGTCGACTTCGCCCTGGCGGCGCTCACCGGTGACGTGGGCATCGGTCCCGACGACGGCGTGCTCCCTCGGGGCGCACTGCGATTGCTGGCGGAACGTCGCCGCAATCGAGGGATGTGGTATCGCACCGGCGTCGCCACCACCGGCGCCCGCTACACACCCGCGCTCGGCTACGTGGAGCGGGCGGACGCCATCCAGCCCCTGGCGGAGCTGGGTTACGGCTGGGTGGTCTCGCCGGCAGGGCACCAGTTGCGCGCGAGCGTGGCGTCGGCCTTCGCCTATCGCAACGCGGCCGGAGCGTTCGACGGATCGACCGCTTCCGCGATCCTGGACTACGAGCCGCCGAGCGGCGCGCTCTGGACCCTCAGCCTGACGCGTCAGGAGGACGACCTGCTGGTGCCGTTCGTGCCGGTGCCGGACGCATCGGTGCCGGCGGGGCGATACGTGGCCGCGTTCGCCGAGCTGAAGCTCAAAGCCTCGACCGGCCCGCGCGTGGTGGTCGGCGGCAGCGCGCGAGCGGGCGAATACTACGATGGCCGGCTCTACTCGCTGCTGCTCTCGCCCGAGTGGCGCGCCTCGGCTCACCTCCGGCTCTCGGCCGACCTGCAGCTCGACCGCCTGGAGTTCCCGACTCGGGACGAACGGGTCTGGTCCCCGCTGACGCGCCTGCGGGTGCTCGCTTCGGCGAACCCGCGGCTCTCACTCAGCGCCGTGCTGCAGGTCAACGGCACCGCCGATCTCGCGACCGCCAACCTGCGGCTGCGCTACAACGTAAGTGAGGGCCACGACCTATGGGTGGTCTACAATCACGACCAGAATCTCGACCGCGGTCGGGCCGAGCCCCGCATGCCGGCCACTGCGCGCTCGGGCCTGCTGGTCAAGTACAACAGGAGCTTCGGGCGATGACGACACCTCGAGACCGCCTCGAGCGATTCGGACCCGTCTACGCTCGAGTGGCGATCGGCGCGGCGTTCCTGTCGGCGGTCGCGAGCCGCCTCGGGATCTGGGACGGCGAGCCCGGCCTGAGTCGGTTCGCGGGATTCATCCAGTATACGGCGGAGGTGAACGCGTTCATGCCCGCCGTCACCATTCCGTTCCTCGCATGGGCCGCGACGGTGGCGGAGACGTCGCTCGGCGTCGCGCTGATCGCCGGTCTGCAGGTGCGATGGGCGGCGCTGGCCAGCGCGGCGCTGCTGGCCCTCTTCGGCACCGCGATGGCGATCTCGCTCGGTCCCAAGTCGCCGCTGGACTACTCGGTGTTCTCCGCGTCGGGGGGTGCGCTGCTGCTCGCGCTGCACGAATGGCGCACCCCTGGAGACCGGCGTGACCTCCGCCGGCTGCGACGGGCCTGGGGGGCTCTGCCGCGGCTCCAGCGCGAGCGCCGCGTTGCCGCCCCCATCATCGGCCTGTACTAGGGAACCTTCAGGGCCCCCCGAGCCGGCGGTCGTCATGCGGCAGAGGGGCTATGGTGTCCGCTGCCGCGGATCGTCGGTGGGATTCACATAGTTGATCTTCCAGGGCCCAATCCCGTGTATCTGGACGATGGTGTTTCCTTGTGCCTGAACGAAGTGGCGGGTTCCCGGCTGCATGGCAACGAAGCCGCCGGCCCGCAGCGTGGTCAGGGCGGAGGCGTCGAATTTGTCGCCCATCCCTATCCGGAAGGCCCCCTCGATGACGGTGACCAACTCATCTGCGGGGTGAGAGTGAGGCGGAACCCGGTAGCCATCGGGCAACGAGAGCCGCAAGGTGAAGGGCTCCGCCTTCTCAGGATTACCCTGCAGCACTGCCGCCTTCGCGCCCGGCGGTAGGGCAGCGGGGGCCGGGCCCCAGCTGACCCGATCGGGCATGACGAGTATGGCGTCGTGAGCTCCCGTGCCCTGGGCCGCCACGAGACCGGCGGAAAGGGAGAAGCTTAGCGCGAGCAGTAACGGTCGCATGGCTGACCTCCAGGTTGGGCCATTTTCCTCGCAGTTGTGCAAGGACTGGCCGCAGGGTATTAGCTCTGGCTTGCGGACGGCGGTCCACTCACCTCTCGATACGATTGCCCGTTCTTGAGCCTTTTCGGCGTTGGCGGTCATCGGTTCTACCTCCTCCCGTGAAGTCCCTAACCAATTGGGTTTTACGCAACATCTACGCGCGTTCGGCTAGCTAAGATCGCCGTCGTCCACCGGCGCTCGGTGAGCGCGAAGCGTTACGCCTCACCCCGTACCAGTGCTCGAGTCGCTCGTCCAGAATCCTGGTCGGCTAGTGCGCTGCCCCCGGCCCGGATATCGAGGCCCGGCTCCGGTGCATCAAGAGCAGCAGCGGCAGCGCCATGGCGAACGCGATGCCGATGAGCATGAAGATCTGCTCGTACGACAGCATCAGTGCCTGCCGAGTCACCTGTTGATCGACGATCTGCAGCGCCTGGTCTCGGGCCACCACCGGGATATTCCCCTTGGCCACGAGGCTCGCGGTGATCGCATCCAGCCGCTCGCCGGCCAGATCGTTGAACGGGGTGATGTGAGCGATCAGCTCGGCCCGCTTCAGCGCCTCGAATCGCTGCACCAGGGTGGCCGCGATCGCGATGCCCACGCTGCCACCCAACTGCCGCATCAGATTGAAGAGCCCGGTGCCGTTCGGGATTCTGGCCCGCGGCAGGTCGGCCAGCGCCAGGTTTGTCAGTGGTACGAAGATCAGGCCCAATCCCACGCCTCGAAGGATCATCGGCCAGAGGAAGTCCGGCTTGCCGCTGTCCGTGGTGAAGTGAGCTTGCTGCCAGATAGAGACGCTGAAGATTGCCACCCCGAGCAGGATTAACACCCTTCCGTCGACCTTTCCCTGAAGCCTCCCAGTCATGGCTGTGGTGACCGCCCCCGCGAGCGCGCCCGGCAGGATCACGAGCCCGCTTTGGGTGGCGGTGAATTCCTGCAGGCCCTGCAGATAAACCGGGAGGACGAAGATCGGCGCGTAAATGGATACGCCGAGCAGGAGCGCGAACAGGACCCCGGCGGCGAACTGGCGGCTCTTCAGGATCCGCAGGTCCACGACCGCGTGCTCAGTCCTCAGCTCCCACCATACGAAGGCCGTCAGCGACACCGCGCTGGCGGCCGCGTAGCTCACGATTTCGCGCGAGTCGAGCCAGTCGAGCCGCTCTCCCCGCTCCAGCATCGTCTGGAGCGTACCGATGCCTACGATCAGCAGCATTAGCCCGACGTAGTCCACCCGGCCAACTCTCTGCTGGTGTTGCGAGTCGCGGATGAAGCCGAGGGTCAACCCGAACGCCAGCAGGCCCAATGGGAGGTTGATGTAGAAGATCCAGGGCCAGCCGTACACGTCCGTGATGTAGCCGCCCAGCGTCGGTCCCAGCGTCGGTCCGAACATCACACCTACTCCGAAGATGGCCATCGCGGTCCCGTGCTCCTCCCGGGGGAACTCTTCGAAGAGGATTGCCTGCGAGGTGGGGAGCAGCGCCCCGCCCGCCAGGCCCTGGACCACGCGCCACAACACCAGCGACTCCAGCGAGCCGGCGTTGCCGCAGAAGAACGATGCGACGGTGAACAGGGCGATCGAGCCGGCGAAGTAACGCCGCCCTCCCAACAGCGCAGCCAGCCAGCCGCTGATCGGTATCACGATGACGTTGGCCACGATGTAGCCGGTGGACACCCAGGCAATCTGGTCCAGCGTCACCCCCAGATTCCCCATCATGTGGGGAATGGCCACGTTGACGATGAGGGTGTCGATCAGCTCCATTACTGCCGCGAGCGAGACCGTGATTGCGACCAGGTGGCGGCGCTTCATTTGGTCTGGATGGAGACGACCGCGCTCATCCCCGGGCGGAGCGGATGCCTGGGATCGTTGGGCTGATCGAGCCGAATGCGAACCGGGATCCGCTGGACGACCTTGGTAAAGTTGCCGGTGGCGTTGTCCGGGGGGAGCAGGGAAAACCGGGCGCCGGTAGCCGGGGCGAGACTCTCGACGTGGCCGCGGAACCGCCTGCCCGGGTATGCGTCCACCGTGAACTCGGATCGCTGGTCCGGAGTAATGTTGGTCGTCTGGGTCTCCTTAAAGTTGGCGGTTACCCAGATGTCGTCGAGCGGAACGATGTTGGTGAGCGGTTGGCCCGCCTGGACCAGCTGACCAACCTCCACTCTCTTTCTGCCGATGACTCCTGTCCTCGGCGCCAAAATCACGGTGTAGGCCAGGTTCAGCGCTGCCTGATCCCGTGCCGCGCGGGCCGCGCTAACCCGCGCCTCTGCGGCTGCCAGCGCCGCCTGGGCCGCGACCAGGGACGCATCGGACACTCTTGCCTCGGCCAAAGAGGCGTCCAACTCCTCCTGGCTCACGGCCATCTTGACTGCCAGCGGCCGCATTCGAGCGAGGTCGGCCCGCGCCCTGAGGGCGGTGGCGTGCGCCTGCGCCACCCGGGCCTGAGCCTGGCCGATGCGAGATCCGTTGCTCGCCTCGGCCACCGCGACCGCGAGATCGGCCTCTTTCTCGGCAAGTCGCATCCGGTAGTCGCGATCGTCCAGCACGACGAGCGTGTCGCCCCGCAGCACCAGCTGGTTGTCGTCCAGCCGTACGTCCGCGACGAACCCGCCCACCTTAGGCAAGATCGGGATGATCCGGCCGTCTACTTGAGCATCGTCGGTGGACACCTCGGTGCGGTCGAGCCAGCGCCGCAGCCCCAGTCCCGCGAGTGCCACGAGAACGGCTCCCAGCACCAGCATCAGGAACCGCTTGTGGCGGCCACCGCCACGCCCTGCCGGTATCGCGGGAGCTGCCGGCGGCGCTGACCTTCTTTCGGTTTGTGGTTCAGTTACGACCGCCATTCCCCACCTGTCCTCCAGCCCTGCACGACCACGCCACGTGCATAGGATACCGAGCGCGGGACACATTGCTGGCGCGGCTCTTACCCGGCCGGTATTTCTAAGGGAGCAACCTGCTACCGGCGAGATGCTGCTACCAGATTGCGACCGATACCGGTATCGAGTTGTACCAGGTTAAGAGGCGGACATGAGTGAGAGTGCCGAGCGCGGCCGGCGGATGGAGCTGGCGGACTTTTTACGGTCGAGGCGCCAACGCTTGGCACCCGACCAACTAGGATTGCCAAAAAGGCCTAGACGGCGCACTCCAGGGCTCAGGCGGGAAGAGGTCGCCGAGCTGGTGGGCATCGGGGTGACGTGGTACACCTGGCTGGAGCAGGGCCGGCCGATCCCCGTATCCGCGAATGTGTTGGAGAATCTCGCTCGGGTGTTTCGACTGGGCCGGGATGAGCGAGCTCATCTCTTCCGTCTGGCGCGGCGCGACATTCCTGCGGCGCCATCCGAATCCCATGAAGCCGTGCGCCCGGTCCTCCAGGATATGCTGACCACGCTGAACCTCGCGCCGGCTCACATCCGAGACCTCCGCTGGAACGTGCTGGCGTGGAATTATGCGGAGTCGTTCATGGTCAACTGGCAGGAATACCCGGCCGGCGAGCGCAACATCATCTGGCATCACTTCACCAACCCGGTGTTTCGTCGCCTCATGGTGAACTGGGACCGCGAAGCCCGGAGCGTGCTCTCCGAATTCCGCATGGAGACTGGAGCGCACATCGAAGATGCCTGGTTCACCAATCTGATCCGGGAATTGCATCAAACCAGTGCGGAGTTCCGCCAGTGGTGGCCGCTGCATGAGGTTCGCCGCGAACGGGAGCTTCCCATTCAATTCAACCACCCTGATGCCGGACGCCTGGTCTTCCGGGCGATTACCGTGAAGTTCACGACTGAGGAAGATCTCCGGATGCGAGTCCTGGTGCCCTCGTCGGAAACCGATACGGCGGTAAAACTCCGCCCATTCCTGCAACCGGCTGAAAGCCACGCCTAGACGTTGCCTGGCGGTGTCAGCTGCTGCCTGGTTCGCCGCGGGCGCTTCGTACCAATTCCTCATTGGGAGTGCATGCCATGAATGTCTCATCCTGGCTGGGAACCCTTCGGGTCCCAACTCTGGCCGCTCTCGCGCTCGCGTGTGCCAGCACTGCAACTCAGGGGGGCACCCCCGCAGCCGTGGCCCCGGCTTCGTCGGACGTACCGCGACTCTACGACGCGCAGCGGCAGGTCGAGGAGTACATCAGCTCAGGCCGATACGACAGGGACTTGTCGGCGGTGGTCGCTCGGGCACAGGAATGGCTGGAACAGCGGTCCAAAACAGCGAAGAAGCCCGCGATCGTACTCGACATCGATGAGACGTCGCTCTCGAACTGGCCGGCCTATCGGCTGAACGGGTGGGGCCGAGTCGTCGGCGGAGGGTGCGACCTGGAGCAGGGCCCCTGCGGTCTC
>Ga0209382_10005686_pt1 | contig 16187 bp, 6 predicted proteins | sample SoiMetdeltSBSDD5_FD_187599 | JGI IMG/M metagenome (GOLD analysis project Ga0209382, IMG submission 187599) | Bulk soil microbial communities from a Populus tree surrounding site in Tennessee, USA - Soil MetaG P. deltoides SBSDD5 (SPAdes) (version 2) | ecosystem: Environmental > Terrestrial >...
CTACTCGCCCGACCACCCCGGCCCCCTGGGGCTACCGACGTGTTCAGGACGTCCATCAGAGGCCGCAGACACGATGCATTGCGGGCGACGGCAGCGTAGCATCTTGGAGTGACCCGCTATCGAGTCCGCGACGGCTGGCGGGTCAGCGCTCCCTGAAAGCGCGCACAACCTGATCGGTGATCGGCTTCACCAGATAGGAGAGCGCAGTCCTGTCCCCGGTGGCTATGAACGCCTCGACCGGCATGCCAGGCAGGAGCTTCCGGTCCTCCAGCTGAGCGTCATCGGGGCGAATGCGCACGACGTAGAACACGGTGTTGGTCTGGTTGTCGCGCGTGAGATCGGCGCCGACCCGCGTGACGGTGCCCGCCACCTCGGGAGTGGTGCGCTGGTTGAAGGCTGGGAAGCGCAGGATCGCGGCCTGGCCCACACGCACCTGATCGATGTCGGAGGTGGCAATGCGCACCTCGATGCTCAGCTCATCCTGGCTCGGCACGACCGCCATCACGGTCTCGCCGGGGCCGATCACCCCGCCGACGGTGTGGACGGCGAGCTCGTGCACGATGCCGTCCTGTGGCGCCGGCAGCACCACCCGTTTGAGCTGGTCCTCAGCCGCAACCTTGCGCTCTTCGAGCTCGGCCACGCGCGCCTCTAGCTCACGCAGCTCCTTGGTGGCTTCCGTCTGCATCGTGTTGTCGAGGGCGATGATCTGCAGCTGCACCTCGCTGATCTGGCCCTGCGCACGCGCGATCTGCGCGATCAGCGCGCCCCACTCGCCCTTGAGGCGGGTCAGGTCGCGTTGGGCCGCCAGAATGCGGTTGGTGGCCATCAGCTCCTGCTTGCGCAGCACCTCGAGCCGATGGAGCTCCTCGACCATCAGATCGACTTCGGACTTCTTGGCCTCGCGCTGCGCCGTGAGGCCCTTGATCTCCTCCTTGATCTGGCCGATGCGCTCGGTGAGCTGTGCCATCTGACCTTGCTTGAACGTGCGCCGGAACTTGAACAGCCGCTTCTCGCCTTCGGCGATCGCCTTGGCCTCTTCGCTGGTGGCGAGGAATCCGGCTGAAAAGCGGATGGCCTCGGTCAGGTCGCGCTCGGCCTCGAGCCGCGCCTTGCGTCCCGTCAGCTGAACGAGCTGGGAGGCAACGATGCCCAGATTGGCCCGCGCCTGCGTATTGTCGAGCGTCAGTACCATGTCGCCCGCCTTCACCGCGTCGCCGTTCTTGACGGCGATCGCGGCGACGATGCCGCCCGTGGGGTGCTGCACTTTCTTGATGTTGTTGTCGACCACGACGGTGCCCGACGCGATCACGGCGCCGGCGATCTGAGTGGTGGCGGCCCACACCCCGCAGCTCAGGGCCAGCAGAAGGATCAAGGCGACGGCAAACGTCAGCCGTCTTCGCAAAGCCGGCTCGACCCCGCCGTGCGTGGCCAAAGACTGCGTGCGGGCCTTCCTCCAATGCATGAGAGCCTCGATCCGATCGTTTGCAAGTGTCAGCCCATCGTCCCGCCGGACGACTCAACCAAAGCCCACGTCTCTGCGCCCATCGGCGCCACTCGCGACGGCGAGCGCCGCCGGAACGGTCGCCGGCTGGCGCAGGACCTTGCGCAGCACCTCGTCCTTGGGCCCGAACGCCGTCAGCTGGCCGCCACTGATCACCGCAACTTTGTCGGCTGCCGCCAGCACTGACGGCCGGTGCGCGATGACCACAACGACCCCGCCGCGCGCCTTGACGCCCTCCATGGCGTCGATCAGCGCGCGCTCGCCATCGGCGTCGAGGTTGGAGTTCGGCTCGTCCAGCACGACGAGGAACGGCTCGCCGTAGAGCGCCCGCGCCAACCCGATGCGCTGGCGCTGGCCGGCCGACAAGACCGAGCCGCCATCACCGATGCGCGTCTCGTAACCATGAGGAAGCCGCAGCACCATCTCGTGCACGCCCGCCGCGGCGGAGGCGGCGACCACGCGCTGGCTGTCGGGTCGCTCCTCGAAGCGGGAGATGTTCTCCGTGATGGAACCGTCGAACAGTTGCACGTCCTGCGGCAGGTAGCCGATGTGCCGGCCCAGCTCCTCCAGCGACCAGCTCGGAAGTGCCGCCCCGTCGAGGCGCACAGCGCCACGGTTCAGCGGCCATACGCCGGTCAGGGCACGAGCCAGGGTCGATTTGCCCGCGGCGCTGGGACCGATAACCGCCAGCACCGTGCCTGCCTTGAGCTCGAAACCCACTCCTGCGAGGACCACGGTCGGCGCGCCGGGGACGGCAACCGAGACGTTCTCCACTTTGAGCAATCTCGTCGGTGCCGGTAGCAGCAGCGGTGCGGCCTTCTCAGGCAAGGTATCCAGAACGCTGTCGAGGCGATGGCTGGCCTTGCGCGCTGCTGCAAAGCCGCGCCAGTTGCCGATCGCGATCTCGATCGGTGCCAGCGCCCGCGCGGCGGCGATGGAGCAGGCGATAATGGCGCCAGCCGTCATCTCGCCCTTGATGGTCAGATACGCTCCCACGCCCAGGAGCGCCGATTGCAGCATCAGCCGGAACACCTTCGATACCGAGGACAGGCCGCCGACCAAGTCGCTCAATCGCTCGTTGGCGATGACGTGCTCCGCGTTGACGGCATCGAGCCTTCGCGAGAAGCAGTGGCCGAAGCCCATGGCCTGCAGGACCTCGGCATTGCGATCGGTGGCATCCGCGATCGCCCAGCGCTTCTTCGACATGGCCATGGCGGCCTCGCCCGGCGCTCTTATCAGCTTTTCCGTCAGCAGCGTCACGCCGATCAGGAACAGCGCGCCGAACGTGGTGATCAATCCCAGCACCGGATGCAGGGCGAAGACGAAGGCGAGATAGAGAGGCATCCATGGCATATCGAGAATGGCGATCGGCCCTTGGCCGGAAAGAAAGCCGCGGATGGAGTCCACGTCGCGGATCGGCTGGGTGGCGTTGCCCTGCGCGCCAGTGATGGCACGGAGGCGTATGACTGCATCATGCGCGAGCGGCGTCAGCCTGCGGTCCAATCGACTCGCCAGCCGCACCAGCACCTGCCCACGCAACACGTCGAGCCCGCCCTGGAAAAGGAACAGGATGGCCGCCAGGAGCGACAACGCCACCAGGGTCGGAATGCTGTGGCTCGTCAAGATCCGATCGTAGACCTGCAGCATGTAGAACGAGCCGGTCAATGCCAGCACGTTGACCACGCCGGATACCACTATCAGGGTCGTGACGATTGGACGCAGGGCGCCAGCCGCAATGCGTACCTCGCTCTTCTTCTTCTTCCCACCAACCATATGCCCGCCTCACTAACATCCAAGGGTCTAAAACAGTAGTATTTGGGCTGATCCACCCCACCCCCGATCCGACCATGGCGGTACTACCCTCCACCTGGCCTTCTTTGCTATGGCCGTTAGCCGGCCCCAGAGCCTCCGCTAAGAGAACTTGAAGTCCACGTCGCTGAGGGCAGACAGATCCACCCCCTTCACGGCGATCTCGTGCGGGTCCGCGGGATCAACCGGGCTCAGGTTGATCACGACGTCGTCCCCGGCCTGTACCAGGGCGCCCGACGCGAGCAGATCCTGGAACGTCGCATAACCGGTACCGCCCAGGTCGATGACCTGATGCTCGCCGCCTACGTCGTCATAGCCAGGCCCAAACATCAGGGTGTCGCCGATCGCCTCGGATGCCGCCGTCTCGCTTGCGCTTTCGACGCTGAGCGTAAAGCGTGCGGCCCCGTCGAGGTCGTTGCCGTGGCTCGCCTGGATTTCAATGCTCAAGGCCGGCTTGGCTTTGACGTCGAGCTGGGCGCCCTCTTTCAGATAAAGGGCGTTGCCGACGATCTTGAACATGTCGGCATCCAGGCCGGTGAGAGAAAGGCCGTCCGTTTTCAATCCGCCGTCGGCCATGGCGATGTCGGCGACTTTCAGATCGGCGGCCGTCGACATGCCTTCGGGAACCGCTCTAACCTGGTTGAGCAGGGTCACTGCCTCCGGTGTCTCGCCGGCCTCCACGTTGACGACGACGCAACCATCCCCATCAGTGCTAGCCGTGGCACCGGCAACGGTGTAGCCGAAGGCGACTTGGCCCGTGTAGCCGGCATCGGGAGTGACGGTAAGCCAGCCGTCCTCGCGCAGCTGGACCCATCCCGCGCCCACGTCGACAGGCGTCGCCGTGGTGATTGGGATGCCGTTGATATGCGAGATGGCCAAGCCGTCGTCTATCTGGCTCCCCAAGGGATTGATGGCTGTCTCTTGCTCTACGCCGGTTGAGAAGGTCTTCTCGGCGACATCAATTGGGCCGGCAGTCGCGCCCTGATCGTTCTCTGCGGGGCTGCTCCCGTCGATCACGTGTGCGGCCAGAACGAGGTCGTGGTCCGATTGTTGCTCCGTATAGACGACGACCGTCTGGCCATCGATCACGCCGCTGACCGCAAGCGTGTCGCCTGCGAATTCAAGCGTGTCGCTTGTGAGCGCCTGCTCATTGGTGGGGGCATCGTCTTCCGCGACCTTCGTGGTGTAACCCAGCCGAGTCCCGTCGATGTCGTAGCGCTGGTTGTAGACCTTGTCGTGGTACGGGCCGCCGCTGTCGTCTCTCCAGGTCATGCTGAGGAATGGCCCGCCATCGTCGGACAATACGGAAACCAGGTAGTGCTCGGGCAGAGTGTCGAAGGCTTTAAGCCGGGTCGCCCCCTCGGGGACGAGCCAGGTGCCGGGGCTCGTGTCGGCGTACAGCGCGCTCATGGCGACATAGCCGCCATCGTTGCCGCCGGCCTGCAGCCAGGTCACCAGGAAATCGCCATCGCCCGCGTCGAGCACCGTCGGTTTGGTTCCCACGGCGATGCTGGCGCCGTCGAGTAGACCCGTAAGGTCGATCCGCAGCACCTGCCGGCCGGCATGATCGAGAACCGACCCCCTGATCGTCTCCTGCCCACCGTCGCTTTCCAACCAGGTGATCGCAAACAGGCCATCGCTTACGCCGGTTACCGAGGGCGCCCGACCGACCGCAGGCGCCGATGCGGAGGGATCATCGCCCTCTATCGTCAGCTGTGCCGCAGTATCGTTGCCGTCGCACGTTCCGTCGCGCCCCAGTTGGACGAGAGCCGAACGGCTGTCTTCGGTCCTGACGGCATACCGCTGGAGCATGATGTTGCCGTAGCCGCCCGTGTGACCATCGGCATTGGGGCTCTGCCGAACATAGACGACCGCAAGCTCATCCTTGCCGTTCGAGCCGAGAGCGATCTCGACAATGGCACCCATGTCGCCCGCATCGACGACGGGCTCACCGATCTGGGCGCCATCGCCGGCGAAAGCCTCGACGACCAGACTGCCATCTCCGGCGTCCACGTAGGCGGCGGCGACGCCGTCTCCCAGGCTGGCGACAGCCGGCGCCACATCTTCGGCCGCCTCGTCGCTAACCAGTATTTCCGGCCCCTTCGGGACTCCGTTCTCGTCGCGAAGCGTTAGCTTGATCTGCTGGGTGCCATCGCTGCTGTCAGCCGCCTGCCAGGCGACCGCAAGCCCACCCGACATGGGCTGCACGATCGGCGCACTCCCGGTGCCGCTTGGACTGGCGGCGACAGCCAGGGCTGTTTTCGCAGGCGTCGGGGCGCTGTCGCCGTGGGAGGTCTGGGCCTGTGCCCCGCTTTCGTCGCGGAGAAGCTGGCGGTGCCCGACGATATCGGAGTCGGACGCCATATGAGCGGACGCACTCTCGCCCGGGCTGCCGGCAGCCGCAGGATCAGCCGGGTCCGGCGCGTCAAATTCCAGGCCGCCGAGGTCCTCGGCGTAGGCGTTGTCCAGAGCGCTGGGAACATCGACGGTCGCTGCACCGCTTGGCCCCGAGTAGCTCACCTGAAGGACACTACCCTTTTCTCCTGTCGCTGCAGCGGAGAACCGGCCTGCAAAGCCTTGCGGCAGGTGAATGTCTGAGAGCGGATACCCCATCCACTCGCCCTGATCGTCGGTGGGTTCGCCCGCAGCTGGCGTCAGGAACAGGTTGCCGCGCAGTACAGCGCCACCTTCCCCAAGAGCGAGCCACATGACCGCAACGGCGCCGGGTCGCAACTCCACAGCCTGCAGCCGTCGCGCGCCGTCGGATGCTGCGCCTACGGGGCCGAGATCGCTCAACAGCGCATTGACGGCAGCATGCTCGGGATCATCGGAACGGTTTTCGGCAAGCCAGTCAGTGTCCCCATCCAAGGGAGCATAGAGGCGCCCATGGGCGTGGCCGTCGACCCCGATCCAGGTGACCAGCGTATCGCCTGTGGCCAGTTCGGCGACGGCCGGCTCGCAGCCGACGACACCGGCGCCATACAGGTCTGCGACCCATGCTGCATTCAACGTTGCGTTGTCGTTGGCCGCTGACGCGAACGCACCCGGATCGACTGGCTTGCCGAGAGCGCCGGCGCCGACACGCTGCAACATGATGCGCCCGATCCCCGACGTGTCGCCAGCAGGGGATTCGATCCAGGCAATGCCAATCCGGGATACATGGCCGGTCGTGGCGAAATCGTCAGCGATGAAGGGACTGTGGCTGTCGGCGCCAGACCGACCGAGCAGGATGTCTTGTCCGGGCGGCGCGCCCGGTAGTCCGCTCAACCTGACGACCCAGTGCCCAGGCGTCCCTTCCTGCCACACCACGCCGACAGAGGGGCGTCCCGGCGCAGCCCCAACGGTTGGCGGCCCACCAATGCTCGCGGACGCGCTGCCTTCGGTTACGCCCGTTGCAGCAGCATCATGGTCTCTGGGCTCGAACGTATCGTCCGTCACCGCACCCTCGCAAGTCGGCTCCGGACCAGTTGGGGGACTGGACCGTCGGCCAGCGAAAGCCCCTACCTCATTCTGAGAGACGTTCCATCCATTCTTAATACACATCATTAATTTTATGGCTTAACTACTTCAAATCTTTGGGTTCGGCGGTGTACCCAAATGGGATACGAGTGTCGGTGATGCGGAAGATTTGGCATAGTCTCCAGTACCGGAGCCGAGGGGCGTGGACCCAGGTCGAACCCTTGTCGACGCGGCTCCGGACTGCCTGGACATGGGGACGACACGTGTGGGGCCGACTGCCACTCAATCAGCAGGTCATAGTCGTTGCGGGCATCGCTCTGACCGGCGGCGCGCTGGCGTTCGCCGGAGGACTCGGGGCCGGAGCTGTTACCGGGTTGGCGATGCTCGCCGTCCTGACCACGGCCATCGGCCGCGGCGGAGAGGAGGCCTCTGCCAACCGCCGGCACGTGGCGGGCGATCGGGAGCCCAAGCGGGCGGGCCTGCCGAAGCAGAACGCTGGACCCTCGTGCCAGATCGACGAGAGCCATCGCCGGTGGGTGGAGCTCAACGACATGGTTCTGCGGCGTGTCGGGGTCGAATTGCACGACGGGCCGGCACAACTCATCAGCCTCGCCTTGCTGCGGCTCGACAGCCTTCTACCGCAAGGGACAAGCTCGAACCGTGATGCATCGCTCGATGACTACGAGCGGATACGCGGCGCCCTTCAGGAAGCGCTGGCGGAGATCAGATGCATGTCTGCCGGCTTGACCTTGCCAGAGCTGAGCTGCGTTTCACCGAGCGACGTGCTTCGTCTTGCTGTTCGCAACCATGAGCGCAGGACGGCTACATCGGTGACGTGCGAGCTCGAAGGACTGCCGCACCACGTGCCCGCACCGACCAAGTCTTGCCTGTATCGCTTCGCACAGGAGGCGCTGAACAACGCCTACCGCCACGCCGGCGGCCGCGGACAGACGGTCCGGGCCAGACTTCGGGAAAACATGATCGAGGTCGAAGTGGCGGATTCGGGGCCCGGTTTCGAGCCGGATGTCGAGGTCGTCGGGAATCATCTCGGGTTGCTGGGCATGCGCGAGCGTGTTGCATCGCTTGGCGGCACTCTGGAGATCAACTCCCGGCCTGGAGCGGGCACCCGGCTGACGACGCGCCTCAAGATGGCCCAGTGCGATGGCAACCCCCGGTGATGCAGATGTCCAATCGCCTTCGCGTAGCGATCGTCGACGACCACCCTCTCTTTCGGGACGGCGTCGTTCATACCTTGCGCAGTGCGCTCGAGCTGGAGGTGGTCGGCGAGGGCGGATGCGCCGACGATGCCGTGCGCATCGCCAATCAGGAGCTGCCTGACATACTCCTGCTCGACGTCAGCATGCCCGGTGGCGGGATCGAGGCCGCGCGCTCGATCGCCCGGGTCTGTCCGATCGTCAAGATGATCATGCTGACCGTTTCCGAGAGCGAGCAGGACGTGGCGCAGGCGCTGGAAGCGGGCGCAAAGGGCTACGTGCTCAAGGGCACCAGCGGCTCGGAGCTGCTGAAGACCATGTTTGCCGTCTCCAGGGGCGAATCCTACATCACGCCCGGCCTGGCGGCGCGCCTGCTGACTCACGTCGGCCGGCAGGAGCCAGGACAACCTCCCACCGTTCCCGAGTTGACCGAGCGGGGGGAGCAAATCCTCGCTCATGTGGCGCGGGGGCTGACCAACAAGGAGATCGCGCGGGCCTTGTCGCTCAGCGAGAAGACAATCAAGCACCACATGACCAACATCATGCAGAAGCTGCAGGTGCGCAACCGCGTGGAAGCGGCAATGGTGTTCCGGAAGCAGTCGTCGCAGGCGCCCCCTTCGCCTGCCGGCTGGCGACCCTCGTCGAGGCTGAAACGCTGCCTTTTGCCTACGCTCAGTCGTTGATGTCCTCGCGCGTGCACCGGACCATCGCCGGCGCCCTGGGCGGCGTGCTGGAGGGGCTTCCCTGCCGACGATCCTTGCAGGCCGGGGCGGCGTTTTCTGCCTGCTAGGGCACATGGCGCGCGCTGGCGAGGCGGGTTCGGCAGGCCAGACGGTCGACGAGCTCGCCGGATTCCTTGGAGCGTATGGCCGTCTTTGGGAACGTATCGGCCTGGACTCCCATCGACCCACGTTGCTGGCTCCGGCTGCCCTGGGGCCGGGCTGCCACCGACGGCTCATCCGACGCTGCCGATCCCTCACAAGGTCGGGTACTTGTGATCTCAGCGCCGTTGCGGAGCCAGAACGAGAGATGGGCCTTACGTCCCCGACAATCACATCCTCGGATCACCTGCCAACGAGCCAAGCGGGCGCGCCGACGGCACGGCCGTCAGCATGGCCGAGCCCTACTTGACGCAGGTTTTTCCCGCGAGCTCTGCGTGCACGACGGCGCCGATCCAGTCGGCGAGTCCCAGGAGGTGCGCCGGGCGTTTGAAGCTCCAGCGCGACCTTGGTTCATATTGTGTAACTATCGGAAAGATATGCAGTTTTACTGGCTCCCCCTCTACCATGGTCTGGCCCTGCGAGGCTTCAGTCCCTCTGGTGCGGCAGTCCGTGCCGCCGGATGATACGCGAGCCGAATACCGGCTTCGTCAGTGCAGGCTGTTGGCACGGATGTGGAGGAAACCATGGCGGTCACATACATCAGGTCCGATCTCGAGTTCATCCTTCAGCAGATCCTGATCGCGGAAGCGCACGCCGCCGGGGCCGACCTGACGACCCTCGTTCCGAACGCGTTTGTCCCGTTCGGGCTGCGCACCGTCGATGGGTCGTTCAACAACCTGTTTCCAGGCAACGAGGACTTCGGCGCCGCCGACCAGCTGTTTCCGCGGCTGACCGACCCGGTCTTTGGCAACGACCAGGACGGCGATACGATCGACATCAACGGGCCCGCGCCGGGCGGCGTATTGACCAACACGGACTACGGCGCGAGCGGCAACGTGGTCGACGCCGACCCGCGCATCATCTCGAACCTGATTGCCGACCAGACCAGCAACAACCCGGCTGCCGTGGCGATCGCCGGCTCGGCCGGCGCCGACGGCATCTGGGGCACCGCCGACGACCAGCTGAACGATGGCGTCAGCATCATCCGCGTGACGGCTGGCGCCGACGGCGTGGCCGCCACCGCAGATGACATTGCCCAGTTCTCGTTCGACAACGTGGCCTCCGACGAGGGCCTGTCCGCACCGTTCAACCAGTGGTTCGTGTTCTTCGGCCAGTTCTTCGACCACGGTCTCGACCTGCTGCAGAAGGGCGGCAACGGCTTCGTGTTCATCCCGTTGCAGGCCGACGACCCGCTCGTGACCCTGGGTCCGGACGGCGCTGCCGGGACCGGCGATGAAGCCCAGCCGGGCCAGCAGTTCATGGTGCTGACGCGCGCGACGACCTTCGTCGGGCCCGATGGCACCGTCGAGCACTTGAACCAGACCTCGCCGTTCGTCGATCAGAACCAGACCTACTCATCGCATCCCTCGCACCAGGTGTTCCTGCGCGCCTACGAGCGGCGTGTGGTCGACGACCCCGACGGCACTCCCAACAGCGGCGACGAGGTATTCCAGCCGGTTGCGACGGGCGCGCTCCTGACCAATCGCGACCTGGGCGCCGATGGAGTGTTCGGCAGCCCTGACGACGCCGACCTCGGCGGCATGTCCACCTGGGCCACGCTCAAGGCCCAGGCCCGCGACTTGCTCGGCATCAACCTGACGGATGCCGACGTCGGCAACGTGCCGCTGCTGGCGACCGACGCCTATGGCAACTTCATCCGCGGCCCCAACGGCTTCCCGCAGGTCGTGATGGTAGGCCCGGACGGTGATCCCGGCACGGCCGACGACGTCCTGGTGGAGGGCAACCCGGCGGCGCCGATCGACCTGACGAATGCCGTGCGCACCGGCCAGATGTTCCTCGCCGACATCGCCCATTCGGCCAACCCGTTCGACAGCCAAACCGGCGCTCTGCTCGCAGCCGATGACGATCGATTGGATTTCAACAATGACGGCGTTGTCGACGACGCCGACCTCGTTGATGGCGCCGGCGTGATCGTCGACGCCGATGGCGACGGCGACATCGATTTGGACGACCTCGCCGACGTCAATCTCGACGGCACCATCAATGCCGCCGACTTCATCGGCGACGACGGCGACCCCGCCACCTACGACAACGAGCTGCTCGACCAGCACTTCATGGCCGGCGACGGGCGCGTCAACGAGAACATCGGGCTGACCGCGGTCCACCATGTGTTCCACTCGGAGCACAACCGCCTGGTCGAGCACACCAAGGACGTTGCGCTGTCGACGGGCGACGTGGCGTTCCTGAACCAGTGGCTGGATGCGGACGCCCAGCTCACGATATTCCCGGCCAGCCAAGCAGAGATTGACGCGCTGCAGTGGAACGGCGAGCGCCTGTTCCAGGCCGCCAAGCTCGGCACCGAGATGCAGTACCAGCACCTTGTGTTCGAGGAGTTCGCGCGCAAGATCCAGCCCAACGTCGACGAGTTCCTGGCGCCGGAAGGATTTGCCACGCAGCTCAACCCGGCGATCCTGGCCGAGTTCGCGCACGTGGTCTACCGCTTCGGCCACTCCATGCTGCTCGACAACATTGATCGGCTCGATCCGAGCTTCGCCTCCAGCGAGATCGGCCTGATCGAGGCGTTCCTCAATCCGCTCGCCTTCAACGAGGGTGGCACGCTGAGCGCTGAAGAGGCGGCCGGCGCCATCGTGCGCGGCACCACGCGCCAGGTCGGCAACGAGATCGACGAGTTCAAGACGGAGGCGCTGCGCAACAACCTGCTCGGCCTGCCGCTCGACCTCGCATCCATCAACCTCGCCCGCGCCCGCGACACGGGGATCCCGTCGCTCAACGCGGCGCGGCGGGAGTTCCACGAGTTGACCCAGGACAGCCAGCTCAAGGCCTACGAGAGCTGGATCGACTTCATGCAGGGCATCGAGCACCCCGAGTCGCTCGTCAACTTCATCGCTGCCTACGGCACGCACGCAACCATCACCGCCCAGACCACGCTTGCCGGCAAGCGTGCGGCAGCCATGGCCATCGTCCTTGGGGTCCAGCAGGTCATCGACCCCGACGGCATCCCGGGCAATGCGGATGACATCGTGTTTGCTCCGCCAGCCGACAGTCTCGACTTCCTCAACGGCACTGGCGCCTACGCCAATGTGGACGGCGTGACCGTGACCGGTGTGGACAACATCGACTTCTGGATTGGCGGCCTCGCCGAGCGGATCATGCCCTTCGGCGGCATGTTGGGCTCCACCTTCAACTTCGTGTTCGAGACCCAGCTCGAGGCGCTGCAGAACGGCGACCGGCTCTACTACCTGGCGCGCCTCGCCGGCCTCAACTTCCTGACCGAGCTGGAGAACAACTCGTTCGCCAAGCTGATCATGGCGAACACGAATGCCACCCACCTGCCGGCCGATGTGTTCTCGACCCCCAGCTTCATCCTGGAGGTGAACCAGAGCCAGCAGTTCACGGGGCTCGGCCTTGACGGGCGGGCTGATCCGACCCACGAGGACACCACTGGCCTTAACGCCCTCAATCCTCTGGTCATCCGTGACAACCCGGCTCCGTCGGGCAGCGACACCAACTACCTCGAGTACACCGGCGTCGACCATGTCGTGCTTGGCGGCACCGAGGGCAACGACATCCTGATCGCCAGCATCGGCGACGATACTCTGTGGGGCGACGGCGGCAACGACCGGCTCGAGGGCGGCGACGGCAACGACAATATCGAGGGCGGCGACGGCCACGACATCATCACCGACAGGGGCGGCGATGACGTCCTCAAGGGCAACGGCGGCAACGACGTCATCCAGGGCGGCAACGGCTTCAACCTCATCATTGCCGGTTCCGGCAACGACTTCATCATCACCGGCGAGGATGTCTCCGAGACCTTCGGCGGCACTGGCAACGACTTCATCCTGGGCTCCCAGATGAACCTGCCGACCTTCGGCAACGAGGGTGACGATTGGATCGAGATCGGCACCTCCGATGGCGCCGGCGGCGACAACTTCGACCCGCAGGAAGCGAGCCCGGTCGTGGGCCACGACGTGTTCATCACCGGCGGCGGCTTCGATGAGGTGGACGGCGAGGGCGGCGACGATGTCATGGTGGCCTCCGACGGCGAGGACCACTTCGGCGGCGGCGGCGGCTTCGATTGGGGGAGCTACGAGCACGATCCCTTCGGCGTGAAAGCCGACCTCGAGGTCAATGACTTCATCGAGCCGCCGGTAGCGCCCTCCAACCAGGGCCTGCAGGACCGCTTCGTAGAGGTGGAGGGACTGTCGGGTTCGGCGTTCAGCGACATACTGCGCGGCAGCGAGGCCAATGCGGCCCAGATCGACGTGGAGGGCACGCTCAACAGTGCGCTCACCGCTGAGGGCATTGCCCGCATCGGCGGGCTGCAGCAGGTGCTCGACCAGCTGGTCGGTCCAGGCACGACCAGGTTCGCGGCCGGCAACATCATCCTCGGTGGCGGCGGCAGTGACATCCTGGAGGGCCGCGGCGGCGATGACCTCATCGACGGCGACAAGGCCCTCAACGTGCGCGTCAGCGTGCGCCAGACCTTCGATCCCGTCACCGGACAACCGACGGGAGCGGAAATCGCGACGTTCGAGAGCATCGCCGACCCGATCCTGCTCCAGAACATGCTGAATGGCGTGTGGAACCCCGGTCAGCTGATGATCGTGCGCGAGATCCTGAATGGCGGCGCCGACTTCGATACGGCGACCTTCTCCGGAACCCAGGATCAGTACACCGTAGTCATTGACAACGGCGCCGACGGGACTTCGGGCACGTCCGATGATGTCGTCACGGTGATCGACAGCGTTGCAGGCCGCGACGGCGTCGACCGCCTCGCCAACGTCGAGCGGCTGCAGTTCTCCGATTCCGCGCGCGTGCTGGTCGAAGGCCTCAACGAGGAGCCGGTGGGCGCAGCGACCATCGATGGCACAGCAGCGATCGGGCAGGAATTGATCGCATCGGTGGATCTCGTCACCGACGCAGATAACCCCGGCGGCGCCATCACCGGCCCGGTAGCCTTCTTCTGGCAGGTCGAGCGCGATGCGGCGGGCGCGCCCGGTGTGTTCGAGGACATCGTCGATGCAGCCGGTGGCAATCCCGCAACGGCGGCGGGCGCCAGCTTCACGGTGCCGGCGGACCTCGCCGGACTCAGTCTGCGCGTCAAGGCCGTCTACCAGGACGCCAACGGCGTGCTGGAGACGGTGTTCTCGGCTCCGACCGCGGCAGTCGCGGCCGGCACCCCGCCTGCCCCCGCGCCGATCCTGCCCGACGGCAGCAACGTCGCGAGCGAAGGCGTTCACCTCATCACGTCCGACCTGCAGTTCATCCTCGACCAGATCAAGATCGCCGAGCAGCACGCCGCGGGCGCGGACATCCTCGACCTGATCGCGAACTCGCGCCTGCCGTTCGGCCTGCGCACTGTCGACGGCTCGCTCAACAACCTGGTGCAGGGCCAGACCGAACTCGGCGCCGCCGACAACACCTTCCCGCGGCTGCTCGACCCATTCTTCATCAACGCCGACTTCAATACGTCCTACACGCAGGACAACGGCACCGTCATCGATGCCGAGCCGCGCATCATCTCCAACCTGGTCGCCGATCAGACCAGCAACAATCCCGCCGCAGTGGCGGTTGCGGGCAGCGCCGGCGCCGACCTGGTCTGGGGTACCGCAGACGATGCCCTGAACGACGGCGTAACGATCATCGGGCGCAAAGTCGGTGCCGATCTGGCGCCCAACACCGCCGACGACATCGTCTTCTTCTCCTTCGAGAATGTGACGCCGGACGAGGGTCTGTCTGCGCCCTTCAACCTGTGGTTCGTCTTCTTCGGCCAGTTCTTCGACCACGGCCTCGACCTGGTGGCGAAGAACCCCGAGTCGGGTATTGTGTTCATCCCGCTGCAGCCGGACGATCCGCTCGTTGCCGGCGCCGACGGTGCGTTCAATACCGCCGACGATCTCCCGCAGGCTCTGCGCTTCATGGTGTTGACGCGGGCGGAGAACCAGGCCGGCCCCGACGGCACTGTGGGTACCGCCGATGACATTCACGAGCACACCAACCTGACGACGCCGTTCGTCGACCAGAATCAGACCTACACCTCGACCCCCTCGCACCAGGTATTCCTGCGCGAATACGAGATGCGGCAGGTTGCCGACCCGGATGGAATACCCAACAGCGGCGACGAAGTCTCCCAGCCGTTCGCAACCGGCAGGCTGATCACCAATCGTGCGATCAATCCCGACGGCACGCTCGGCGCCGATCTCGGCGGCATGTCAACCTGGGCGGTGGTCAAGGCGCAGGCGCGCGACATGCTGGGCATCCAGCTCACCGACTACGACGCGGGCAACGTCCCGCTGATCAAGGTCGATGCCTACGGCAACTTCATCCCCGATCCGGCGACCGGCTTCGCCCAGATCATCGTCGGCCTCGGCGCGGATGGCATCGCCCAGACCGCGGACGACCTGGTGCAGGCAGCCAGTCCAAATGACAATGGCGGCCTCGGTACCCTGGTCCCCATCACGGCTCCGCGCACCGGCCATCCGTTCCTGGCCGACATTGCCCACACGGCTTTCCCGTTCAACACCCAGACGGGCGCACCGCTCACCCCTGACGCTGACGACGTGGTCAACACCGGCCCGCAGGCGGCCGGCTTCTATGACGACGAGTTGCTCGACGAGCACTTCATGGCCGGCGACGGGCGCGTCAACGAGAACATCGGCCTGACCGCCGTCCATCACGTCTTCCACGCCGAGCACAACCGCCTAGTCGGCCATATCAAGGACGTGATCCTTGCCTCTGCGGCCGAAGGCGACCTTTCGTTCCTCAACGAGTGGCTGGTGGACGATGTCACGACGGTTCCGGCAGATCTGAACACACTCGTGTGGGACGGCGAGCGCCTGTTCCAGGCCGCCCGCTTCGGCACCGAGATGCAGTATCAGCACCTGGTGTTCGAGGAGTTCGCGCGCAAGATCCAGCCGCAGGTCGACGTGTTCCTGCAGGAAGGGCAAGGCTACGATTCCACCATCGATGCGGCCATCGTCGCCGAGTTCGCGCACGTGGTCTACCGCTTCGGCCACTCCATGCTGCTCGACGAGATCGACCGGTTCTCCCCGGAATTCGCCTCGAGCGAGATCGGCCTGATCGAGGCGTTCCTGAACCCGACAGCGTTCGACGCCAGCGGGACTCTGTCTGCAGAAGAGGCCGCCGGTGCCATCGTCCGTGGGACCACGCGCCAGGTCGGCAACGAGATCGACGAGTTCAAGACCGAGGCGTTGCGCAACAACCTGCTCGGTCTGCCGCTCGACCTCGCGTCCATCAACCTAGCGCGCGGGCGCGACACCGGGATCCCGTCGCTCAATGCCGCCCGCGCCACGTTCCACGAGTGGACCGGCGACAGCC
>Ga0209382_10005687_pt1 | contig 16182 bp, 14 predicted proteins | sample SoiMetdeltSBSDD5_FD_187599 | JGI IMG/M metagenome (GOLD analysis project Ga0209382, IMG submission 187599) | Bulk soil microbial communities from a Populus tree surrounding site in Tennessee, USA - Soil MetaG P. deltoides SBSDD5 (SPAdes) (version 2) | ecosystem: Environmental > Terrestrial >...
CAACGCGGCGCTTGCGGGCTTCGTCGATCATCGCCAAGGCCTTGGCGCTCGCGCCCCAATGGCTCGGACTGTCGACCTTCAAGTGTGAAATCTGCACGCGCGCCCCGGCCATCTCGCCGACGCGGATCGTTTCCGCGACCGAGCCTTCGAGATCGGTGCCCTCGTTGCGCATGTGCGACGCGTAGAGCCCGCCGGCGTTCCCGGCGACGCGCGCGAGGTCGATCAACTCCGCGGTCTTCGAGTAGGTTCCGGGCACGTACTGCAGCCCTGACGACAGCCCCACCGCGCCGTCGGCCATCGCCTTCCAGACGTACGACTTCATTTTCTCGATCTCGCTCACGGACGGATCGCGGTCGGCGTTCCCCATCACCGCGCGCCGGACGGTGTTGTGCCCAATGAGCGTCGCGAAGTTGATGGCCGTTCCTGCCTGCTCGATCTGCGCGAGCGCCTTGCTGACATCGAGCGCCGACGACCCACAGTTCCCGGCGACGACGGTGGTGACGCCCATGCGCGCGAAGTTCTCGCCACGCGGCTGTTCGGCGAGCTCGTCGGCATGGGTATGCACGTCGATGAATCCCGGCGCGACGACCAGGCCGGTTGCATCGATCGCGTCCTTGCCGAGCGTCCGGCTGATGGTGCCGATCGCCGCGATCCGTCCGTCCTTCACCGCCACGTCCGCGCGCCGGCGCGGCGCGCCGCTGCCGTCGACGATCTGCCCGCCGGCAATCACGAGGTCGTATCGGGGCGTCTGCGCCGTCGGGCGTTGACCGCTCGAGAGCGCAGCGAGCAGAACGCTCGCGAGAATCGCCAATCTGGACAGGGTGAGCACTGGGATGTTCCAGTGCCACACATGCTACACGAGAGTTGGATGCGGCGAAGGGAAGCGAGGAAACGGGATTACGCGATCGGCTGACCGACCAGCGTGCCGACCGGCGGCTGAATCTTCTTTCGCGAGGCCTTGCCACTCCCGACGATGAAGTCGGCGTGCGCGTCGACGTCGCTCCGATTGACCTGCATCACGCCCGGGCCTTTGATGACCGACTCGCCGGAGAGCACCGCCACTTCGACGCGGTACTTGCCCGGCTTGACCTTGAAGGTGAATCCACCGGCGTCGTTGGTCTTCGTGCGCTGGCGTTCGCCGGTGTCGACGTTGATCACCTCGACCTGCCGTCCCACAATCGACGTCGTTCCTTCCGGTCCACGGACGGTGCCGCTGATCGTGCCGTCCTGGGTAGGCGGCCGTTCGGCGGGACCGATCGCCGGCCCACCACGCCGGCAGGCGGCGATACTGACGACCGCGACAAGGGTCATGGCGGCACAACCGAGGGTCATGAAGAACGCGCGGCGTCCGTTGAGCAAAACGAAGACGTTCCGCGGCATCTCAGAGCCGCCCCTCTCCGATCAGGTCACCATGCGGAGGGGTGGTCCACTCGGGCCGTGGCTCCACGAAGAGCCCGGAAGCCTGGCGCCGGCGCACGTATAACAGCGTGATGGCCACCGCCGCCACACCCAGAACGATCGAGCCGAAGGTGCGACTGTCCATGCGGATACTCACCGGCCGACTGCTCGCAAGGAGAATGCCACCACGGACGAACCAAGCTCGGCAAGTGCTCGACCGTAGTGAGCGAGCCCTACCGCAGTAGGAAGACGACCGAATCGCCGTTCCCGTCGTAGTACCTGCCGAGCTCGCTCAATCCATGGCGCAGCTTCAACGCGTCGAGGACGAAGGTTCGTTCGTCGCGCCGGTACCACCAGAGCTGCACGATGAGGTAGCGGACACCATCCCTGCGCAGACGCTCGATGCTCTTCTCGTCAGGGAATCCGCGCACGTCATCGATGCGATCGAGGTATGACGCCGGCGCGAAGCCGCTATAGCCGTTGACGATCGGCTGCCAGTGAAAGGTGGAGAGATACGCGACACGCGGATCGAAGCCAGGCGCGTCCGCCATGGGCAGCACGGCCACGACGCCGCGGGGCTGCTCGGCGAGCCACGCGTGCAGCGGCGGCGCGTGGTTCGGATACGGCACGAGACCCAGCGGCCGCACGCGATACTCGATGACCAGCACCAGTACGGCCAGCGCGAGCGCGATGCGCCGCGGCATCCGCCGCGCCGGCGCAATCGCGGTAAATCCCCAGGCGGCGAGCACCGCCAGGAAAAACACCACGAAGATTCCGAGGCGTGCAATCGCGCGAAAACCCTGGAACACTTCGAACCGGTTCACGAGAAAACTGAAGCTGTAGCCCGAGAACCCGAGCGACAACTCGTAGGCGAGCACCATGCCCAGCAGGTACGCGATCGTCATCGGGGCTTTGTCCTGAGGCCGCAGGAACAAACCGACGATCGCCAGGAGCACCGCGACGGCGCCAGGAAACAGCCGCCGCTCCGGACGTCCGCGGCTGGCGAACGCCCGCCCGTAGAGAACATTGTCGGGCGTCGCCACGAGGTAGCTGGACGGGCGCGCGCTGTACAGCATGACCTCGCGGACGCCGCGACCGCCGACATCTCTCTTGGTTTCGAGGTACGGGATCGCATACGCACCGCACAAGACCACGACGACGACCGCCGCCGGCACGAAGCGCGCGAGCACGGCCGGCACGTCGCGCAGCCGGCGCGACAACAGGATCAACCCGGTGACCAGCGGCAAGAGCACCAGCAGGAACACGCCGTAGTAAATGCTCGACAGCATCTGTAGCGACGCGAACAACCCGGTCAGGATTCCGTAACGCCAGATCCGCGTCTCGATCGTCCGATGCATGGCCCAGAATGCCCACGGCATCCACATCGTCCATTGCATCTCCATGTGCATGTAGTGCTCGAAGCGGAAGGGGACGAAGGCGAAGATCGTGCCGGCGACGAGGCCAGCCGCGGCCGACCCGGTCAGATGCCGCGCCAGCACGAACATGCCGGCCGCCGACGCGATGATGGCGCCGAGGAGCAGCAGGTTGTGGATCAGCACCGGCGGCAACCCGATCGCGTACAGCGGCGCACCGAACAAGCCCTCGACGACGATCGCGTCCGACAGCGTGAGCGTCTGCTGCTCGGGATAGAAGATATTGCCGCTGAACAGTCCGACGCGCGGGTTGGCCAGCGCATGGGCCAGCCACGACAGCCGCCACATGTTGAAGTACACGTCGTGATGGTCGGTGGCGTGCGTGGCCAGTTGCGTGACTTGCGGCCAGGTCAGCGCGATCGTCAGCAGGAGAAACAGCCCCGTCGCGGCGAGGGTCTGGCGGCGCGGACCGCTCACAAGTCGATTCCGATCATCTGCATCAGGCGGAGCGCGTTGCGCGACGTCGCCAGGCCTGGCCTGAGGACGTAGTCGAATCGCATGGTGCCGTCGGCGTCGATGGTTTCGGAGAAATGCAGCAAGACCGCGGCGCTCTTGATTGGTTCCTCTTCGGCGAGCCCCAGATCGTGCGTCGTCATCGCGCCGATCGCTCCGGCTTCGAGCAGGTGCCGGGTCACCGCGCGCACGGCAATGCTGCGCTCGGCGCTGTTGGTGCCTTGCAGGATTTCGTCGAGCAGGAACAGCAGCGTGCGGCCCGGGCGCTCGTGCTCGGCGGCATCCACGACGCCCTTCAACCGCGCCAGCGCGGCCATGAAGTACGAGAGGCCGCGCTCGAGTGAATCCTGCACCCGAATGCTGGACTGGAGATCGCATTCGGGCAAGCTCAGGCGCCGCGCGCACACGCACGCGCCGGCCTGCGCCAGGACGACGTTGAGTCCCAGCGAGCGCAGCAGGGTGCTCTTACCCGACATGTTGGATCCCGTGATCAGCACCACCGAACCCGGCGGACCCACCGTAACGTCGTTCGCGACCCGCTTGTCGTCGGCGATCAGCGGATGACCGAGGGCGGTTGCCTCGATCGCCAGCCCGCTGCCCGCGTGGCTTCCGGCTTCAGCCGGAAGCTGGATCTCCGGTACTGCCCATTGCGGGTGGTCCCGTTGCATGGTGGCGAGCAGCGAAAGGGCGTCCAGCTCGCCGAGCGCCTCCAGCCAGCCGCGCACGCGTGGACCGTTCGCCGTCCGCCATCGCTCGAGAGCGAACACGACGTGGAAGTCCCAGAGCGTGACCGCCTGGAGCGGTCCGTGAAGGATGGCCGCGCTGCGTCGCAGCTCGCCGAACTCGAGGATGCGGTTGAGGCTGCGCATGCACGCCGGAGCGGTTCCGGCATCGCCCGACATCCGCGCGACGAGCGACCGCAGCCGTGACGATGCTGACGGCGCCATGACCGCGTGCTCGAAGAGCGACGCGTAGCGCGCCAGCGCATCTTGGCCGCCGCCGGCGCGATCGAGGGTCGCTTGCACTTCCATCGCGGTCGCGAACGACAGGATGATGCCGGCGAGCAGCGGGATCGGCCACAGCGCCACTGACGTCACGCCGGTCGCGTGCAGGGCGATCGACGCCCCGAGCGTGATCAGAATCGTCAGCACGGTGACGCGCAGCGTGCTGGCGCGCGCGCCGAACGCCGGCGGCCCTTCGGCCCAGGCGATGAATGCGTCGATTTCGTGCTGACGCGCACCCGCGGCCAGAATGCCGTGCGCGGCAAGCACGATCCGCCACTGGTCGTTGCCGGCAAGCTCGGCAACCGCCGCCTGACGCTCGACCACCTCGTCACGTCCCGCGGTTCGAATCAGCCATGATGCCAGGGCCGTCTGTCCACGCGGCGTCGCGGCCGGACCGAGCCACTGGAACAACGAGGCACGGCCGAAGAGATCGAGATCGACGGCGTAAGGATGCTCCGCCAGGTCGAGATCGGCCGGTGCGCCGCCATCGGGCAGGTCGTTCCACCGTCGCGCGATGCGGGCCAGCGATCGCATGTTGACGACGCGCAGCGCTTCATGGCGCGCGGCGCGTTCGTCGACGCGTGTGTGAAGCTTGACGAACATGGCAAACAGGATGAACGCGCCAATCGCCATGCCGAGCGGAACTGTGCCCGCCCCACGCGACCACATCCAGAGCAGCGCTCCAACGCCACCCAGGAACGCCGCCAGACGCAGGCGAGAGATGCGCCCCGAGCGCTGCATCTCCTGGTCGCGCGCGCGCGCGTGGCGCGCGGCGTTCTCGGCGTACGGAACGGGACTTGACGCGGCCGACGCCGCCGCGGGCGCCGACGTCACGCCGCCTGCTCGACGCCCTGGGGCTTGCGGGCGAGGATGTTCAAGCGCCAGTAGTCGAGCGTGAAGGCCGGGTCGTCGCCGGCCGCCGCATCCACGAGCGAGTCGAGGAACGACTGGGCCAGCGCGCGCGGCAATCGAGCGACGTGATGGCGGACGCACACCGTCGACAGGAACTCGCGAAACGTCTGGCGGTCCGGAAGCGTGGTTGGGGCCTCTTCCAGGTAGACGTCGATGGCCCGGAATCCAGCGTGGTCGAGGCGCACGATGGTCGTCGCCACCTCCGCAAACAGCCAGGGATCCCGCCAGCCGGCGAAATGCATGGCGTACGGCGGCCGTGATGCGAGGGCGTCGGCCCGTTCCAGCAGACGCGCGAGATTGCCGGCGCCGCCGCACTGCGCGACCAGGCGGCCGCCAGGCGCCAACGCGCGGTAGATGCTCGCGAACAACACATCGTGGTCCAGCACCCAGTGGAACGTCGCGGTACTGAGCACCGCGTCGAACGCGTCGCTGAACGGAAGAAGGGTGCCGTCGGCCTGGACGAGATACACCCGCGACGGCAGCGGACCAGCCTCGATCGCATGGGGTCCGCGGTGCCAATAATGCTGCGCCGCCGCTTCACGAAGCATCGCGGCCGAGCGATCGACGCCGACGACAATGCCACCGCCGATCGCGGCGTGCAGTTCCGCGGTCAACCGGCCGGTACCGCACCCGAGGTCGAGCACGCGCTCGCCCGGACCCGCGGCCAGACGTTCGAGCACGCGCCGCCCCCATCCGAGCTGCGGATCGGACAGCCGGTGATATTTCTCGGCATCCCAATCAGTCATTATTTTCTGCTCGCGGGGCCCTCCGCCTCCGTTAAGACACCACCACAACTCCAAACCGGACCTTCGAAGCGCATGTCTAAAAGCTTCACTAGTGTACAGTCCGCGTTGTTCTTGCTTGCTTCGATGCGAGGTCCCATGCGCCTGCCAGTCGCCGCTGTTGCTCTCGTTACGGCGCCGTTACTCGTGGCGGCACCGACCGCGGTGCAACCGCAGTCACCTCCCGCGAAAAGCCAACGGCTGGAAGACATCACCTGGCCCGAGGCGGAGCGCCTGCTGACGCCGGAGGCCGTGGTGGTCGTCCCCCTTGGCGCAGCCAGCAAGGAACATGGGCCGCACCTCAAGCTCGGAAACGATCGCAAGCTCGCCGACTACCTGACGAACCGGGTCGCCGAGTCGAACGCCATCGTGGTCGCGCCGACGCTTACGTATCATTATTACCCCGCGTTTCTCGAGTACCCGGGCTCGACCTCGTTGACGCTGGCAACGGCGCGCGAACACACCGTCGAGGTAGTGCGCTCGTTGGCACGCTACGGGCCGCGGCGTTTCTATATCCTCAACACCGGCATCTCGCCCCTGCGCGCGCTTGAACCGGCCGCGGCCACGCTCGCCGCTGACGGCATTCTGCTTCGCTACACGGCGTTCGGCGAGCGCCTCGAGCGCGCCTCGCGCGGCATCCGCGAGCAATCCGGCGGCACACACGCGGACGAGATCGAAACGTCGATGATGCTCTACATCGATCCCGCCAGCGTGGACATGAGCAAGGCGGTCAAGGACTTTCGGCCGTCGAGTGGCGCGCTGCGCCTCACGCGGGCGCCCGACGGAGACGGCACCTACTCGCCAAGCGGCATCTGGGGCGATCCGACGCTTGCCACTCGCGACAAGGGCCGTGCGTTCGTCGACGCGGTCGTCGCTGGGATCAACGACGACATCAAGAGCCTGCGAACCGCGCCTCTGCCGTCCCGCGGGCCGACCGCCGTGTCGACTCCCACGAGCCCTCACCAGCCGCCAGCCCCGGCTTCACCAGAGCCGGCCGATCGCACCGGCGGCGATCCCTGCACGCCGCGCTCGTACCGCACGATCGCGGCAATCGGGACCGCCTTCGCCGCCGCATGGGCGAACGCGGACGCGGAGCGGCTCGGCCGCCTGTGGTCGGGGGCTGGCAACATCATTCATGCCGACGGCAGCGTCGAGCGCGGACCCGAAATGATCATCCAGAACCGGCGCGCGCTGTTTCGCCGCACCGAGTATCGCGGCTCGCGCCATCCCATGACGTTCACCATGATCCGCTGCCTGTCGGAGGACATCGCCGTCGCCGACGGCAAGTGGGAGCTGCGCGGCCTGCGCGATGCCGGCGGCAGACCCGCGCCGCCCATGCAGGGCCAGGTCACCGTGGTCGCCAAGCGCCTCGAAGAGAATTGGTTGATCGAGGCCTACCGTTATACGGTCACGGCGAAGTGAATGGGGTAGGGGTACGCACCTGGTGCGTACGGGGAATTCGCACCTAGTGCGTACAGGGAGCACCCCACCTCTGTATCATCTACGCCATGACTGCGCGCCGCTGTCTTTTCCTGCTCACGATCCTCGGCTGTGCGGTGTGTGCTTCACCCAGCGCCGCACCGCAGCGGGCGTTCGACGTCATCATTCGCGGCGGGATGGTCTACGACGGCACCGGATCGCCCGGCCGGCGCGGGGACGTCGGCATCACCGGCGATCGCCTCGCCGCCGTCGGCGACCTCGGCGATGCCACCGGCCGCACGACCATCGACGCCGCCGGTCTCGCGGTCGCACCGGGCTTCATCAACATGCTGTCGTGGTCGAACGAGTCGCTGCTCGCCGACGGGCGATCGCAGGGCGATATCCGCCAGGGTGTCACGCTGGAGATCTTCGGCGAGGGCAACTCGATGGGTCCGCTCAACGACGCGATGAAGAAGCGGATCGTCGACGAAATGGGCGACATCAAGTACGAGATCACCTGGACGACGCTGTCGGAGTACCTGCGCGAGCTGGAACGACGCGGGGTCTCGACCAACGTGGCCTCGTTCATCGGCGCGACGACGATTCGCGAACACGTGATTGGGCTCGAGGATCGGAAGCCAACGTCCGAACAGCTCGAGAAGATGCGGGCGCTCGTACGGCAGGAGATGGCTGCCGGCGCGCTCGGCATCGGGTCGTCATTGATCTACGCGCCGGCGTTCTATGCGTCGACCGAGGAATTGATCGAGCTGGGCAAGGTCGCGGCGCAATATCGCGGAAAGTACATCTCGCACATGCGGAGCGAAGGCAACCGGCTGGTCGAAGCGGTCGAGGAGCTGATCCGCATCAGCCGCGAAGCCGGCATTCCGGCGGAGATTTATCACCTCAAGGCCGCGGGCAAGGCCAACTGGAGCAAGATCGACACTGTCATCGGAATGGTGGAGCGCGCGCGAAAGGACGGGCTGAAGATTACCGCCGACATGTACACGTACCCCGCCGGCGCGACCGGGCTCGATGCGGCGATGCCGCCGTGGGTGCTCGACGGCGGCTACGAGGAGGCGTACAAGCGGCTCCGCGATGCCGCGACGCGCAAGAAGATCGCCCAGGCGATCACCACCCCGTCGAACGACTGGGAAAACCTCTATCTGGCGGCCGGGTCGCCGGATCGGGTGCTGCTCGTGGAGTTCAAGTCGGAGGCGCTCAAGCCGCTGACGGGCAAGACACTCGCCGAGGTCGCGAAACTCCGGGGTGAGAGCGTCACCGACACCATCATGAATCTCGTGCTCGAGGACCGTTCCCGCGTCGGCACGGTCTACTTCATGATGTCGGAAGACAACATCCGCAAGCAGATCGCGCTGCCGTGGGTGGCGTTCGGTTCGGACGCTGCCTCGATGGCGCCCGAGCCACCGTTCACCAAGTCGTCGGCGCATCCCCGCGCCTACGGCAACTTCGCGCGATTGCTGGGACGGTACGTGCGCGACGAAAAGGTGATTCCGCTCGCGGAGGCGGTGCGCCGCCTGTCCGGACTGCCGGCGACGAATCTCGAGCTCGATCGTCGCGGCTTCCTGCGCGAAGGCATGTTCGCCGACGTGGTCGTCTTCGATCCCGCGCAGATCGGGGATCGAGCCACGTTCGAGAAGCCGCACCAGTACGCGGTCGGCATGCGTCACGTGTTCGTCAATGGCACTCAGGTATTGAAGGACGGCGAGCACACGGGCGCAAAGCCGGGACGCGCCGTGCTCGGGCCGGGCCGGAAGTAACGCGGCCGCACCAGTCATGCGCGTCCATCATCAGTTCTGGTTCAGCCATCGTCTCGGCCATGACATGGGGGTCGCGGTCTTCGGCCATTGGGGACCGCCCTTGCTGGCGTTTCCCACCAGCCATGGCGACGAATTTGAATTTCAGCGTCACGGCATGATCGACGCGCTCGCCGATTTCATCGACGCGGGCAAGGTCAAGCTGTTTTGCGTCGGCTCGAACAACCACGAGTCGTTCCTCAATCGCGGCGCACACCCCTTCCATCGATCGTGGCGTCAGCGGGTGTTCGACGAGTACATCCGCGAAGAGGTGGTGCCCTTCATCTACACCGAGTGCCAGACTCGCGACATCGCCATTGCCACCGTCGGGGCCTCGCTCGGTGCCTATCACGCGGTCAACACGCTGTTTCGCTATCCACACCGCGTCAAGCGCTGTTACGGCCTCTCCGGGGTCTACGATCTCAAGCGCTTCATGGACGGGCAGTTCGACGACAACTTCTACTTCCAGAATCCGATCGACTACGTCGCCAACACGCACGATCCGTGGACCTTCGAGCATCTCGCCTCGTGCGAGATCCGGCTCGTGACCGGATCCGGTCCGTGGGAGGACAGCGGACACACGTATGCATTCGCGGAGGTGCTGAGACGCCGCGGCATTCGGCATTACCTCGATGACTGGGGTCCGCAGGGCGGCCATGACTGGCCGTACTGGAAGAGACAGTTGCGCGAGTACCTGGGACGGTGGTGACGGCCGGGGTCCGGGGTCCGGGATCCCGACAGCGTCAGACCCGATCGAACTTCTGCAGCAAGTACTGCCCCCGCTCGATCACCTGCTCGTCATCGATCCAGACGTCGCACTCGCGCGTCAGGACGTCGACGTGCGTGCGCGATGACCAATCGGCGTGTGTCTGACTGCCATACGGATCGCCGAAGGCGAGGTGCACTCCGGGCACCTTCTCGTCCTGAAGCAGGATCCCGATCATGTCGCGCAGGCCGAGGTTGGTTCCGAAGGCGAGCTCCCCGACACGATCGCTATTGCCATCGGTGTGCGTGTAGTCCCAGAAGTCCTGCTCGAGATCGCCGCGCTCGCAGCGCGCCGACTGCAGGCGGCCGCCACGAATCTCGAGGACCAGCGGCGATCGATCCAGCGGTCCGTACTTGCCGTTGAAGTAATCGCCGGCAGTCCCATCGCAGACGAAGGTGCCATCGACGGATGCCGGCGTCGTGAAGACCTCGCCGGCCGGCAAATTCGACCAGTAGCGAGGGTTGATCAGGCCGCTGGTCTTGACCCAGACGAGCGTTGGATCGAAGGTGGCGCTGAAATCGGTTCCCGCCGCGGTGCGGACCGCGAGCCGCCGCGCCGTTGGCATGCGCTCGCACAGCTGCTGGCTCAGCCGATCGACCCGTCGATAATCGGCGCGCATCCCCTCGCGCATAATTCGCGGCGTGACGCCGACCATGTGCGCGTAGCGAATGCGACGGCGCTCGACCACGCCGACGATGGCGCGGCGGGCGTCGAGTTCGCCTTCGAGCGGCTGCACGCAGAGGATGCCCGCGTCCGCCGACTCGAGCGAAGCCAGCGCCTCGATGGGAGCGCGCACCATCGGCCGCGGCGACACCGACTCGATCCGCAGGCACGAAGCGCGTGCGCCGCGATCGGCGAGCGCCTGCTCGAGCCCTGCCGCGACCTCGGCGCTGGCATCGTCGGCGATGAGCGCGACGTGCTCGCCCGGCTGCACGGCGAGGCACACTTCGACGGCATTGCGCGCGCCGGGCAGAATGTCGGAGGTGGCAGTGCCGAACATGATCCGTTTATTGTAGCCGGGCGCGCGCCCGCACATTGGCGGCGCGCTCGCTGATGACACGCACCGCAATCGCGGTTTCGCGTACCAGAATCACCGAGCCCCGCACCAGCGCGGCGACGCCGACGGTCCCGGCCGCAACCGCGACGATCTCCAGGAGCGCGAGCACCGGCCCCGCGGTGACTCGCGCCAGCACAGCGCCGAGCAGCGCGGCGAGCGTCGAGGAGGCGAAGCCCCCGAGCGCGAAGTAGAAGCTCTGAAGCACTCGCAGCAGCATCGTGGTGCGCTGCTCGGTGGCCGTGAGCTCGCCGAGCATACGCTCGAAGGTCTTGCGCCGATCGCCCGCCGGCCCGTCGCGGTCGCTTTCCAGCGCTTCGATCTGACGCGCCAGATCCCTCGCGCGATCGACCGCGCGCGCGAGCCGGTTGCTGGTGCTCATCGCCAGCACCGAGGAGGCGTTGGTGAGAATCGCGGGCGCCACGATGAGCGAGAAGGCGGCGAAGGGGTTGGGTTGAGGGTCCACACGACGATTGTAGATTGCGGATTGCGGAGTGGGGATTGAACATTGCGGATTGTGGACTGCCGATCGGTGAACCAAGCCCACAATCCACACTCGACAATCCCCAATCCGCAGTCCGCAATCGTCAGTCCGCAGTCAATGCGAAGACAGTAATCTCCGGCCTGACGTTGATGCGCGCCCGAATCAGGTGGCCGATGCCGCGGTTGATATAGAGCCGCCGGCCGCCGGACAGATCGAATTCGCCGCAGGTATACCGCCGGTTTCGAACCGGCAGCAGCGGCGGCGGCAGGAACGGCGGTTTGCACTGTCCGCCGTGCGTGTGGCCGGAGAGCACCCATCCCGAGTAGCCGTCCCAGCCGGGAAGATCGACGCTGTCTGGATTGTGGCTGAGCGCAATTGCCGGCCGCGACGCGTCGAACCGCGAGAGGGCCACCGCCGGATCGAAACGATCGGCCCACAGGTCGTCGAGGCCGACCACCTGCAAACCGGCGACGTCGGCAATCTCGTTGCGAAGGACCCGGATGCCGTGCCGCTCGGCGACGTCGACGACCCGATCGGCCACCTCGGGATGTGCCCAGCCTGCACCGTAGTCGTGATTGCCGAGCACGCCAATGGTCGCAATCCGTCCCTGTGGAAAGTGCCGATAGACGCGATCCATCTGCGCGAACATCTCCGGGTGATGGCTGACGAAATCGCCGGTCAGCGCGATGATGTCCGGCTCGAGGGCCCGCAGGAGCGCGAATGCCTCGATCACATAGTCGTCGGCCACGCGCGGACCGACGTGGATGTCGCTGACGTGCGCCAGCGTCTTGCCGGCGAGCGTGGCCGGCAGACGACGAATCGCCAGCGGCCGGCGCACAATTTCGAGCCAGTGCGGCTCGACCCGCCACGTATAGAACCCGATGCCCGCGGTAGCGGCACCGCCGATCGCGCTGAGAAACCGCCGTCTACTGAGCATGGTCACCTGCGCTCGCTTGCGTTGCCGGTATCACGTCGTCGATCCATTGCTCGATCTGTGTCCAGGCCATCGACAGCGATTGGTTGTGCCCGGCCCCCTCGACCATCTGCAATCGCCGCGGCCCGGCCAACGCGTCGAAGATCCGGCGTGAATGTTCCGGCGGTGTTTCGCGATCGCGCGATCCGTGAAGCAGGAACACCGGTATCGAGATGGTGCGGGCCGCGCGTACCGGGCTGACGTCATCGATCTTGAAGTGGCCCGTCTGCTCCGCGAGCGCGAATGCTCGCCTGACGGTGCCGTCGGAGAAGAACCAGGCCGCGCGTTCGCGGGCAACGGTCGCCAAATCCGAGAACGCCTCGGCGGCGACGACGGCGCTGATGCGGCCATCCACGGCGGCAGCTTGCAGGGCCACCGCGGCGCCGAGCGAGCTGCCGATGATCACGACCGGGCCCGGCTCGAGTGCGTCCAGGACTCGCAGCAAGTCGTGCCTCTCGTAGTAGCCATAGGTGCAAACGTTGCCGCCCGAATCTCCGTGCGCGCGGCTGTCGTACGCGACCAGGTCGAATCCGCGAGGCGTGAACCGCGTTGCGATTCCACTCGCCGCCGCGCGGTTGTCGGCGACACCATGCAGATACACGATCGTCCCACGCCGACTGCCCGTGGCTGGGAACCGCCATCCCGCGAGCGACAGCGGTCCCGCGGAGAAGGTGACGAGCGGGCCGAGGCTGCGCTCCTGGGCCCGGAGCGGGCGCCGCGCCGGGTGCAGCAGCCCGTTCGCTCCCGCCGAAGGCAACGCGTGGCAGCCAGCCACGGTGCCCGCGGCCAGCGCCGCACACACGGCGCACACGAGTCCCTTTGCCACTATCGCGCGCATGACGTCTAGCTTTCAGATACGGAGCGCGACGATGAAGCGATCTGAGCGCCGCCTGAATTAGGGTGAAGGACGGGACGATTCAGCTATCATCGCCGCGGTGCTCCTCCTCGACACCCCTGGCGCGAGGTTGTTCTTCACTGTTGCCGGCGACGGTCCGCCGGTTCTGATGATTCAGGGCGTCGGCGCCATTGGCAATGCCTGGCAGCCGCAAATTGCGCAGCTATCCGACTCCTACCGAGTGGCGGTATTCGACAATCGCGGCATCGGTGGCAGCGCGATCCGGGATGGACGGCTCACGATTGAAGACATGGCCGCCGACGCGCTGGCGATTGCCGATGCGATCGGCTTCGAGCGGTTTCACCTCGCCGGACACTCGATGGGCGGGGTGATCGCGCAGGCGGTTGCGCTGCGCGCGCCCGAGCGCATTCTGAGCCTGGCGTTCCTCTGCACGTTCGCGCGCGGCAAAGAGGGCGCGACGATGTCGCTGCCGATGCTGGTGACGGCGCTGCGCATGCGCATTGGGACGAAGCCGATGCGCCGCACTGCCTTTCTCGAGCTGATCATGCCGCAGCGATATCTGCGCGAGGCCGACCGCACGGCACTGGCGGCGCAGCTCGCGCCGCTCTTCGGCCACGATCTTGCCGACCAGGCGCCGATCACGATGAAGCAGCTCGCCGCCATGGCGAAGTATGACGCGAGCGCACGCCTCGCCGCGCTCCGCGACATTCCGACGCTCGTCGTCGCGGCGACCGAGGACCGCATCGCGCTGCCGCGCTACAACCAGTCACTCGCCGCCGCGATTCCCGGCGCCCGCTATGTCGAGATCGCTGACGCGGGACATGGCGTCACCATCCACCGCGCCGGCGAGATCAACCGTCTGCTCGACGAGCACTTCAGAGCCGTACCTACTGCACCTCGATCTCGAGTCCACCCGTGATGCTCGCGACGAGGTTGTAGAGCGCCGCCATCAGCACACCGCCAATCACTCCCATCACCCCATACATGATCGGGAAGATCACGATCGCGCCGATCCCAAACAGGGATCCCATCCAGCCAGGCACATCTTCGTTGCTGGCAGCGGCGGCGCCAAGGCCGACGACGGCGAACAGCGCCACGCACAACCCGATCACGAGGCCGAGGAGTCCGTACAGCACGCCCGACACCTTGACGACCGATCCAATCCCGACTTTGCGAATGACCATGCCGGCTCCCTTCTAGAGAAGTGCCGTCACAATAGCAGAGCCAGGCCAAAAAGAAAGGCGCCCGGGATCACCCGAGCGCCTGTAGGGGTCCGGGGGACGAAGTCCCACGGGTACTATTTAATAAACAGCATCTCGCGGTAGGTCGGCAGCGGCCAGATGTCGTGCGGCACGACGGTCTCGAGGCTGTCGCCGGTTTCCCGGAGCGACGTCATCGCGGGAATGACCTTGTCGCGGAAGTACTTGGCGTGCTTCTCCGCGCTGCCGTCGCCTTCGTGCTCGAGCAGGTGCTGCAGCTTGTCGGTCGTGGCCTTGAACTCGTCGGTGAGCTTGATGATCGTGTCGAGCGTCCGACGCGCTTCCTTCGAGCTGGCGCCCGCCGCCTTCACGGCCGCGAGCGAGCCGGCGACCTGCCCCTGGTACCTGAGGGCTGCGGGCAGGATGTAGCGGTTCGCCATCAGCACCATCAGCTGCCCTTCGATGTTCACGGTCTTGATGTACTGCTCGAGGGCAATCTCGTAGCGCGCCTTCAGCTCGCGCTCGTTGAGCACGCCGTACTTCTCGAAGGCCTTGACGACGTCGGCCTTGAGCACTTCGCCGAAGGCGTCGACCGAGGTCTTGTGGTTCAGCAGGCCGCGCTTGGCGGCATCCTTCTGCCACGAGTCGGCGTAGTTGTTGCCGTTGAAGATGATCTGCTTGTTCTCCTTGATGATCTTCGTCAGCAGATCCTTCACCGCGGCCGTCAGCTTCTTGCCCGACTTCAGGCTCTTCTCGAGCTCAGTGGCGCAGTAGTCGAGCGACTCGGCGACGGCGACGTTCAGCGCCACGTTCGGCAAGGCAATGCTCTGGTTCGAGGAGACGGCGCGGAACTCGAACTTGTTGCCGGTGAACGCGAACGGGCTGGTGCGGTTGCGATCGCCCGCGTCGCGCGGCAGTTTCGGCAGCACGCTGACGCCAGTATCGAGAATGCCGCCCGACTTGGTGCTCTTCGCGCTGCCCGCCTTCTCGATCTGCTCGAAGATGTCGGTGAGCATGTCGCCGAGGAAGATCGAGATGATCGCCGGCGGGGCTTCGTTGGCGCCGAGACGATGATCGTTGCCGGCGCTGGCGATCGAGTAGCGCAGCAGGCCCTGGAACTTGTTGACCGCGCGCAGCACCGCGGCGCAGAACACCAGGAACTGCACGTTGTCGTGCGGCGCCTCCCCGGGATTCAGCAAGTTGTTCCCGAGGTCGTCGCCCATGCTCCAGTTGAGGTGCTTGCCCGACCCGTTCACGCCGGCGAACGGCTTCTCGTGCAGCAGGCACGCCAGCCCGTACTTCGGCGCCACCCGCCTCATCGTCTCCATCGTCATCATCTGGTGATCGGTGGCGACGTTGGCGTTCTCGAAGATCGGCGCGACCTCGTACTGGCTGGGCGCGACCTCGTTGTGCCGGGTCTTCACCGGCACGCCGACCTTGTAGAGCTCGCGCTCGACGTCCATCATGAACGAGAGCACGCGTTCGGGAATCGCGCCGAAATACTGATCCTCGAGCTCCTGGCCCTTCGGCGGTTTGGCGCCGAAGAGCGTGCGGCCGGCGTTGATCAGGTCGGGGCGCGAGAAATAGAACTGCCGGTCGATCAGGAAGTATTCCTGTTCCGGACCGCACGTGGTG
>Ga0209382_10005689_pt1 | contig 16181 bp, 20 predicted proteins | sample SoiMetdeltSBSDD5_FD_187599 | JGI IMG/M metagenome (GOLD analysis project Ga0209382, IMG submission 187599) | Bulk soil microbial communities from a Populus tree surrounding site in Tennessee, USA - Soil MetaG P. deltoides SBSDD5 (SPAdes) (version 2) | ecosystem: Environmental > Terrestrial >...
CCATCGAAAAAGCCGGCAATTTCGCTCGCCCACACCTGCGGATCGCTGAGACTGAAGGCGAACGCGGTGCTCGTATCCGCCTCGAGCGGGACCACTTGCCCCGCAATCGTCACCTCGCTCGGTTCGAAGGCCGGATAGATCTCCAGGCGCCCGCGCAGGTGCCCCTCCGCGAGACTGGACCCGGCGATCTCGACCCGCAGCAGCGCGGTCACCGGGACCTTGACATTAGGTTCGACTTGGAAACCTAGTTCTTGCACCGGCGGGGTGGCATCGGCGGCGAGCGACGCACCGATGCCAGGTCGGCGATAGCGCATCTGCAAGCCGGTGATGCGCAACTCATCGGCGGGCGTGAAGTGGGATAAGCGGTGGTCCCCCCAGCGGGCGCCCGTCGGATCGAACGTGACGTCGAGACTCCCGAACGCCAGGGGATACCGGCCGGTCTGGACGTCAAACCGCGTGCGGTCGGCCGAGGCGAACGCCCGGATGAGGCTGCGGTTGTAGATGTCGCACGCCGTGCGCAGGCGGGGATCGAAGCCGCTCGGCCGCTGGTGGAGATCCTCGGGGAAGAGAAAGGCATAGGCGTAGACCGCCGCCGCCAAGGCATGTGGCTGCTGGTCGGGGCGCAGGGCCTGGAGGAAGGACATCTCGGCGAGGGCAAACAGCACATCCGGATCGGCAGGCGCGGCGGCGAGGGTGCGGTGCAGGGTGGCGAGCGCGTCGTCTGGGTCCGTGGCAAAGCGGGCCAACAGGTGGGTCCGGTGGAGGACAATGCGGGTGGCTTCACTGAGGTGCTGGGTCGCAATCACGTTGCTGTCGAGCTGCCGCTCCACCTCGAGGGGGTCCACGCGCGCGACTCGGACGGGCGTCGCGCAGCCAGCCACCACCAGCGTGAGGCCGGCCGCGCCGACCGCAGGCAGCAGTCCCCCGGTGTTACGGCAGGCCATCCGCGGGGCCTCCGAGATCGGTGAGCCGAGGGCCTGCCAGCCTGGGCTGGCGGCCGCCAGGCGCCGCGGGACGGCGGCGGGCGGCGACGAGCCCACGCCCCTGGGTCATTGGCCCGCCCCGGCCAGGGTCACCTCGACGCGGCGATTCTGCGCGCGCCCCTGGGCGGTGGTGTTCGAGGCGATGGGATCCGCCTCACCGTGCCCCTGCGCCGCGATCATGTCCGGCTTCACGCCGTGCGCGGTGAGATACGCCATGACGGCTTCGGCACGTTTTTGCGACAGCACCTCATTCGAGGTGACGCCCTGCCGCTGCAGCGCCCGCCCGATGGGGGCGTTGTCCGTATAGCCGTTCACCACGAGCTTCGATTGCTGAAACGGCGCCAATTGCGGGACCAGCTTGGCAATGAGCTCCTGCCCCTGCGGGGACATCTCCCAGGAGCCCGACCGGAACAACAAATCGCTGTTGACCGTGTACTTGATGGCGTTCTGCAGCCGGCTGACGTGCACCTTGCCGGCGTCAATCTCTTTTTTCAGGGCGGCAATATCGGCAGAACTTTGCGCCGCCTGGGCCGCCGACGCCTGCTGCAGCTTTTGATGTTGGCTCTGCAGATCGTTGTATTGGCCCTGCAGAGCCGTGTATTTGCCTTCCAGAGCGTCATATTTGCCCTGTGAGACGCAGCTAGAGAGGAGGACAGCGGCCACGCAGAGCAGGAGCCGGACACGACGTTTTAGACCACAGGTGAGCATAGGGAGACCTCCCAGCAATGGGGTGGGACAGAAGCCACTGTCTACCACCGCCGCACACAGCAGGCCGCTTCACACCTGCCCCCGGCACGACGCGCTGTAGACGCAAGGCCTCAGCGGCATAGCACATCTTCTGATGACGCATCTTATAAGGGACCTGCGGTCTCTGTCTATAGGACTTTGGTCCTATGTCAGCTGTACGAGCCGTCTCTGGCGGTGTCGGTGTGACGACGTCTGCAGATTCTGATAACCCGTCATATGTTAACCAGGTGAGACTTGATCGTACAGGCTTATGTTGAATGCCTGTAAACGGGCGATTTGTGTGCACCTGAGTGGAAGGATGGCTTCGATCATGCGAGGCAGGAGCGGGCGCTGGAGGTAGTCAGGTGCAGCGCTTGGTGAGAGGTAGCCCTGGGGACCGCGCTCTGTCACCCCTGTTTTTCACCTTGTGCCGCCTCTGGTATAACGCTCGGCATGCACGGCCCGCTCGCTCACGAAGGCGACAGAGGCAGAGGGCTCGCGATGGCCCTCTGTACTTTACCGCAGAGCACGCCTGCCGCCAGCGCTGCCGTGACTAAACAGAACATGCCGACCAACGGAAAACTGCCGAGGGCGAGCATCACCCCCCCGAGCGAGGCCCCGCCGACCGCCCCGAGTTGGTTACTGACGGCGAAGAGCCCCGTGGCCGTAGCGCGCGACTGGCCTGCCAGTTCCGTGAGCAGCACCGCTGTCACTGGCCAGGATAAGGGCAACAAGCCGGCGACTCCAAAGGCCAACAGGACCGTGACCCACGGCGAGATGTCCGTCATGAACATCAAGGCCGCTCCGCACCCACCCCCCACAAAGGCCAGTGCCACCACGGGCACACGGCAGGCCTGGCCAGCGACGCGGCCCCGACCAGACTGCCGCCGATGACCCCACAACCCGCCACGACCAGAGGCAGCGCGGTGGCCCCGGCGCTCAGACGGTAAGTGTGCATCAAATACGCGGCGAGATAGCTGGATATCCCCATAAAGGCCATGACCTGCAAACAATTGGCTGTGAGGACAAACCACAAGGCCGCCTGCACGCCCACAGCCCGGAAGTGCGCAACCAAGGAGCCAGTGGGCCCGGTCTGATTCGTGAGAAACCAGACCCACAAGAGACCCCATAAGAGGAGGAGCAGGGCGCCCATCACGTAAAACGGGACCCGGATACTGTTGGTCAACGTCTTATACAGTTTTAGATGATCCATAAAGTAGCGGGAGAAGCTGTAGCGAGAGGGTTGGGAGTATAAGGTGTGGCATGCATCTCAGCACGTCTTTTCCTTCTTTTACTACAGCTATAGTTTATGTAGTAAACTAGGGCACGAGCTGGTTGCGCTCCTGAGGCATCCCGCTGGGGTGGAGGCTGTGGCCTACTCCAGACATCACGGGCTCTCATGCCTTCACCTCACCCCCCACAGGCGGTCTGTTATGTCCCTGCATCCTCAGCCCATTGGGCCTATCCCCGAGCAGACTGCCCAGGTCGCCGCTGCCGCCTTCCCTAAAGGCCATCCCTATCTGACCCTCCGTGATCACCTGGGCACGATTTTCCAGGACGAGGACTTTGCCGCGCTGTTTCCGGCATGGGGCTACCCCGGGCTGCCCCCGTGGCGGCTGGCCCTCGTGACGATTATGCAGTTCCGCGAACAGCTGTCTGACCGCCAGGCGGCCGAGGCGGTGCGCGGGCGCATCGATTGGAAGTATCTGTTAGGGTTGGAACTGACGGATCCTGGCTTCGACTTTTCCGTGCTCGGCGACTTCCGCGACCGCTTGCTGGCTGGGAGCGCTGCGGCATTCCTATTAGACAAGCTGCTTACACGGTGTCGCACCATGGGGTTACTCACAGGGCGCGGCTAGCAACGTACCGACTCGACCCATGTGCTGGCGGCCATTCGTGTGATGAACCGCCTCGAACTGGTCGCCGAGACCCTCCGGGCTGCGCTCAATGAGGTGGCTACGGTTGCGCCTACGTGGCTCCAAGCGCTGGCCTCTCCCGTCTGGTGCGAGCGCTATGGCACGCGGATTGACGATACACGCCTGCCGCAAGGGCAGGCAAAGCGTGACACCTATGCTCAACTGGTGGGTGAGGATGGGTTCGCCCTCCTCGACGCACTGGAGGCCCCCACGGCGCCCGCGCCCTTGCGGGACTTGCCGATGATCACGGCCCTGCGGCGGACCTGGCAGCGCCACTACGAGCGGGCCACAGGCGAGGGGGGAATCCTGGATCACCCAGGGAGAGCCGGCATCCGCTTCAAGTCGAATCGTGAGTTGCCCCTGGCGGCGGAGAGCATCGCATCCCCCTATGATCCGGAAGCGCGCTATCGGCAGAAATGTGACACCCAGTGGACTGGCTATATGGTGCACGTCAGCGAGACGTGTGAATCCACCGCCCCCCACCTGCTCACGCAGGTGCACACGACGACCGCCGCCGTCTATGAGGCGCAGGGCACGGTCCCCATCCACCAGGCCCTGAGCGCGAAAGAGTTGGCGCCGCGGGAGCATTTCGTCGATGGTGCTTATATCAGCGCGGACGTGCTCGTTGCCAGCCAGGAGGAGCACGGGATCACCCTACGCGGCCCCACGCGGCCGATCCAAGGGTGGCAAGCCCAGACCGATGGGGCCTACGATCTCTCCCAGTTCACGGTCGATTGGGAGCAGCGGCAAGCCCGGTGCCCGCAGGGCAAGGTCTCGACCGTCTGGCGGGAGTAAAACACACTTACAGCACGTCGCCACCGCGGCCGCGATTAATATCGATCGCCTTGTCGCTTGGTTGGAGGAGCGGCCACGGGCCACGACACGGACCTCGCGCTTTGCGGCACTGGCGCCGGTGCATGACCTGCCCTCGGAGACCTCCTCGGTCTGAGCAGCGCACACACTCTGAGTAGTGCACATACTCCTCTCCCCTGGACAACTTGGAAGGAGAAGCCATCATGGCCACCACCACGCATACCATTCAGCTTCACCGTGTGCTCCGTGTGACGCCGGAGCGGATCTACCGCGCGTTCCTCGATGCGGACGCGCTGGTCAAATGGCTGCCGCCGCATGGCTTCACGGGCAAGATGCACCATATGGACGCCACGGTCGGTGGCACCTACAAGATGTCGTTCACCAATTTCACCAGCGGCAAGAGCCACACGTTTGGTGGCACCTATCTCGAACTGGTACCGCATACACGCCTGCGCTACACGGACCAGTTCGACGACCCGACGTTGCCCGGGGAAATGCAGACGACGATTATCTTGCAGCAGGTCTCCGTCGGCACGGAGGTGCGCATCGTGCAAGAGGGGGTACCCGGGATCATCCCCGCTGAGGCGTGCTATCTGGGCTGGCAAGCATCCCTCACCCTGCTCGCGCAGCTCGTCGAGGCAGAGATTCCCGAGTAGAGGAGAACCGCCCCGCCTCACACCTTCACGGGAGCGCACGCGGGCTACGCCAGGTGCCCAAGAGGACGCCACAGACCGCCCGCGTCGCTCCGTGCTGACGGTCGACCTCAAGGAGAGCCACCCTATGCAGCCACGCATCACTGTCGTCACCCTCGGGGTCGATGATCTGGAACGAGCCCTGCGCTTCTATCACGACGGCCTGGGTCTCCCCACCGAGGGAATCATCGGCAAGGAGTTGGCGTATGGCGCTCTGGCCGCGCAGCAGCATCGCCCATGACGCGGGGCTGGCGTTGGGTGCGCCCAGTCCCACGGAGTTGACGCTCGGGCACAATGTGTCGTCCAAGGGAGAAGTCGATGCGGTCATGCAGCAGGCGAGCAATGCGGGCGCCGTCATCGTGAAGCCAGCCCAGGAGACGTTATGGGGCGGGTACGCCGGCTACTTTCAAGAGCCGGATGGCCATCTGTGGGACGTGGCGTGGAATCCCCAGTGCGTGGTCGATGCGTGAGGCCCCCCGCCGGCGCATGCGGCCAGGCCCCCAGCGCGGCGGTGGCGCGCCGCGGACACGGCGCGGCAGGGCCATGGGGTTCGCCCTGGGCGACGTGTCGAGGCTGCACCGAGCCATCCCCAGACATTCTCGGCCGCAGCGCGTGAGGCGGCAGGTCGCTCCGCGCTGTCGGCGTGTGGTAGTCTCATACACGGTGTGGCGCTGTACACAGACAAACAATGGACGACACTGGAGTATCCGCGTATAGAGTTTAGCCCGATTTGGAAACCTCGCAACCAGCTCCGTAGTCATTCCTCCCTTCCAGGAAGTGCAAGGCTCGGCATATGTGTATGCTAGGTCCTCGCACTCGCCCAGGACACGTCTGGCGTCTGACGGTGCCAGGCCGTGGCCTGTTCGTAGGCGTATCCTACCCGCAGGGCCATGGCCTCGTCGAAACCTTTTGTACAGATCATCAGCCCGATAGGCAGCCCCTGGCTGGTCAAGCCGCACGGCACAGTCAGGGAGCAGAGCCCGAGCACATTCGCCACACGTGTGTTGCGGGAATAGCGTGGGTTCCAAAAGGTGTAGCTCTCGAGCGAGGCATCGACGTCCGCCAGGGGCAAGGCCGGTACCATGGTGGTCGGCGCCAGGAAGGCGTCGACGTCGTGCAGGGCCCGCTGGGCGCGGAGGCGCAGGGCCTCGCAGGTCTGCAGCGTGCGCAGGTAGTCGTTAGCCGTAGCCTCCTGGCCCATGGCCATCCGGTAGGTGACTACCGGGTCATAGTCCGCGAGGCGCACTTCGCCCAGGCGTTCCTGGTGGGCGCGATACGCTTCCACCGCACTGATCATGCCATTGCCATTGGCTTCGGTGGCCTCCGCTGCTTCCGGGAAGGGGATGCTACGCACCTGGGCGCCTAGAGTGGCCAGCACGTCGCCACAGGCCCGCACGGCGTGCGCCACCTCGCGGTCCACCTCGTCCCAGAAGAGCGTTTCCGCAAAGGCCAGGCGCAGCCCGCGTACGCCATCGCGTAAGCTAGTGAGGACGTCTTCATGCGGCGCCGTGCCGCGTGTGGACCCATCGAGCGGATCGGGACCCCGCATCGCCTGGTAGACCAGCGCGGCGTCCTCCACCGAGCGCGTGAGTGGCCCGACGGAATCAAACGTCCAACTGAGGGGAAACACCCCAGCACGACTCACCTGGCCTACCGTGGTCTTCAAGCCCACGGTGCCACACAGCGCCGCGGGAATCCGTACGGACCCACCCGTATCTGTCCCCAACGCCACGGGCACCAGACCGGCTCCCACCGCCACGCCAGAGCCATTGCTTGACCCCCCCGGCACATGCGGCGTGGCGTGCCACGGATTGTGCGGTGTGCCCTGATGGTGGTTCACCCCTGGAGCCCCGAAGGCAAACTGCACGGTGTTGGCTTTCCCCAGCAACACCATACCGGCCTGCGTGAGGCGCCGTACGACCGTGGCATCCGTGCTGGCGATATGGTCCAGCAGCAGATTCGAGCCCGCGGTGGTCGGTAGCCCCTGCACGTCAATCAGATCCTTCACGGCGTACGGAATGCCGTGCAGCGGTCCCATGTCCTGCCCGGCGCGCAAGGCCAGTTCGGAGGCCCGGGCCGCAGCCATGGCGCGCTCGCGCGCCAGCAGACGGAAGCTGTGCAGGCGGCCATCGAGGGCCTCGATGCGATGGAGCAGATGCTCCATGAGCGCGACAGGGGACAGACTCCCGTTGTGGATACGTCGCGACAGCTCGCTGATGGTCTGCCAGTGCAGAGGGATCTCGGTCATCGCACTTGCCTCCCGATGGGCAATGTTAGGTGGGCACCGCCCCAGCGGCGCCGCCATCCCCGGCTGGCGCCTGCCTGAGCAATTGACCAATGGCCTGGCTTTGCGCAGGCGAGAGCACCTGCTTTTCGACGCCAAAGGGCAACGCGGCCAGCGCCAGTTCGCGATACAGGGGCAACACCGCGGGCGCTCTGGTCCGGAGCGTCTCCAGATGGCGCCGAATCGTGCCCACGTCACCCCGTACATAGGGCCCGGCAACCGCCGCCGGAATGCCCGCCCGCTCAATATTGTGGACCACGCTGCGCATCATGGCCACCACGGCTTGTACGCCATCGTCACGGCTATAGCCCAGCTGTTCCCAGAGCTGCGCTGCCGTGGCCGCCAGGCCAGTGAGGAGATTGCCCATGGTCACGGCGGAGAGATGATACAACGCTTTGTCGGCAGCGCTCAGCACAATGGGACGGCCGTGTAAGGCCCGCGTCAGCGTGATTAAAAAGGCCCGCATGGGTTCCTCAGCTTCGATACCAAACGTAGCTCCGGGCAAGCTGGCGACACCTACCTCAACCGAGGCAACGGCCTGGAAGGGGTGCAAAGCGCCGGGGAGCGCCCCCTGTGCGCAGGGCTGCGCGAACACTTCCAGGGAGGTGGCCCCAGAGCAGTGCACCACGCCCTGGCCAGGACGCCAGGTCAGGGCAGCGGCCACCGTGCCAATGGCATCATCGGGCGTCGTGATAAACACCAGGTCACAGGCCGAGACGACCTGTTGGGCCGTGGCATAGGCCGTACAACCGACCACGCGCGCGGCCAGGCCTTGCGCTGACGCCAAGGTGCGGCTGGCGATGGCCGTGACACGATACCCCGCCTGTGCCAGCGCCACAGCCAGGGTGCCCCCGACGGCTCCGGCGCCAATGAAGCCGATGGGGGTGTGGATGCTCAAAGGTGTCATGGCGTGTCCTTCCACGAGGCGTGCCCTGGCTCGGGACGTGCGTGCTGTCTCCCTGGGCTATTCTTTGGTATGAGCGCGCAATGTATCATACTTTGTCGCGCGTCAACACTTAGGGAAAGAACCACCCTGTTTCGCGCGCTCAAGAGATCGGTGTCCTCCTGTGTCATCGATCCTCCGTACCGCTGTCGTGCCGTTGTATGGTCTCCACCACTCCTGGAGGGCCAGGAAACCGATGGAGATAGGCCGCGCAACGCCGTACAACCGTGGTGCGGTCGAGCCCAAATTGGCTGAGCGTATACTGGTGGACCCCATGCTGATGCTGCGGATGCGCTGCTAACCACCGTTGCATGCCGGCTTCCATACCTGGGGGCGCCGTATAGCCGAAGTAACCATAGATCCGAGACACCGCCTCCATGGGGTCCGCCAGCAAGTCCTCATACTGCAGATCATAAAATCGGGCCGGATCCGCCGCCGCGCGCACGCGGAGCATCCGGTCCAGGGCCGTCCCCCAGGTGGCCAGGCATTGGGCGCCCAGGCGCTGTGCCGCCACGCCCTGGCTATAGAGGCTGCGCGTGGTGGCCAGCAAGCTACACAACGACGCCAGGGCCGTGGCAGGATCACGGTGGGTCTGCACCACGCACACATCGGGAAAGACCGTGAGCAGCACGTCCAGAAAGAAGAGATGATGCGGCGACTTGAGGACCCAATGGTCACCCGGCCACCGCCACTGCAACACTTGCAGTTGTTGCTGATAATACCGATAGGCCGGCGTCAGATCTTGGTGGAGTAGCCAGGTGATATAGTCGGGCACCTCGCCATACGCCTCAAAGACGACGCTCATAAACGTATGTTGGAATAAAAAGACACATTCCTCAGGCCCGGTGGCGGACAAGGGATGGAGCGCCTGGAAATGCGGGGCGAGGGCGAGGGCTCTGCGAATCATCTGCTCCGCCTGCTTGCGGCGCGGCTCGGTGGCTACAGTCCCGGGGCATGGCGGCGGTGACGGCTGGAGGAGTTCCCACAGGCGCGGGACCCGTGCCGACGGATCCTGGGCCAAGAGATGGTGCAGCACGGTGGTCCCGGTCCGTGGCAAACCAACGATGACCAGCGGTTTCTTGATTGGTGTGTGCGCGATGCGGGGACAGCGTTGCAGCTCCTCTTGCATATGCAACCGGTTGCTGAGCAGCCGGAGGCACTCCTGGCGGAGGGCCAGGCGGCCGAGCACGTGCAACTGGGCCGTGCGCTCATAGGCCTCGAGCAAGCGTCGGAATGCCTCCTGAAACGACGCATCCCCCCAATCCGACAAGCCGGTGCGGCGCTGTGCCGCCGCCATGAGCGCGGAGTCTGACAAGCGTAACGGAGGCAGGCCACAGTGGGTGAGGGCATGCCCGAGGCGATTGAGGGCGCGCATCAGCCATGGCAGGCGGCGTGACGTCCCTGCTGAGCGTGGCGTGGCGCAGGCGCTATGACGATGGCGGGCAGCGCACACGGCGCTCTCTCCTTTCCCACAAGAGGTGGGCGGGTGCTGTGGTGCCGCGCGACTCGCGAGGCCACGCGCGGCTGGAGGACAGCGGTTGACGCCTCCTGGAGGGACGGCAGCGTGAGCTGGGCACGCCGGCACACCGTGGCGCCGGGCACGTCTGGTGCCCGGCCTGCCACCCGGTCCGGCGTCCGCCCTGCTGGACGGTGCCCTGCTCCTCCCATGCCCTCTCGTCCTCGCCCGCACAGGACCCTCGTTGTCGACCTTGACCGCCATCATAGCACGCGACAGGGGCGGCTGGCGACTCCCATGCCGATGGACAGCGTAGCACACTCGGGGAAGTTGGCACGACCGTGGGGCGCGGAGTCCGCGTATGTGCGGGTGCCAGAGCGTGTCCCGGTAGTGGCCCATTTCCCTCCACGAAAGAGCCCTATCGTCAGGTACATTGTGCCAACTGGCAATGGACAGAGCGGAAAAAGAAGGGAGATCGCGCTCGCACAACACTCGACGAAACAGTCAGCACCTCTGTGATGTCTTTTTGACCTCATGCCCCGCTAAGCTGTTAGCGCGCGCCGGCGCGGACGACTGATACACAAGCGCCTTTGTGGCGCAGTGCAGGCGGGAGGTGGGTCTGACAGAGATTTTTGCTTGACAGGACCGCACACTCATAGCATTCTTGTATCTGTGAGCTGTTAGCGTACGAGAACGGACATCACGCTGACCGGGGGCCACGATGCAAGGCAAGCAAGCCAAGATTGTCAGTCCGACCCAGGAGCGGGCCATTCTGGGGTACCTGGCCACCACCCGCTATCCCACGCGCGACCGGGTCATGTTCCTCTTATCGATGAAAGCCGGCCTGCGCGCGAAAGAAATGGCGTCGCTGACCTGGGCGATGGTCACCGATGCGCAAGGGCAGGTCGCCGAGGTGCTCCACGTCCCGAACCGCGCCAGTAAAGGGAAGACGGGTGGCCGCACGATTCCGCTGCACCCCGACCTCCAGGCCGCGCTCGTGACGTTGCAGACCGCGCGCGGGGACATGGCGACCCCCGAGCGGCCGATCCTCTTCTCGGAACGGGGGGGCGGGTTGTCGGCGGCCACCGTGCGCTTGTGGTTCCATCGGCTGTATACGTCACTCAAGATGGACGGCTGTTCGTCGCATTCTGGTCGCCGCACCTTCATTACACGTGCGGCGCGCCGCGTGTCGCAGGTTGGGGGGAGTCTCCGAGACGTGCAGGAGCTCGCGGGCCATACCAGCCTGGCCATGACGCAACGCTACATCGAGGGCGATACGGAGGCCAAGCGCAAGCTCGTCGCGCTGCTCTAAGACGGTGGCCGCATAGCGCATTGGGTGGAGCAGCACACCAGACACCGGCCCCTGCCACACGCGCCTTGTCTGACGCGGTGGGGAAAGGCTGGGTCGCATGCTCCCGAGACGAGCAGTGTAGTCGCCGGCTGCGGACGCACGGGCCGGCGGCATAGGCCACAGCCCAGAGACCCCGGCAGGTGCCATAGGCGTGGCCAACGCGGCAGGTGGCCGTGCGCAACGCCTCATGTTCTTGTCCCCTGCTCTCCCTGGGCTCTCTTCTCCCAGTTCACCGTCACTCTGCGATCGTCTATGGGTGAGGGCGGTTGTAGACCTGCTCCTGTACGACAGACATGGGCAACAGGCAAGGGTTTAATGTGAGGGGCCGAAAAGCCTGATGCGCCACTTACCCTTTCTGCGACATCACAGGGTGATTGGCAGTGTGGCCTCCATAGGGGAGGACTCGCCTGTGCGTGTGCGAACCGCACGTGGATCGCGGTAGACCTTCCCCGGCCAGTCACGAGCAGCCGTGAGGTGTGTCAGTCGCCTCGCCCCTCCCGCTCTTGGCGCAAGAAGTCCTCCAGCTCGTGCATGAGCTGCTCCGGGTTAAAGTCATCCTCACGCCGTGGGTGCGGCGCCTCGGCACCCGGCGCCGCCTCTCCGGCATCGACCCATTCCCAAACGCCACGACCATCGTGGGGATGTTGGATGGGGGCTCGCCGTGAAATTCGATTTCGTCCATACGTATCCTCCCCGTGGGAAAGCGTGACGCCTCATGCAGCCCTGCTGCAGCGACACAAAACCCCTCTGCCACGTCGCATACGCAGGCGTGGCATGACGAGGGATGAGCATAGCACACATGGGCGGTGACAAAGCTCTAGTTTTGTGCCAGCGAGGGACGCAGAGGAATATCCCTCTCATTCTCCTCTCGTAGATTTCGGTGTTCTCCGGTATACTCGGTACAGAGCGGTGACCACGAGTCCACATACCAGGGTTGAGGTCTCTGTCCTGGGGCGTCTGGACATGTTCCTCACAACCAGGGAACCACTATCCTGCTTCGCAGGAGCGCCTACCTCAGTGTGGCACCGCTCACGCCTTTCTCCCTGCGTCTCCCAACGCTTGCCCAGAGGTCGTGATAAAGAGGTCATGCTTTGCCCCAGTGTGCTCCTATACACAACAGTGATATTTAATGTGTTACTGGGCGATGCAGCATACAAGAGGGACAGTGACACCGATGGCCTTGGATCTCATTCTTCGCAACGCCAGGCTGGCCAGCGCTGGCCCTGATCATCCGACGGTCGATATTGGCGTGCAGCACGGTCGCATTGTAGACGTCGAGCCTCAGCTCACTGCGGAGGGCCCGGCCCACGATGCCGGCGGGAAGCTGGTGTCCCCGGGCCTCATCGAGAGCCATTTTCACCTCGATAAGGCGCGGCTCATCGATCGCGTGCCGCTCCAGCCCAACCGTATGATCCGCGACCATATGGAGCGGACGGCTGCGATGAAGCAGACCTTCACGCCGGAAGAAATGTACGCGCGGGCGCAAGCGACTCTGCCGGTCACCGAGCAAGCCGCCATCGGGCAGCGGCTCGGCGCGTCTGGTGTGTCCCTGGCGGTCTTGCCAGCCACCGATCTCTTCAATGCGGGACGGCATATGGAGCATAGCGTGATGCGTGGCGTCACCGACGCCAATACCTTGAGCGAACACGGCGCGAACTGCACGCTCGCCACCAACAACGTGCTGAATGCCTTTACGCCCTACGGGGATGATTCGCTGACCCGGATCGCCAATCTGTATGCCAATGTCGTGCAGCGGTATGGGCCAAAGGATTTGGGCGTGTGTTTCGAGATGATCACGGAGCGGGCGGCGCAGGTAATGCGGCTGAGCGCGTATGGGATCGCCGTGGGGGAACGGCGCGGACCTGGTGGTGTGGAATGAGACATCGCCCGCCGACATTATCGCCTCCTGTGCGTTGCCGCTGGCGGGGTTTAAGCGCGGCCGGCGGGGCTTTGTGCGGACACTGCCCACGCTCGAACGGCCGCACTAAGCCGTGGGGGGGGCCATGGCCGAGCTGGTCACGCTGCACACCACAGAGATGTTGCACAGCCGGGAACCGGCACCAACGGCACTGCGGGTGGCGGGTGTCCCGCGTGCCCAGGGGCTGAGCGCTCTCGCCAGCCTCGTGCCCGTGACGAACGACGAACGCCGGATGAGGCCTGCGCACGCCTGGGAGTGGTGGAGGATGCTCGCCTGGGCGTCGGGGCGGGTTGTCCACCACACGGGGGCTGTCGTCGGGCTGAGAGCCGCCAACCGCCTGGGGAAAGCGGCGGTGCCTAGCACTGTGGTCCCGCCGACGTGCCAGACCATGGCGTCCCTCTCCCAGGGGCTGTGCCATACCCGTGTAGCCTGGGACGATTTGGCTATTTTCACAGGGGGGCTCCCGACCAGAGAGCAGCGCCCGCCTCGCGGAGGCGCTCCCCCCGAGGCGCGAGACGATCGAGGCTGTGCTGCCAACACGCGAGCCGACGCTCACATGCTGCAGTGTCGCGCTGGTCGACGCCGGTCACCACCACGCCCCCGTGCCTCACCTCGCGGCGCCACAGGAAGGAGGTATCCTTTGGCCACCACTGACCGCGCCGCATCTGGACAGGCTGCTCGACGCCGTCCGCACCCTCGAACCCCTGATTCGCGCCCACGCCGATGAGGCCGAGCAGCACCGCAGACTCCCCCAACCGCTGGTGACGGCCCTAGCCGCCGCCGGCCTCTTTCGGCTGTATACCCCCTACACCCTCGGCGGGTGGGAGGTGGAGCCGGTCACATTCTACCGCGTCGTAGAAGCGCTGGCCCGCGTCGACGCGTCGACGGCGTGGTGTGTCTGGCTGGCCAGCGGGAACCCCGTGTATGTGGGGCGCTGCCTCCCAGATGAAGGCGCTGAAGCGGTCTTCGGGCGGGACCCACACGTGGCGACGGCCGGCGTCGTGGCCCCCTATGGTCGGGCGGTGGCCCAGGACGGGGGCTACCTGGTCAGTGGGCGCTGGCCGTATGCGAGCGGCTGTCAGCATTGCACCTGGCTCTTCTGCTGCTGTACCGTCTACGACGGGGAGCAGCTGCGCCTCACGGCGCATGGGGACCCGGAAGTACGGGTGCTATGCGTGCCGAGCTCTCAGGTCACCATTCTGGACACCTGGGAGGTGAGCGGCTTAGCTGGGACCGGCAGCCATGACGTAGTCATCGAGGAGGTCTTCGTGCCCGAGGCGTACAGTGGGCTCTTCGGCGCGGGCCCGCTCCCCCACAGCACACACTTCCAGGGGCTGCTGTACCGCTATCCGTTTATTCTGGCCAGTGCCCTGCCGATTGGCGCCCTCGCCTTAGGGATTGCTCAAGGGGCAGTGGAGACGGTCGTGGAGCTGGCGCAGACCAAACAGCCTGCTGGGGCCACGACGCTGCTGCGGGAGCAGGCGCTGTTTCACGTCCGGCTGGCGGAAGCAGTGGCCTCAGTACGTGCGGCGCGGGCGTGGTTATACGCGGCGGTGCAGCAGACCTGGGAGGCCATGCGGACCCGCGGCGAGGTCACCGTGACCGAGCGCGCGGACGTGCTGCTCGCGAGCGCCCATGCGACGCGCAGTGCCGCGGCGGCAGTGGCTCTCGTCTACACCACGGCCGGGGCGACGGCCAACAACCGACGCAGCCCCCTCCAGCGGGCCCTGCGGGACATCCACGCCGTCACCCAGCACATCGCCACAGCCCCCTCCCAGTATGAGTCCGCCGGGCGCATGCTGGTGGGGCTGCCACCCCTGCAATCCCGCATCCTCTTGTGAGCGCCGGTGACGCCGAACGCCACGCTGGAGGCAGCAGGCAATCATTCCCCGCACCTGTCATGGCAAGCGGGCATGCGATGCACGTCGGCCCGCTCCTGCCAGGCGAGCCGGCCCGACGCGGTCGCTTCGACCCACGGCAAGGGACCGCGCCCCCGGGTATGCGCAGCGGCAGCTGTGAAAAACGAAGAGCGTCTTATCCGTCGTGCGGGCATACGCCTCTACCCCTATCCCCTCACCCTTTGTCCGAGCAAAAGGTCTTCAGAGGTTTCATCAGCGACAGAGTCGATAAAAAAAACCAGAAGAAATGGAAAGTATTGACCGAAAAAACTGGGCGTTTTTGTCAAAAATCCAGTTCGGATGCCTTCGCGGGCTGGTCAAGGAAGCCCTCACCCCCAACCCAGTTGGATGACATCCTGTGCAAAGTGCACTCAGTCGCAGCACTCACGTGCTCCATCGCATTTTTGACGCTCGACGGGGAGTTGAGCCCTGTCTTCACGCGCTGGTACCCCGATATGGCCATTGCGGGTGAGGAGAGGCCTGCGGCGGCATCATCCCCAGTATCTCCCTGCTCTTGGCTGTCTGCGCCCTATATGCTCGGCATACGTTCGAGCAGCCGCCCCAGTCCCGGCAGCGGCGTCGCCATCTGCATCACCCCCATCATGGCCCACAGGGCGGCCTGGTTGGTGCTGAGCACGGGCTTCTGGAACTGCTGCTCCCAGGCGGCGATGGAGCGCATGGTGGGGAAGTTCCCGCCCGGCACGACCAGGGCCTCGATCTCGGGCCGGTCGAGGCGGGTAAACGCGGCGGTGGCGTGGTCCGCACTGATGGTACTGATGGCATAGGAGTCCGTCGCGCCAAAGCCTTCCATCGCCACCACGTCGACTCCATACCGGCTTTCAAAATACTGCCGGGCGCGGTCGAGGACGGCCTGGGAATAGGGCGACACGAGGGCAATGCGTCTGGCGCCCAGCGCACACACGGCTTGCCCGATGGCTTGGGCGGAGGTCAGGGACGGGACCCCGGCGCCGGCGGTCATCTGGCGGGTGGTGGTGGTATCGTACTCGTCCGCGGACAGGCTAGCAGATGTCTGGATCAGACACACGACTTCCACCTGCGCCGTGCCGAGCAGTCTGGCCTGGTACGCAATATCGTCAGGCCGGCTGGGGGAGAAGGGGGTGTTGTCGCCCTTGCCGAGCCGCCCGACATGCACTTGGAGCGTGGGCGGGAGCAGGCGATTGTATTCGATCTCCACGGTGGT
>Ga0209382_10005690_pt1 | contig 16177 bp, 14 predicted proteins | sample SoiMetdeltSBSDD5_FD_187599 | JGI IMG/M metagenome (GOLD analysis project Ga0209382, IMG submission 187599) | Bulk soil microbial communities from a Populus tree surrounding site in Tennessee, USA - Soil MetaG P. deltoides SBSDD5 (SPAdes) (version 2) | ecosystem: Environmental > Terrestrial >...
ATACGGATGAGAGCACAACGCGGCGCAGGAGTCATCATTAAGATGTATACATCATGAACTGAGATGACTATCCTCGTGCGTGAATGACGTGCCCAGGCGGCAAGCGCCACCCCGATCCCCTCTCCCCGCTTGCGGGGAGAGGGTTAGGGTGAGGGGCAGCCACAGGCTCGAGCTCTCCACGAGGAGCCTCAAGTCTTGCGCGTACCTCCGGAAGACGCTGCTTCCTCCCCTTCTTGGCCGAGCCGCACCACCACGCGCCGGCCAGCAAGGTCCACCTCAGGCACGAACGCATCGGTGAACGCCACCAGCTCGGTCCTGCCGGAGCCGGCGAGACGCACCTCCAGGATATCCCCGGCGCCGTGGTTGTGGACGCCAACCACCTCCCCCACTGGCCGGTCCTCGGCATCGACGGCGGCCATGCCGATCAGGTCGGCGTGGTAGAACTCGCCCTCCGCCGGTGCCGGCAGACGCGCGCGATCGACGTACAGCGGGGTGCCCTTCAGCGCCTCGGCGGCGTTGCGGTCGCGAACCCCCGCCAGGCGCGCCACCACGCCCTTGCCCGTCGCGCGCACCGCCTCGATCGTGAACGTGCGCGCACCGCCGTCGTCGAGCGGCCCGTAGGCGGCGATGTCCTGCGGCCGCTCCGTGAAGGCCTTGATCAGAACCTCGCCGCGGATGCCGTGCGCGCCGGCGATGCGGCCGAGAAGGATGCGTCTCTCCATCCCGGCCGCTCCGCTCTTGTCACACCCCGGTCATGGCTTACGCGGCCGGCTTCTCGGCCTCGGCTGCGGCGGCCGCCTCGCGCTCGAGGCGCTTCTTGCCCGGCTTGGCCTTATTGGGGTTGTTGCGCGGCTCGCGCTTGGCAAGGCCGGCCGCGTCCAGGAAGCGCAGCACGCGGTCGGTGGGCTGGGCGCCGACCGACAGCCAGTGCTTGGCGCGCTCGATGTCGAGCTTGACGCGGTCGGCGCTGTCCTTGGGCAGCAGCGGATTGTGGGTGCCGATCTGCTCGATGTAGCGACCGTCGCGGGGTGAGTTCGAGTCGGCCACCACGATGTAGTAGTAGGGCCGCTTCTTGGTGCCCCCGCGCGAGAGGCGGATCTTCACGGACATGCTGTTCTCCTTTGGATGATCATGTGTTGGATGTTGATGGGCCGGGGTGGCGGTAGACGCCGGCCGTGTGTCCCCGGAGCTCTATGGAGCGCTCCAGCCGTGCGCCGAGACGCTCTGCGACGCGTTGCGATGCGGCATTATCGGGTGCGATGCAGCTGATGGCGGTTCTCCACCCGAGCTGGCCATAGGCGAAATCGCGGGCGCGCCGGGCGGCCTCCGTAGCGTAGCCGCGACCCCGCGCGTCGGGCGCCAGGCCCCACATTACCTCGGGCTCCGGCCAAGCGTGCGGATTCCAAAGCCCGCAGTAGCCGATCCATTGCCCGCTGGCCTTCTCTTCCAGCGCCCACGCGCCATAGCCGCGCAGGACCCAGTGGCCGACCTGCAGCGCCAGGCGCCGCCACGCCTCGGCGGGATCGGAGGAGGAGCTCAGGAACCTCCCCGTAACCTCGTCGGCGTAGTACACGGCGAAGGCAGGCAGATCCGCTTCGCGCCACTCCCGCATCCGCAGACGCTCAGTCTCCAGCACGGGTACCGTCATTTCTTCTTCCCCGGCAATCCTGGCAGCCCCGGCAGACCAGGGAACCGCGGCGGCGCGGGGCCGCCCAGCCCTGGCAGACCCGGCAGCTTCGGCAGCGGGCGGCCCCCACCCGCGCCCGGCGGCGGAAGCCCCTTCGGCAGCTGCTCCTTGAGGTCCTTGGGCAGGGCCTCCAGCGCCTTCGGATCGAGCCGGCCGAGTTCGGCGCGCATGCCCTCCATCTCGGCCTGGCTGGGCGCGGGGCCGCCGCCGCCCATGCCCATCATGCGCTGGAACAGGCCCCCGCGCTTGCCCATGGACTTCATCATGTCGGCCATCTGGCGGTGCATCTTGATGAGCTTGTTCACGTCCTCGGGCTTGGTGCCGGAGCCGGACGCGATGCGGCGCTTGCGCTTGCCGTCGAGGATCTTGGGGTTGCGCCGCTCCTTGGGCGTCATCGAGGAGATGATGGCGCGCTGGCGCTTCAGGATCCTGTCGTCGATGTTGGCGGCGTCGAGCTGCTTCTTCACCTTGCCGACGCCGGGCAGCAGGCCCATCATGCCCGACATGCCGCCGATCTTCTCCATCTGCTTGAGCTGATCGGAGAGATCCTCCAGGTCGAAGGCGCCCTTGCGCATCTTCTGCGCAATGGCCTGGGCCTTCTCCATGTCGAGGCTCTGGGCGGCCTTCTCGACCAGGCTCACCACGTCGCCCATGCCGAGGATGCGCCCCGCGATGCGCTGCGGGTGGAAATCCTCCAGCGCATCCCACTTCTCGCCCACGCCGATCAGCTTGATCGGCTTGCCGGTGACGGCGCGCATGGAGAGCGCTGCGCCGCCGCGCCCATCGCCGTCCACGCGGGTCAAGACGATGCCGGTTATGCCGACCCGCTCGTCGAAAGATCGGGCCAGGCGCACAGCGTCCTGGCCGGTCAGGCTGTCTGCCACCAGCAGGGTCTCGTGCGGGGTCGCGATGTCGCGCACCTCCGCCGACTCCTGCATCAACTCCTCGTCGATATGGATGCGCCCGGCCGTATCGAGCAGCACCACGTCGTAGCCCGCGAGCCTGGCCGCCTCGATGGCGCGCTTGGCGATCTGCTGCGGGGTCTGGCCGGCGACGATGGGCAGCGTATCGACCTTGGCCTGCTCGCCCAGCACGCGCAGCTGCTCCTGGGCTGCCGGCCTGCGCGTGTCCAGCGAGGCCATCAGCACCTTCTTCTTGTCCCGCTGCGTGAGGCGGTAGCCGATCTTGGCGCAGGTGGTGGTCTTGCCCGAGCCCTGCAGGCCCACCAGCATGATCGGCACCGGCGGCTGGGCGGCGAGATCGATGGGCTGGGCGTCCGCCCCCAGCATCTCCACCAGCTCGTCGTGCACCACCTTGACGACCATCTGGCCGGGGGTGACCGACTTCACCACCGCCTGCCCGACGGCCTTGGCCCGCACCTTGTCGGTGAACGACCGCACCACCTCCAGGGCCACGTCGGCCTCCAGCAGGGCGCGGCGCACCTCGCGCATGGCTTCCGCCACGTCGCTGTCGGTGAGCGCGCCGCGGCGCGTCAGCTTGTCGAGGATGCCCGAGAGGCGGTCGGACAGGGATTCGAACATCGGGTTTCCTTTGCGCCGGACGGTCCTGGGCGAATGGCGAATGGTGAGCGGCGAATGGAGGCCATCTTACCATTCGCCATTGGCCATTCACCATTCGCCCGAACGCGGGAATCGCCAATCGCACCCGCGGGCGCTACGCGCTGGCGGATGTTCACCCCCCAGCCTCCCGATACCGCCCCAAACCAGCAGCGCCGGCGGGGTCGGATCATGTGCAGGGCGGCGGCTCGTTCCCACGGGCCGTCTGGATGGCGCGCACCATCGTGGAAGCCGGGTCGCCTGTCAACTCCCGTTACCATCGGAGATTGCAGGGTTCGCCGCACCTGCTCCATTGCACTACACTGCCGGCGGACGACAGCAGGCAGCCTGCATGGCGGTAGAGCGAATTCCCTGGTGGGCATGGGCCTGGCCGGCACTGGCCTGGGCGGTCATGCTTGTGACCGCCTTTACAGGCGCAGCCGGGATCTTTGCTGCCGCGGCGGGCGCCGTTCTGATCGCCACCGTGTTCGCCGCCGTGTATCACGCAGAGGTCGTGGCACACCGCGTCGGCGAACCGTTCGGAACGCTGGTCCTTGCCATTGCCGTGACGGTCATCGAGGTGGCGCTGATCGTCTCCATCATGCTCGGAGTTGGGGACAAGGCGGGGCTCGCACGCGACACGGTATTCGCCGTGGTCATGATCGTGTGCAACGGCATTGTCGGCGGGTGCCTGCTCCTGGGCGGCGCGCGGCATCATGAGCAAGGCTTCCAGCTCCAGGGAGCGAGCGCGGCCCTGGCCGTGCTGGCGGCACTGACCATCTTGACCCTGGTCGTGCCCAACGTCACGACGAGCACGCCCGGTCCGATGCTCAGCACCTCGCAGCTCATCTTCGCGGGCGTGGTCTCCCTGGTGCTTTACGGCTCGTTCGTGTTCGTCCAGACGGTGCGGCACCGCGACTACTTCCTTCCGCTCGAGGCTGCCGGCGAGGAGGCGCACGCCACGCCGCCCTCCGCCCGTGCGGCCCTCATCAGCCTGGCCATTCTGATCTTTGCCCTGATAGCCATCGTAGGACTTTCCAAGATCCTCACGCCCGCCCTGGAAGGCATAATCGGCCGGCTCGGTGCGCCGAAGGCCGTCGTGGGCATTGCCATCGCCATGATCGTGCTGCTGCCGGAAGGCCTGGCTGCGCTCAGGGCCGCCCGCGCCGACCGGCTGCAGACCAGTTTGAACCTGGCGCTGGGTTCGGCCCTGGCCAGCATCGGCCTGACGATCCCTGCCGTCGCCATTGTCTCGATCGCGCTCGGACAACAGCTGGATTTGGGTCTCGGCGCCAAGGAGATGACGCTGCTTGCGCTTACGCTGCTGGTCGGCGTGATAACGCTGGGTACCGGCCGCACCACCGTGCTTCAGGGCATCGTGCACCTGGTCATCTTCGCAACGTTCCTCTTCCTGGCCGTGGTGCCTTAGGCCTGCGAGCCGGGCTCGCAAGGGAACGGCAGGTCGCAGGCTCCCCGCAACGCCACCGATATGAGGCACAATAGCCCGGGGCTGCGGCGCACAAGATGGCGTTTTCATGTGCGGGCCTTCTCGGATAAGCTCAGTTGAAAAGTCCGTCTCGGGGAGAGCATCCGTGCGCCGCAAAGCGTTGCACCGCAGAGCGTTCCTGCGCACCGGCGCCGCGGTGGCCCTGGGGAGCCCGGCCATGGCCGCTCCCGCCATCGCCCAGTCGGCGCCCGAGGTCCGCTGGCGCATGACCTCGAGCTTCCCCAAGTCGCAGGAAACCCTGTTCGGCACCGGCCAGGCCCTGTGCGCGTACGTGGCCGAGGCCACCGACAACAAGTTCCAGATCCAGGCCTACGCCACCGGCGAGCTGGCCACCAGCCGCCAGGCCCTCGACGTGGTGACGAGCGGCTCCGTGGAGTGCGCCCACACGCCGCTCGCCTTCCACACCGCCAAGGACATGACCTTGGCGCTCGGCACCGGGATGCCCTTCGGCCTCAATGCGCGCCTGCAGCAGTCGTGGTGGGCGCACGGGGGCGGCGGCAAGCTCGTCAACGACGCGCTCAAGGCCCTCCGCGCGTACGGCATCCCCGCCGGCACCACCGGCGCCCAGATGGGCGGATGGTTCAAGAAAGAGATCAACACCCTGGAGGACTTCAAGGGCCTCCGCTTCCGCATCAACGGCCTGGGTGGCCCGATCTTCGCACGGCTCGGCGCCGTGCCGTTCGAGATGCCTCACGCCGACGTGGTAGCCGCGCTGGACAACAATGCCATCGACGGTGCCGAGTTCCTGTGTCCGCATGACGATGAGCGGTTAGGGCTCGTCAAGGCGGCCAAATACAACTACGGCCCGTGCTGGTGGGAAAGTGCCGGCATGATGCACCTCGTGATCAACCTGGATAAGTGGGAGGCGTTGCCCAAGTCCTACCGGGCGGTGCTGGCGCGGGCGTGCGACGCCGTGAACCTCGGCATGCTCGCCAGGTACGACGCAATCAATCCGCCCGCGCTGCGGCGGCTGGTGGCGGCCGGCGCCACGCTCCGCCAGTTCCCGCAGCCCGTGCTCGAGGTGTGCCATCGGGCCACCGTGGAGCACTTCGCCGAGATCGCCGCCAAGGACGCCAAGTTCAAGAAGGGCATGGAATCCGTCACGTCCTTCCTCAGGGACCACCTGCAGTGGCTGCAGGCCTCCGACCACGCCTACGACGCCCTCCAGATCGCCCTCAACAGCCGCAGCTGAACGAGGCGGGGTCAGACCCCTGGCCAAGGCGTTGGCGGTATTGCTCCTGGCTAGTGGCCAGGGGTCTGACCCCGTTAGACCATCACTCCTCCCAGGCATCCGCATCGAGCGGATAGATGGGCCGGCGCACGCGGCGGTAGGGGATGCGACGGTAGTCGAAGTCGATGGCGCCGGGCGCCGCCGCGTAGAGGATCATCTTGGCGATGGGCTCGAAGCCGGCGCGGAAGTGGTTCATTGACTTGACCACCACGTACCGACGGGTCGTCGGATCGAGGCCCAGAGCGGTGAAGGCGCTGGGCGTGAAAGTCTGGGTGCGCTTGGAGATGAGCACGACGTCGATGCCGCCATTGGCACCCTGGGCGCTGATGGCGGCGCTGTCGCCCATACTGACCTTGGCGCCGAGCCCGTGCTGGGTGGCGTCGCGCGTGAGTCGTGTGATCGTCGCATCCAGGTCGAGCGGATCGCCGGACATGGGGCCGAGCTTGCCGCCGACGCGCAGCTTGAGCCGCGCGCCCTCACCCGCCTCGTAGCAGAGCGCCACGGCGCCAGGGTCCCAGATGCAGCCAACCACGGCGTTGGCCATGCCCCGGTCGAGCATGGCCCGCAGGAGAAAGGTTGAATCGCTGGGTGCGCCGCCGCCGGCGTTGTCGGCCATGTCCGCCAGCACGATCGGGCCCTCGGGCGCGGCGATGGCCCGGTCGAGGGCCGCCTCGAGCGGCATCCAAGGCGCCTCGATGCGCTCCCGCAGGCCGCGCAGCTCCAGGCCCAGCGCGCGGGCGAGAGCCGGGCCGTCAGCCCCACCATCGGCCTTGACGCTGCCGTCGGTGACGACGAGGACGCGCGTGCCCGCTTGCGGAACGTCGCCCCAGGGGAACCCGTGCGCGATCGAGATCGACAGCACGCCGTCGCGGCCTTCCAGTGTGCCGATCTTGCGCACGAACGAGGCCATGGGCTCGATGCCGGTCGGGTAGAGGCCCAGCATGCGGCAGTCGAACATGGCCATGCGCGGGACCGCCCCGCCTTCTATCGCCGCCGCGATGATCTCGAACAGCTCGCCGGCCCGCTCCCGCACGTCGACGTGCGGGTACTCCTTGAAGATGACGATGGCGGTGCTCGCCGCCACCAGCTCCTCGGTCAGGTGGCAGTGCAGATCGAGCTCCACGCCGATCGGCACGTCCGGGCCGACAACGGCGCGGATGCGCTGGACGAGGTCGGTCTCGCAGGAGTCCGTCGCATCCGCCACCATCGCCCCGTGCAGGCTGAGCAGCACAGCATCGACCGGCATGGCGTTGCCGAGGTCCTCCAGGATCTCGTCGCGGAACGTCTCGTAGACCCGCTGCACGGTCGTACCCGCCGGCATTGCGAAGGTCGCCAGGCTTTCCGTCACGCGCCAGCCCCTGGCCCGCGCGCGGTCGCGGAACTCGATCAGCGGCAGCGCGAAGAGATTGGGGGTGGCGCCGTATGCGCCGCCCCGCACCAGCGAGGTCTCCGCGAACAGCTGCGCCCCGGTTGGAATTGGCGAGAACGTGTTGGTCTCGGTGCCAAGGCAGGCCGTGAAGAGATGCATCCGTGTCCCTCTGCGCTGGAGCCGTGGTGGGTCAGGCCGTACCCTTCCGCTTCTTCGGCTTGACGGTCGTTACCTTGTAGACGGCACCAGTCCTGTCATAGGTGATCCATTCGCCCACCTGCTCGCCGTCCTTGAAATGGCCGGAGCGCATACGCACCCCGGTCTTGCGGAACCATTCCCAGTATCCCGTCGGCACGCCGCCGACCACCTGCCCGCGTGCCCAGACGCTTCCATCCTTGTGATATTGGATGTGCTCGACCGGCTTGGCCTTGGTCATGCGCGTTCCCTCGTGCGGATCGTCTGCATTTCAGTAACCGGCCGACGCGGCGGAGCGGCCCGCCCGCTTCGGCGGTGTTGGTGCCAGTTTCCGGCGGATGGCCCCTGCCCGCAACACCTGTGAGTGCCGATGCTCCGGGCACGAGGCCGGGAAAAGCGGCACATCTAGGCTTTGACTTGCCGCATGCCCGACTGTCTAATCGAAGCCCGTGGAGAGCTGCGACCGCCGGAGGCGGCTGCGGCCACGGTCGAGGCTGATGACAAGGGAGCGGACGATGAGCTGCTTACGCCGATGGGCGATGGCGAGCCTTGCGATTGCGGCTGCGGGCATGACGGTTGCGGGGCCGGCGCAGGCTGAGACGACGCTGCGCGCCGTAATGCACTCCGACCTCAAGATCCTCGATCCGGTCTGGACCACCGCCTACATCGTCCGCAACCACGGCTACATGGTCTACGACACGCTGTTCGCCACTGATGCCAACGGCCAGGTCAAGCCGCAGATGGTGGACAAGCACGAGGTCTCGGCCGACCAGCTCACCCACACGCTCACCCTGCGCGACGGCCTCGTCTGGCACGACGGCCAGCCCGTGACGGCCGAGGATTGCGTCGCCTCGATCAAGCGCTGGGGCGCCAAGGACGCCACCGGCCAGAAGCTCATGTCGTTCGTGACGGGCTTCGAGATCAAGGACGCCAAGACGTTCCTCATCAAGCTCAATGCGCCGACCGGGCTCGTCCTGCTGGGGCTCGGCAAGCCCTCGTCTGCCGTTCCTTTCATGATGCCCAAGCGCGTCGCGGAGACCGACCCCAACACACAAATCTCCGAGTTCATCGGCTCCGGGCCATTCGTGTTCAAGAAGGACGAATGGAAGCCCGGCGACAAGACAGTCTACGTCAAGTTCGACAAGTACAAGCCGCGCCCCGAGCCCGCCTCCAGCCTCGCCGGCGGCAAGGTCGTCAAGGTCGACCGCGTCGAGTGGCGCGCCATCTCCGACCACCAGCAGTCGATGAATGCCCTGCTTGCCGGCGAGATCGACTTGATCGAGGCAGCCCCGCACGACCTGCTGCCGCTGGCCCTCGCCGACTCCAACATCAAGTTCTTCAACTGGAACCCGGCCGGCAACCAGTACACCTTCCGTCCCAACTGGCTGCACAAGCCCTTCGACAACCCCAAGGTGCGCGAGGCGCTGTTCCTTGCCTTCAACCAGGAGGACTTCCTCAAGGCGGTGATCGGCGATCCCGATTACTACAAGGTGTGCAAGTCCTACTTCCCCTGTGGTACCCCCTACTCCACCGAGAAGGGCATGGAAGGCCTCTTGAAGTCGGACTTCAAGGCCGCGCAGGCCCTGCTGAAGGAGGCCGGCTACGACGGCACGCCCATCGTGCTCATGCACTCCACGGATCTGCAGGTGCTGACAAACCTGGCGCCCGTAGCCAAGGCGCTGATGGAGAAGGCGGGCTTCAAGGTCGATATGCAGTCCATGGACTGGCAGACGCTGGTGGGACGCCGCGCCAAGAAGGACGCGCCGACCGCCGGTGGCTGGCATGCCTTCCTCACCTCCTGGGTATCCGCCGACATCACCAATCCGATCTTCACGGGCTTCATGAACTCCGCCTGCGACAAGGCGATGTTCGGCTGGCCCTGCGACCAGGAGATTGAGAAGCTGCGGGACGACTTCTCGCGCGAGACAGACCCGGCCAAGCAGAAGGCCATCGCCGAGGCGATCCAGGTCCGCAACAGCAAGATGGTAACGCACCTGCCGCTCGGGCAGTGGTACCAGGGCGCGGTCATGCGCAAGACCGTCGAGGGGATGCTGGCGGCGCCGGCGCCCGTGTTCTGGAATATTTCCGTCAAGTGAGCCGTAGGTTGGGTCGAGCGACAGCGAGACCCAACAAACCTATCGGATCGGGTGTTGGGTCTGCGCTTCGCTTGACCCAACCTACACAAGGCAGACCGGCGCTCAGGCTCGCCCCCCATGCTGACCTATGTCCTGCGCAGACTTGTGGCGACGATTCCCGTGATGCTCATCGTCGCGGTGCTCGTCTTCCTGATGCTGCGCCTGACGCCGACCGACCCGGCCGCCATCATCGCCGGCGACAACGCCACCTCCGAGCAGGTGGCCGACATCCGCACGCGCCTGGGGCTGGACCAGCCGATCCACACCCAGTTCTTCCTCTGGGGAAGCCGGACGCTGCAGGGCGACTTCGGCGAGTCCTTCTTCTTCAAGAAGAAGGTGGCCGAGCTGATCCTGGACCGGCTCGAGCCCACCCTGTCGCTGGCGGTCATCACCATCGTCCTCGCGGTGCTGATCGCGGTTCCGCTGGGGGTGCTGGCCGCCTGGCGCCACGGCGGCTGGCTCGACCGCATCGTCATGGGCTTCTCGGTGCTGGGCTTCTCGGTACCGGTGTTCGTGATCGCCTACATGCTGATCTACGTGTTCGCCATCCAGCTCAACTGGCTCCCCGTCCAGGGCTACCAGCGCATCGGGCTGGGCGTGGGCGGCTGGTTGCAGCGCCTGATCCTGCCGGCGCTCACCCTGTCCGTCATCTACGTGGCCCTCATCGCCCGCATCACCCGCACCAGCGTGCTGGAGGTGATGCACGAGGACTACATCCGCACCGCCCGCGCCAAGGGCCAGACCGAGGGCCGCGTGCTCATCCGGCACGCGCTCGCCAACGCCGCGATTCCCATCGTCACGGTCATCGGGCTCGGCGTGGCGCTGCTGATCGGCGGTGTGGTGGTGACGGAGTCCGTCTATACCATCCCCGGTCTCGGCCGCCTGACCGTCGATGCCGTGCTGGCGCGCGACTATCCCACCATCCAGGCCGTCATCCTGCTGTTCTCGCTGGCCTACGTGCTCATCAATCTGGCGGTCGATGTCGCCTACACCGTCCTTGACCCGAGGATCCGCTATTGAGCATCGAGGCCCTGCCCGGCGAGCTGACCGAGCTGGCGCCCGCGGCGCGGCGAGCCGGAACCATGCGCGCGCTCGTGCGCAACCCGAGCGTCGTGATCGGCGCGGTCATCGTCATCGTCCTCGCCCTGATCGGCCTGCTGGCGCCGGTGCTTGGCACCATCGACCCCGCCGAGATCAATCCAGCCTTCCGCAACAAGCGGCCCGGCGCGGAGCGCGTGATCCGCGATGCGGACGGCAAGGAGACGGCCTTCGTGCACCGCTTCGGCACGGATTCGCTCGGCCGCGACGTCTACAGCCGCGTGGTCTATGGCGCCCGCGTGTCGCTGGTCATCGGCGTGACGGTGGCGGTCGTCGCCGTCGCCATCGGCCTCACCATCGGCCTCCTCGCCGGGTATATCCGCTGGCTCGACGGCCTCATCATGCGCGTCATGGACGGCCTGATGGCGATCCCCGCCATCCTGCTCGCCATGGGCGTGGTCTCGCTCTCGCGCGCGGGGCTGATCGCGGTCGTCATCGCCATCGTCGTGCCCGACATCCCGCGCGTGGTGCGCCTGGTGCGCGCCATCGTCCTGTCGATCCGCGAGGAGCCCTACGTGGAGGCGGCCATCACCGTCGGCACGCCGACGGCGAAGCTGCTGGTGCGTCACGTGCTCCCCAACACCGTTGCCCCGCTGATCGTGCAGGGCACCTTCATCTGCGCCTCCGCCATCCTGATCGAGGCGATACTCTCCTTCCTCGGCATCGGCATCCCGCCGGAGACCCCCACCTGGGGCAACATCATGGCCGAGGGACGCTCGCTGTTCCGCATCTATCCCCACAACATCTTCTATCCCGGCGTCTGCCTCGCGCTGGCCGTGCTGGCCATCAACATGCTGGGCGACGGCCTGCGCGATACGCTCGACCCGCGCTTCGCCAAGCGGGTATGAGAGGCGGCGATGGTCGAAGCAGCCTCCTCCGTCCTCGCCATCAAGGGCCTCTCGGTGGAGCTGCCGCTGGGCTCCGACCGCACCCGCGCCGTCGACGACATCTCTCTCTCCGTCGGCCCCGGCGAGATCGTGTGCGTGGTGGGCGAGTCCGGCTCCGGCAAGTCCGTCACCGCGCAGACCGTCATGGGCCTGCTGCCGCGCGAGCTGCAGGCGCGGGCCGGTCAGGTGCTGCTGGAAGGCGAGGACGTGCTCAAGGCCACGCCCGCGCGCCTGCGCGCTCTGCGGGGCACCCGCATGGCCATGATCTTCCAGGAGCCCATGACTGCCCTCAACCCGGTCATGCGGGTGGGCGACCAGATCGCCGAGGTGCTGGGCATCCACACGGATCTGTCCGCGCCCGACCGCCGCCGGCGCGTGCTCGACATCATGCGCGCCGTGCACCTGCCCGAGCCTGAGCGTCTCATCGACGTTTATCCCCATCAGATCTCGGGCGGCCAGCGCCAGCGCATCATGATCGCCGCTGCCTTGGTGCTCGATCCGGCGCTGCTGATCGCCGACGAGCCCACCACGGCGCTGGACGTGACCACGCAGGCGCAGATCCTGAAGCTGATCCGCGAGCTGCAGGAGCGGCGCGGCACCGGCGTCATGTTCATCACCCACGACTTCGGGGTGGTGGCCGAGATCGCGCATCGCGTGGTGGTCATGCAGAAAGGCCGCGTGGTGGAGACGGGCGCGGCCGGCGACATCCTGCGCCGGCCGCAATCCGAATACACGCGCATGCTGATCGCCTCCGTGCCGAGCCTCAAGCCGCCGCCGCGCGCGGCCAGGACGGGGCCGGTGGCGCTGGCAACGGAGCGCCTCTCCAAGACCTACCGCAGCGGCAGCCTGCTTTTCCCCGGCCGTGTGGTGAAGGCGGCGCAGGACGTGGACATCGTGGTGCGGCGCGGCGAGACGGTCGGTATCGTCGGCGAATCCGGCTCCGGCAAGTCCACCGTCGCGCGCTGCATCGCCCGGCTGGTGGAGCCCAGCTCTGGCGCGGTTCGCATCGGCGACATCGACGTGGCGCGCCTCTCCGAGGGCCGCCTGCGCCCGCACCGGCGCCACGTGCAGATCGTGTTCCAGGACCCCTACCGCTCGCTCAACCCCCGCCGCACCGTGGGCGCCTCCATTACCGAAGGCCCCATGAACTTCGGCCTCGGCGAGGCCGACGCCAGGAAGCGCGCCAGCCGCCTGATGACCCTGGTCGGCCTGTCGCCCGACGCGCTCGACCGCTACCCCCACCAGTTCTCCGGCGGCCAGCGCCAGCGCATCGCCATCGCCCGCGCGCTGGCCATGGAGCCGCAGCTGCTGATCGCCGACGAGGCCGTCTCCGCCCTCGACGTGTCGGTCCAGGCGCAGGTGCTGAAGCTGCTGGACGACGTGCGCCGGCGCTTCGACCTGGCGGTGCTGTTCATCACCCACGACCTGCGCGTCGCCGCCCAGATCTGCGACCGCATCGCCGTCATGCAGCGGGGCGTCGTGGTGGAGCAGGGCGCCACGGCCGAGGTGTTCGCCGCGCCGAAGCACGCCTACACCCGCGCTCTGTTCGAGGCCGCGCCGGGGCGGACGGTGGAGTTCGGGGCGGTGGCGCCGGCGTAGGTTGGGTCAACCCCGGCGAAAGCCGGGGGCAGACCCAACACATTCATGGCACCACGGTTCAGCATCGCCGGTGTTGGGTCTTCGCTGACGCTCGACCCAACTTACGGGCCACGGACCGCTACCGCTCCGCGGTGCTCACGGCCAGCGCCTTGCGCTCCTGCAGCGCGATCCACCGGCGGCAGCTAGCGAGGCCGATCTCGCATTTGACCTCGAAGGGCCTGGACCCTGCGGTTGCTGTCGGCTCCCCCCTCTCGGCAGCCGCAGCACCGGCCGGCTCGCGCTGCACGGTGACAGCGCCGGCGGCGGGCTCGCCCGTCGAGGCAACTGGAGATCCTGCCGGCGCGCCCTGCAATGCAACCAAAGCAGCGGCCGGCTCGGCCGCCGTTACGTCGAGCGGCCCGGCTGCCGCTACGTCGCTGACAGGCTCGGCCGGCGTCGCACCCACATCAGCGGCGGCCTTCCGGACGAGCTTGGCGACCGTGGCGCCCGACAGGAACGGGTTAGCCGCCAGCGCATCGGCCGAAAGCACCCCCTTCAAGGGTTGATCGGGCGGCGCCCTGAGCAGGCGTACGGCCGCGTGAGGGCCGACGAAGAACGCAAGCCGCACGTTGACGGTGGTCGCAGGCAGGCCCTGCTCCGTGAGAGCAGAGATGAGGTCGCTGGCATAGGCGCGCGCGGCCCGGCGCGAGAAGGCCATGTCGGTCCTCAAGGCGAGCACCTTCTGCTCGGTATGCCCCGCGACCTCGGAAGGAAAGTGCTTGCTCACCACGTAGAGAAACGTGGACTCGATGAACTGAAAGGGGCCGAGCGCCGTCGAGCGCGGGTTCTTCCTGTTGAGATGTCCGCCGGATTCCGCCGCCATCAGCCGATCGAGGAAGTCCTCCATCGGGAAGTCCTGTGGCGGAGCCTCCCCGGTGCCCTTCGCCGGAGCCTCCACGCCTTGCCCGGCGCCCAGGTCTGCGATGTCGGGAGGACCCGCCGCATGCCCCAGCATCAGCAGCAGCAGGGATGCACTGCAGAAGGCGGAGACGACCACCCGCCGGCCCCGCCCAAGGCCTACCCTCGTCTGAACCGGTGTTGCAATGGCCGCCTTCGCCCTGCCCATCAGAAGATGCGACGTCCTTGCGCCAGCGCGCGCCGATCCGTCGCGCTCCCGCGTGCCCGACTGCAGAAGCGCCGCGGCACGGTAGGCGAAAAAGCTTTCGCACCGGTTAGCTTTCAGCCGAGGGAGCGTAGGTTGGGTCGAGCGTCGGCGATGACCCAACACTTGGAGCCCTCACGTGTTGGGTCTGCCACCGGCCTACGCCGGTGTTGACCCAACCTACGAGGGTGACGTGCCGCCTCACTTCCCTGCAATCCCCGCGAGGCCGGCGTCGCGGATCACCTTGCCCCAGCGCTCGATGTCCTTCGGCAGGAACGCGGCCAGGTACTCCGGCGTGCGCTGCTCCGGCGGCAGGATGGTGAGGCCGAGTTCGCCCATGCGCTTCGCCACGTCGGGCCGCTCGATCATCGTGTTGAGCGCCTTGTTCATCTTGAGGGCGATCTCGCGCGGCGTGCCCTTCGGGAAGAAGAAGCCGTTCCACACCGTGGCATCGACGCCGTCGAGCCCCGCCTCCGCTGTGGTCGGCAGGTCGATGATCGACACCCGCGTCGGTCCCATGATGGCGATGCCCCTGACCGTCCCGCCTCTCGCCTGCTCGGCGCCGGTCTGGATGGTGTCGCACATGTAGTCGAGGCGTCCGCCCACGAGGTCCTGCATGGCAGGGCCGGCGCCCCGATAGGGCACGTGCACGACATTGACGCCCATCACCGTGTTGAGCAGCGTGCAGGGCAGGTGCGTGCCGGAGCCGACGCCGGCCGAGCCGTACTGCATCTTCTCCTGGTTGGCCTTGGTATAGGCAATGAACTCCTTGAGGTTGCTGACGGGGAGGTCCTTGCGCGTCAGCAGGATGCGTGGGCTATCGGTGGTGAGCCCGATCGGCTCGAAATCCTTCACCGGATCGTAGGGCAGGCTTCTGTAGAGTGTGGCCGCATAGGCGTGCGTGCCCGAGTTGCCAATCAGCAGGGTATAGCCGTCCGGCTCGGCCTTGGCGGCGCGCCCCGTGCCCACGGTACCGCCGGCCGCGCCGATGTTCTCCACAATCACGCCCTGCCCCAGCACCTCGGCCAGCGCCAGCGCCTGCACGCGCGCGCTGGCGTCGATGCCGCCGCCCGCCGCGAAGGGGACGATGAGCGTGACGTTCTTCGCCGGCCAGTCCTGCGCGGACGCACCTGTTGCGAGGAGTGCGAGCGCGGCCAGCACGGCCGCCATCGGCTTGAATTTCATCACCGGCGTTCCCCCAGACAGTGTTGTTCGGGCCGGAGACTAGGCCGGCGATCCTTCACCGGCAACCAAAGTCCGGCGTGGCAGAAGTCCAGCACGGACGCGCACCGGAGCTCCCGTGCTTGCCCCCTGCTTGCCTATGGGGTGCATGCCCTGCTCTATTGGATGCACGTCAGCATGAGCACACCGTAGGAGTAACGGCCATGAACCTCGCCGAGTATGCCAGCTACGACGCCCTGGGCCTGGCCGAGCTGGTCGCCCGGAAGGAGGTCAGCCCCAAGGAGCTGGCGCTGACGGCGGTCGCAGCCAAGGACCAGGTGGACGGCGCCGTCAAATCGGTGGTGGAGCTCTATCCCGACCGTATCGAGGGCCTCGACGAGGCGAGCCTCGGCAACGGTCCGTTCCGCGGCGTGCCGTTCCTCATCAAGGACGTGTTCGGCCACGAGAAGGGCCGCAGAATAGAGTTCGGCTCGCGCCTGTGCGAGGGCATGACAGTCGAGGCGGGCACCTGCTTCGTCGACCTGCTCAAGGCCGCCGGCGTCAACATCCTGGGCCGCTCGGCCGCGCCGGAATACTCCATGTCCGCCACC
>Ga0209382_10005691_pt1 | contig 16177 bp, 13 predicted proteins | sample SoiMetdeltSBSDD5_FD_187599 | JGI IMG/M metagenome (GOLD analysis project Ga0209382, IMG submission 187599) | Bulk soil microbial communities from a Populus tree surrounding site in Tennessee, USA - Soil MetaG P. deltoides SBSDD5 (SPAdes) (version 2) | ecosystem: Environmental > Terrestrial >...
GGTCCCGGGCGAGAGGAGGGGAATCGTGTAGAAGCCGTCGGAGCCGGTGACGGCGGAGCTGCCGATGCCGGTGGCGGTGTGGGTGACCGTCACCGTGACGCCGGGAACGGCCGCCCCCGTCGAATCGGTGACGGTGCCCGTGATCGTCCCCCGGATCGTCTGGGCCCCGGCGGGCACGGCGGCCAAGGCCAGCCCCGCGGCCACGGCGACGCCCGACACCAGTGCCATCCACGTTCTCGCGCGCTCTTGCCTCATCTCGGACCTCCGACGGATGCGGGATGGTAAGCGCTTACAAACTGAAATGTCAATATACTTGACGACCATGCCCAGAGCCCTTGGCAGCGCTCTCACGATCGCCGGCCTCGTCCTCGTCTCGCCCCTGCCCCTGACCGCGCAGGAGCCCTCGGCCGTGCACCGCGCGGGCGGGTTCGACATCGCGGTGGTGGGGGACCTGAAGGGGTTCGCGCTCGGCTTCGACGTGCGAAGGCTGGAGGACGGCCTCGAAGTGGTCGCGCTGAAGCTGACCGCGCCCGCGCCCGCGCCGCCCCCGCGATTCACGCTCAAGTGGTCGCTGCCCTCCCAGGACATCGCCGGCCAATGGGCGACCGGCCGCCAGCTGAACAAGACGCTGCGTCCGGATTGGGCAGGGGGCCGGCTGCAGGCCTCGATGTTCGCGCGCGAGGCGCCCGTGAGCTGTCTGTACGGGAGCGACGACCACAACGTCCTGACCTTCGCGGTCTCCGACGCTCTCGACACCGTTCTCGTCGGCTCCGGGATCCGCGAGGAGGACGGGCGCATCTACAACGAGGTGACGTTCTTCAGCGAGCCACACCCGAGCCTCGCCGCCTGGAGCGCCGAGGTGCGCCTGGACCGCCGGCGCGTGCCGTATTGGACGGCGCTGCGCGGGGTCTCGGACTGGTGGGCCGCGCAACCCGGGTACGCGCCGGCCGCGGTGCCGGAGGCCGCGCGCCTGCCCGTCTACTCGACCTGGTACAACTACCACCAGAGCGTCGAGGCGGCCGTCCTCCTGAAGGAAGTCGCGGTGGCGAAGACGCTCGGCTTCGACTCCATCATCGTGGACGACGGCTGGCAGACCCTCGACACCGGCCGCGGGTACGCGTTCACCGGCGACTGGGAGCCCGAGCGCATCCCCGACATGAAGGCCTTCGTCGACGGCTGTCACGCCCTGGGCGTCAAGGTCGTCCTCTGGTACGCGGTGCCGTTCGTCGGGAAGAACGCGAAGGTCGCGGCCCGCTTCAAGGACAAGTCGCTCCGCTACGACGACCGCCTCGGCGCCTACGTGGTCGACCCGCGCTATCCCGATGTGCGCGCGTACCTGGTCGACGTCTACCGCCGCGCCATCCGCGACTGGGGCATCGACGGCTTCAAGCTGGACTTCATCGAGCGCCTGGTCGCGGACGACAAGACGGTGCTCGAGGCCATGGGCGGCCGCGATTACGCCTCCGTCAACGAGGCGGCCGACCGCATGATGACGGACGTCCTGGCCGAGCTGCGCAAGGTGAAGCCCGACGTGATGATCGAGTTCCGCCAGCCCTACATCGGACCGCTCATCCGGAAGTACGGGAACATGTTCCGGGCCAGCGACTGCCCGAACTCGTACCTCGCGAACCGCGTGAAGACGGTGGACCTGCGCCTGCTCACCGGCACGACCGCCGTGCACGCGGACATGATCATGTGGCACTACGACGAGCCGGTGGAGCTGGCCGCGTTCCAGCTCCTCAATGTGATGTTCTCCGTGCCCCAGGTCTCGGTGCGGCTCCAGGAGATCCCGAAGGACCACTTCGCGATGGTGCGGTTCTACACGGACTACTGGCGGCGCAACCGCGAGGTGCTGCTCGAGGGCGCGTTCGAGGCGCTCTCGCCCAACGCGAACTACCCGGTGGTGCGAGCGAGCCGCGGCGGCAAGCAGATCGTGGGCCTCTACGCGGACGCCGTCGTCGCGCTGGACGGCCGCGCGGGAGACGCGATCGACGTCCTCAACGCCAAGAACTCGCGGCGGGTCGTCCTCGACGCCGGGCGCGACCTTGGCCGCTATCGCTGCATCGCGCGCGACAGCCAGGGACGGACGGTCGAGACGCGCGACGTCACGCTCGGGACGGGGGCGCACGCGTTCGCGGTCCCCGTGTCCGGCCTCCTCAGCCTGGAGCGCGTCGGCGCCCCCGTCGGGCCGTAGGTCTGGAGTCAGCTCCGGGGGGCGAAGTAGCCGATCTTGTGCCGGATCCTCAGGTCGCCTCGTGACACGGGCCGTACGAGGATGCGCCGCCACTTGCCGTCGGCGCGCACGTTCCGGGGCGAATACCCCAGGGTGTACTGCGTTCTCAGCTCCTCCGCGATCCGGACATAGGCGCCATCCAGCTCCGAAGCGGCCCGGGGGAAATACGCTTGCCCGCCCGTATCGCGAGCGAGCGCGGTCAGGAAGTGGGCCGCCTTGTTGGAGGCGCTGCCGCCGTTGCCCTGCACGCGACGAGGTCTCAGACCGATCGCATACACCGCGATCTCGGTGCGCCGGGCCAGATCCAGGATCTGGTCGTCCGTGACCACGGACGTGGTGTCTTCGCCGTCGGAGAGGAGGACGACGGCGCGGCGCCGCAGCTCGCCGGGCCCACCTTGTCCGTTGAGCTCCTTGAGTGCGACGTACAGCGCGGTGTACAGGGCGGTCGCGCCGGAGGCACGTGTGCTCCGAAGGGCCCTCACCAGGCTCACCTGGTCCGACGTGAAGTCCTGCAGGACGCTCACCCGCTCGGTGAACTGCACGATTTGCGCGACGTCGCCGCTCCGGAGTGTCCCCAAGAACTGCACGCCCGCCTCCTGGGCCGTGGCCAGGTTCTCCTCCATGGACGCCGAGCCGTCGATCAGGAGCGAGAGCGAGAGGGGCAGGTCCTGGTGTGAGAAGACGGTGATCTCCTGGGGCACGCCGTCCTCGAAGATGGCGAAATCGCGCTCGGAGAGGCCGGTCACGTGGCGATCTTGCGAATCGGTGACGGAGACGTTCAGGTGGATGATCTCGACCCGGGACCGGAAAGTCGGGACCTTCGGCCCGAGGGCATTCTGGCCGGCCAGGAACGTGGGGCCGGCCAGTAACGAAAGGCCGAGCGCGGCGACGATCGAGTTGGTCGCCCGGGCGCAAACCACGTCGCGAGAATGATAACGGGGCTTCCTGAAGGAATCCTTGGTTCACCTGCCGGCCGATCTCCCGGGGAACCCCGTCCCGACGTCTCGTCGACCGCCATGAGAGACTCTCGGCCATGGACGACGGCTCCTTGCCTTCCGCAGCCACGCCCGCCGCCCTCCCGCCGGCAGGCGACGCCATCCTCTTCCATGGCGTCAGCTTCGACGCGTCCGCTCGCACCTGCCGGAGGTTCGGCCGGGAAGACCTGGACCGGGAGCTGCGCGATCCGGCCGTCTTCTCTTGGATCGACCTGCAGGCGCCGGACATTGGCGCCCTCAACGAGCTGCTGCGCCGCTGGGAGATCGACCTCGTCCTGACCAGCCACTTCGACGAGCCGGAGATCCTGCCGCGCATCGTCGAGCGGCCCGACTGCCTCGCCTTCTATCTCTACGAGGTGGTCGACCCCGAGCAGCACCTGGACACGACGCGCACGCTCGAGGCGATCGACTTCGGAAGGGTGATCCTCATCCTGGGCGCGGACTTCGTCATCACGTTCCACCGCCGGCCCCTGGCCGCGGTGGACTACGTCAAGGCCGGTTGCGCCGATGCCTTCCGCCTGGCCGGAAAGACCCCCGGCTTCATCGCCTTCCTCTTCCTCGAGCGCTGCATCTACGACTACGCCCATCTGAACCTGGCCAACGACAACTTCCTGGACGTGATCGAGGAAGGCCTCTTCGCCGGCGGCAAGGACGAGATCGCGGAGGGGATCGCGGTCGCCGGCCGGAACATACTCACCCTGAAGAAGCTGGCCGCCAGCGTGCACATCGTCCTGATGCTGCTGGCCACCAAGCGCAGCCGCTTCATCAGCGACGACGCGCGCGGCTTCTTCCAGGAGATGCTCCAGAACGCGACCTCGGTGCGGGCCGCCATCGATTCCTCGCGTGACCTCCTCGACGGCATCCTGGTCAGCGTCCAGGCCGCGGCCGCCAACCGCACGAGCGAGATCGCTCGCGTCCTCACCGTCCTCTCCGGTGTCCTGCTCCCCCTCACACTGATCACGGGCATCTACGGGATGAACTTCGAGAACATGCCGGAGCTGAAATGGCGCTATGGGTACTTCATCACGCTCGGTGAGGTCGCCGTCGTGGGGTTGGGCCTGTTCCTGCTGTTCCGGCGGCTGGGCTGGGTCGACAAGGGACGGCCGGCCCGCCGGCCCTGAAGCCAGGGACCCACCTCACTTCGATATGGTGATCGCCGGTCCCGACTCCGTCACCGTCGACACGCTCATCTGGAACAACTGATAGAGCAGGCTGAAGACCTTCCGGTTCCACTGGTAGTCGCTCTGGGGCCGGACGGCGTAGTGGTAGCCGTTCAGGCCCACGGACAGTCCGACTTCCGGCGGCAGACGGCGTGCCTCGACGATCTCGAGCGTACGAGGCGGGTTCTCGCTGATCGAAGGCGAGCGCGGATCGGGCGGAACGTCGTACTCCGGCTCCTCTTCGATGCCGCGCCCGATGAACGTCAGGACCTCGTGGAAGCTGCGCAGCCGCAGCCGTCCGTGCATGGCCAGGTCCCCCCCGGTGTGCCCGGGGCGGATGTCCATCAATACGTCGTTGAAGGGCGCCTCCTCCGCCTCTTCGTGCAGCCGGAATCGATCCTCGTTCGACAAGGTGGCCGGATCGTAGTTGGAGATCATGACGCGGCCGTTGATCCGCTTGGACACCCGATAGACCTGCCTCTCCGAGTCGTGGGTCAAGGAGAACTCCTTGTACGTCGATTGGAAGGCCTCCGGAGTGACGGAGCCGGCAGGTACGGTCCAGGTGTACTGGAAGTGCAGCGGCTCGACATGGAGGGCGTGGCGGTCCTGTATGGCGGAGAGGTGGGCCACGACGCGGCGGAACATCGGATAGCCATCCCGATCGGATGGCCGGTTGTGATGTACGGTGACTTCCCCGGGTCCATCGTCGTCGAGCCGGATCTCGGCCCCCATGAGCCGGAGCAGCGCGTCCACGTCGTATCCCTGGCGGAGCAGAAGAGTGAGCTTCTGCTCCTGGAAAGGCGTCAGCAGCCGCTGGGTGAACTCCTCGCCCTGCATCGGAGCGATGCTGATGGTGGGGTTCTCCTCGGTGCTGCCGCCGATGAACGGGACGATCAGCCCTCCCCGCTCACCGGTCAACGCCGGGCCCACGCCGGCGCTGGTCGTGAACTTGTAGGTCGCGGCGATGCTCGATATGGCCGTGAAGTGCATCGGCTGGTTGTGGCGGGCGCGAGCGATGTTGAGCAGCAACTGCTTCGAAATGCTCTCCGCGGTCGTCGTGTCGTAGGCCACCACCGCGCGGTCGAGGGCAATGGTCGAGGAGCAGCCGGCCGCACTCGCCCCCAGCAGTGCCATCGCGGCCAGCGTCGGGGACGAACGGCGCCACCGGCCGGCGAAACCGCTCCGCCGCCCTTCGAAAGGATGTCCGGTACCTGGCATCGATGGTGCGAAGCTTAACCCACGCTCATGTCCGCACGTATGGGAACCAGAACAGCACCGCGAGATCCCAGCCGACATGGCTCACCAGGGCGGGGACGGCGCTCCGCGTCTTGAGCACGAGCGCGCTCCAGAACGCCCCCGCGCCCAGCGCGGCCAGGAGGAGGACCGGCACGCCCATCGGAAGATGGGCGAGCGCGAAGAGGGCGGCGGCGGCCAGCGTCCCGCGCCACGGTCCCCATCGCGCGGCCAGGGGCAGCGTCACGGCGGCGCGCCAGACGATCTCCTCGAACAGCACGATGGCCAGGAGCAGCGGCACGGCCAGCGCGGCCGGCACCGCGTTCCTCCATCCATAGAGCTCCCGGATCTGGGCGGCGAGCGCGGGTGACATCGCGAGAAGACCCACCGCGGCTCCGCCCGCCGCGTACAAGAAGGCGGCGGCGGCGATCCCGTGTGCGACGTGGCGCGATGTGGGCCGGAAGAGTGCGGCCCAGTCCAGGCCGACGCGGGCCAGCGCGAACGTGGACAGGAGCAGGCCTCCGGCGGCCATCCGGTACCAGACGTTCGGCACCGTGAGGGCCAACGCCGTCTGGACGAGGAAGGCGAGGCCGGCCAGTGCGACCGCGGACCCGAAGGCGGGGCCCTTTCGGGCCAGCCACTCGAGGTGGCCGCGACGGTGGGCGAGACGCAGGCTCACGCCGAAGAGGGGACCGATCGGGGCTTCGATCGCGCGCACGGACTCGGCCGTGAACGGCCTCGGCACGAGCCCCAGGTCGCGCCGGGCCGGCTTCGTATCTCCGTAGAGGCCGTCGACGAGCATCTGGAGCTGCGCGGGCGTGGAGAGGGGCTGGCTGGTCAGCGCGTCCATGACGCGCACGGCCGCGCGCTGCAGCGCGATGGGGGTGCGGACCACGTGGACGCGCAGGCCGGCGCCCTCGGCCACCGTGCGCACGACTTCGGTCAGCGTCTTCCGGTCGGGGCCGACGACGTCGTAGGTGCCACCGACAGACCGAGGGCGGTCCAGCGCCGCCGCGACCGCTTCCGCGACGTCGCGTACATCCACCGGCTGCAGGATCGAATCGCCTTGCCCCACCACGGGGAACAGCGCCGCGAAGCGGATCATGCGCACGAGGTGCGTGACCATGTCGTCGCCGGGGCCGTAGATGACGCCGGGCCGCAGGATGGTGAAATCGAGGCCGCTCGCGCGCACCGCCTCCTCCGCGCGCCACTTCGTGTCGTGGTAGGGGAGGCGGGGATCGGGCCGGCTGCAGACGACGCTCACGTGCACGAAGCGCCGGACCCCGGCCTCGCCGCAGGCGGACAGGAGGCGCCGCGTGGCCTCGACGTGGACGGCCTCGAAGGTCTGCGTCCCCTCTTCGCGCTTGATCCCGGCCAGGTTGACGAGGGCGTCACATCCGGCGAGGGCGCCCGCGGGCAGCGGAGCGCGCGCGAGGTCGCAGGTCAGGATCTCGGCGCCCCGCGGAACGCCGCGCCGGCCGCGGGCCAGGACGACCACCGAGTGTTCCCGCGCGCGCAGCGCCTCCACGACGTGCCGGCCCACGAAGCCGCTGCCCCCGGCCACGGCGACCCTCATCGCGCCCCCTCGCCGCGCGCGGCGCAATGGCCGCTCCCGCACGCTCCGGCGGCGTCGAGGGCGGCCGCGATCTCCGCGTCCGGCCGCAGGCGCAGCGCGCGCGACAGGCGATGGCGGCGCGAGGAGAGCCATTCCACGAGGTCGCGGACGCGCGGGAGCAGCCCCGGCGCCGCGAACCGGAACGACCATTCGCGGTACTTGTCCAGGGCCCAGAGGCACACGATCCACGCGTGCGGGCCGCGGTAGACGTCACCCTCGTCGCTCACCACGATCAGCTCCTCCGGCTCCGCCTCCGCGAGCGTGGGATAACGGCGGCGCGCCTCCGCCGAGCCGGCGGCCAGGAGCTCGAGGGGCACGATCTGCCGCTGCCCCTCGAGCCAGTAGCGCGCGGTCGAGCAGAGCCCGCAGCGCGCGTCGTAGAGGACGGTGAGGGAGCGCACGGCCGCCTCACGCCTTCACGGGGATGCGGGCCTGCGGCGGGACGGGCGGCGGGGCGACGTCGTGCAGAGCGCGGCGGCGCAGGCGCGAGAACACGATCATGTTCATGAAGTGCATCCCGCCCAGGACGAGGAGGACGAGGCCGATCTTGCTGCTGAGCAACTCGATCGCCGTCTCCAGGTCCACGGGCTTGTGCGCGGTCTTGAGGGCGAGCGCCACGTACCCGATGTTGATCAGGTAGAAGCCCACCACCAGCAGGTGGTTGACGGAGTCGGCCAGCCCCTCGTTGCCGTGGAAGGCGTCGACGAGGAAGATGCGGCCGTTCTTGTGCAGCGTGCGCGCCACCCACATGGTCAGGCTGACGCTGATGGACACGTAGACGAGGTAGCTCCAGACGGGCCAGATATTGGGTTCCATGTCTTCCCTCCTGCCCTTTCCTACAGGGACCGCGGCCCGAGGTTGCGCAGATCGCCCGACCAAGCCCAACGCGTTGAGTGGCCCGTGGATGCGGGCGACGGCGAGGTTGCGCGGGAATCAGCGCGCGGTGAGCACGTAGGCGGCGAGGTCGGCGACCGGGGGCACCAGGGCCAGAAGCGCTCCCGCCCACAGCCGCCACTCCCGCCGGAGCGGACGCGAGGCGCGCCAGGCCTGCAGGACGGCCATCCAGAAGAGGAAGACGGCCGCGATCTCGAGGACCCCGCCGAGGATCGGTATGTACACGAAGGCCCAGGCCAGCCCGCGGTCCTCGAAGAGCAGGCGCAGGCCGTAGACGCTGAGGGACACGATTCCGATCACGAGCACGGTGCGCGATTCCGCCAGGGGCTGCTGGGGACGGGGGCGCTCGAGACGCGCGTCCCGCCAGTGGCGGCGGAGGGCGCCGTGCGCGGCCACGGCGACGGCGATCGCGCCCAGGGCGGCCAGGGTGGGCCAGGTCTCGAAGCGCGCCCGCGAGAGGATGCGGCCGTCCGCGAGCCGCTCCGTCCGCAGCATGATCAGCGGCTGCACCTCGCCCGCGGAGATCACCTTCGGGGTGACGGAGAGGAGCAGGGCCCAGAGCGCGACCGCGGTGGCGAGGGTCAGCACGAGCGCGACCGCGCGCAGCCAGTCGCGCTGATCCGGGAGAAGATCGTCGGCGCCCTGGCCCGCACTGAAGAGCTCGAGCGCGCGCGCCATTTCGTCCGCGCTCTGGTAGCGGTCCTCGGGGCGGGCGGCCGTGGCCTTGGCCACGATGCGATCGAGCGCGGGCGGCAGGGGGAGCGCGGCCGCCGAAGGCTCGTGGCCCTGGACCATCTCGCGCAGCACCACGCCGACGGCGAAGACGTCCATGCGCGCGTCAGGAGAGGCGCCGGCCAGGGCTTCCGGCGCCAGGTAGCGCGGCGTGCCCACGACGCGACCCACCGCGGTGATGCCGGGATCGGGCTCGCCGCTCACGAGCCGCGCGATCCCGAAGTCGGTGACCTTCACCGCGCCCGCGGCGTCGAGCAGGATGTTCTCCGGCTTGACGTCACGGTGGACGACGCCTCGGCGGTGCGCGTAGGCCAGCGCCTCCAGCACCTGGCGCGCGACCACGGCGGCCCGGTCCGCGGGGAGCGGGATGGCCGACGAGAGCGGCGCGCCCTCCACGTGCTCCATGACGATGTAGCCGAGGCCGTCCTCGCGTCCGAAGTCGTGCACGCCTACGATCCCGGGATGGCTCAGCAGGGCGAGCGCGCGCGCCTCGCGCTCGAGGCGCCGCTCGAAGTCGGGCTGCGCGGCCAGCTCGGGGGCGAGGAACTTCACCGCGACCGTGCGCCCTAGGCGCAGGTGGCGCGCCTTCCACACCGTGCCCATCCCGCCCCGGCCGATCTCCTCGACGAGCTCGAGAGCATCGCCGAGGAGGGCGGGAGGGATCTCCGCCTGGAGCAGGCAGGCCGGGCAGAGAGAGAGCCGCGCCGCCGGGTACGCGCGACCGCAGCGCGGGCAAGCCCCATTCTGGCCACCCGCACGCGGGTTGGCGACGCCCGTCACGAGAGCGCGCGGACGAGATCGCCGATCTCGCGCTCGCCGTCCGCGTCGTCGTCGACGGTGGCCGCGACCTCCTCGCGGAGGATCTCGCGGAAGCGGGCGCGCGCGCGGTGGAGGGCGGCCTTGAACTGGGGCGCCGTCATCCCGCAGGCCGCGGCCGCCTCCGCGTAGGACGGGGCCTCGTCCAGCCCGAAGAAGCGCAACACGACGTCCGCTCGTCCCTTCCGCGTGCCGTCCTCGTACTCGCGGCGCAGGCGCTGCAGCGCGCGCTCCATGAGGCCGAGCGCCCACTCCTTCTCGAAGGCGTCGGTCGGCGGGCCGGGAGCGGCCGGCAGCTCCTCCTCGGCCAGGGCCGCGTCGAGAGGCACGAAACGGTAGCCGCCGCCGCGCTTGAGCGCGACGTCCTTCTCGTGGAGGTTGACCAGGTAGTGCTCGAGGGAGCGCAAGAGGTAGGACCGGAAGCGGCCGCGCGCGGGATCGAGCCGAGGCAGGAAGTCGCGCTCGAGCAGATGGAGGAAGAAGCCCTGCACCGCGTCCTCGGCCGCGGCGGGGGAGAGGCCCTTGCGGCGCAAGAAGAAGTAGACGGGCTTCCAGTAGGTCGCGCAGAGCTGCTCCATTGCTGCCCTCTCCGCCTCGCCGCCGCGGTGCGAGTCGAGGATCAGCGTCCAGCGCGTGGTGGGGAACATCGATGCGGGCAGGCTACGCTGCGGGCCCGGGAGGGGTCAAACCCGGAGAAACCCGGCCGGTGCGGGTTATGCTTCGCGTTCTCGCTGCCTCTTCCGGAGGTCTCGCCATGTCTGTCCCGTCCCGATCCTGCCTGGCCGTGATCGCTCTTGCCGCCGCCGGAATGGGAGGGCCGGCCGGGTTCACGGTCGCGGACGTGAAGAGCTACCCGTTCCCCACGGGGCTGACCGCCGCCGCCACCGGCCGCCGCATCGCCTGGGCCCTCGACGAGCAGGGACAGCGTAACGTCTGGGTCGCGGAAGGGCCGCAGTTCACGCCCCGGCGCCTCACCTCCTACACGGCGGACGACGGCCAGGAGATCACGAGCCTCTCTCTCTCCACCGACGGCCGTTACGCCGTCTACGTGCGTGGAGGCGACCATGGCTCGAGCTGGGACGACAGCGTGCTCGTGAATCCGGCGGCCGCGCCCACGCCGGCCAAGGTCCAGGTCTGGTCGGTCCCGTTCGACGGGGGCGAAGCCAAGGCCCTGGGCGACGGCGACCTGCCCGCGATCTCGCCCCGCGGCGACGTCGTCGCGTTCGAGAAGGACCATCAGATCTGGGTGGCGCCCCTCGATGGCTCGGCCCCGGCCCGCGCCCTGGTCACCGTGCGCGGGGAGAGCGGGGCGGTGGAGTGGTCCCCGGACGGCTCACGCCTCGCGTTCGTGTCCAACCGCGGCGACCACTCCTTCGTCGGCGTCTTCACCAGCCCGACCGAGCCCGTGGTGTGGATCGGGCCGTCGACGTCGCGCGACGCGTCACCCCGCTGGTCTCCGGACGGCCGGCGCATCGCGTTCGTCCGGCGCCCGGGCACCGGAGGCGCGCCCGTGCCCGTCCTCGTTCCCCGGCACGTGCCCTGGTCGATCTGGACCGCGGACGCCACGACGGGCGAGGCCCGCCCGCTCTGGACGAGCCCGGAGACCCTGCGCGGCTCGTACCCCACGACGCACGGCGAGACGAACCTTTTCTGGGCCGCGGGCGACCGCATCGTCTTCCTGTCCTACGTGGACGGGTGGCCTCATCTCTATTCGATCGCGGCCGGCGGTGCCGAGAAGAGCGCGCCCCTGCTGCTCACGCCGGGCCCTTACATGGCCGAGTACATCCGGCTCAGTCCGGACCGGCGGCGGCTGGTCTTCGCCGCCAACTCCGGGCCGGATGCCGACGATGTCGATCGCCGGCACGTCGTCCAGGTGCCCGTCGACCGCGCCGCTCCCGAGGTCCTCACGCCCGGCCGCGGCCTGGAATGGACGCCGGCCGTGACCGGTGATGGCGCCGACGTCGTCTTCCTGGGCGCGACCGCGGTGCGGCCCCCGCTGCCGATGGCGCTCTCCCTCGGCGCTCGTGGCGCCGCGCCGCGTCCCATCGGCGGCATCCCTCCGGCCTTTCCCGAAGCGCAGCTCGTCGTCCCGCGGAAGGTCGTCTACAAGGCGCCCGACGGCCTCGACATCCACGCCCAGATCTTCGAGCGTACGGACAACGCGCGTGCGGGGGCGAAGAAGCCCGCGGTCGTCTACGTGCACGGGGGGCCGCCGCGCCAGATGCTGCTGGGCTGGCACTACTCCGACTACTACGCGAACGCGTACGCGCTCAACCAGTACCTGGCCAGCCGCGGCTTCGTGGTGCTGGCCATCAACTACCGGCTCGGCATCGGCTACGGCTACGAGTTCCATCGTCCGCCCCAGGCGGGGGCGCAGGGCGCGTCCGAGTACCAGGACGTCAAGGCCGCGGGCGAGTACCTGCGCACGCTGCCGCAGGTCGACCCCGCCCGCATCGGGATCTACGGCGGCTCCTACGGCGGCTTCCTCACCGCGCTCGCCCTGGCCCGCGATTCCGGGTTGTTCGCGGCGGGCGTGGACATCCACGGCGTGCACGACTGGGCCGGAGAGAGGGCGCGTCCGCTCCTGACCCGCGAGCGCTACGAGACCGCGCCCGACCTCTCCGAAGCGCTGGACACGGCCTGGCGATCGTCGCCGATCTCGCAGGTCTCGACCTGGAAGTCGCCCGTCCTGCTCATCCACGCCGACGACGATCGCAACGTGCGCTTCGCGCAGACGGTGGACCTCGTCCAGCGCCTGGCCGCCGCCCGCGTTCCCTACGAGGAGCTGGTGATCGCCGACGACACGCATCACTTCATGCGGCACGCGAACTGGGTGAAGGTCGACGCGGCGGCGGCGGAGTTCCTGGAACGGAAGCTCGGCGCGCGCTGACTCCGGGTCAGGCGCCGATCAAGGCCTCGAAGGCATCGTGCAGCTCGGCGATGCTCGGGCGCGCGAGCTGGCGCACGACGACGCCGTCCTTCAGGAAGACCAGGTTGGGCCAGAGCTTGACCCGGAACGACCGCCCGAGCGGACGGCCCGGGCCGTCCTCCACCTTCAGGTGCTTCACACCGGGATGCCGCTGCACCAGGCTCGCGACCTGCGGCGCGGTGGCGCGGCAGAACCCGCACCAGTCCGTGCCGAACTCGAGCACGACCAGCCCTGGGGTCCGGTCGATCTCGTCGCGCGTGGGGGTCTTCGTCTCGGCGAGATAGTCCACAGTCATATCCTGACCTACGTGCAAAATTCCCGCCAGCCGCGGCCGCGGTCGGAGCGAAATCGGGCCGGTGTAGAGTGCGAACGAGCTCGGAGGACCAGGCGATGCGTATGGCGATGGTCGTTGCCCTCGGAATGCTGGCCGTCCCCGCCGTGGCCCAGACGGACTACCCTCTGGGCCCGGATTCCCAGCGGCAGCCCGGTGTTCCGGCGGGCATCGTCACCAAGCACGCCTGGGCCAGCCGGATCTACCCGGGCACGCAGCGCGATTATTGGGTGTACGTGCCCGCGCAATACCGGCCGGAAGCGCCGGCGGCGCTGATGGTCTTCCAGGACGGCGGCCGCTTCGTGGCCGAGGACGGCCGCTGGCGCGTGCCCATCGTGTTCGACAACCTCATCGCCAGGGGCGACATGCCCGTCACCATCGGCGTCTTCGTCGATCCCGGGGTATCGCCCGCGCCGTCTCCGGAGCAGCAGGCGCGCTTCAACCGCTCGTTCGAATACGACGGGCTCGGCGATCGCTACGCGCGCTTCCTGGTGGAGGAGCTGCTGCCGGAGGTCGCGAAGACGCACGCCATCAGCCCCGACCCCAACCTCCGCGCGATCGGCGGCTCGTCGTCCGGTGCGATCTGCGCCTTCACGGCGGCCTGGAGCCGCCCCGACGCCTTCCGCCGCGTGCTCTCCTTCATCGGCTCCTACACCGGCCTCCGCGGCGGCGACGGTTACGCGACGCTCGTGCGCAAGACGGAGCCCAAGCCGATCCGCGTGTTCCTGCAGGATGGCAGCCGCGACCTCGACATCTACAGCGGCAACTGGTGGATCGGGAACCAGGGGCTGGCCAGCGCCCTCGAGTACGCGGGATACGACGTCCGCTTCGTGCCCGGCGATCGCGGCCACGATGCCATCCATGGGTCGGCCATACTGCCGGAGGCGCTGCGCTGGCTGTGGCGGGACTGGAGCCGGCCGATCGTGGCGTCGAAGGGCCGGTCCGGAGCCGAGCGGCACTACGCGACGGAGATCCTGGATCCGGCGGCGGCGGAATGGACGGAGGTCGCGCGCGGCGACGGTGCGATCCGCGGCCTGGCCGTGAGCGGCGACGGAGACGTCTATTTCTCGGATCGCTCCGCCATCCGCGTGGTCGCGCACGCGGCGAGCAAGACCCACGTCTTTGCCGTGGAAGCGGATGCCCACGCGCTCGGGTTCGCGCCCGACGGGCGGGTCTACGCCGCCCAGACCGGTGGATGCGGGATCGCCGTGTTCGACGCGCAGGGCCACCAGAACGCGTGCGTGCAACGTGGCATCGACGCCGCCGATTTTGCGATCGGCGCGCAGGCCGACGTATGGCTCACGGATGCCGCGCATCGGCGCGTGTGGGTGGTGGACGCGGCGCGCGTGCCTCCGCGCGCCGCGCGGGAACACGCCGAGGCCGCGGGCACGCTCGTCCTGTCGCCGGACCAATCGCTGCTCGCGGTCGCGGATCCGGACGGGCGCGCGGTGTGGTCGTATCGGATTGCCCCCGACGGCACGCTCCGCGACGGGCAGCCGTTCTTCCGCGTCGAGTCACCGGAAGGCGAGAGTGCCGGGCTGGGCGGCATGGCCGTGGACAGCGAGGGTTTCCTGTACGTCGCCTCCGCGGTCGGCGTGCAGGTCTTCGATCAACCCGGCCGGCTGACCGCGATCCTGTCCGGACCGCCGGGCGCGCCGGTCTCGCGCATCGTCTTCGCTGGACCGCAGCGCGACACGCTGTACGCGGCGGCCGGGGACGCGCTCTTCCGGCGGCCGCTGCGGCGCAAAGGCGTGCGGCCCGGCACCCCGGTCAAGCCGCCGACGCCACGACTCTAGATCGATGGGAGGAACCTCGATGACACGCTCTCTCGTGCCGATGCTCGCCTGCGCTTTTCTGTTGGATGCCGCCGGGCCCGCGGTGGTGACCGCGCAGACGCCGGCCGCGTCACCCACGCCGGTGCCCGCGGCGGCCGCCACCCCGGGGCCGCCGCAGATCGCGTTCCCCGGCCAATACGCGCCCGCGCCCTCGGACTGGCGCTTTCCCGTATGGCCCAGCTCCTGCCGGCGGTTCGAGGGCGTCGAGCGCGTGGCCTGCCTGGACTTCGTCGTCTCCGATTACGGCCGGCTCGCGCGCTTCGCCGCCGCCAACGCGGCCCTCGCCAAAAAGGCCCCCGGTGAGACGCGCGTCGTGTTCTTCGGCGACTCCATTACGGACAACTGGTCGAAGGCCGGCTACGGCGGCTTCTTCCCGGGCAAGCCCTACGTCAACCGCGGCATCGGCGGGCAGACGACGTCGCAGATGCTGGTCCGTTTCCGGGCGGACGTGCTCGCCCTCGACCCCGACGTGGTGGTGATCCTGGCCGGCACCAACGACGTGGCCGGAAACAGCGGACCCATCTCTCCGGAGGCCGTCGAGAACAACCTCGCGAGCATGGCGGAGCTGGCCAAGGCGCACGGCGTGCGCGTGGTGCTCGCCTCCATCCTGCCCGTGGCCGATGACAAGCGCGATGGCGCCGGGCAGGCCCTCGTCCGCACCACGGACCGGCCGCCGGCCACCCTCCGCGCGATCAACGCCTGGATGTCCGATTACGCGCGTCGCAACGGCCACGTCTACCTGGACTACGCCTCCGCGGTGGGGGACGCGTCCGGCGCCTTCAAGGCCGACCTCAACGGGGACGGCCTGCATCCCAATGCGGCCGGGTACGCGGTCATGGCGCCGCTGGCGGAGAAGGCGATCGCGGAGGCCCTGCGCGCGCGACCCTGAGCCGGCCCGGGGCCGGTCAGGATCCGTAGATCGCGGCCAGGACCCGGGACACCTCTTCCCCGATCTCGCCCGTCACCGTCGGGTCCCGCCGACCCTGGACGGCCTGCACGAAATCGGCGACGAGCGGCTGGTGCAGGTTGGCGGGCGCGGGGTGGTCCTCTTCGCGGGTGCCGGCGGCGGTGGCGACGCGCAGACGCCCCTGGTTCAGGACGGGGACGTGCGCGGAGCCCGCGCTCGCGAAGACCTCCACGGAGTCGCGCGACTCCCGGGCGGCATGGCTCACCGCGAGCACCGCCTCCGCTCCGCTACGGAAGCGCAGGCGCGCGATGCAGGTGTCCTCGACCTCGCGGTTCTTCAGGCGCACATTGACGGGGAAGCCGTCCACCTCGGCCACGGGGCCGAGCAGGTCCAGGAGCACCTCGATGCGATGGCACCCGAAGTCCATCATGGGCCCGCCGCCCGACTCCGATCGGCGCAGGAGCCACGCGCGCGGATGGTCCGGCCCGGGGTCGAAG
>Ga0209382_10005693_pt1 | contig 16175 bp, 14 predicted proteins | sample SoiMetdeltSBSDD5_FD_187599 | JGI IMG/M metagenome (GOLD analysis project Ga0209382, IMG submission 187599) | Bulk soil microbial communities from a Populus tree surrounding site in Tennessee, USA - Soil MetaG P. deltoides SBSDD5 (SPAdes) (version 2) | ecosystem: Environmental > Terrestrial >...
CGGCCGGGTTCGCAACGTTGCACCGTTCTGCTCCCCGTCCAGCCTGCTCGTGCCGTGAGTCTCCGGATCCTGATCCTCTCCTGGGAGTACCCGCCCATCATCGAGGGCGGGCTCTCGCGCCATGTGCGCAAGCTGTCCGAGCATCTCGTGGCGGCCGAGGACGTCGAGGTTCACGTGCTCACCCGGGGCGACGAGTCGATGCCGCCCGATCAGGAGCTCGACGGCGTCCTCGTGCACCGCGTCCGCGAGCCGCGCCGGCCGCGCGACCTGCACGAGTTCGTCGCCTGGGTCGAGCACATGAACGCCGACATGCTCGCCGCGGGGGTGGAGCTGGGCGACAGCTATGCGTTCGACGTCGTGCACGGGCACGACTGGCTCATCGCGTCGGCCGGCGACCACCTCGCGCGCCGCTTCCGCTGCCCGCTGGTGATGACGATCCACGCGACGGAGTACGGGCGCCATCAGGGCTGGGTCGACAAGCACCCGCAGTCCTACATCCACGGGGTCGAGCAGTGGGTGACCAACCGCGCCGAGCGCGTCGTCACCTGTTCGCACTACATGCGCCAGCACGTCGCCGACATCTACGGCCTTGAGGAGGCGCGCGTCCACGTCATCCCCAACGGCATCGACCCCGCCGATCTCGAGCCGGTGGCCGACCTCGAGCGGTTGCGGGGCGAGTTCGCCGCTCCCGACCAGCGGCTGGTGCTGCTGGTCGGGCGGCTGGTCTACGAGAAGGGGTTCCAGCTCGCGCTCGACGCGCTGCCGGGCCTGATCGAGGAGCTCGGCAAGGTGCGCTTCCTGGTGGCCGGGAGCGGAACGCACGAGGCGCAGTTGCGCGCGCAGGCCGACGCGCTCGGGCTGTCGAAGCACGGCACCTTTCTGGGCTGGATCGGCGACGATGTCCTGCACTCGCTCTACCGCATCGCCGACCTGTGCGTGATCCCGTCGCTGTACGAGCCGTTCGGGCTGGTGGCGCTGGAGGCGATGGCCTCGGGCTGCCCGTGCATCGTGGCCGACACCGGAGGCCTGCGTGAGATCGTGCCGGAGGACGAACGCGTCGGCCTGCGCTTCAACGGCGGCGATCCGGAGCACCTCGCGGTGATGGTGCAGCGGCTGCTGACCGACGATCCGCTGCGCGAGCGCCTGGTGGCCGAGGCCTCCGAGCACGTGCTCCGTTTCGACTGGGTCGACATCGCCCGCCAGACTGCCGGGGTCTACGGAGAGGTGGCGCGCGCGGCGGTGTGAGGGATTTCGCAGCGCGGCCGCGAGGGCCGATGGGAGAATCGCGGGGCGCATGGCGCGTCCGCCCGGCCCGCGATATCCCCCCGTCGTCCAGAGCGCGCTGTTCTCGGCGCGGCCGATCCCGTTCCTGGACGCCTGCCGCCGCCGGTACGGCAACGTCTTCTCGCTGCACATCATCCCGTTCGGGCCGCTGACCTATCTCGCCGACCCGGCGGCGTGCAAGGAGGTCTTCACCGGCAGCACCTCGGTGTTCAAGGCCGGCCAGGCCAACCGGTTCATGGCGCCCACGCTCGGCGACGCCTCCCTGTTGCTGCTCGACGAGGACGAGCACCTGCGGACGCGAAAGCTCATGCTGCCGCCGTTCCACGGCGAGGCGGTCAAGCGCTATGCGCACGTGATGGCCGAGATCGCGGCCGCGGAGATCGACGGCTGGCCCACGGACCGGCCGTTCGCCACCCGCCCGAGCATGCAGCGCATCACGCTCGAGGTGATCCTCCGCACCGTCTTCGGCATCGACGAGGCCGTGCGGCTCGCCCGCCTGCGCGCGCTCCTGACCGCAGTGATGGACCAGAACCCCGCCTACCTCTGGTTCGAGTGGATGCGCGTGGACTTCGGCCCGCGCAGCCCCTACGGTCGCTTCCTGCGCTTGCGCGACCGCGTCGACGCGATCCTGTTCGACGAGATCGCCCGCCGCCGCCGCCGCGACCCCGCCACCGCCGACCGCGTGGATGTGCTCTCGCTGCTGATCCGCAGCGGCCTGCCCGACCGCGCGCTGCGCGACGAACTCATGACGCTGCTGCTCGCCGGCCACGAGACCACCGCCACCGGGCTCGCATGGGCATGCGAGCGGCTCGTCCGCCACCCCGACGCCATGGCGCGGGCGCGCGACGACGAGGCCTACCTCGACGCCGCCGTCAAGGAGGTCCTGCGCATCCGGCCCGTCGTGCTCGACGTCGCCCGCGTGGTGAACGGGCCCGCGGAGGTCGCCGGCTTCGACATCGACCCCGGGACGATGGTGATTCCCGCGATCGCGTCGGTGCAGCGCGCCGACGACGTCTGGCCCGACGCGCCCGCGTTCCGGCCCGAGCGCTTCCTCGACGGCTCGCCCGCGCCCTATTCGTGGATCCCGTTCGGGGGCGGGGTGCGCCGCTGTTTGGGCGCGGCCTTCGCCCAGCTCGAGATGAAGGTCGTGCTCAAGACCATCCTCGAACGCGCCGACCTCGCCACGCCGCCGAACGCCGCCCCCGAGGCCCAGCGCCTGCGCCACGTGACGCTCGTGCCCTCCCGCGGTGGGGAGGTGCTACTCCCAGCGAAGCGTCCGTGGGGCGTCGCGCATGCGGATGATGCGCGCGGGCACGCCGGCGGCGACGGCATTGTCGGGCAGGTTCTTGGTGACCACGGCGGTCGTGCCGACCACGCAGTTGTCGCCGATGGTGACGCCGCGTAGGACACAGGCGCCGTAGCCGATCCAGCAGTTGTGCCCGACGCGCACGTCGCGCTTGTAGATCCCCTGCAGCCGGATCGGGCGCTCGACCTCGACGACGCCGTGGTCGAAGTCGATGAGCATCACGCGGTCGGCGACGATGCACTCGCGCCCGATCGAGACGTGCTTGAAGGCCGAGATCGTGCACTCCTGACCGAGCACGGTCTTGGCCCCGATCCGGACCTCGCCCTCGTGCACGCGGATCTTCGTGCGGTGCCCGACCCAGGACCAGCGTCCGAGGACGAGCCGCGCCCCGGGCTCGATCTCGAGCGTCACGCCGGGACCCACGAAGGCGAGCCCGTCGGTGACCAGACGCTTGCCCCAGCGCAGCTTCAGCCAGCCCAGGCGCAGCGCCAGCAGCGCGTACTTCGGCGTGAGCATGCCGCGCGCGTGCAGGAACCGCAGGAGGGCCAGCACGCTGCCGTGGCGCGGCGCCGGCTCCCCGCGCACCGCCTCGGGAACGCCCTCGATCGGCGGAGGCGCGTGCGTGGTCTCCATCGCGGCGAATCGTAGACTTGCCCGCCGCATGGCCGACGATCGATCCCTCGCGGAGCGCCTTGTCGCGGGCGACAAGCGCGCGCTCGCGCGGGCGATCTCGCTGGTCGAGGACGACGACCCCGCGGGCTGGGAGCTCGTGCGCGAGGTCTACCCGCGCACGGGCCGCGCCGCCATCGTCGGGTTCACCGGGCCGCCCGGCGTCGGGAAGTCGACGCTGATCGGTGCACTGACAGCGCTCCGCCGCGACGCCGATCGCAACGTCGCGGTGCTCTCGATCGACCCGTCGTCGCCGTTCACGCGCGGGGCGTTGCTCGGCGACCGCATCCGCCTCTCCGAGCACTTCCTCGACCCTGGCGTGTTCATCCGCTCGATGGCCAGCCGCGGGGCGCTGGGCGGACTGTCCGAAGCCGCATTGCAGGCCGCGCTGCTCATGGACGCCGCCGGCAAGGACGACGTGTTCCTCGAGACCGTCGGCGTCGGCCAGGCCGAGGTGGACATCATCGACCACGCGGACACCGTCGTGCTCGTGCTCCAGCCCGGCTCGGGCGACTCGATCCAGGCGCTGAAGGCGGGCGTGATGGAGATCCCCGACATCATCGTGGTCAACAAGGCCGACCATCCGCTCGCCGACACGATGGTGCGCGAGATCAGGGGCGTCCTCTCGCTCGGGCCGCAGGAGGACTGGGTGCCGCCCATCGTCACGGCTGAGGCCGCGCGCGGCGTCGGCATCGAGGAGATCGTGAGCAAGCTCGACGAGCACCGCGCCTACATCGAGAAGGAGGGCCAGCTCGCCGAGCGCCGGCGCCGCAACCTGCGCGCCGAGGTGATCGCGCTGGCCACCGGCCGGATGCGCCGGCGCCTGGAGGAGGACGTCGACGCCGACCCGGCCTTCGGCGGCCTGCTCGACGAGGTCGTCGCCCGCCGGCTCGATCCGGCCAGCGCCGCGACGGAGCTGCTCGAGCGCGAACAGGAGGAGTGATGGACGAGCGGATCGAGAACGGCATGCGCATCCAGCTCGCCGGCTGGCGCTCGGCGCTGGCTTCCGCCGACGTCCAGCGCGTGGGCTGGAAGATCGGGCTCAACGCGCCGCCCGTCATGGAAGCGTTGGAGATCGACCGCCCGGTGATCGGCTGGATCGCCTCCGGGACGCGGCTGGAGCCACCCGCCGAGTTCCCCACCGCCGGAGCGACCCGCCTCGGCGCCGAGCCCGAGCTCGCGATCACCGTGGACGAGGGCGGCACTGTGGGTGCGCTCGCCGCCGCGATCGAGATCGTCGACGTGGACAAGCCCTTCGACGATCTCACCGCGATCCTCGCCGACAACATCTTCCACAAGGGCGTCGTGTTCGGCCCGCAGGCCGAGGCGCCCCCGCTCGAGGGCATCACCGCCCGCATCGAGCGCGACGGCGCGCTCGAGGCCGAGCTCGACCTCGCCGACAAGGTCGGCGATCCCGCCGCCGTGGTCGAGGTGGTCGGCGGGCGGCTCGAAGAGGTGGGGGAGGCGCTCGAGCCCGGCGACCGCATCATCGCGGGCGCGCTCACACCGATCCTGTGGGCCGAGCCGGGGATGGCCGTCTCGCTCGACCTCGGCCCGCTCGGGGCGGTGTCGCTGACCTACGCCTAGCGCCGTCCGCGGCGCGCGACCCGCTCCTCGACTACGGTCTTCGGGTGCCCCTCCCGCCAGGCCCACCGCTTCCCCGCCTGGCACAGGCGTGGCTGTGGACGTACCGCTACCCCCAGTTCACCGGCGCGCAGCACCGCCGTTACGGGCACACGTTTACGGCCCGGATCGGAGGCCTGAAGACCGCGGTGGTCACGACTGATCGCGAGGCGATCAAGCGCCTGTTCACGGGCGACCCCTCGGTCAAGCGGCACGCCAACGACCTCCTGATCCCGTTCTTCGGCGAGCACTCGGTGCTCGCGCTCGAGCCGGCCGACCACCTGGCCCGGCGCAAGCTCCTGCTGCCGCCCTTCCACGGCGCGCGCGTGCAGGGCTACGCGCGGCTGATGGAGCGGCTGGTCGCCGACGAGCTTCGCGGGTGGCGGTCGGGTGATGTCGTCGAGGTCCAGCCCGTCGCGCAGGCCCTCACGCTCGACGTGATCCTGCAGGCGGTGTTCGGCGTCGAGGACCGGGGCATGCGGCGCGAGCTGCGCGCGATCTTCGACGCCATGACCAATCCGCTCACCACGATCGCGGCCTACCTGCCCCAGCTCGACCGGCGCTGGAATCCCGCCGCGCACGCCTACCACCGGCTCAAGGCCCGGCTCGACCGCCTGCTGCTGCATCACATCCAGGCCACGCGCGCCGACCCGCGCCTGGACGAGCGCGCCGACGTGCTGGCGTTGCTCGTGCGGGCCCGCGACGCGGATGGGAAGGGGCTGACCGACCCCGAGCTGCGCGACGAGCTCGTGACCCTGATCTCGGCCGGGCACGAGACGACGGCGACCGCGATCGCCTGGGGCGCGGTGCTGCTCGCCCACGACCCGCCCTCGCGCCACGACGACGACTACCTCGACGCGATGGTCAAGGAGATCCTGCGCATCCGCTCGCCGCTGCCGGTCGCCGCCGCTCGCCACGTGCTCGAGCCGTTCCCGCTCGGGCGGTGGACGATTCCGCCCGAGGTCATGGTCGTCGTCGACGCCTACGGGCTCCACCACGACCCGGCCATCTACGCCGACCCGGAGGCCTTCCGCCCGGAGCGCTTCCTCGAGGCGCCGAGCGACGCCTACGCGCACGCGTTCCTCCCCTTCGGCGGCGGCGCGCACCGATGCCTGGGCGCCTCGCTCGCCCAGCTCGAGATCAAGGTCGTGCTCCGCGCTCTAGTCGACCGCTTCGAACTGGAACCGGCACGGCCCGACATCGTCGGCGTCCGTCGCCGCGGCGTCACCATGGCCCCCCGCGACGGTGGCCGCGTGCGGGTCAGGCGCCGCGGAACGCGCGCCGTGCCATCCCCTGAAGCGCCCGCCGCCGTCGCCACTCGTTGATCGCGAGCGCGAGCAGGCCGGCGATCACGAGGCCGGTGATCACGGTCGCGTACGGCGACGAGGTCCCGTAACGCGGGAATACGATCTCGAGCGGGCCCCACGGCGCGCGCGAGGCCGGCGCCACCCACGTCACGTCGCCGAGCCGCAGCGCGACGTAGAGCCATGCGCTGGCTACAAGCGTCAATGCGGCCAACACGGCCGAGATCCAGCGGGGCACGTGCCGCAGTGCCCAGGCCACCAGCGCCGCGGCGCAAGGCAACGCCCCGACGAGGTAGTAGCCGGGGAACCAGAAGCCGAACATCGTGGGCGCGACGAAGGCGACGATCACCTGCGCGGCGCACACGAGTACCAGCGCGAGCGCGGCCGCCTCGACGTTGCGCTGGTCCGGGACCACGCGCGCGACGCGGTCGAGCCGCGAGCGCCACAGCAGCCAGACGGCCACGAAGGCGAGCGCGAAGATCGGCGCCCAGCGCAGCAGGCCGTAGTCGCGGTCGATCCACAGCGCCACCAGCCGATAGGCCCGGTCGAGGTAATCGCCCGCGTTGCGCGCGCCCGTCAGCGGCGCCCCCGCCGCTTCCGGGACGATCCCCCCGTACAAGCGCTCGTTCGCTGTCGCGAAGGCGACCAGCGACGCCAGCACGACCTCGAGCGCGACAAGCGCGAACCAGCCCCTGTGCTGGCGCCCCATCCACCAGGCCAAGGCGAAGCCGATGGGCACCGCCGGTACGAGGTACTGCGTGCCGAGCCACGGCAGCAGCGCGAGCAGGAAGCCGCAGCCCAGCGCCGGCAGCAGGCGCGGCCGTTCGCGCGCCCGCAGGCCGAGCAGCGCCGCGCCGGCCAGGACGGTGCCCGCGACCAGCGGCGGCAGGATCGCGGTGCTGTAGGCGAGCGCCGGCGGCGAGAGCGCGCACACGAGCGGACCCGTCGTCGCCCACGGCTCGGGCACCATGCGCCGCGCCAGCGCGATCGCCAGCACGAAGCCGAGCGCCGCGATGGCGGCCAGCTCGAGCTGCACTCCGGTGGCGCCGAAGGCCGCGTAGGCGGGCGCGATCAGCAGCGCGAGGCCGGCGCCGTGGGGCTCGTCCAGGCGCCCGTTCGTCGGGTGCCCATGGGGGTCGAGCCGGTACGGATAGAACCCCGCGTACTGGCGCTCGGCGTACTGGTTGGCGAGGTCGACGTCGCCGTCTTGCGCGATCGAGCGCGCGGTGAGCAGGTAGTGGGGCTCGTCTCCGCCGAACCGCGCGCTGTCGAAGGCATCGATCCCGAGCGTCGCGGCGTAGACCGCGAACAGCGCCAACCAAACCGCCAGGTAACGCCGCAGGCCGCTCAGCCTCCGAACGCGCGCGGCGAGTGCCCGGGGAGCGTCACGCGCCCAGTGCGCGCGCGATCACCATCTGCTGGACCTCGTCGGTGCCCTCACCGATGGTGAGGATCTTCGCGTCGCGGTAGAACCGGCACACCGGGTACTCCTCGATGTACCCGTAGCCGCCGTGGATCTGGACCGCCTCCTCCGAGGCACGCACGGCCAGCCGGCCGGTCTTCAGCTTGGCCTGCGCGGCGGTGAGGCTGAAGTTGCGGCCGGCGTCCTTGAGCAGCGCGGCCTTGTAGGTGAGGAGCCGGGCGGCCTCGATCTCGGTCGACAGGTCGGCGAGCTTGAACTGGATGGCCTGGAACGTCGCAATCGGCTGGCCGAAGGCACGCCGCTCCTTCGCGTAGGCGAGTGCCTGGTCGAAGGCGCCCTGGGCGAGCCCGATGCCCATCGCCGCCACGCCGATGCGGCCGATGTCGAGGATGGTGAGGAACTGCCGAAAACCCGCCCCGCGCGGGCCGAGCAGGTTCTCGGCCGGGACGCGGCAGTCGGTAAAGGTCAGCGGCCGGGTGTCGGACGCGTTCCAACCCATCTTCCGGTACGGCTCGCCCTGCTCGTAGCCCGGCGTCCCGTTCTCGACGATGAGGTTGGAGATCTCGTCCTCGCCGGTCACGGCGGTGATGGCCACGTGCCCGGAGATGTCGGTGCCGGCGTTGGTGATGAACTGCTTGGCGCCGTCGATCACCCACTCGCCGTCGTCCTCCCGGGCACGCGTCTTGGTGTTGCCGGCGTCCGACCCCGCCTCGGGCTCGGTGAGCCCGAAGGCCGCGAGCTTGCGCCCTGCAAGGAGATCGGGGAGATACCGTTGCTTCTGTTCCTCCGTGCCGAACAGGTAGATCGGCTGCGTGCCCAGCGAAGTGTGGGCGCACATCGTGATCCCCACCGAGGAGTCCACGCGGGTCAGCTCCTCGACCGCGATCGAGTACGCGAGCGTGTCGCCCCCGGCGCCCCCGTAGCGCTCCGGGAAGGGGATGCCCATGAGGTTCAGGTCGCCGAGCTGACGGACGATCTCGTACGGGAAGCGCTTGGTGCGGTCGAGCTCCTCGGCGACCGGCGCGACCTCGCCCTCGGCGAAGTCCCGCACGGTGCGCCGGATGAGCTCGTGGTCGTCGGAGAGGTCGAAGTCCATCAGCTCCCGGCGGAACGCCGGGCCAGCTCGACCAGCGTGCGCACGCCGAAGCCCGCTCCGCCCTTGGCGGCGTAGGCCTTGCCGCGATCCCACGACACACCCGCGATGTCGAGGTGCGCCCACGGCACGCCGCCGGTGAAGCGGTGCAGGAACTCGGCGGCGGTGATCGACATCGCCTCGCGCTTGGCCGTCGAGTTGACGATGTCGGCGTAGCGGCCCTTGATCATGTCCGCGTAGTCCTCGCCCAGGGGCAGGCGCCAGACCGACTCGCCGGCCGCCTCCGCCGCGGCCTGCACCTCGCTGCACCAGGCGTCGTCGTCGCCCATCACGCCCGCGTTGGCCGAGCCTAGCGCGACCACGACGGCCCCGGTGAGCGTCGCGAGGTCGACCAGCCGCTCGGCGCCCTCGCCCACCGCGTGGGCGAGGCAGTCGGCCAGCACCATGCGGCCCTCGGCGTCGGTGTTGTTGACCTCGATCGTGGTGCCGTTCATGGCCCGCACGATGTCGCCGGGCTTGACCGCGTGGCCCGAGGGCATGTTCTCGGTGGCGCCGACGACGCCGATCACGCGCACCGGCAGCGCCAAGCGGGCGATGGCCGCGATCGCCTCGATCACGGCGGCCCCGCCGGACATGTCGAACTTCATCTCGGCCATCTTGGCCGACGGCTTGATGGAGATGCCGCCGGTGTCGAAGGTGACCGCCTTGCCCACGAAGCCCAGCCGCGGCCCGCTCGCCCCCGCCGGGTCGTAGCGGAGCACGATCAGGCGGGGGTCGTTGTCGCTGCCCTGGGCGACCGCGGCAAAGGCGCCCATGCCGCGGGCCAGGATGCCCTCGCGGCCCTCGGTCTCCACGCTCAACCCGTCCAGCTCGGCCGCCAGCGCCCTGGCCGCGTCGCCCAGCGCCGCCGGGGTCAGGTCGTTGGCGGGCGTGTTCTGCAGGTCGCGGGCACCGTTCTGCGCCGTGGCGAGCACCACGGCGCGGGCAATCGCCTCGGCGACGTCGTGGTGGGCCGAGACCAGCAGCCGCTTCGTGCGGCGGTCGTCGTCGTCGCCGCCGGACTTGTAGCGGTTGAACCGGTAGGCGCGCAGGAGCGTGCCCTCGACAAGCCCGCCGACGACGTCCTCGCCGACGTGGTGCGGGACCTCCCAGCACAGCGTGGACGTGCCCAGCTCGGCGGCCCGCGCGTAGGCGACGGCCGCCGCTACCCGCGCCCGCTCGGCATTGAAGTCCTCACGCCGCCCGAGCCCGACCAGCACCCAGCGCTTGCCGCCCGCGTGCGCGACGGCGAGCTTGCGGAAGGCGCGGCGGGCCTCGCCGCTATCCAGGAGCGCCTGCAGCTCGCCGCCCGGCGTGTCGTGGGCGACGTCCTCGCCCTCGAAGACCCCGACGATCACCGAATCGGCGTCTAGATCGGGCGGATTGCGGGTAGTCGCGTCAACGTCCACGAAGGTGCGGACACTACAGTTCTCCGCCATGCCCGAGACCGTCATCCTTTCCACCGCTCGTACGCCCGTCGGCAAGCTCGGCGGCGGCCTCTCGTCCCTCGACGCCACCGACCTGGGCGGTACCGCGATCCAGGCGGCTCTCGAGCGAGCCGGGGTCGAGCCCGAGCAGGTGCAGCACGTGGTCATGGGCCAAGTCCTTCAGGCCGGCCAGGGGCAGATCCCCTCGCGTCAGGCGCAGATCAAGGGCGGGATCCCCAAGGAGGTCTCGTCGGAGACGATCAACAAGGTGTGCGCGTCGGGCCTGCGCTCGACGCTGCTGCTCGACCAGGCCATTCGGGCCGGTGACGTGGAGATCGGCCTCGGGGGCGGCATGGAGTCGATGTCCTCCGCGCCCTACATGCTCCCCAAGGCGCGGTTCGGCTTCCGCATGGGCGACGCCAAGGCGATTGACGCGATGATCCAGGACGGCCTGCGCAACCCGTTCACGGGCAGGCAGATGTACGAGGAGGCCTCCGACGTCGCCGCTGAGCTCGAGCTCACTCGCCCCGACATGGATCGCTGGGCCCTGCGCTCGCACCAGCGCGCGCTCGACGCGACCGACGACGGACGGCTGCCGGAGGAGATCGTGCCGGTCACCGTGACGTCGAACAAGGGCGAGACGACGGTCGAGGTCGACGAAGGCCCGCGTCGCGACACCGACCTCGAGCAGCTGGCCAAGCTGCCGCCGCTGAACCCCGACGGCTCGCACACGGCAGGCAACAGCCCGGGGGTCAACGACGGCGCCGGCGCCGCGGTGGTCGCCAGCGACGAGTGGGCGTCGGCGAACGGCGCCAGGCCGATCGCGCGGATCATCGCCCACGCCCAGGTCGCGGACGAGTACCCCTACCTGGCCCGCACGCCCGCCGCGGCGTCCAAGAAGGCGCTCGCGAAGGCCGGGCTGCAAGCCGACGACATCGACCTGTGGGAGATCAACGAGGCGTTCGCCTCGGTCACCCTGAACTCGATCCGCGTACTCGGGATCGACGAGGACAAAGTCAACGTCAACGGCGGCGCCGTGGCCATCGGCCACCCGATCGGTGCCTCGGGCGCCCGCATCCTCGGGACCCTGGTGCACGAGCTGCGTCGCCGTGGTGGCGGCAAGGGCGTCGTCGCGATCTGCTCCGGCGGCGGCCAGGGCGACGCGGTCGTCCTCGAAGTCTTCGGCAACGGGACCTAGCGGCGCGCGACGGGCCCGGGTGGCCGCGCCGCTACGCTCGCCCGCGTGGGCAGCGCCGCCGCGTTCTTCGATCTCGACCGCACGCTGATGGCCGGCTCGTCGGCCTTCGCGTTCGCGCGCGAGGCCTACCGGTCGGGCCTGATGTCGCGCCGCCAGATCGTCGGCGGCGCACTGGCCAACCTGGCGTTCCGGCTGCAGGGCTCGACCGACCAGTCCACCGACGAGCTGCGCGACCGAATCGGGGGCGCGCTCCGGGGCATCGCAGTGCGCGACATCCGCCGCATGGGCCCGGGCATCCTCACCGAGGTCCTGCCGCGCGTCTACCCGCAGATGCTGCGCGAGGCCTGGCGACACCAGGACGAGGGGCTTTCGGTCTACATCGTCACCGCCTCGTCGCAGGAGATGGCCGACCTCGTCGCCGGCGCGCTGCTGTTCGACGGCGCGCTCGGCTCCGGTTGGGAGAAAGAGGACGGCGCCTACACCGGCCGGGCGATGGAGCCGTTCACGTACCGCGAGGGCAAGGCCGAGGCGATGCGCGAGCTCGCGACGCGCGAGGGCTACGACCTCGACGCGTCCTACGCGTACTCGGACTCCGAGTCCGACCTGCCGATGCTGCGCGCGGTCGGCAACCCGGTGGCGGTCAACCCCGACGCGGAGCTCGCGCGCGTGGCGCACGAGGAGGGCTGGCGCATCATCCGCTTCGAGCGGCTGCGCCGACGCCTGTTCGTCGCCGGCGGCGCGGTCGCCGCCGTCGCGCTGGGCAGTGGCGCGCGGGTGGCACTGCAGCGGCGTCGCCAGCTCCCTCCGGCCTCGCGGCTGCGTCGCGCCGTGGTCCGCCGATGAGCGCGCTGACCGACGAGCAGCGCGAGATCCGGGCGCTCGCGCGCCGGTTCGCGGACGACGAGATCGCACCGCGGGCGCCGGCGTGGGATCGCGACCACCACTTCCCTGCCGAGATCTTCGCGGCGCTGGGCGAGCTCGGGCTGATGGGGGTGTGCGTGCCAGAAGAGCACGGCGGGGCCGGCGCCGACTTCCTCAGCTACGTGCTCGTGCTCGAGGAGCTCGCCCGCGCGGACGCCGGGGTGGCGGTCACGGTCGCCGTGCACACCAGCGCCGGCACGCTGCCGATCCTCGCCCACGGCTCCGAGGAGCAGATCGGCGGGCTCGTACCGCCGCTGGCGCAGGGGCACGAGCTGGCGGCGTTCGCGCTGACCGAGCCCGAGGCGGGATCGGACGCCGCCGCGCTGCGGACGCGAGCGCGCGACGGGCGCTTGACCGGGGCCAAGCAATGGATCACCAACGGCTCGCACGCGCACACGTTCGTCGTCTTCGCGCGCGAGGGCGACGAGGACCGCATCGGCGCCTGGGTGGTCCGCCGGGGGGCGTCCGGGTTCGCGCCGACGCGCGAGGAGGACAAGCTCGGCCTGAACTCGTCCTCGACCGCCGACCTGCGCTTCGAGGACACGCCGGGCGAGCGGCTGGGCGAGCCCGGTGGCGGCATGCGCATCGCGCTGTCGACGCTGGACGGCGGACGCATCGGCATCGCCGCCCAGGCGACCGGGATCGCACAGGCGGCCCTCGACCTCGCGGTCGGCTACGCGCGCGAGCGGCGAGCCTTCGGGGGCCCGATCGGACGCTTCGGCCAGATCCACCAGAAGCTCGCCGACATGCAGACCGAGGTCGAGGCGGCGCGGGCGCTGACCTGGCGTGCCGCGCGGCTGAAGCAGGACGGCCATCCCCACACGGTCGAGGGGGCCCAGGCCAAGCTGTTCGCGTCCGGCGTGGCCCGGCGGTCCACCGGCGAGGCGATCCAGGTCCTCGGCGGCTACGGCTACACGAAGGAGTTCCCGGCCGAGCGCTACTACCGCGACGCGAAGGTGACCGAGATCTACGAGGGGACGAGCGAGATCCAGCGCCTCGTCATCGCGCGCGCGTTGCTGGGGGAGGCGGCGCGACCCACCTAGACTCCCTCCATGGCGACTGAGCCCCGCGAACGCACCGCCGCCGAGCGGTGGGAGCGCGAGGTGTATGCGCGCACGCCGGAGCGCGACGCACACTTCGAGACCATGAGCGGCGTCCCGGTCAAGCCGCTCTACACCGACGCCGACCTGCCCGCGGACATCGACGAGGCCATCGGGTTGCCCGGCGAGCCGCCGTTCACGCGCGGCGTCTACCCCTCGATGTACCGGGGGCGGCTGTGGACGATGCGCCAGTTCGCCGGCTTCGGCACCGCCGAGGAGACCAACGCCCGCTTCCGCTACCTGCTCGACCACGGGCAGACCGGGCTCTCGACCGCTTACGACATGCCGAGCCTGATGGGCTACGACTCCGACAGCCCGCGCTCGCTCGGCGAGGTCGGCCGCGAGGGCGTCGCCATCGACATCGTCGACGACATGGAGCGGCTGTTCCAGGGCATCCCGCTGGGCGACGTCAGCGTCTCGATGACCATCAACGCGCCCGCGGCGATCATGCTCGCCTACTTCGTCGTCGCCGCCGAGCAGCAGGGCCTCACCCCCGACAAGCTCGCGGGCACGATCCAGGCCGACATCCTCAAGGAGTACATCGCCCAGAAGGAGTGGTGCTTCCCGATCGACCCGGCCATGCGGTTGCTCGGGGACATGATCGAGTGGTGCTCGACGACCATGCCGCGCTGGCACCCGGTGAGCATCAGCGGCTACCACATCCGCGAGGCGGGCTCGACCGCCGCGCAGGAGCTGGCGTTCACGCTCAAGGACGGGCTCACCTACGTCGAGCAGGCGGTGGGCCGCGGGCTGGACGTCGACACCTTTGCGCCGCGCCTGAGCTTCTTCTTCAACGCCCACATCGACTTCTTCGAGGAGATCGCCAAGTACCGGGCGGCGCGGCGGATCTGGGCCCGGGAGCTCAAGGAGACGTTCGGCGCCAAGCGACCCGAGTCGTGGCGCATGCGCTTCCATGCCCAGACCGCAGGCGTCTCGCTGACCGCCCAGCAGCCGCTCAACAACATCGTCCGCACGGCGATCGAGGCCCTGGCGGGCATCCTCGGCGGGACCCAGTCGCTGCACACCAACTCCTACGACGAGGCGCTCGCGCTCCCGACCGAGGACGCGGTGCGCGTCGCCTTGCGCACGCAACAGGTCATCGCCGAGGAGACCGGCGTCACGAACACGATCGACCCGCTCGGCGGCAGCTACTTCCTCGAGGCGCTCACAGACGAGCTCGAGGCCCAGGCCTACGCGTACTTCGACAAGATCGACGAGCTCGGCGGCATGGTCGCCGCGGTCAAGCGCAACTACCCGCAGCGCGAGATCGCCGAGGCGAGCTTCCGCTACCAGCAGGAGCTCGACCTCGGGCGGCGCAAGCTGGTGGGTGTCAACGCCCACACCGAGGGCAACGAGTCCGGCGAGATCCCGATCCTGCGCATCGACCCGGCGCTCGAGCGCAAGCAGATCGAACGCCTCCACCGGGCCCGCGACGGCCGCGACGACGGCGCCGCCGACCGCGCCCTGGCCGCGCTGCGCGCCGCCGCCGCCGACGAGCGCCAGAACCTCATGCCCGTGCTCCTGGATGCCGCCCGCGCCCATTGCACCGAGGGAGAGATCGTCGGTGCGCTGCAGAGCGTGTTCGGTACTTACACAGAAACCCCCGTGTTCTAGGTCGCGTCAGGTAGCGTCGAACCTCGAGGGCTCGTCCCGCGTACTAGACGTCAAGACCCGATCCCAGGGAGGATGTGGATGCGAAAGCTGCTCGCTGTACCCCTCGCCGTCGGCGCGCTGGTCGTGCTGCTCGTCGCCCCCGCCAGCAGCGCCACGCGGTCGGTGTCGGTCAAGGACAACTTCTTCTCGCCCAAGACCGTGACCGTCAGCAAGGGCACCACGGTGAAGTGGAAGTGGGCCGGCCGCGCCTCGCACAACGTGACGTTCCGGGGCTCGGCGCACTCGAGGACCCAGACCAGCGGGTCGTACTCCCACAAGTTCAACAACAAGGGCACCTTTGCCTACCGCTGCACCATCCACGCCGGGATGGTCGGCACGATCAGGGTCCGGTAGCGCCTTCGCAGGGCGCCCGGCGTAGGACCAGGACCCAGGCTGACGAGCCTGGGTCCTGCTCTGTCGAGGCGGATCACGAACTACAATCCCGCCGCCGCAATGCCTGCCGCCGAGAAGAAGATTCGCGTGGTGGTGGCCAAGCCGGGCCTCGACGGGCACGACCGCGGGGCGAAGATCATCGCCCGCGCCCTGCGCGACGCGGGGATGGAAGTCATCTACACCGGCCTGCACCAGACGCCCGAGCAGATCGTCGAGACCGTGATCCAGGAGGACGCGGACGCGGTCGGCCTGTCGATCCTCTCGGGGGCGCACATGACGCTGGTGCCGCGGATCCTCGATCTCCTCCGCAGCGAGCAGGCCGAGGACGTCGTCGTGACCGTGGGAGGCACGATCCCCGCCGACGACATTCCCGAGCTCGAGAAGCTCGGCGTCCGCGGCGTGTTCACGCCGGGCGCGCCGACCCAGAGCATCGTGGACTTCATCCGGGCCGAAACCGGCGATTGACTGACTGGTCAATCGCTACCATCAACCGCGCTATTCAGGCTTAGAGGAGGCAGTTCGTTGAAAATTTGCGTCCTGGTCAAAGAGGTCCCGGACGCTGCCGTCGAGAAGCGCATCGATGCCTCGACGGGGCGCCTGGACCGGAGCGGGGAGAAGAACCTCAACCCGTTCGACACCCACGCCATCGAGGCCGCCATGCAGATCAAGGAGGGCGGCGCCGTCGACGTGGACGAGGTCGTCGCGGTCACGATGGGGCCGGAGAGCGCCGTCCGCGCCCTCC
>Ga0209382_10005694_pt1 | contig 16173 bp, 9 predicted proteins | sample SoiMetdeltSBSDD5_FD_187599 | JGI IMG/M metagenome (GOLD analysis project Ga0209382, IMG submission 187599) | Bulk soil microbial communities from a Populus tree surrounding site in Tennessee, USA - Soil MetaG P. deltoides SBSDD5 (SPAdes) (version 2) | ecosystem: Environmental > Terrestrial >...
CATCGACGCCCTCGACCACGCCCTCCACCTCACCCACCCCAACGCCGCACGCCTACTCGTCATCGTCTCCGACGGCCAATTCCGCGACACCCCCCGCCACCAGGCACAAACCCGCATCACCCGCCTCGGTGCCACCGGCTGCGCCATCCTCTGCCTCACCCCCACCCGCCGCACCAACCACCCGCTGCACGGTGTCACCGTGCACCCGCTGACCGACCCCACCACCACCGCCCAAGCCATCGGCATGGCCGCCACTGCCGCCCTGCGCGATTCAGCGCGATGAGCCCGGCGCCCGGCCCGCGGCCGAACGCAATGTCTTTGCCGGCGACCGCTGGGCCCCGGTTGTCCGGGCAAATCCGGCCCCACCCGTGGCTGCCTCCAAAATGGCAAGGACAGGCGGAAAGTCCAGCTCGGGACCGGTTCGATGGCCGGCTTCATAGTGCCGAGGTGGGGCCGACTCTCGACGGACAGGTGGGGCCAGAACTGCCCGAACAAGACAACCTCACGAACAAAAAGAATAGCGGCATAGAAAGCGGCCGTTGTCGGCCCGGAGGGACTTTCAGGTGATCAGCGGACAACGGATAGGAACGCATGCATGGCCCGAGCGCGGCGCTGCTGGTCGAGATTGGCCAGCAGGCGTGTGAAGAAGATGCTGACCTGACCAGCAGGGACGATGCTGCCGAGCGTCTCCGTTAGCACGGACACGGTGTGCGCGAGAAGATCGCCGGCCGGTGCGGCCGCCGCCATGACGTTCTCCGCCGCGTCGAGGACCTTCGGAAAGATATGCTCACCGCCAGCGTTGAGTACTGTCCAGGCCACCAGGGCGGCCACCGCACGTGGGCGGGCGGGTGGAGGGGTCGCCCAGGCAAGACCGGTCATGGCGGCGGCGGCCCAGCCGACGACCGACTCAGGTGTCGCTTCGGCGGGCGGCAACGCCCGTATCAGTTGGGTGAACTGGGCGAAGCCGTCGGCGGGCCGGCTCCACAGGCGCGGGCGGGCGATTAGGAGTGCGGCGTAGCCCTCCGGTTTCCACCCTTCGGCCGCGGCAAGGTCAAGGAGTCGATCGGCGGCGAGGGGAAGGTCGACGACGTAGGCGTGGCGGAATGCCTCGACAACCTCGTCCAGCACCGATTGAGGGAGCTGACCTTCCTTGACGAGGTCAGTAACCAGCTCGAGTGTGCCGAACGCGGGCACTCCCAGTGAACGGGCAGCGTGTCGCAGCGGAAGATCATCCGCCCATAGTGCTGCTCGCTCACGACGTGCGAGCAGCAACGAGTCATCCCAGGACCATTGCCGGTTGGCACCAGGAACGACGTCGACCAAGGCTAGGCGCTGGGCGAGCCGAGCCCCGGCTTCAGCCCAGTTGTCGACAACGTCCTCCGAAAACTCCGTGAACTGTGGTCGCTGCTGCTGGGGGTTCCAGCCGAGCGTTCCGCTGCTCCGCAGCGCGAGGCCGTTTCGGGCCTCTAGGACGTCGTCACGGTGGCTCGCCGGGAACAACACGCGCGCAAATTGTGCCGTAAGACGCTGGGCCCGCCCGCCGAGGTGGTCGAACAAGACGAGCGTGCTGGTATCGACAACAACAGAGTCCGCCTCGCGAGCGACACGAGCCGCCGCCTGTTCGGTGTCCGCGAGGACTGGGTCGACAGGAGATGCAACAAGGCAGCCGACTACACGCTTGATAAGCGTTTCAGCGTAAGAGCGACCTGTGATATCGGCGAGTACTCCCTGAGGGCAGAGCCCGAGCCAGACCTGGCGGGCAAGGTCGACGAGTTGTTCGGCCCCAGGCGGGAAAGTTGCTCGCAGGTGCTCGACTAGACCACTGAGGTCTTCGCCGACTGTGATCCGACGGAGATGAGCGCTGTCTGGGAAGCGGTCGAAGAACTCGTCATGCAGAGCCCGTACCCGGGCGAGCAAGGCGTTGGGCAGGGGCTCCGGAGCGGGGCAGGTCAGAACGATCTTCAGTGCGCCAGCAAGGACATCCTCGTCATCGGGGAAGGCAGCAGCCGCGGCGAGAACGCGTTCCAGCAACGCCTGTCCGGGCGTGGGACCGGCTGCTGGCGCACCTTCTTGGGTCGGCGGGATGCTGGCCGCGCGCAGCACAGCCAGCAGCAGCATGGCCTCAGACGGGTTCCGGGGTTCAAGCGTGTCCGGCTCGTCCAGAGCCTTGCGTGCCCGCTCCAGCCGCCTGAGTCTGAACTCGGCACCGGCCACCGCCCACCGGTACTGGGTCACATGCTGGGCGCGCCGCACATCAGTCAGGTCAAGAGTGTTGTCGTCCAGTAGCCGGCGGCCGAGTTCGGCCACCTCCGCCCATCGGCCCCCACGCTCGGCGAGTATGAGCTGCACCTCAAGGGCACTCCGTCGGGTCTCGGCGTCGCGGCTGAGCACCAGCTGAGTCGCGACCCGCTGTGCTTCTGCATCTAGGCCGGCGTCGGCTGCGAGAAACATCGCCTGCGTGCGCAGCGTCTCGTCGCCCCGCGCGCGTCCAGCGCGCTCGAGGATCCGGAATGCCTCCTTGTGGTCGCCAGTGGCGGTTGCCGCCTGGGCGGCGATCTCCACGGCAGCGATCGAGGTTGGGTACTGCCGGGTGATGACAAGCGCCTGCCGGGGCTGACCGGAGCGCAGTGCCGCCGACGCCTCCACCATGTCGGCCGCCTCAGCATCCGCATCACGCAACCGGGCGAGTTCTGCGGCAAGGGTGCCGGGTTGATCGGGCAGGATGGGCGCGCCGAGCTGGACGAGTCCGAGAAGGGCACGCACGAGTTGGTCTGGCCGAGTCGTGGGCGCTGCTTGCAGTGCACGCCGCAACGCCTGCTCGACCTCGTCGCCAACATTGGGCGCCTGAGTGAGAGCGATGGCACGGACCAGATCGCGCTCAACGGGGTCGGAGATACTGGCGGCGAACTCGACCGCGAGCAGATGCTCGCCAGCGTAGACTGCGGCAACTGCTCCGGCCTCCCGCACTTGTGGATCGCGGGCCTCCGCATCGGTGGCAACGCCACGCGGTGCAGGGAGCACAAGCTTCAGTGCGCCATGTGGATCGCTGTCCGCTCGGGCTCGCACGACGATCGCCACGGCTTCCCCGCTATCCGCGTTCCAGGCGCGCAGCCGATCGCGAGCAAGCAGCGCCAGTTCCTCGGCCTCGGCGAGTTCCGACGATACTTCGATAGTGGCGTCGGCCAGGGCGCCTGGACCACCTACCCGGTACAGCCGAGCGCGCGCCATCCCAAGCAACGGAGCGGCCGCAGCTGGGACGTACTCTCGGGCCTCGGCAAAAACGGCCAACGCCGAGTCCACGTCGGAGCGCGCTAGAAGGGCGTATGCACGCATCAGGAGCAGGTCGCCGCGCAGCTGGTCGAGGATATCCGGATCGGTCTCGGCTAACTCGGCGAAGACTGCTACCGCCGGCTCGTTATCCGCGTCGACCAATCGCGGGTTGCTAAGCGGATCGACTCTCATAAGGTGCTGGGACGGGAGACCGAGGGCGTGCTCGGCGGCCGGTGCTGCCGCGAGAATCGCGTCGGCATCGTCATTAACTACACCGCGGAGCGCGGCCGCGAGCGGCGCAATGCTCAGCAAGGATTGTTCTGACAGACGGCGCAAGGCCTCGGCTCGCGGCGACTCCACGTCATCGCCTATCCCGCCGTCTTCCGGGCGCCTGTGAGACACAAAGGGCTGGCGCGCCACGGTCAGCGCGGACCGAAGGCGGTGCACCCAGGAAATAGTGTCCTCGCCGATGCGCTCGGCCCGATGCGCGGCCTCGTCATGCAGCCATGTCGCGTGTAGGGAGTCGTGAGCCTCGGCGAACCGGGCCACAAGCGCCCATGCGTCGCCAGTATCATCGTCGCGTAGCCAGACCGGAGGCCGATGTCGGATACGACCGAGCCAGCCCACGGAGGAGGCGGACCGTCCTGCGAGTTCCGCGATGGCAACATCTGCGATCGTTCCCCGGCGGGCGCGCAGCCGCCGCCACCAAGGCCGGAGAGTAGGAGCGAGGCCCGCCAGGGACTCCTCGGCAGCGGGGACATCCGCCGCCCTCGCGCGCCGTGTCCCCCGTGGCGTGGATGTAGGGCTTGGACTGCCTCCACTACCGAGACCTCCCGGTGGAGAACCAGCGGGGAGGTCGTCCTCGTCGGCGTGGCGAAGCAACGCGATCGCGAAGGCGGCAGCATGGGCGACCGCGCGGGGCTGCAACTCGCGGTCCGCCTCCGGGTTCTTGTCGCCGAGGAGATCGGACAGGCCACGCACAGCCAAGACAGGCAGGTCGTAGCGATGGGCCGTCTCGTAGACACCGTGTGATTCCATGTCGATGGCCGCAGCATCGTTGATTCGCTCGGCGATGAGCTTCCGCAGACCACTTTCAGGGTCGGCGAGCACCACCTCACCTGCGACGATCGGCCGCAAATGCACAGCGGGCTGGGCGGCCGCGGTTGCCTGCGAGTGGCCACCGGAGAGCGGGTCAACCGCCCACGTCGTCCGGGCGACCGCCCGCACGAGCTGCGTCAACCGGTGGGTTGCATGAATCCCCAGCGGGCGGGACAGGACCTGAGATCCGCCATCAGGATGGGGTGTCAGCTTTGCGCTGTGCACGTTGTAGACAACCGAAGCGACGACAACGTCACCGTGGCTTTGGTCACCAGGTTTGAGCCCACCGGCCACGCCCACGAAGAGGATCAGCTGCGGGGAAAAGGTTTCAACTGCGCCAGCAACCTCCGCGGCAGCACCTGAGTTCCCCATGCCGACTTCAGCAAGGTACACCTCCCAGTCGAGGTGCTCACCACGCACGAGGCCAACTTCATACCTGGTACCACTGCGGGTCCGACGTAGGGTCGCTTCAGCAAAGTGGGATCGCACCGCGGCGAACTCAGACGCGAGTGCGGTGAGCACGACGACCTTGAGCACCGGCTTCGCGCCCTCCAGGGGCATCACCCAAGCGAAGGCGTCAGCAGGAACCGGAGCACGGCCGCTGACCGCCCGCGTGCCCGATTCAAGCTCGCGGCGAAAAGCACGCACCTCGGCGTTGGCCTCGTTCGCAGACCAAAGAACAGCCGCCCCTGCGGGTTGCGCGCTCACCAGGCCCCGGTCGAGCAGGCCCTTCAACCCTTTGCCAGCTGTCGTCGGCGAGATGTTCAGAACGTCTGCCACGCGCCGGCCGCTCACGGGAGCATTCGACTCCAGTAGAACCTTAAGAATCTGCCGCGGGCGGCCGCCAATCTCGGACCAGCGCTCAATCATGCAAGCATCCTCCCACGTTGGACATGGCATGTCCAATTACTGGACACGCCGGGGGGCGCTCATACGGCCACAGCAGGCATCCACCCCGCTGGCGGTGTCCAACCAGGCCCAGGCATAGGACCGGGCTCCTTGCGATCCGGGCACCGACCGGACCTCCCACCGTTTCCGGTGTTTCTTGCTGGTCAGGTTCTTGTCCACCAGGGCATCCGAACGATCCTGATGCCCTGTGCCACCTCGACGAGGAAGTCGCACCCGGTGCGCAGTACGTACCCGGCGCCTGTGCCTGCAGGTAGTCCCGCCGTTCGCGTGAGCGACCGTAGACCTCGTCGCCGGCCAACCACGGGGGCATCGTGTGATCAGCGGCCATGTCGGCGACGAGGTCCTTCGCCAGTTGGGTTTCGTCTTGAACTCAACATCCTCGGGAATCCCGGACACCGCGCGACGGTCCTGGTCGTCCAGATGCTCGGCCGGCACCCAGATCCGGGCGCCGACCAGCGCATGACCCCTCGATGTCGCGTAGCTGCAGTACACCGTTTTCACGCCGTTGGCGACCCGACCCGCACACCCCATGTACGGGCGTTTGACCCCCGCCGTGGCCACCCCTGTTTCTGCTGTCCGGACTCATCCAGCGCCCCAACCACAGGTTCGCAAGCCAGATGCTCGATCACGAAACCCCGCACCACCGCTTGCGCCTGACCGGCATCCCATACCGCGTGATTGAGCAACCGCTGCGTGCGGTTCGGCGTCGCATCCCCCGCGTGCTCCGCGATCGTCCACCCGTTCTTACGCGGCAGGGTGACTGATCAACGCCGTGACGTACTTCCCAACCTGCGCAAACGGCTCCACCCGACCAAAACACGGGCGCAGCCGCCCATTCGACACCGCCAACTCACCCGCTACCATGGCAGCCGCAGCCGCCTCTCCCGGGGTCACGTCCGGTTCCGTATCACAATGACCCTAGGGACAGCGCCACACTGCGACGGGAACCCCGCAATGTCATCATCATCTCAGCGATCAGGAATTTCGCCGCGCCTATATCCTAACGACAGCAACGTCTGCCGGCAGGCAGCACCCCTTCTGTCCGCCGCGAGGCCGCACGCCGTTCGGTAGCCGCACGCCAAGCCAATGGGCATGCACACTGGCGCTGGTCAGGTTGACCGGGTGGTGAGCCATGTGTTGATGTCGGTGATCTGGTCGTGGGTCAGTGGTGTCTCGGGGTCGCCGAATCCGTGGTGGCGTAGCCAGGTGTTGACTGGTGCCCATTCCCAGACGGCCAGACCGCCTCGAAGCCGGCCCAACGGTGCTGGGAAGCCGTCGCAGCCGCGGGCGTCGGTGAGACCTTCAAGTACGGGCAGTGCTGCGGGTCGTACTCGATGTGTGATGTCGTCGGCGGTGACCAGGTCGTGGTCGAGTTCGATGACTCGGATGGCGAGACGTCGTTCCATATCGTCGATGAGCGTTCGAGCGGCTGACATCGGGTCCGGGTCCCGTAGGTATGCGCTCAGTTGGAACAGGCCGAACTGTTCGGAGTAGTCGGCGTAGGCACCCTCGTAGTGGTCGTAGAACAGGGCGTCTCGGTCCACGCTGGTCTCACCGGCGGGTAATGCCCACGCGCGCAGTACATACAAGTTGTCGGTATCCGTGGTTGTCGATGGCTTGGTGGCCATGGGGCTGTTCTCCGTTCAACGCGATGGTGGATGTGCGTTGGGATGCAAGGAACGCTTCTTCTTGTCGAATTGTCAAGTCCCTGGTTGTACGGCGGGACCGTCCGCGTGTGCTTCGTGGCGTTTCGGTGTGGTGGGTTGAGTTCGTAATGGTGGTTGTGCCCGCGGGTTCCGGTGGGCACAACCACACGGCCATTGCGTCGGGCTAGGTCGCCGGGGCATCGGTAGCAGGCGTGTCCTGGGTCGGTGCGAGCGCGTACCGCTTCGGGGCGGTGTTGGTTTGCACCGCGTACCCGGTGGCGACAAGCTTCTCCAGCGCGTTGTGGACCGCACCGGAGGACCGGGCCAACTCCTTACCGATCCTGTTCGGGCTGAACTCTTCACCGTCGTGGTCACGCAGGAAGTCCTCGACCAGCCCGCGCAACCCGCCGGGCGCCAGGCGGGGCGCCCTGGCTGCGGCTGCCTTGGCGCCTTCGTCGTCATTGTCGGCGGTGTCCGGGGTGATGTCGGCGGGCGCGTGGTCAACAGCGGGTTCGGGGTCGCGGGCGCAGGCTGTGGACTCCTCCACCGTGGCCGGCACGGCGGTGTCGGTGTCGGTGTCGGTGGGCTCCAGTGCCGGGGGCGGCCCGGTGGCGACCTCGATATTGGCCTTGGCCGGGTCGCCGGTGGTGGTGATCGACCACCGGTCGGCGGCGCGGCGACCGCCCTCGGTGATTCCGGGGGTTCGGCGGACGCTGCCTTCTACTGCCCAGCGGGCCAGGATCTTCGCGGCGGTGGACTTGCCGATGGCGGCCGTTTTGGACAGTTCGCTGGCGGTGCTGTCGGGGTTGGCGTGCAGGGCCGCCCACAGCTTGTCCTCGGCGCCGGTCCGGACGGCCGTGACCGCGGCCGGCTCGTTGGCTGGCTCCGGGACGGGCCGCGCGGTGTGGCCGGTGCCGGTTCTGCGGGCGTTGCGGGTGTGGGTCTTGGTGGGCATGACAACCTCGATTTCCTCGCATGCTCGCGGCGGTTGGTGGTCATGCCCCGGCCGAGGCGGTTCGTGGCCCACGATGCGCATCCGGGTTCGGGCCACACGCCTATGGACGCTTCCTTCGCCCCAGCTGGTCAAGCAGGTCGGCAAACAAGACGACCGTCTCATGTAGACGATCAACACCGCGTGCCCCGCAGGCCGCTGCCACCCGGGCCGAGGCAGCGTTGACATCTCGGCACAACCAAGCGTCCATACACGTCGGCCACCTGGTCCCCGCGATTCCCGAAGTCCGAAGGGGCAGTGCACATGCCGACCGACAGCGACAGCCCGCATCCACCGATCACGGTCCCGGACGTGGCGGCCGGCGCGTCGACACCCGATATCCGGCCTGAACACCCTGGCCCGTCTGCGGGGCCGCCGTGTCCGGAGGATGCGGTGGCGTTGCGGGGGTGGGAGGGCTTGCCGGCCGACGCGGTGATCCTCGTCCCACCGTTCGCGGCCACCCCGCCGATGCGGCTTCCCGACCGGGTGTGGGCCATTCTGGTGGTGGCCGTGGACATCGTGGACGGCATCGCCGATCCGGACCGGGCCGGCGAGGTGGTGCTGTTCGCCGGGTGTTGGATGCTCGACCAGCCGCCGGCTGACCGGCACGACGGTGACCTCGTCCTGCGCTTCGCACCACCAGCAACGCCCCAGCGGTGGGACCGCCATGTCGACATCGAGATGCTGCTGGCATCCCGGGGCCGCTGGCAACAGGTCGGCCGCTGGCCCACCCTCGACTCGCAGTGGCCCCAGATCATCGCGCCGACTGCAGCGACGATCATGAGCCTGCACACAGCCACCACCGAAGCCAGCGCCCCCGCGGTCGGGACCGCGCCGACGAATATCGAGGTGCGGTGGGCGCGCGGCGGCTTGGGCGGGTTGCTGGCGGCCGGGCTGCTGCAGGTCGGGGAGGAGTTGGTGTGGCAACGCCGTCATAAGGGCGTGCGCCACACCGCCCGCGTCCGCTCCGACGGCGCCTTGCAACTGGCCAACGGCAGCGTCTACGACAACCCCACCGGCGCCACCACCGCGCTGGGCGGCCACCACCAGAACGGCTGGACAACCTGGCAACGCATGACCGACGGACGCACCCTGAGCGACCTACGCAATGAACTGCGGGCACGGTCCTGACCACGACGGTCAGGACCATCACCACCACCGCGGAAGGGCGGCCTCCGCCTCTACGCGCGATGCCCGGCGCACCGCACGCGAACCGGTCTTGTTCCCCGCGCTTGATCGCCGATCATTACTCTTCGCACATCAACGGCGTTCCACTCCAGCGGTGACAAACGAATGCCCCGCGCCCGAAGTAGTGGTGTGTTGTCAAAACACCGTACTGATTCGGCAGATCACCGTATGGCGGAGAAAGTGGCATGAAGTAGCCGAGCTGAGACTTTCTGTCAAACTCCATACCTTCCGCCAGAGCATGACATAAAATAGAGAGAGGCTCGGACCCAAGATTGGGCCGAATTACCGCCGTCTGCCTCGACCCGCTCTTACGAAAGAAACCCCTTCGGTCGATTTCACACGAGGCTAGTAAGCCCAGCCGTGGGGCCAATTCTCCCAACGCTTCATCGAGTTGCTGGTTGGCGTGTTCCACATCGGACAGCTTGCCTTCTTGCAAAAGTAGTGAGAGCCTCTCCAAGGCTGCCTTGTCTGCGGTCTGCAGCACCGCGGCGATAGTGTTGCGCAGTGCGAGCATGGCTTGCGTGAAGAACACAGGTCCCGCCTTGATCCTACGTGCTGCACCACAGCACATCACGACCGAAATACCTCTTCTACCGGAGAATCTTTCGACCACATCGACTGGAATACCTACGGCGACTATGTCCCAAGCGTCGAGACGATCGGCGACACCGGTCGGGGCAGCCAGGGCGATGGAAGTATCGGAAACAAACTGGGCAACGGCGAGTAAGCGTTCACGATCTGCGTCCAAGAGGTGGGATGGGTCGCCCGCAATAAGGCCGAATTGTGCTTGCCCTGCGAAACCGAAAATCCAGGAGGGGGCCGGGTAAGCTTTGTTTAGTTGAGCGCGGCGCCTCACTTTGCCATTACCACCGTCTCGATAGCGTCCCTAATATCCACGGTCCCCCAGTTCGAGTTAGCGCTTCCAATGATCCACCGAAAAGGGATGTTGTTGCGTTTACACTGCCTGGAAAGCAGATTTCGGTGGTCTGCGAAAACCTGCTCAAATCTCTTAACTGCCTGCGCGCTGACGGCGTCGCCCGGCCAGGTTGTTGACAGCAGGTCGAATTTGGTGGCGAACAGGATAACCAGATGCGGCCTGACGCCGTAGTTCCTCCCGCCCAGTACTGAAAGCGGGAGGTTCATGTAACCAGCTTGTTTCGCCACGTACTCCGTATCGACGGGGTCGCCATTAGAAGTTGCTGCGAGCGGGCACGGTGCTACCACCACTATTAAGACGCGCTTTGCCCGAAGAGGCGTGCTGTAGAGGTAGTCTCGCATCAGCCATGGCTCGGTTCCGGCCGTGTCAATCACCTTGGGCATGATCGTAAACTCGCCATAGCGAAATGGGGCTATTTGTGCCACTTTGGCACCACTCGTGGGTGGAAGATTGTGCGGCGGCGCCACCAGTTTCTTCCATCTTGTCCATAATCCCGTCTTGCCTGCAGCAGAATGGCCAGCCAGGACAACGTGGACCTGCCGTTGACGACGTTTCTGTATCCAATTTTTGAGCAGCCAACCGAGTAATGGAAAACTAAGCACCGCCAGCGCCTTGTCCCAGTTCTGACTGAACCAACGACCGACAAAAGGCCAGAATGCTGGCGCCCAGCGACCGACTCGGTCAGATTTGGCTGCATCTTGTGCGATCTTCTCGCCCGCACTGACGTTGTTCGATGTGATCAAGGCGCAGCCGGCACGAAGCAGGCTTATTCGATAAGAGGCGTTATCGGTACCCGCGAAACGTCGCCCGCTAACACAGTCAAAATCGACAGTCAGTCCCGATACGTCGAGGGCGATCTCACTCGTACCAGCGAATGCGACGCCGGCGAGCACCCGACCGTCGTCACTTAATTTGGTAAACTGCGTACTCGGCGCACTGACCGAAGGCGCTGTGTTACTGGAGCATCCCGACAGGAGAAGGAATCCGATCAGAATCGATAATACTCTCGTAGTCACGACCCATTCGACGAACCGGTCTCGCGTCTTGACAGAGATTGCCGCAGGTCGCGCTCGCCGGAGGCTGGGGCCAGCAGTGCGTGTCAAGATACCTCCGAAATTTAGCGGACATCAGTTCTTGCACCGTAACATCGGTATCGGCCTGCCAAGTGTTACCTCTCGATCGTCGCGACGGTTACACCCTCTCGTGTAGGCGAGGGCGGCGTTGCGGGGATTCCTCAGGGTCACTGCAATCGGACTGACTGATTGGCTGGTCTGGATACTCCGATGTAGTGGCCGATGGGGTCGATGCGGATGACGGCGCCGGTGTGGGGAGCGTTGATCATGTGGGTTGGGGAGACGGCGATGCCGACGTGGATGATCCGGCCGGGGCTGCTACCGAAGAACACCAGGTCTCCGGGCTGAAGCGGGGTGGCGGACGGGAGTAATGGTCCAGCGTCGTATTGAGTTTGGGCGGTGCGGGGGATGGGGATGCCGGCGGCGGTGTAGGCGGCGTGGGTGAGGCCGCTGCAGTCGAATCCGCCTTCAGATCCACCATCGCCTCCCCAGAGGTAAGGCTGGCCGAGTTGGGTCTGGGCGTAGGCAAGTACGACCAGCGCGGCTTGGCCGGGTGTGCCGTTGATCATCGGGGTGCCGTGGTAAAGCGCGGCTTGGGCCAGCACTCTGTCGACGTACCAGTCGGCATGGTTATAGGCGAGGATGGCCGTGCGGAGGTCGCCATCGCCAGCGCCGTGGTCGCACAGGTAGAACGCGGCGGCGTGGACGGCGTCGTGTGGGTTGTAGCGTGACGGCGGCTGGGCGCCGCCGGGTGGGATCTGGTGGCGGGTGATGATGTTGTTCCAGGTGGATTGCAGGATTTGCATGGGTCCGCCGGCGCCGGCGTGGTTTTCGCCGTTGGTGACGCCGGACAGGGTGGAGCGGCCGTGGTCGGACTCGATTTTGCCGATGGCCGCGAGGATGGTCCAGTCGAGGCCGGGGCAGGTGTGTGCGGCTTGCAGGTAGTGGGTGAGGTAGTCGGCGGGGATGTCGGCCAGTGCGGTTGTGCTGGGTTGGCTGCTGCCGGCGCCGAATATGGCTGAGGTGGCGCCTTGGATGCTGGTGGCGATCAGCAGCGGGATGAGGATGATGGCTGCGATGGTGGCGGTGCCGACTTTCCCGAGCATTTCTTTCACCTGTTGGTCGAATTGCCGCGCGTAGTGGTTGGTGGTGTGGGTGGGGGTGGCGCGAGCATGGTGGGGGTGGTCGGGTCGGGTGGGCTGGTGGGGTCGGCGTGTGGTGGTGGGATGTGCGGCCAGCAGTCGAGGAGTCGGTGGAGGGCGCGGCGGCCGGTTCGGTCGTCCCCGGCGGCGGTGACGGTGTCCAGTGGTAGCCAGATGGTGTCGGCGGGGCTGGGGTGCGCGGCGGTGCGGTCGAGCTGGTCGGCGGCGGCGGTGGCGATGGGCACGGCGTGTGGGTGGTCGAGGTCGCGCCAGGTGCGGTGTAGGAGGCGGCGGGCGGTGGTCTCGCGGCGGGTGGTGGGTAGCCAGATGAGCAGTGGGGTGGTGATGGCGGTGGCTTGGGCGAGGGCGGCGTAGCCGGTGAGCTTGTTGGCGAGGGTGGGGAGGGCTTCGGTGCCGAGGTCGTATTCGAGGAAGAACTCGATCTCCCGGTCGGGGGTGGTGAGGCGGCCGTAGGCGTCGGGTTTGACCAGGTCGCCGAAGTGGCGGGCGCAGCGGGTTTCCGACCACCACGCGCGCACCGCGGCCTGACCGGTAGTGGTACGGGTGGCGGCGATGAGGGCGGTGAACCAGTCGTTGACGCCGATGGTGTGGGCCAGGCGCAGGCTGTGGGCGATACCCAGGGCACGGTCGTGGCGGTAGCCCAGGTCTTTGACGTCCAGGCCGTGTTCGGCGGCCAGGACGGTGGCGCCGCCGGGGGCCAGGACGTAATGCATGGGTGCCGTGCCCAGGGTGACGTGGGGTTGGAACCGGTCCAGGACGGAGCATTGGTAGAGCTCGCGCAGGCGTTGGCGCCCGGAGCGGAAGGAGGGGAAGGCCAGGGCGGTGATCTGGTGGGAGGTCAGGACGCGGTGCTCGTGCAGCATCCGGACGATCCAGCGGTCCCGCGGGGTCAGCCGCCATGCCAGGGCGGCTTGGTGGTCGGCGGAGTTCGCCGCGCGGGGGGTGGGGCGGGTGGGTTTGTGGCCGCGCAGGGTCCGCTGCCGGGTCGGGTTGGTGATCACGGGGTGGGCTCCTCGGTTGACCTGCACCAGGACGGGCGGGTGGGTAGGGCGCGGTGGTCAGTTGGCGCGGCGGGGGTCGGTGCTGGGAGACGGAACTGGTGCTCGGGTGCCGTGCTGGCGCGGTAGGCGGTTCGGAAGGCCGGCCGGGGTTGGTTCGGCGGTGCGGGTGCGTTGGGCGCGACGGGCGCCGTGGCGGATGTCGCGGGCGCGGCCGGGGATCGGGGGTGGTAGGGGTTGGGTGCGCAGGGTGAAGGGCTCGGCCTGTGCGCCGTGTAGGACCAGGCGGGCGGCGGCGTGGTAGGCGCCGAGGTGGGCCAGGTCGTGCTCGGTGAGGCGGGGGGTGGTGTGTCGGGCGAGGTCGCGGGCGTCTTCGGGGCCGGCGGTGAAGTAGATCTTGGAGCGGGCGTTGGTGGAGATGCCCTCGCGCAGCTCCCGCGGTAGTTGTCCGAGGTGTTGATGCGCCAGGGTGATCGCGACCCGGAAGCCGCGGGCCTCGGCGAGCATGTCTTCGATGGGGTAGGGCAGGTTGAGGAAGTTGTGGCATTCGTCGATCACCAACGACGCGTCCGCACGCTGGGGTTGTGGGGTGCGGGCCCGGGCGGTGGTGGCCTGCCAGGCGCGGGCCACGACCAGGGAGCCGACCAGGCGGGTGGACTCCTCCCCGAGCGAGCCTTTCGGGATGCGCACCAGGCAGATGCCGCCGTCCAGGACCGCGCCCATATCGACGGTGCAGGGGCCGCCGGCGAGGGCGTCGCGGACGAACGGGCGCAGCAGGAACGCGCGCAGTTTGTTCATCAGCGGGGAGATCACGTGGGAGCGGGCGGCGTCGGTGAGTTCGGCGTACCAGGACCAGAACCCGCGTAGCACCGGGTCGGTGACCCCGGCGGTGAGTCGGGCGCGGAAGGCGGGGTCGGTGAGCAGTTTGGGCAGGTCGGCCAGGGTGGCCACACCCTGTTGGGCGCGCAGGGTCAGGCAGGCGGCGCGCATGACGTCGTCGGTGCGGGGTCCCCAGAACGCGGCATACACGCGGCGGAACACCGAGACGAGGTTGTCCACGGTCAGATCCGTCGGGCCGCCGTCCAACGGGTTCAGGCAGGGTGGGCGGGATTGGCTGTCGGCGTCGAACAGGACGACCCGGTCGGCCGTATGGCGGGGTAGTCGGGTCAGGATGTCGGTGACGAGGTCGCCTTTGGGGTCGATCAGCACGACCCCGCGGCCGGCGTGCACGTCGGCCAGGATCAGGTGAGCGAGGAGGGTGGACTTGCCGGAGCCGGTGGCGCCGAGCACGTGCAGGTGATGGCGGGCGTCCGGCACCCGCAACGCGACCGGGCGGGGGTGTCCGGTATCGGTGACACCCAGCGGTTTGGCCTGCGGGCCGGGGGTGGCGATGCCGGGTGGGGGTGCGATCGCGCGGGCGCCGGCGCGGTGCACGCCAGGGGTGGACTCATCGGTGGGCAGGTGCGCCACCGCCGCCAGTTCCGGCACCGAGAGCAGATCACCCCGTCGCAGGCGGCGCTCGGCCAAGGCGTGGGCGGGGCGGTGCAGGCGGATGCGGGTGTAGTGGTTGTGCTCGGTGTAGGTGGCGAAGGCGGCGGCCAGGGCGTGCGCGCGGCCGCGGGCGGTGTCCCGCGCCGAACGCACCCGCCCGGGGGTGGTGTCGGTGGGTAGGTGGGTGGCGACGGCGTAGCGGATCACCGTCTCGTACTGCGACCCACGCTGCTTACCCACGATGGCGCGGTTGTGCGCGGCGTACTCCAGCACCGTCTGCGGATCAGCGTGCACCCGCCCCGGCGTCGTGCTGGTGGTGCTGGTGCGGCTGGTCTTCACGCCGGGGGTGAGGAGGTCGAGCAGCCGGCCGATCAGGTGGGTGCAGGCGCCGGTGTGCAGGTGCCCAGCGGCGCGTCGGGCTCGGCGCAGGCGGCGGCCGGTGACCGGGCGGGCCAGGACCTGCACACACGCGAACTCGCCACGGCCCAGACCGACCGGGGCGCCGAACAGCGCGCGGATCGGATCCGAGGTGAAGTCGGTGCGGATCGGCAACGCCTCACACCGGGCCAGCCGCAACTGACCACCGACCACCAGATGCCGCTGCCCATCTGGGGGTGGTGGCAGCGGCGGGGCCGCGGGGCTGGTGTGGGTGTGCGCGCCGGGCCAGGCGGCCTCCACAGCGCGCTCGATGAGGCCGGGTGGGATCACGCCGGGCACCCACAACCCGATCGCAACCCCCGTCTCGGAGAACACGTACTCCACACCCACGTGTGGCTGCCCGGTCAGCCACCGCCGCCACGCCGGCCGCAGCAACCCGACCAGGTTGGACCACAACGCCACCCCACCCGCCGGGTCCACGGCGGGCGGGGCGAGCACCGTGACCAGCCGGGCACCACTGTTCCTGGCCCCGGCAACCAGCCGCTGGTGGCAGCGGCGCAACCACCACCGCCGCCCGAGCACGAACCAGCCCACGACGGCCCCGAGCGTGGGCGCGAGCAGCGGCCCCCAGGTGATCGCCCAATCCCGCAGCCATGCCACCAGCGCACCGACGGTGCCGCCGGGGTCCCGCAGATACTCGCCGAACCACCCGTCGGTGACACCGGCCGCGCGAACGGCGGCGGTCGCGGGGTGGCAGCCGAGAGCAGCAGGTATCCAGGCGAGCATGACTCATCCCCCCTTGTTCAGAAAGCCGCCGGCGAGTGGCACCGGGTTCTATGGCTCGTCGACGAGTTCGAGGTCGATGTGGGATTGCTCGGCGTCGCCGGGTTCGGTGTTGTCGGGGTCGGTGTTGGTGGCGTAGTCGGCGAGTTCGGCCGGGTTGCTGGTGACCAGGTAGTGCTCGGTGGGTGAGGCGATCGCGTGGAATGCCACCCGTTGCGTTCCGGCGGCCAGTAGTCCTTGGCCACGGT
>Ga0209382_10005696_pt1 | contig 16172 bp, 12 predicted proteins | sample SoiMetdeltSBSDD5_FD_187599 | JGI IMG/M metagenome (GOLD analysis project Ga0209382, IMG submission 187599) | Bulk soil microbial communities from a Populus tree surrounding site in Tennessee, USA - Soil MetaG P. deltoides SBSDD5 (SPAdes) (version 2) | ecosystem: Environmental > Terrestrial >...
TCTCCCCAGCCCCTCTCTCCCCTCGCCGGGGAGAGAGGGGCCCAGAGTCCACACAGGGCTATGGGCTCAGGTCGGATGGACGGGGGCAGGCGCCGCTTGCTACATCCGTAACCTCGCCTCCAAGACCCGAGGACCTCGCCTCCAAGACCCGAGGAGATCTCGCGACCTCCTTCAGGTTGTAGGGGCGGGGCCTGTCCCCGCCCGTCCGGAAACACGACACGGGCCGGGCCGACGGCTACGGCTCGATCGGCAGGCCAGCCTGCTGCCAGGCGTGGATCCCTCCCAGGAGCGTCGACACGTCGCCGAAGCCGTTCTGCGCGAGCAGCAGCGCCGCACGGGCGCTGGTGGCTTCCTGGTGTCAGGCGCAATACGTGATGATCGGCTTGTCGCGGGGCAGCTCGGCGAGGCGCTGGCGCAGGGTGTCGAGTGGGATGTTGATCGCACCAGCGATGTGCGAGACGTCGTAGGTCCCAGGGTCGCGAACGTCGACGATCACCGCCTTGCCCGCTTCGCGCAGGGCGGCGGCCTCGTCGATTGGGATTCGGCGTATCTGTCTGGAGTCCGTTGGTATGGCTGCCTCCGCGGGATGCGCTTCGGCGGGCGTCCCCACCGGGGCGGGGAGCGCTGGGGGAGCGGGCGGCGAGGCGGGCGCTGGTTGCGGGGCCGGTGTTGCGCTCCCGGCCGGCGTCGAGGCGGCGGCCGGCGCAGCGGCTGCGACATCGCCGTCGTCCAGCGGACGCCCGGCGTGCTGGCAGCCGCCGCAACCGAGTGCCGCGAGGACCACGAGAAGAGCGAAAGTGCTCCGCATGAATCCTCCAATCAGGTTTCGAGGCGAAGGCGGCAGACTGCGCCCCCAAGCGGAGATTCGGCTGGAGGTGCCGTCGCCGGGATCTTAGCCCGTCCTCGACCTCGGCTCTGCCAGCGCCAGCGGCGGGAAGCGCGCCGGCTGGTGGAAGTCGGGCGCCGGACCGGGCAGCGGATGCGCGGCGAGATAGCGCCTCCCGTCGGCGGCGCCGTGAATCGCGAACGCGTTGGCGCTCCAGGGTGGGGGCGGCAGCAAGCCGCGGTCGAGGCGCGCCGCGGCGAGCCAGTGGCCGCTCGTGCGTAGTGTCCGCAGCCGCATGGGCAGGCCGCTCGCGACCACGCGTCGCACGCCGGAGAGCTGCAGCACGAGGTGGTGCCCGCCTGGCGCGATCTCGATCTCGGTGTAGGCCACGGTCCCGCTCTCGTTCGGCGGCCCGGCGACGAAGAGCTCGACGACCTCGTGCTCCCAGAGACGTTCGGTGGAACCCGGTGATCCTGGCGGCGGCGGGTCGCCGTGGAGCGGCGCGCGGATCGCGATGCGCAGCGCGCTCGCGTCGAGGCGCAGGCGCACGCGGACCTGCTCGGCGGCGTCGAGCGGACGCCCGTCCCAGGTGGAGGCGATGAGGAGCTCGGTCGCGCGGCTGCGGTTGGACCGGCGCTCGGTCATGGGAAGTGCCTCCGGACCGGCTGGCTCACGCCGTGTGCGGCGGCGAGGATAGCGCGACGCACGCCCTACCGCCGAAGGTGCGGCGGCGTGCCCGTCGGGCCCGGCTCCGCTTCCGGCGCCGGGTCGGGAGGCGTCGACGGCGGCGGCACCGGCAACTCCGGCTGGGGCGGCACCGGATCGAGGCTCGGCTGCGGTTGGGGCTGCGGCTCGATCGGCTCGAGCGTCGAGGTATTCGGCGGGATCGCGAGCTCCGGAGTGGGGGAGGCCTCCTCCTGGTCCTCGGCGTAGGGCGTGAGGTCGGTCGCCCCGGACTCCCCCTCGACCGGCATCGACTCGACGTCCGGGGGCAGCACCTCCGGATACGGCGTCGGCGTGGCCTCGGCGAGCGGGTAGGGCTCCTCTCCCAACCAGCCCTGGACGCGCTGCCACCAGCCGCCACCCGACGGGCAGACAGACGGCGGCTCGGCGCCGGCGAGGAAGACCTCGCGGTAGCTGCTGCCGGAGGTGGGCGCGCAGTTGTCCGCGATCACCTCGCCGCTACCGGCGTCGACGTTGCGAAAGACGACGCCGGACGGCGCTCGCCAGCCGGCCGGCCGGCGCCGGTGGGTGTAGAGGCTCCGCACGATGCGCCCCCACACCGGCGCCGCGAGCGTGCCGCCGCTCGCGCCGCGCACGATGGTCTGGGGGCGGTCGAAGCCCATCCAGACGGTGCCGACGACGTCAGGGGTGAAGCCGGCGAACCAGACGTCCTGGCGCTCGTTGGTGGTGCCGGTCTTGCCCGCCGTCGGCACGCCGCGGGCCGCCGCGCCGGTGCCGGTGCCCCGGCGCACGGCGTCGCGCAGGAAGTCGGTGACGATGAAGGCGACGGCGGGATCGAGGACCTCCTTGCCGCGTGGCTCCTCGTCGGCGCTCCAGAGCACCTTGCCGTCGGGGCTCTCGACGCGGAGGATGAAGCGTGGCGCGACGCGGACGCCGAGGTTGGCGAAGGTTGTGTACGCGCGCGTGAGCTCGAGCGGCGTCGCGGAGGAAGCGCCGAGCGCCGACGACGGCTGCATCGGAATGTCGGGCAGGCCGGCGTCTTCGGCGACCTCGGCGATGCGACGGATGCCCACCGACTCGGCGAGGCGCACGGTCGCCACGTTGCGCGACTGCACGAGCGCGTCGCGCACGGTCACCGCTGGCAGGTAGGAGTCGCCGAAGTTTCGCGGGCGCCAGACCTCGCCGCCGGTGAAGCGGATCTCGAGCGGCTCGTCCGAGTAGCGCTGCGTCGGCGCGATGCCGGCGGAGATCGCCGCCGCGTAGACGAACGGCTTGAAGGCGCTCCCAGTTTGACGGCGCGCCTGCTCGACGCGGTCGAAGCGGGAGTGGCGGAAGTCGCGACCGCCGACCCAGGCGAGGACGTCGCCCGTCTGCGCCTCGACGAAGACGACGGCACCCTGAAGGTAGTCGGTGCCTTCCTCGTCGCCCACCGTGGTCGGGCTGTAGCGCTGGCCGCGGAAGCGACCCCAGGCGCCGGTCTCGATGCGCGCGAGCTGGCCTTTGAGCTCGCTCTCGGCCACGCGTTGCGCGCGCGCGTCGAGGGTGGTGACGATGTGCAGGCGCTCGCTGTAGAACCCGTCGCCGAAGCGGTCCTCGAGCTCGCGGCGCACTTCTTCGAGAAACCAACCGGCGAAGGGCTCCTTCTGCACGAGGCGCCGCGGCCGACTGCTCACGCCGAGGGAACGATGGCGGGCCGCCTCCGCCTTGGCGTGGTCCACGCGCCCCTGCTTCTCCATGAGCGTGAGCACGAGGTCGCGACGCTCGCGGGCGCGCTGGGGATTGCGACGCGGGTCGTAGTGCGAAGGCGCCTTGGGCAGCGCGGCGAGCAGCGCGGCCTCGGCGAGGCTGAGCTGCGCGGCGGGATGGCGGAAGTAGTACTGGGATGCGGCCTCGATGCCGCGCGTGCCACCGCCGAAGTAGATGTGGTTCAGGTAGAGCTCGAGGATCTCGTCCTTGTCGTAGGCGTGCTCGATCCGGCCGGCGACGCGTGCCTCGAGGATCTTGCGGGAGAAGGTCTGGTGCTGGCCGGGGATGCGCTCGGGGAAGAGGTTGCGCGCGAGCTGCATGGTGATGGTGCTCGATCCCTCGCGGATGCCGCGCGCCCGTAAGTTGGCGACGAGGGCGCCGAGGACGCGTCGCAGGTCGACGCCGTGGTGCTCGCGGAAGCGCTTGTCCTCGACGGCGAGGAAGGCGTCGGCCACGTAGCTCGGTAGATCGGGGAGCTTGACGACGACGCGGTCGGCGAGCGCGAGCGTCCCCACCTCGCGGCCGTAGCGGTCCAGCACCTGCGGCGCGCCTTCGGGCTGGTACGCGGCGAGGCGCCCGACGTCGGGGCAGCCGCGGATACCGCAGCGGGTCCAGACGACGCCACAGCTCGCAACGAGGCAGAGCGCGATGACCGCAACGATGCGCAGGGCGCGTCGGAGGTCGGCATCGCGGGACCCCGCCGGGTGTGACGGCCGGGGGATGCGGGGCACCATCGCTGGCGGCCGCGCGCCCCGCTGCGGTGCGGGTGGAGCCGGCGGCGGCGGTTCCGCAGGACGGGGAGGCGGCGGCGACGTTGGCTGCACGCTCGTGGCGGGGAGCAAAGAACCTGCCACGGCATGCGCCTCGGCCCCCCACGAGGCCGCAAGCGCTTGTGTCGTCTACTGCTTGTGGACGATCGCCTCGACCCGTCGGTTGCGCTGGCGCCCCGCGTCGGTGGAGTTGTCGGCGACCGGCTTGCTCTCTCCCCACCCGCGCGTCTGGAGGCGGCCACGGTCGATCTGGTGGTGCTCGACCAGCCAGGTGGCCACCGACTCGGCGCGGCGCTGCGACAGGCGCTGGTTGTAGGCGTCGTCACCCTTGGAGTCGGTGTGCCCCTCGAGCTCGACCTTGCCCTTCGGGTAGGCGCCGATGATCGTGGCGAGCTGCGCCAGCGCCGTGGCGGCGTCGGCGCGGATGTCCGCCTTGTCGAAGTCGAAGAGGACGTCGGCGGGGAGCTCGACCTTGACGACGAGCGCGGTCTCCTCGGCACCGAGGTCGCGCTTGGCCTGCTCGATCTGTTGCACCGAGGCGACGATGCCGGTGCTCGCGCCGCCGACGGCGACGGTGAGCGCGGGGATGATGCGTACTATCGGGAGGATGGCTAGACCGCGCTTGGCGCCCATGCGGGCGACGGTAGCCTCGGCAGCCGCCTCGGTCACCGGATCCCAGGGGCCGGTGTAGGGCGAGTCGTCGGCGGCGAGCACACCGGCGAGCGCGAGCCATGCGGCCGCCCCGGCGATGAGGGCGCGGCGGCGCACGGTCAGCCGTCCTGGATCGCCAGGTCTTCGAAGGGCGGGGTGTTCGGCAGCTGGAGGGTGATCGCTGTGACCTCCGGCGGCGGCGCTGGAAACTTGATCCAGATCACGGCGCTCTCCGTGGGGGCAACGTCGTCGTACCAGCGATCCTTCCAGCCCGGATGCATCGCCGCGATGTAAGCCCCCTTCTCGTCGGCGAGCACCTGGTACTTCTTGGCGTTCCCGGTGTCGAGCAGGTAGACGTCCTCGTATTTGACCTCCGCCGACTGCTTCTCGGCGCCGGCGTTGCGCAGCCGCACCGTTGCGGTGAGGGTGTTCCCCTTGCGCTTCATTCCGAGCACTTCGACGACGACGCCAGGCCAGTTGGTCTCCTGGCTGGCGATGACCGCCCCGGCGGGGGCAGGCGCGACGGGTGGCGCCGCGGCCAGGGTGGCGGCCGGCGCGGCAGCCGCAGGTGCGGGAGCGGACTCGCCGGCGGCGGCGGATCCGGCGCCGACGCCGGCCGGAGCGGCAGCAGGAGCAGCTTCCTGCGGCCGCGAGCAGGCGACGAGGAGCAGGGTGGGGAGCACGAACCAGGGCAACGCACGACAAGCCATCGGGCACCTCCGGGTCGCGAGTCGGGTCCTTCTCTGCCAGGATCCTAGCGCGGGTCGCACTAAGATAGGCGAGCCATGCTGCAGGAAACCCCGTCGCTGGCGGCCTTGCTGAGCGCGCGGAACCCCGGCACCCCGCTGGAGCTCGACTGGCTGCGGGGCGTGCAGGTGAACCGCAGCGCCATCGAGCGGCGGGCGGCGACCCTCACCACCAGGCGCACCGTAAAGAAAGCGTGGCAGGCGGCGTGGCTGCTCCACGCCGTGCGCTGCATGGACCTGACGACGCTCTCCGGCGACGATACCGCGGGGCGCGTCGAGCGGCTCTGTGCCAAGGCGCGCAGCCCCGTGCGCCGGGACTTGCTCGAGGCCCTCGGCGTGCCGGCCCTCCACCTCAAGGTGGCGGCGGTCTGCGTCTACCACCAGTTCGTGGCCACGGCGGCGCGGGCGCTCGCCGGGTCGCACATTCCGGTGGCCGCCGTGTCGACCGGTTTCCCGGCCGGACTCTCGCCCTTCGAGCAGCGGCTGGCGGAGATCCCCGCCTCGGTCGCCGCCGGGGCCGAGGAGATCGACATCGTCATCACCCGCGCGCACGTGCTCACCGGCGACTGGCCGGCCCTCTACGACGAGGTGCGCGCGTTCCGCTCCGCCTGCGGCGAGGCCCACCTGAAGACCATTCTCGCCACGGGCGAGCTGGGAACGCTGCGCAACATCTACAAGGCGTCGCTCGTCTGCATGATGGCGGGCGCCGACTTCGTGAAGACGTCGACCGGCAAGGAGTCGATCAACGCCACGCTGCCGGTGTCGCTGGTCATGGTGCGCTCGATCCGTGAGTACTGGGAACGCACCGGCTTCCGCATCGGCTTCAAGCCGGCGGGCGGCATCTCGCAGGCGAAGGACGCGCTCGCGTGGCTGATCCTGATGAAGGAGGAGCTGGGGCGCGAGTGGATGGAGCCGGCGCTCTTCCGCTTCGGCGCCAGCAGCCTCCTCGCCGACGTCGAGCGCCAGCTCGAGCACTTCACGACGGGGCGCTACTCGGCGTTCAACCGCCATCCGGTCGCCTGACGACGAGATAGACGAAGGGAGCTCGATGGCCAGCGTCGCCGACATCCTCACGACCCTCGACTACGGCCCGGCACCGGAGAGCGCCGGCCCGGTCGACGAGTGGCTCGAGCGGCACGGCCGCAGCTTCGACCTCTTCATCGGCGGCAAGTGGGCGAAAGCGAAGTCGGGCGAGTCGTTCGAGACGATGAGCCCGGCCAACGGCAAGACGATCGGGCGCGTCGCGCAGGCGGGGGAGAAGGACGTCGACGCGGCGGTCAAGGCGGCGCGCAAGGCGCTGCCCGGGTGGCAGGCGCTCACGGGGCACGCGCGGGCGCGCTACCTCTACGCGCTGGCTCGCGGTCTCCAGCGTCGTGCCCGGCTCTTCGCCGTGCTCGAGACGATGGACAACGGCAAGCCGATCCGCGAGACGCGCGACATCGACATCCCGCTCGTTGCCCGCCACTTCTACCACCACGCGGGGTGGGCGCAGCTACTCGAGAGTGAGCTGCCGGGCTACGTGCCGGTCGGTGTGGTGGGGCAGGTCATCCCGTGGAACTTCCCGCTCCTCATGCTGGCGTGGAAGATCGCCCCTGCCATCGCCTCCGGCAGCACGGTGGTGCTCAAGCCGGCGGAGTTCACGCCGCTCACCGCCCTCGCCTTCGCCGAGCTCTGCCAGGACGTCGGGCTGCCGCCGGGCGTCGTCAACATCATCACCGGCGACGGGCGCACCGGTGCCGCGCTCGTCAACCACCCCGACGTCGACAAGGTCGCCTTCACCGGCTCGACCGAGGTGGGGCGGATCATCCGCGAGTCGACGGCCGGCAGCGGCAAGAAGCTGTCGCTCGAGCTCGGCGGCAAGTCGCCGTTCGTGGTCTTCGAGGACGCCGACCTCGACAGCGCCGTGGAAGGCGTAGTCGACGCCATCTGGTTCAACCAGGGGCAGGTCTGCTGCGCCGGCTCGCGCCTCCTCCTGCAGGAGGGGATCGCCGACGCCATGGTGCGCAAGCTCCAGGCGCGGATGGAGACGCTGCGCGTCGGCGACCCGCTCGACAAGGCGGTCGACATCGGCGCCATCGTCGCGCCCGTGCAGCTGCAGAAGATCCAGGAGCTCGTGGCCAAGGGGAAAGAGGAGGGCGCGCAGTGCTGGCAGCCCTCGTGGGCGTGCCCGACCGAGGGGTGGTTCTACCCGCCGACGCTCTTCACCGACGTCTCGCCCTCGTCGACGATTGCCCAGGTGGAGATCTTCGGGCCGGTGCTCGTCTCGATGACCTTCCGCACGCCGGCCGAGGCGGTGGAGCTCGCCAACAACACCCGCTTCGGTCTCGCCGCGAGCGTCTGGAGCGAGAGCCTGAACCTCGCGCTCGACGTGGCGCCGAAGATCAAGGCCGGCGTGGTGTGGGTCAACTGCACGAACCTCTTCGACGCCGCCGCGGGGTTCGGAGGCTACCGCGAGAGCGGCTTCGGCCGCGAAGGCGGGCGCGAAGGGCTCTTCGAGTACCTGAAGCCCGCGTACGAGAAGGAGCTGCCCTCCTACACCGACGCCGACTTCGCGCTGCCCGAGCCCTCGGCGGCGAGCGGCGATGAGGAGATGCCCGCCATCGACCGCACGCCGAAGATGTACATCGGCGGCGCGCAGGCGCGCCCGGACGCCCCCTACGTGCTGTCGGTGGTGGGCGCCGACGGGCGCCTCGTCGGCGAGGTCGGCCACGGCAACCGGAAAGACATCCGCAACGCGGTGGAAGCGGCGCGCAAGGCCGAGGCGTGGACCCACACGACCGGCCACAACCGCGCCCAGGTGCTCTTCTACGTCGCCGAGAACCTCGCCGCCCGCGGCGACGAGCTGGCGGCGCGCCTCGCCGAGTGGACGGGCGAGCGCAAGCGGAACGCGCGGCGCGAGGTCGAGGCCACGCTCGAGCGGCTCTTCCACTGGGCCGCGTGGGCCGACAAGTACGACGGCGCGGTGCACCACACGCCGGTGCGCAACGTGACGCTGGCGATGCCGGAGCCGCTGGGGGTGATGGGAATCGTCTGCCCGCCGGAGGCGCCGCTGCTCGGCTTCGTCTCGCTGGTGGCGCCGGCGATCGCCATGGGCAACCGCGTCGTGGCGGTGCCCTCGCAGCGCTGCCCGCTCGCCGCGGTCGACCTCTACCAGGTGTTCGACACCTCGGACCTGCCGGGAGGCGCCGTCAACATCGTCACCGGCCTCACCGACGAGCTCGCCGAGGTGCTGGCGAGCCACGACGGCGTCGACGCGGTCTGGTATTTCGGCTCCGCCAAGGGAAGCGCGGCGGTCGAGCGCCTGTCGGTCGGCAACCTCAAGCAGACGTGGGTGAGCTACGGCCGCCGGCGCGACTGGTACGAGCCCGAGCAGGTCGCGGGACGCGAGCTGCTGCGCCGCGCCACCCAGGTGAAGAACATCTGGGTGCCCTACGGCGAGTAGCTGGTACGAGGCCGCCTACTCGACGGTGAAGGCGAGGGCGCTGGCTGCGCCCGTCGAGCCAGCCACGCGCACCTCGAGCGTGTAGGCCCCCGGCGCGAGCCCGGCGGCCGAGAAGGTCGCGAGGAGGCGTTCGGCGCCGGCGTTGCCGGTTCGCTCTCCGAACGCCAACGGCCCGCTGGCCGCGACGCCGCCGTCGGCACGTTTCACGACCCCCTCGAGGCCGGTCGCGCCGGCGGGGACTTCCACCCAGACGGAAGTGGTCGGCTGGCCGGTTCGCAGGCGCGGCGCGATGGCGGGGACCATGGCCTTGTCGCCCACGGTGAACGGGTAGGCGAGCGGCTGGCCGGAGCTGGTCTCGCGCACGAGCAGCCAGTCGCGACCCGGCGGCTCGACGAAGACGCCGGGGAGCGCGCCCTCGACGCCGAGGGCGGGCACGGCGAGCTGCGCCGTGGCGATGCCGTAGCGCCCGCTGACGGTGTTGCGCACGAGCGCCCGCAGCTCGTACGTCCCGGGCGCGAGGTCGAGGCCGGCGAAGAGCTTGAAGCCGGCGCCGCGCAGGCGGTCGCCGACGGTGCGGAGGTCCAAGCCGACGAGCTGCCGCGCCACCGCCGCGATGGTGCCGGCCGGGTCGAACGCATAGACGGTCACCTCGGCCGAGACCATGTCGCCGACGTGGCCCGTGAGGAGGCTCTCACCGTCGACCTCGACGACGGCGCAGACGCGTCCGTCGGCTCCCGGGAGCGCCACGCCGAGCGCGGTGGTGTGCACGGCGCCGCCGGCGCGCCCCTCGAGCACCTCGCCGGCGATCCGCATCCGCTCGCGCAGGGCCTGCTGGGCGCCGGGCGGCGGCAGCACGAAGTACCCGGGTCGCGCCGAGATCTCGCCCTTGCCGGCGCCCCGCACCTCGACGCGCAGCGGGATGTAGCCGTCACGCGACTCGATCGGGCCGGGCTGGATGGTGAGCAGGTAGGTGACCGCCGTCGCGCGCAACACGCCGCTCATCGCCGCCGCGAGGTCGTTGTAGTTGCGGAAGAACGTGCCGCCGGTCTCCTTGGAGAGGAAGAAGAGCGAGTCGTTGCCGGCACCGGCGCGTGCCACCGGCAGGTCGCGCACGGCCCCCACCTCGCCGCCGATCTGCCGGCCCTCGTTCTGCAGGCCCGCGATGTCGATGCTGTGCACGACGCAGTCGGCGCGACGCATCGCTTCGGCGAGCTGGCGCAGCTGGGACTGCAGCCGGCCGCTGCCGAAGCGGATGTCGCCGTCGGCGCGGTAGATGGCCTCGACCGAGTCGGAGTCCTGCTCGTCCGCCTTGGGCTCGGCGCCCGAGCGCCCGGTGAGCAGCTGGGAGGCGAAACCCTCGGAGAGCAGCAGCACGTGCTTGCGGCCCGCCACGCTCTCGAGCAGCGTGCCGAGGTCGCTCATGCCGCGCGCGAACATGCGGGCGCGATCGCGGTCGGTGGCCTCGTTGGCGCTCTCTTCCAGCGGCGCCAGGTCGCGTAGGTCGTCGAGAATCTCCCAGGAGGCCAGCGCCTTGGCGCTCGGCCCCTTACCCCCGGTGATCGGTGTGTCGACCTGCATGGCGTCGACCTTCTGCTGCCCCATGACGAGGCCCAGCCAGTCGTGGCGGCTCTCGACGAGCTGCGAGGAGCCGAACGTACGAAGCGCCAGGTCGACCTGCGCGCGGTCGGAGGTGAAGCCGAGGAGCACGCGCGGGCCGCGCGCGGGATTGTAGACGGCGACTCCGGCGAGGTCCGCCGGCGAGAGCCGGTCGACGAGCTGCAGCGCAGCCCGCTGAGCGCGCTCGAGCGAGGTGGGCGTCGACTGCGAGAGGTCGAAGAGGAAGAGGAAGTGGCGCCGGGCGCTCGCCGGCAGGCGAGTCACCTCCGCGGCGGCGGGGTCAGCGTGCAGCGCGTCGACGTCGATCGCCTCGAAGCCGACGATGCGCTGCTTCTCCTTGCCCGCCCAGACCTCGAAGTCGGCCGCCGTGAGGCCGCGGACCGGCTGGCCGCCGCGGATGACCTGCACCGGCACCTCGACGACGCGGACCTCGGCGGAGCCGGTGAACGTGCCCGCGGCGCCCGCGCGGTCGGGCGGGGTCGCGGCGGCGCCGGCCGGGGAGCCGGTGGCGGCGAGCAGCGCTCCGCAGACGAGCCAGGTCGGCGAACCGAGGCGGTGGCGCGGTGTGGGCATGGCTTCTCCCGGGTGAGCTCAGAGATTAGAGCGGTCGCGGGCCGCCCATCCTTCGATCGCGTAGGGCCGCGGGGCCGCCAGCGGCGCTCCGCCACTCGTGGTAAAAACCCAGCCTCGGGGCGGGGTCGCCACCCGGGAGGAGGGCTCATGGTCGATCGTTCGAAGGTCGTGCTCCACAGCGGCGGGCATCGGGGCACCGAGGCCGAGTTCGGCCGTCAGGCCGAGCGCTGGGGCGTGCGCGAGGTCACCCTCTCGTTCGAGGGGCACGCCATGGAGCGCGACAAGGGGGTGCGTCAGCTCTCCGAGGAGGAGCTCCGCGAGGGGGACGTCTCGATGGAGATCGTCTCCCGGCACATGGGCCGCACCTACCACCGGGCCGACCGCATCCGCCGCGTCATCCAGTCGATCTTCCACATGGTGGTCCCCGCCTACCACGTCTTCGCCGTGGGCTGGATCCAGCCCGACGACACCATCAAGGGCGGCACCGGCTGGGGTGTGGAGCTGGCGAAGTTCTTCAACCGGCCGGTGTCGGTCTTCGACCAGGCCCGCAACCAGTGGTTCACCTGGGGCGAGGGGCACTGGGAGCCGGACGATCCGGTGATCCCGGAGCAGGCCTTCGCGGCGACCGGCACGCGCGAGCTGGGAGACGAGGGGCGGCAGGCGATCGAGGAGCTCTTCATGCGCTCCTTCGGACCGCCCGCGAAGGGGTAGGCAGCCGCCTGGCCGACGGCGCTTCTACGAGGCGTCCTGGCGAGCGCCCTCGGCGGACGGCCGGGCGAAGGCGGCGAGCGCGGCCTCTTCGCTCGCATAGGTCTCGAAGAGCGGCAGGATGAGCGACAGCTTCAAGGTGTGGTGCACCCGCTCCGGGAGCTGCATCAGCTTGAGCTTGGTCCCGAGCTGGTCGGCCACCTTCTTGCTCGCCACCAGCTCGCCGATGCCCGAGCTGTCGAGGAACGAGACGTCGGAGAGGTTGATGAGCAGCTTCCCGTTGCGCTCCGCCAGCAGACGATCGACGGCGTCGCGGAGAAGCTCGTCGCCCACCCCGCGCACGAGGTTGCCCTTGAGGTCGAGGATGACCACGTCGCCCGCCTTGCGTGTCTTGATCTGCATCGGCCCCTATTCTACTCGTAGCCCGCTCCCGCCATGTTCGCCCTGACCCTGCTCGGCTCCGCGCTCCTGGCCGGCCTCGCCTGGGCGAGCCTCCTGCCCGGGCGGCTCCTCTGGCCGGAGCGCATCGCGGCGGGCGTGGTCGCGGCGGTGTTCGGCGCCGCCTGGATGGGGTGGCTGGCGGTGCTGGGTCTCGGCTACGCGGGGGGCGCCGTGGCGGCTTCCCTGGCGCTCCTCGCCCTGGCCGCGCTCGGCTGGCGACGAGGGAGGGTCGGGAGACCCCACGTCGCGCCGGTGCCGCGCGGGCTTCGAACCCCCTGGCTGGCCACCACGCTGCCGCTCTCCGCCCTGCTGGCCTACCTCGACCATACCCACTTCCTGGCGCCGCTCGACGGCGGGTGGGGGAGCGCCGGCAGCACGTGGGGGGACCTGGCGCTCCACGCGAGCCTCACCGCCCGCTTCGCGCAGGAGCCCCGCTTCGAGTGGGACCTGCCGCTGCTCGCCGGCGCGCCGCTGACCTACCCGTTCCTGCCCGACTTCCTGAGCGGGCTGCTCCACCGTGGCGGGGCGTCGATGCGGTGGGCACTGCTCGCGCCGACGCTCCTGCTCGGGCTCTCGCTCGTGCAGCTCCTCTTCTTCGCCGCGTGGCGTGCGGCGCGCAGCCGGGTGGCCGCCGTCGTCGCCTGCCTGCTGGTGCTCTTCGACGGCAGCGTCGCCGGGCTGCCGGTTTTCTGGCGCGAGCTCGCGGCGAGCGGCCGCTCGCTCTTCGACTACCTGCGCGCCATCCGCCACGACTTCGCACACGTGCCGGCCATCAACCTGCGCTTCTCGAACATCGTCTGCGACGCGTTGCTGCCGCAGCGGGGAATGCTCGCCGGGCTCTCCGCCTTCCTCGCCGCGGCGCTTCTGCTGCGTGGAGCGTGGGAGCTCGAGAGGGCCGCGCCTCGAGCCCGAGCGGGAACGGAAGGCGCCGCGGCGAAACGACCGATCGGGGCGGCGGGCGCGCTCGCCGGCGCCGGTGTCCTCCTCGGCCTCCTGCCGCTCGTGCACGTGCACAGCTTCCTCGTCCTGGCGGGCGTGATGGGCTGGCTCGCGCTCGCCCGCTCGCTCCACCGTCGGACCGTCGCTCGCGGCTGGCTCGCAGCCCTCGGACTGGGTCTCGTGCTCGCGGCACCGCAGCTCGCCTGGCAGCTCTCCCACTCCTTCGACCGCTCGTTCTCGCACTGGCAGCTCGGCTGGATGACCATGCGGGGCGAGAGCCCGATCGCGTTCTGGGTCCGCAACCTGGGGGTGCTCGTGCCTTTCCTCGCCGCCGCGCCGTGGACGCTGCGGCGATGGCCGGCGCGGAGCTTCTGGCTGCACCTCCTGGCGCCCTGCCTCGCGCTCTTCGCCGTCGCCAACGTCTACCTCTTCCAGCCGCACGCCTACGACAACCTGAAGTTGCTCTTCTACGCCTTCCTCGCCCTGGCCGTCGTGACGGCGAAGGTGCTCGCCGGCTGGTGGCGCCGGGGGTGGGCGGCGCGGGCGCTCGCCGTCGCTTGTGTCCTCCTCGCCACGGCGGCGGGGGGCATGTCGGTGCTGCGCGAGTCGATCCTGCGCTGGCCGCTGCTCGACCGCGACGAGGTGGCGCTCGGCTTCGAGCTGCGCCGGCTGACGCCGCCCGACGCGCGTTTTCTGACCGCCGACCTGCACGACCACCCGGTGCCGATGGTCGCCGGCCGTCGCATCGTGCTCGGCTACCGCGGCTGGCTGTGGACTTATGGCCTCGACGTCGCGCCCGTGCTCGCCGACGTGCGGGCGATCTACGCCGGCGCGGCTGGGGCGGAGGAGCTCCTCCGTCGCTATCGCGTCGACTACGTCGTCGTCGGCCCCGGAGAGCGCGAGTCGCTCCACGCCGACGAGGCGTTCTTCGCCGCCCGCTATCCGCTGCTCGTCTCCCGCGGCGCCTACCGGGTCTTTCGGGTCGCCGAGGGCGAAGGCGATGCGGCCGGCTTGGCTGGAGGAGGTGTCGGCACGAACGTCCTGCTCCTCGCCGGCCGCACGCCGGCGAACCGCTCGGCGTCGAAGTAGACCGACGCCTGGGCGTGGGCCGGGCTGAGCTTGAACGGCACGACGAAGTAGCGCCTGTGGAGCAGCGGCTCGACGTCGGCACGGCGGTTGTCGTCGACGAAGAGGACGGCCGAGTCCCCCGACGGGAGTTGATCGTCGTGCCAGTGGCCGACGTGCCGGAAGTCGGACAGCAGCCAGGGGAGCGGCCAGGAGAGTTTCATCACCACCTGGATCGGGGCGTCGTGCAGCGTCGGGTCGCCCGCGGCGGCACGCTCGAGGAGGCGGACAGGGAGCAGGGCGCCGGGGATGGTCTGCACGTACACGTAGCGTTCGGTGGCATCGGCGTAGCGGAAGAAGTTGACCCGCACCGCCGGCACCAGCGAGGCGATGGTCAGGGCTCCCGCGAGCGCCGCCGCCAGGCTCGGCCGAGCGCGCACCGCGAGCCGCGCCAGCGCCCACCCGGCGACGAACGTGAACGGCCAGACGAGCTCGACGACGCACCAGGGCGTCTTGTAGGCAATGACGGTGTAGGCGGCGAAGCTCGCCATGCCGTAGAGCACGAGCTGTCGCAGCGGCGGCCGGGCCGCGACGGCCGCCCAGGGCGAGAGGATCAACCCGACGAGCGCCGCCGGCTCGTAGCGGGCGAAGAGCTCGATCCAATAGTGCCAGGGCTTCTCGTGACCGGCGCCCTGCATGGCGCGGGTGGTCCAGATCGCAAAGGGAGCGAAGAAGCGGGTGAGCCCCTCGGGGTCTCGGCCGAAGCCGGAGTAGAGGAGCGCCAGAGCCCCGAGGCAGGCGAGCGCCGGCAGCACCACCCACCTCCACGGCGGGCGCGAAGGCGCGACGAGGGGCTCGCCGACGAGCCGCCGCGAGTGGTGCCACACCCACCACGCCGCGAACGCGGCGGCGGCGTGGACGACCCACACTTCCTTCGTGGCGAGCGCGCCGGCGAGGCCGGCGGCGACCTCCCACACCGCGAGACGCCCCGGCCGCGCCCGCCACCGGCACCATCCGCGGAGCGCGAGGAGCGAGAAGAAGAGCAGCTCGGACTCGTGGATCGCCCACCGCGAGTAGAGGACGAGCGCCGGCGAGACCGCCATGAAGAGCGCCGCCATCCAGGCGACGCGGCGCCCGAGCGCGTCGCCGCAGCGGCAGGCGAGCCACACCGCACCGACGCCGAAGAGCACGGTGGGGAGACGCAGCGACCAGAGGTTGCGGCCGAGAAGGAGCCGTGCCACGGCGAGCAGGTAGTAGTGCAGGGGGCCGTGGTAGTTCTCGGGGTCGTAGCTGTAGAAGCCCTCGGCGAGCACGCGCTCGGCGAACCAGCCGTTGACGCCTTCATCGGAGTGGGGGGGCCGCAGGGGGAGCCAGGCGAGTCGAAGGGCGAGCGCCAGGGCGACGATCGCCCACGTCGTCCACGGTATGAAGCGACGCGCCCGCTCGAACATGGCGGGCCATTATCTCCGCCCGGCCCGCCAACTCCGTCCAGCCCCTGTGGCCGGCCGGTCGGCACGCCTGTGCGCGCCGCTGCGTCGGGGATCGAGGCCGCTGGTAGTCTAGGCGCCCGTCGCCACCGGCATCGCTACTGGGCGACCGAACAACCCGACAGCGGAGGGTGATTCATGCTCGAGACGTCCTTGCCGAAGCTGCGCCCGCCGCGCCGCTCCCCGCGGGCGCGCGCGTGGTGGCTGCTCGCCACCATCGCGACGGCGCTCGGCGGCTGCGCGGCCACGGCGACGAAATCCGAGACAGCCGCCGGCGCTGCTGCAGCGGCGAAGGCCGCGGCCGCCGAGCCCGAGCCGTACGCGTCGACCTATCGCCCGCTCCCATCGCAGGCGACGGTGATCCGCAACGCAACCATCATGACCGCCGCCGGCCCTCGCCTCGAGGGCGGCTCGATCCTGCTGCGCGACGGCAAGGTGGTCGCCGTGGGCAAAGACGTCGAGGCCCCCGCCGACGCG
>Ga0209382_10005697_pt1 | contig 16171 bp, 12 predicted proteins | sample SoiMetdeltSBSDD5_FD_187599 | JGI IMG/M metagenome (GOLD analysis project Ga0209382, IMG submission 187599) | Bulk soil microbial communities from a Populus tree surrounding site in Tennessee, USA - Soil MetaG P. deltoides SBSDD5 (SPAdes) (version 2) | ecosystem: Environmental > Terrestrial >...
GCCGTCGCGGGCCTCGCCGTTCGTAGTTCTGACTCAGCGAGCTTGGCCGGCCGGCGCCCGATAGGTGTGGATGGTGCTGCCGAACCAACGCTGCGGAACGATGGTGCGCAGCTGTTCGCAACGGCCGTTCCGCCAGACGGTCAACGTCATCGTGTCGTCGAACGCCAGCCGGCTGACTGTCTGGTACTGGTCGTAGTTGTGGACTCGCCACTGATCGACGCCGACGATCACATCGCCGGGTCTCAGGCCGGTCTTCATCACGCGTGGACCCACCGGCGCAACCTGGATCCCATCGGCCGGCGTGACCGGCAGCGCGTGCATCGCGACCGGTTCGAGGCCGCCGGGAAAGACCGGCCGCAACAGTTCGCCGGCTTTCGCTTGCAGACTCTTGTCGCCGGTCCGCAGCGCCTGTCGCATCAGGAACTGTCCCAGCGTCACAGAGCGTTCGCGGTAGCGGCGCTCGTTCGCGCGATAAATCTCCTCGGCCTCGGTGTGCCGGCCCATGCGATCGAGCAGCTCACCCAACACCTCGAGCCCGGGCCCGGATCCGACGTCGGCCGCATGACGCGCGATCTCCTCGGCGCGATCGCTTCGGCCCTGCGCGTGGTAGTACCGGACGATCCACGTGACGCCCCTCGAGACGCCCACACGGTCGCGGGCACGTTCGATCCAGCGCTCGTACGCCATGACCGCATCTTTCTCGCGGCCGGCTGTCAGGAGCAGCTGTGCGAGTCGATCACAATCAGTCGGCGAGATTGCGCAGAGTCGTTGCGCGACGTCGATGCGCGCGCTGTCGCTCATGTCGAGGTAGTCGATGATCTTCAGCAGCGCCCCTGTGTCGTAGTCAACGAGCGAACCGAACGCTCGCTGAACGACGGGCAAAGATGGCTTGCCCTGGTCGAGAGCGAGAAACTCGTTGGCCCAGACCGTCCAGTGCTGATACGGCTGGTCGCGTGCCCAGGTCGCTGCCTGCGCGCGCGTCGGAGGCCGCGGGCAGCCCTCCCTCAGTGAGCGCGATCCCAGATCGAATGCCGTGCCATCCGGCACTGCCGGTGTGAACCAGGTCTGCTCGAGCGGAAACCGCGCGTCGACGTTCGTGAAACTCGGCTTCGACAGCATGAAGTTCCATTCGGCCGCGGTCACGAGTTCCGGCGACCGCTCGATCACCGCCCGTGCGCCGCTCATCGCGGCGCTGTAAATCTCCGCCGTCGGCGCGCCCCACCTGAGCACGAAGGGATAGAGCGTCAAACGGCCGAACCTGGCATCCTGATTCGCCTGCCACTCGCGCTGCGCCCCATACGCGGCGAGCGCCCAGAGGTGCGTCGAGTGCGACACCAGGCTCATGCTCAACTGCCTTTGTTCGAACGCCGCCCACGTGCCCCAGTCGAGCACCTGCACGACGGCGCCCTGCGCCGAGCGCGTCAACGGGCTTGGCCGCGGGCGATCGTTGAGCGCGGCCACGACGTCCCGCTCTCCGATCGACTGCGCTCCGTGGAGCCGGGACCATGCCAGACTGGCTTCGCGCAGATCGAGCTCGACATTGTTGGCCGTGAAGCGACGGCCGGCTTCGACGGTGAAGTCATTCTGAAACGCGATGCGATGCCAATCCGCGATCGGTTCCGGCGCGAACGTATCGAGGTAGTCCAGAAAGCGATCGACGCCGAGGCGCCCGCGAACGGCGCGAGCGAACTCGAGCCGTTCAAGCAGGGTGCCAGCGTTCTGTGACGAGCGCCAGTCGCCGGTGATGCGAACACGCAGCGCACGCACCCAGGCACGATCAGCGGGAGACACGGCGCGTGTTTCGAGTTCGTTCACCATCTGGACTGCCTGACGTTCGAGGCCGGCCAATGCCGTCAGGATGGCAAGCGCGCAGCGCCCATCCATCGACGGCTCGGCGGAGCCGCGCAGCGCGCGAGCAATCGCCAGGTGAGCCGCCATTCGCGACAGCGCGGGTCGCACATCGCTGAACAGGCCGACCGATTCGCGCAGGGCAAGGCCGCCGACGAGCAACGCGGCGGATTCCTGCCAGCCTGCGTGCAATATGCTCTGCTGCAGCGCGCTCGACACACGTTCGTTCTGCTCGAGCAGCGTCTCGCTGCGCAAATCCGTCAAGACGGCGCGGACGGCGAGATCTGCTGCGTCGTTCGCCGCTGGCCGGTCGAGCTGTCGGCCGGCGAGCATCCGCTCGACGAGCGGCGCGTATGTCGCTGGTGACCAGACGTGATCGCGGACCGCGATCGGCCCGGCCCCTGGCGGCGTTTCGAGGGCGATCATGCCTGTTATGGCGCCGACGATGTCGGCCTGTATCCACTCCTGCTCGGTCGCGAATCGCCTGGCCGGAGGGGTGTCCGAGTCTTGAGTTGGAAAGAGGTTGATCGTGCCGACACCGATCGCACCAAGCATCAGCCCGACGAGGACGAATACCAGAAATCGTCGCATCGGATTCCGTCGTGTGTTGTGCAGAGGAGGGCCCACCTTTGCAGATCCATCGGTGCGGGGGGTCACAGACTTGAGTTGCCGCTGATGGGACCCATGACGTCACGTGCAGGACCAGGCAGGACGGCAGTGTTGACCAGATGTCGGCGCGAGCGTATAAGACCGCAGCGACAGTCATCACCGACTTCACCCTGGGAGGGCTCCCCATGCGCAGGTTCACGGCGATCTTCACGTATCTCGGCCTCTTCTTGCTTCCCTCGGTCGTGTACGCCCAGGCGACGATCACCGGCGTCGTCCGCGACGCCTCCGGGGCGGTGCTGCCCGGCGTCACCGTCGAGGCCGCCAGCGATGCGCTGATCGAGAAGGTGCGCAGCGCAGTCACCGACGGCACCGGCCAGTTCCGCATCATCGACCTGCGGCCGGGTACCTACAGCGTCACGTTCGCGCTGACCGGGTTTCAGACTACGAAACGTGAAGGCATCGAGCTCGAGGGCCAGTTGACGGCGACGATCAACGCCGATCTGCGGGTTGGCGCGCTGGAGGAAACGATCACCGTCACCGGAGAGACCCCTGTCGTCGACGTGCAAAGTGTCCGCCGTCAGACGACGATCAACGGCGACGTGATCAGCGCGATCCCGTCGGCCCGCGCCTACGGCGCCATCATGCAGCTCATCCCCTCGCTGACGGTGCAGGCAAGCTTTACACCCGGCGCTCGCGACGTGCAGGTCACGCCGTCCATGTCGGTATTCGGCGGCCAGGGCGGCCGCGAGAACGAAGGGCGCCTGCAGGTGGACGGCATCAACACCGGTGCACCCGTCAACGGCGGCGGCGTCTCGAGCTACATCGTCGACCTGACCAACTCGCAAGAAGTCGCCTTCACCACATCCGGCGGGATGGGCGAGGCCGAAGTCGGCGGACCGGCGATGAGCGTGGTGCCAAAGGCCGGCGGCAACACGGTGAAAGGCAACGTCTATGTCGCGTCCGCGACCGAGGGGATGGTCGATAGCAACTACACCGACGAGCTGAGGAACGCGGGTCTGAGCGTCCCCGGCAAACTGATGAAGTTGTGGGATATGAGCGTGGGCGTCGGCGGGCCAGTGTTTCGCGATCGACTCTGGTATTACGGCGTTCTCCGCAGTCAGGGATCGCATCGATCGGTGCCTGGCATGTATGCGAACCTGAACGCCGGCGATCCGACGAAGTGGACGTATCAGCCAGATCTCACCCGGCAGTCACGCAGCGCGTCGAGCTATCGCATTGTCAACCTCCGTCTCACGATTCAAGCGACGCCGCGCAACAAGTTTGGCGTGTTCTGGGACGAGCAGAAGCCGTGCGGTGGCGCGCCGTGGTCGGCCGACATCGACGGCTGCCGTAATCAGCCGGCGTCTGGATTCGTCTACGGCGGTGCGCCGACATTCTCGCCTGAGGCCGGCGGCACCGGGGCCGGCGGTACGAGCGGCGGCTACGTGGACGGCTTCCAGCGCGTCCAACAGGTGACGTGGTCGTCGCCGGTGTCGAACCGCTTCCTGATGGAGGCCGGGTTCGGCACGTATCTCGCGCGCTACGGCTCCGGCGAGCTGCCTGGCAATCCAACGCGCAACATGGTCCGCGTCGTCGAGCAGTGCGCGGCCGGATGCGCGGTCAACGGCAACATCCCAAACCTCGCGTACCGGTCGCACAACTGGGAGGACAACTGGAACGGCGCGCACACGTGGCGCGCCTCGGCGTCATACGTGACCGGCGCGCACAACATGAAGTTCGGCTATCAGGGTGCGTTTCACTCGTACAACCCGAAGACGTTCACGAACGACTTGTTCCTCCAGTACCGCGTGAACAACGGCGTACCGAATCAGCTGACGCAGTCGCTGCAGCCCTTCGATCGCCACGATCGCGTCCGTTACACCGCTCTGTACGCGCAGGAACAGTGGACGCGAGGGCGCATGACCCTGCAGGGCGCGCTGCGGTATGACAACGCGTGGAGCTACTTCAACGAGCAGCGCGTCGGTCCCACCCGCTTTGCGCCAGTCGGCATCGTCTATCCGAAGACCGACGGCGTGACCGGCTTCCACGACATCACGCCGCGACTCGGCGTGGCGTATGACGTATTTGGGAATGGCAAGACCTCGCTGAAGGTCAATGCCGGGCGCTATCTCGAAGCCGCGGCGGCGCTGGGTATCTACTCAGCATCCAATCCGGTGACCCGCATCTCGACGACCGCGACGCGCACGTGGACGGATTCGAACAGCAACTGGGTGCCCGACTGCGACCTGAACAATCCCGCGGCGCAGAATTTGACTGGGACGGGGGGCGACAACTGCGCGGCGCTGAGCGATGCGAACTTCGGCCGTCCGACGACATTCAGCAACACCATCGATCCGGACGTGCTCGGCGGCTGGGGCGTGCGTTCCGGCGACTGGGGCTTTGGCGCATCGGTCCAGCAGGAGGTGCTGCCGCGCGTGTCCGTGGAAGTCGGCTACTTCCGGCGCTGGCTGGTGAACTTCACCACGAACGACAACCGCCGGGTGACCGCCGCGCAGTTCGATCGCTTCAGCATCACCGCGCCGAGCGATCCGCGTCTGCCGGACGGCGGCGGATACATGCTCTCGAACTTGTACAACGTGACGCCGTCGCTCTTCGGGCAGACCGACAACCTGCTCACCGACGCCGGCAACTTCGGTGAGCAGTATCAGACCTACAACGGCATTCAGCTCAACGTCACGGCACGGCCGCGCAACGGCCTGACGCTGCAGGGCGGATTGAATGCCGGCCGGACGGTCATGGACAACTGCGACGTGCGCGACGTGCTGCCGGAGATTGCGCCGGTCAACCCGTTCTGCCACAACAACCCCGGGATCATCACCCGGCTGAGCGGACTTGCGGCCTACACAATTCCGCGCGTCGACGTGTCGGTGAGCGGCACGTTCCGCAGCGATCCCGGTCTGCCGCTCGCGGCCAACTACGCGGTGCCGGCGTCGGTCCTCACGGAAGCGCTCGGACGCCCGCCGGCCGGCGGCGTTCCGAACATCGTGGTCAATCTCGTGGCGCCGGGCGATGTGTTCGGCGATCGCGTCAACGAGGTCGACCTGCGCGTGGCCAAGGTGCTGCGCTTCGGCAGGACGCGCGCAAACGTCGGCGTCGATCTCTACAACATGTTCAACTCGAGCGCCGTCCTCAGCTACAACCAGACGTTCGTGCCGAACGGCCCGTGGCTGCAGCCGCTCCTGGTGCTGACGCCGCGCTTCGTGAAGTTCACCGCGCAGCTGGATTTCTAGAGACAGGGCGCAGAGGGGGCTGAGGGCGCAAAGCGCGGACCGCGCGCAGCAGCCCCTCTGCGGTCTCAGCCCTCGGCGATCCCTGCGATTGGCTTTCTCGGTATCCTCCATCCAGTTAACATTCCTCGCCATGAGGAATCGAATCATCGCAGCGACGATTGCCGTGGCCTGCGCTGTCGTGTGGACGGCCGCACGAGATCGCGCCGCCGCGCAGAACCTCCAGATTCCAATCTTCGAGTACGACCCGACGTTCCCGAAGCCGCTGCCGGAGACGTGGGCCATCGGTCCGATCGGCGGGCTCGCCGTCGATCGTCGCGATCATCTCTACGTCGTGCAACGGCCCGGCGGATTGCGGACCAACGAACGATTCTCCGGCGCCAACGACACGCCGCCCAAGGCCGAGTGCTGCATTCCGGCGCCGCCGGTGCTCGAGTTCGATCAGAGCGGGACGCTCGTGCACTCGTGGGGGTCCGGCTACGACTGGCCGCAGACCGAGCATGGCGTCTTCGTCGATCACAAGGACATCGTGTGGCTGGCAGGAAGCGGCGCGAAGGATGCGCAGCTGCTGAAGTTCACGCGAGAGGGCAAGTTCCTGCAGCAGTTCGGCAAGCCGGGCATGAGCGGCGGAAGCGCCGACACGAAGAACATGGGGATGCCCGCGAACCTCACCGTCGATCCGATCACGAACGAGGTGTATGTCGCCGACGGTTACGGCAACCGCCGCGTCATCGTGCTCGACGGCGACACGTTCGCCTTCAAGCGCATGTGGGGCGCATACGGGAATCGCCCTGACGACGCCGATCTCGGTCCCTACAATCCCGATGCGCAGCCGCCGCAGCAGTTCCGGCTGCCGCACAACATCTCCATCTCGCGCGACGGCTTCGTCTACGTCGCCGACCGTCCGAACAATCGCATTCAGGTCTTCAGGAAGGACGGCACCTATGTGAAGGAAGCGTTCATCGCCAGACGAACCTTCCTCAACGGCGCCGCGTCAGGATTTGCACTGTCCGCCGACCCGCAGCAGCGGTTCCTCTACATGATCGATGGCGCCAATCATCACGTCTGGATCCTGAATCGCGAGACGTTGCAGGTGCTGGCCCGGTTCGGACAGCAGGGTCTCTTCGGCGGGTCGCTCAACGTGCCACACGCGATCGCCGTCGACAGCCGCGGCAACATCTACGTCGGCGAGAACTTCGACGCCCGCCGGTTTCAGCGTTTTCTCTTCAAGGGTCTCGGCACGCCGAAGCCCGGGATGAATCCGCCGACCACCCTCGTGCGGTGACCGACCTTAGTCCCTGGGCCTTAGTGCTTGGTCCGTCCCTGTCTACACGTCTCCTGTCTACAGTCTACGGTCTCCAGTCCCGGCTCGTTGCGACGGGAGAGCTGCGGACCGTAGCCCGGAGACCGGAGACTGTAGACTGTGTAGTCCTTGGTCCGTTCTCCTCTGAGGACCACGGACCACGCACTAAGGATGAAGGACCATCAGTTTTGCGGCGCGACGTCCCGATTCTGGATCAGCCACTTGCCGTTGACCCGGACCAGTTCATCGACGCTGCGGCCAGCGGCCGCGACACGCACCGGCACGTTCTGCCCGGCGGCTCCAAACACGGTCAGGTAGTACGCCTCGAGCCGCGCGTGATCTTTGTCCACGAACGTCAGTTTCGAGTTGAGGGTCATGTGATACATCGGTTGCCGCGCCTGGCCCTTCTCAGCGGCTGCTGACTGCCGGGTGTTCGTGTCCACGATCATCTTCTTGAGCGCTTCATGGCCTTTGGTGGCGTTGGCGCCGGCCTTGAACTGACCGTCGGGCGTGTAGGCCGCTGCATAGGCGTCGGGATTCAGCGTATCGAGTGCCCGCGTGTAGCTCCACATCAACGCTTCGATCTCGGCCCGGTCACGTGCCTCGCGTGTGGCGTTGTCCTGCTGCGCGCCAACCTGCGTCGACGCCCACCCGATCGCGCACACGACCACGATCATTACCATCGTCTTCATCAGCTTCATCGCAGACTCCTCACACTGAACGCTCGGTCAGCGGCGTGATTGTACCGTCGAAGAGCGCCAGACGCGCACGATGGTGATGGCGGTGCCGACGACCGCGATGATCACCAGTCCGATGGCGACGGCCTGCACCGGCTCAGACTCGAATATCCGCAGAAGAGATGTCCCGAACCGTCGTGCGAGGAGTGCCTCGGTGCCGAACCGGAACAGCCGCGCGGTGGCGAAGATCAGTAGGAAGCGTGCCATCGGGACCTTCACGGCCCCGCTCGTCAGGATGAACGCGGTCAGTGGAAACGGTGGCGGCAGCACGGCTGATAGGCCCATCGCCACCGGGCCGATATCCTTCATCCGTGTGCGGAATCGTTCGAGCCGTCGTTTCGCAACGAATCGGGCGAGGCCTTCATCGCCGATCTTGGCGCCGATCTGATACGTGACCGCCGCGCCAGCCATCGAACCGGCTGTCGTCAGCAGGGGATACAACCAGAACAGTTCCCGGTCGCGAGCGCACATGTAGATGACCACCGCGTCGGTGCCGAAGGGCATGAAGACGAGGAGCGACGCATCCAGTGCGCCAAGGAGGATGAGGCCCCACCATGTCAGGAAGAAGCGGAATAGTGACATACGCCGGAACGACCACTTGCAAGCCTGATGCTGCGCGCCGGAGCCGGTTCAGAGAACGGTGATGCGCAGCGTGGCCGGTTCACCACCGAAGTCGGCGAACCAGGCGACCTGTTCGATGACGAGGTCGACGTGCACGATGTAAGTGCCGGCGACGGGCAGCGCCGGCAGCTCGGCGCGTAGCGTAATCGTTTCGCCGGGCGCAACGTCACGCGGCAACGCCTGCCGCCACCAGTCGAAATCGACGAGCGTCGGGGTGTCACCGTCTCGATAGAGATGCGCACCGATGCGCGTCCACCCGCTTCTCGGTGTGTTGCCGCCGAGCCAGGTGGTATCGCCGGTGTTGGCGATGGTCAGCTGCGTCGTGAACGACTCGCCGGCGCGAGCTGACAGGATCGATTCGCGGTCGGCACGGATCCGCGCCGACGGCCTCGATGGCCGGCGCGTGGTATGGCCGAGTGCGGTCTTTGCGCAGGTGATGTAGTGATGCTGCTCGAGGGCCGCGCAGTGGGCCTTCCAGTATCGCGCAAAGCCTTTTCCGCCCATGAAAGCGCCCAGGTCGCCGGCGTCGATCGCCGCGTGTGCGAGCGGGCTGGCCAGCACCACCTGCACCGATGCGAAGCCACACTCGCGTGCCAGCGCGGCGACGTCCTCGAGCACCAGCTCGTTCTCGAGCACACCCGAGTCGGACGCTTCGCAGACGCTTTGCGCGGTTGCGCCGTGGCCGCGTCCGGGCTCCGACATCGCGACGATCCCGTGCGGGCGCAGCACGCGATGCATCTCCATCAACAGCTCGCGCTGGTACGGCACGTGATGAAAGGCGTCGTTGATCACGACCGCATCACACGAGCCGTCAGCGGCTGGGAGACGATGGCCATCGTAGGAAAGAAACGCGGGCTCGAGTTGCCAGTTGGTTCGGGTATCCGTTTCGAAGAGCCGGCGGCCGATCGCGAGAGCCGTGGAAGAGACATCGACGGCGATCGTCCTGCACCCGTAGCGGTTCAGCATGTGCGACAACCAGCAGCTGCCCGCACCGACCTCCATCACGACGTCGCCCGGAGCCACGCGCAATGCGCTCAGCAGTACGCCGGCGTCGATCAAATGCTTGGGGAGCGCTGCCGGCTCGCTGAACGGCTTGCCAAGCAGGAACGACGGATCGTCGATCTTCGCGAAGTACTGCTCGGCGGCGCGGTTGTAGCGATCCGTCGCGGTGACGAGCGCCGCATTTTCCGAGGCGCGCCCGTGCCGGCGCGCGCGGCGAAAGGGAAGCAGGGCGAGCTGACACCAGGCGTCGAGCAGCCCGAGGGCAGCGGCTTCGACACCTGGCGACCGATGGAAAATCCGCCGCGCAGCACCCTGCAGCGTGGTTCGTGTGGGCATGCCACAGTCTATCGAGGGCACGAGTGAAGGATCGGTAGGCGGAAGGCGTATTCTAGTGGGCCATGATGCGACGCCCCTTCGCCGTCATAGTCGTGCTGATGCTGATGCTGATGCCGGTGCTCGCTGCCGTGACGGCGGCCCAGAGTCAACCCGCGAAGACGTTTACTCCGCCCCGTACGCCGTGGGGCGACCCGGACCTGCAAGGGGTGTGGCCCGGTACAGAGATGGTGGGCGTCCCGTTACAGCGTCCGCAGCAGTTTGGTTCACGTAACGAGCTGACCGAAGAAGAATTCCAGGCGCGCGTGAAGCAGGCCAAGCAGACCGAGGAAGATGCACTGGCCGACTTCGACGTGACCACGGCCGACACACGCAACGCTGGCGCTGTGGGATCGGCGACGTCGCCGCCGCCGCATTGGCTCGAGCGCGGAAAGCCGTCGCGGCAGGCGTCGTTGATTGTCGATCCGCCGGATGGCCGCCAGCCGCCGCAGGTATCCGAAGCGCAGAAGCGCGCCGCGGATGCGCAAGCCGCACGCAAAGGACGCGGGCCTGCCGACTCGTACACCGATCGCAGCCTTTACGACCGCTGCATCACGCGCGGCGTCCTCGGTTCGATTCTGCCGGTGATCTACAACAACGGCAATGAGATCGTGCAGGCGCCTGGCTTCGTGGCGATCCGCAACGAGATGATCCACGAGACGCGCATCGTGCCACTCGACGGACGTCCGCATCTGACGCCGTCGATGAAGGGCTACATGGGCGACTCGCGCGGCTGGTGGGACGGCAACACGCTCGTGGTCGAGACGACGAACCTGAATGGTCGCAACGGCGTCGGCGGCAATGGCGGAGGCACGACCAGCGACCGAATCAAGCTGACCGAGCGGTTTACGATGCTCGACGCGAACACGCTGCAGTATCAAGTGACGATCGACGACCCGGGCACGTGGTCACGGCCATGGACGATCGCGTTCCCGTGGAAGCGCGATCAGAGCTACGGCATGTTCGAGTATGCGTGCCACGAAGGCAACTATGCGATGAAGAATATCTTGACGGGCGCTCGCACTGATGACGCGAAATAAAAGGGGGTCGACTCCCGACCCCATTTCGAGAGGATCCCGATGAAACGATTCGCACTCATAGCCATTGTCGCCGTCGTTGCCGTGGCCACCACGCAGCTGAGGGCGATGATTCCCGAGCAGGTGAAGATCGATTCCGGCATGGTCGCGGGAACGGCCAGCGGCCAACCGACCGTGCGGGTGTTCAAAGGCATTCCATTTGCGGCACCGCCGGTTGGCGAGAATCGCTGGAAGGCGCCGCAGCCAGTGGCCAAGTGGGAAGGCGTTCGTAAGGCGGATGCGTTCGGCGCGCCGTGCGCCGCAGGTCCCGCCGGCGGTGGGCGCGGTGGTGGGCGCGGAGCCGCACCAGGCGCGGCGGCACCGGGCACGGCCGCTCCAGCCGCTCCCGCCGCACCGCCGCGCGAGCCCGCACGCGCGGAGGATTGTCTCTACCTCAACGTCTGGACGAGCGCGAGCAATCCGAACGATCGCCGTCCGGTGATGATGTGGATCTATGGCGGCGGGTTCACCGGTGGGTCCGGCGGTCTCGCCTGGTATGACGGCGAGAACCTGGCCTCGAAAGGACCAGTCATCGTCACGATGAACTATCGCCTCGGCTCGCTAGGCTTCTTCGCGCATCCGGAGCTGGCCAAGGAATCAGGAAGAAACGCGGCTGGCAACTACGGAATGATGGACGCCATCGCCGCGCTGCGGTGGGTCAAGCGGAACATCAGCGCCTTCGGCGGCGATCCAAACAACGTCACCATCGCCGGAGAATCTGCTGGCGCGATGATGGTCGGCGCGCTCGTCGGCTCGCCGCTGGCCAAGGGCCTCTTCCATCGCGCCATCGCGCAGAGCGGCGGCTACATGGGACTGACGATGGGACGCATGACGCCGGGCGAGACGGCGCAGGCCAACGGCGTGAAGACGATGGAAGCGCTCGGCGTGAAGACGATTGGCGAGTTGCGCGCCAAGCCACTGAACGAGCTCACCGGACTGTCGGCGGGCGGCCTGATCGTGGACGGCTATGTGATTCCCGAGGACCTCTCGATGACGTTCATGAATGGTAAGCAGAACGTCGTCGATGTGCTGACCGGCTCGAACAAGGACGAAGCGAACTTCGGCCTCTGCTTCGGCTCTGTCGGACGCGGCGGCGGCCCCGGGCCGACGGCAGAAACATTCAAGGCCAACGCGACGCGCCGCTTTGGTGAAGCGGCCGACGCGTACGTCAAGCTCTATAACGTGAACACCGACGCAGACGCGCAGCCGGCCGCGCACTCGGCGTGTGGAGACGAGATCAACTGGAACATGCGTCAATGGGCCGTGGCACAGGCAAAGGCCGGCAAGAAGGCCTACACCTATTTCTTCACGCACATCCCGACGCTCAACGGCGGACCCTCGCCGCAGGGTGCGACACACACGGCCGAGATCTCGTACGCGTTCAACAACCCGAAGGGCCAGGCGACGCAAACCTGGAATGACGTCGATATCAAACTCGCCGACCAGATGTCGTCGTATTGGGTCAACTTCATCACCAAGGGCGATCCGAACGGCAACGGCCTGCCGAAGTGGCCTGAGTACAAAGACCTGACGAGCGGGCGCGTAATGGTGTTCGGCGATACGCCGCAAGTCGAGTCAGCCGCACCGATGGCGAAGCTGTCCTTCTATCAGGCGGCCTACCAGCGCCTGTTGAAGTCGCCCGCCGGAACGAATTAGTGCGGCAAGCACTCCGGAGTCTCGGACGCACGCCGCGCATGTTCGCATGCGCGGTGGTGTGTCTGGCCGGAGCGATCGGCGCGGCGACGGCGGTGTTCGCGATCGTGAACAGCGTCGTGCTGCGCCCCCTCCCGTTTCAACACGCCACGTTCGCCTGGCGCTTGGCGCGACGCCGCGTCAAGTGATCGCGACTGTGATGTCCGAGAACATTCCCGTCGTGGCCGCCGGCGTGGTAGTTGGGCTAGCCGGCGCGCTCGTGCTCGGGCGCTATCTCGAGACTGTTATTCGAGGTGGCGCCGACCGATCCGCTCAGTGCCGTGCTCGCCGGCAGCGCCGCTGCCGCCCTCGCCGTGTTGACGTCCTACATCACCGCACGAAGCGCTGCGCAGCGAGTAACCTGGGGGTCAGATCTTGATTCTTGCAGACGTGCAAGAATCAAGATCTGACCCCGACAAGCCCGACAAGCGATCATTGGGATGGCCGCCGGTTCAAGAACCCTGCTGGTCCCACCCCGCTTTCGTTCACCGCGGTGCCGCGGATGCTGCTCGAACGGCGCACGCCGTGGCCGCCGCGAATCGACCAGCCGCCACGCTTGCCTGCACCCCTCGACGGCGCGAGCGCCGCGCTGACCTTCATCGGTCACGCGACGTTCCTGATTCAGACCGCGGCCGGCAACATCCTCACCGATCCGATGTACTCGCAGCGCGCCGGTCCGATCCTCGTCGGACCACGCCGCGTGCGGCAGCCGGCTGTGCGCTTCGACGATCTCCCGGTCATCTCTGTCGTCCTCCTTAGTCACAATCACTATGACCACTGCGACTTGGCAACGCTTCGGATGCTGGCGGAGCGTGACAATCCGGTGGTCATCGCGCCGCTTGGCAACGGCGCGCTCGTGAAGTCCGCCGGAATCAGACGCGTCGAAGAACTCGATTGGTGGGATAACGCCACGACGGCGCCGATGCCCATTACGTTAACGCCAGCGCATCATTTCTCGGCACGAACGCCCTTCGACCGGAATCGCGCCCTATGGGGTGGATTCATGATCACGGCGGCAGGCGTGAAGGTCTTTTTCGCCGGCGACACGGCCTACCGGCCGTTCTTCGCCGACATCCGGCAACGGCTCGGACCGATCGATCTCGCGCTGCTTCCGATTGGCGCCTACGAACCTCGTTGGTTCATGCACGCTGTGCATATGAATCCGTTCGAAGCAGTCCGAGCTCATCTCGAGCTCGAAGCATCCCAGAGCATCGGCATGCATTTCGGCACGTTCCAACTGACGACGGAGGGAATCGACGAACCCGTGCGAGGTCTCAGCGAGGCGTGCCGGGCGATGCGGGTGGCGGCGTCACGATTCCGCACGCTCGGCTTCGGCGAGTCGCTGCGATTGACTACCTGACAGCCGCGTACGCGGCTATGGCCTGCTGACGTTCGGCAGGTATGTGGAAGTCGAACGTGTAGTGATGATCGGTCAGCTCGTTCAATGCCGTGAGCGCCTCGCTGCATCGTTGCGGATCCCGATTCGCGAGCTCGCGTTTGAGCAACGCCACGCCTTCGGCTCGATCGAACTGCGCGATGCCTCGCGCGGCTAACACACGAACCATGGCATCGGTGCCGGATGCTGCCCGCCGGAGGGCGGGGAGGACCTGCTGATCCACGACTCAAGTCATAGTCGACGTGGTATTGCGGGTGCACGCGGCGCGACAGGGTCTGGCCGGGTCGCAGCCGCACGACCTGCTTGTTCTTCAACGGCGCGGGGCCGATAAACTCGGTGATCCACGATGCGGCCGGCGGGGCAAGCCTCCCGTCTTCGCCGTCGATGTACAGACCCGCTACGATAGGGTTCACACGCAGGAGCGTGTAGCCCACGTTGTCGAAGTGGACAACGAATCCAGGGTCTTCGAACGCAGCGACAGATGCCTTCACGACCGTGAGACGGACGCGTAGTCCGGTACGTTGAACGAATTGTTCGACCGCGGGAATGGGATCAACACTCGTCGCTCGCGGCTGGCTGGACGCCGGCGCGCCAATCACGAGGGACAGCAAGAGGGCAGCGGCGACGCGGTTTCGCAGACGGTTCACGGGCAGACAGGATCCACCCGATTGGGCCGCGCTGCAATCGCACAGAGCGCACACGCCTGCGCACCTCCGCCGACAATATCCACCCGATTTTTTCGTCTACACCAGTAGGTGATAGACGCCGACCAGCAGCTTTCCTCGGTCATCGCCCGGGAAGAATCCCGGCTGCGCAGCTTCATTCGCCGCCGCGTGCCTGACCCCGGCGACGCCGAGGACATCCTTCAGGACGTGCTCTACGCCCTGGTCAGGGCGAACAGCCTGTTGATGCCAATCGACCACGTGACGGCCTGGCTGTTCCGCGTCGCACGCAACCGGATCACGGACTTCTTCCGCAACCGAGCTGCGGAGCGCGGCGATGACGCCGCGTCGTTCGAGGACCTGCTGCCGTCGCCCGACGCCGGGCCGGATGCGGTGTATGCGCGCCGCTTGCTCGTCGACGAGCTCGAAGCGGCACTTGACGAGCTGCCGCCGGAGCAGCGTGAAGTCTTTATCGCGCACGAACTCGAAGGACGAAGTTTCAAAGAGATCGCTGCGGCAACGGGCGTGAGCGTGAACACACTGCTCTCGCGCAAACGGTATGCCGTGCTCCGCCTGCGCGAGCGTCTGCGGCGCGTGCACGACGAGCTGATGAAACGATGAGGACGCGGAGATGACGATGCACAGGAAATGGAGATGGCTGGCGATTGCCCCGGCGATCGTCGTGGGATTTCTCGCGTTTGTCGCGGTCGGCGGCTGGGTGGTCATGCAGCTCTGGAACTGGCTCGTACCGCCGATCATCGGGTGGGAATCGATCACGTTCTGGCAGGCATTGGGTCTTCTGGTGCTGTGCCGGATTCTGTTCGGCGGCCATTCGTTCGGGTCTCATCGCCGGCGCCGCACCCCAGAAGAGCGCGAGCGATTCCGGCAAGCGATGCAAACACGTTTCGGGTGCGCCCGGCCGGCCGAAGGCGAGCGACAATGACACATGCCAAGAGGTCGGCCACTCGACATCGAGCGTGAGTTGCCGCGGCGGCTGGTGAACATGCTGATGTACCTCGTGCAGCATGATGCGCATCATCGAGGACAGATCACCAGCCTGGCGCGCGATCTCGGTCACGAGTTCGCGTCGCAGGACTACGCATTGAGCAGTGCCGGGTTGGCGGCAACGTCATGCGGATCTGGGGCTGGAAAGCGATGCCCTGATCCGAGTTCAGTGGCTATTTGATCGACGCGTACGCCGCGATGGCCTGCTGACGTTCGGCTGGCGTCAGAAAGTCGAACGCGTAGTGATGAAGTGGACGACGAACCCAGGGTCCTCGAACGCGGCCACCGATGCTTTCGCGACGGTGAGACGACGCGCAGGCCGGTCCCCTGCACGAATCGTTCGACCGCCGGAATGGGTTCGACTCGAGTGGTTCGCTGCTGGGTGTACGTCGGGGTGTCGATCGCGACACACAGCAGCAGCGCAACCGTGAGACTGTCTCGGACTGGATTCACGTAAACACAGAATCCACTCGATTGAACCTTAATTCAATAGAGCAGATTTGTGTCCCGATCAGAATCTGAACACGAACCCTACTGAGCCGCGCGTGAAATCGAGGTCACCCGGCTCGTCGGCGAGATCGATCCCGAGGATCTCCAGCG
>Ga0209382_10005699_pt1 | contig 16168 bp, 10 predicted proteins | sample SoiMetdeltSBSDD5_FD_187599 | JGI IMG/M metagenome (GOLD analysis project Ga0209382, IMG submission 187599) | Bulk soil microbial communities from a Populus tree surrounding site in Tennessee, USA - Soil MetaG P. deltoides SBSDD5 (SPAdes) (version 2) | ecosystem: Environmental > Terrestrial >...
CATTGCGTCCGTTGCGCAGGAGACGCCCGCGCTCGATACGCCCTCGATCGAGTACGTGCTCGACGGCGATGCGGAGCTGCGCGAAGTCGAACGCGAGCTTGCAGCCGCCGAAGCCGCGCACGATGGACATCGCGTGGGCGAGCTCCACTCTCGCCTTCGAGACATCGACGGTTACGGCGCGCGAGCGCGCGCCGCGGCACTTCTCGCAGGCCTTGGGTTCTCAGAGGGTGATTCCGCGCGGCCGGTGTCCAGCTTCTCCGGCGGATGGCGCATGCGACTGAATCTCGCACAGGCGCTGATTTCGCGCTCCGACCTTCTGCTGCTGGACGAGCCGACGAACCATCTCGATCTCGATGCGATCGTGTGGCTCGAGAGATGGCTCGCAGGCTTCCGCGGTACGCTGATGCTCGTCTCGCACGACCGGGATTTTCTGGACGGCTGCGTCACGCATATCGCGCATATCGGCGCGCAGCGGCTGACGCTCTATACCGGCAATTACAGCGCGTTCGAAGAGCAACGGGCCGGCGAGCTTGCGGTCCAGCAGGCGCTCCTCGAGAAACAGCAGCGGGAGATAGCCCACCTCACGCGTTTCGTCGAGCGGTTCCGCGCGAAAGCCACCAAAGCGCGCCAGGCGCAAAGCCGCCTTAAAGCGCTCGACCGCATGGAACGCATTGCGCCCGCGCACGTCGATGCGCCGTTCGATTTTGAATTCCCCGAACCTGCGCGCGCACCGGATCCGCTGCTTTCGTTGCAGAGTGTCGAAGCGGGATACACGGGGAAGAGAGTGCTCGATCGGATCGACCTCACGCTCCGGCCCGGAGATCGCATTGGATTGCTCGGCCCGAATGGCGCCGGCAAATCGACGCTGGTGAAGCTTCTTGCGGGCGAGCTCGAGCCGCTTGCAGGGCGTCGTCTCGAAGGCCGGGGTTTGAGCATCGGCTATTTCGCACAGCATCAGCTCGAGCAATTGCGGCCGGCGGAATCGCCCATCCAGCATCTCGTTCGATTGGAGCCGCACACGCGCGAACAGTCGCTGCGCGATTATCTCGGCGGATTCGATTTCCGCGGCGCCATGGCTGATGCGCCGGTCGGTGCTTTTTCAGGTGGCGAGAAATCGAGACTCGCCCTCGCGCTGCTCGTGCGCCGCGCGCCGAATCTTCTGCTGCTCGACGAACCCACCAATCACCTCGACCTCGAAATGCGTCATGCGCTCACCAAAGCGCTTGCCGAATACGAAGGGAGCCTCGTCCTCGTATCGCACGACCGCGCGCTGCTCAAGACGGTTTGCGACGCATTCCTGCTCGTGTCCGACGGGAAAGCAGCGGAATTCGACGGAGACCTCGACGACTACCTCGAATGGCTTGCCGCGCGACGCAGCGCCCAGGCTGCGCCGAGCTCGAAAATCGAGACCGCGAGCGGAAAGTTCGAGCGCAGGGAAGCACGCGCCGCCGCCGCGGCCGGACGACAGGCGAAGCTCGCGCAACGGCGACCGCTGCTGAGAGAAATCAGCGAGCTCGAGTTGAACCTCGCGCAATGGCACGAAGAGAAGCGCGAGATCGACGAGACGCTCGCCGACCCGTCGATTTACGAAAGCCCCGACCCCGACAAGCTGAAAGGCCTCGCGCTGCGACAGACCGAGCTCACGCGGCTCATCGACGAAGCCGAGCATCGCTGGCTGGAAGTTCACGGCGAGCTGGAAGAGATCGGCGATGTACAGAAGGCGTAGACGTCCCGTTCAGCGAACGAGCACGTTCGCTCGAGCGGCTCGGCAAGCCCGCGCCGTCGTTCCTGCCGCCGGGCGAGGTGCCGGCGAGGCCGTATCAGCAGTTGCCGGATATGAGCTGAGTGTCGCGGCGTAGCCGAATCCTCAGGTGGTGGAAACGGCCTTCGCTGAAGGCAGGAACATCAACATGATTGCGCCGACTCCGAAGCCTGCCGCCCCAACCAGCATGATTGCGGTATAGGTGCCGAACGCGTCGTAGGCGAGTGCAGCGCCAAGCGCGCCTGCGATGCGACCTGACAGCGCGAATGAATTCGACACCGCGTTGATGCTGCCGTAGTTCGTCCGCCCGTAGGTGTCCGCGATCCACGCCGCCTGCAGTGGCAACATGGCGAGAGCGATTCCCCACAAAATCGCATAGGCCCATACGAGTGCGGCGAGTGCAGGACTGACGAAAGCAAACGCGAGCAGAGCCAGTCCGCCGGTGAGTGCGAGCACATTCAGCAACCAGTTCTTGTTGTAGACGTCGCCCATCCAGCCCACTGCTACACGCGACGGAATATTGATTATCAAAGAAAGGCTGAGCGCCGCAGTGGCCAGCACCGGATCCACACCTCGGGCGAGCATGTGCGGCATCTGGTGGACCTGGGTAATCCCCATGCCGACATAGCGCAGGAAGATGGCGCCCGTGAACAGCCAAAACGTGGTGTGGCGCAGCGCCTCGGCGAGAGTGAAGTCCCGCGCGGCAGGCGCAGTGTGCCTGGGCAACGGAAGCCACCGGAGCAGGCTGGAAAAAGGCCTCGTTCGCGCAGGCTCCGGGGCCGAACGGTCTTCACGCTCGAATTCATGCTGCGTCGGCCTGTGCCGCATGAAAGGAGCGACCATCGCCGTGAGCAGCAACGTGGTTGCACCGAGACTCGCAGCACCCACCCTCCAGCCATACATCCCGGTGAGCGCGCCCATGATCGGGATCAACGCGAGGCCTGCACCTCCGGAACCGGTGAAGTAAACACCCAGCGCGAGCGATCGGCGGAGTTTGAACCACTGCGCAATCGCAGCCGACCCGGTAGACGGTCCGAGCGCGCCGTTGATTCCGGTGCCCACCAGAAACACGAAATACGCAACGAAAGGCCAGTACTCGTGAGCGGTGGCTATCAGAAGCCAGCCGGCACCGCCGCATATGCCGCCGATGACGACAAGGGATCTGGAGCCATAACGATCGAACCATCGTCCGAACCATGGCGCCAACAGCAGCCCCCAGGTCAGCGACAACGCCCACGCGACCGTGATGCTTGTACGGCTCCAGCCGAACTCCTCCGACAACGGCTTGACGAATACCGTGAAGCCCCACGTGAAGGCGGCCTGGTTCAGCATATACATGATCCACGCACCGGCGACGATCACCCATCCGTGGTAGAAGCCGCGCTTCTGCGGCCCGCGATGAGCATTGTTCATGCGTGAACCAGTGGAGTCGGGCTCGATGTTGCCGTGCTACGCCTACATCAGGCTGAAGCCTCTTTCTCGTTCGGCAGCAGCATGACGATCACGGCTTTCACAGCTGCGACGCCGGCCATTATCCAGAGCGCCGTAGCGAAGCCGACCTCCTTGACGAGCGGACCGAGAAGCCATACCGCCAGCGAGCTGATGCCGAACGCCACCGTAAGACGCATGCCGGCTACGCGGGAGCGCAGGCGATCGTCGACGTAGCGCACGATCATCGCATCGGTGAACGGGATCGAGCCGAAGACGAGAATCATCACGATCAGCAGTGCGCCGAACAGCCACCAGGCCTCCATGTGCGCGGCGACAATGAGCGGCGGGATCTGCGCGACCGACATCCAGAACTGCAAAGGCTTGAACGGCATGCGGTCGATGAGATGGCCCACGACGATCTGCGCGAACGACGCGACGGTGTAGATGAGCGCGAGCAGCGCGCCCAGGATCGCGGGATCCTCGAGCACGCCGCGGAAGCGCTCGGACATGAGTTGCGAGTTGCCGTTCGTCGTGAAGTTGAAGAGGAGACTGCTCGTGACCGCGGCTGCGGTCATCACGGTAAACGTGCGCACGAGCATCGCCGGCGAAAGCTCCACCCTGGCCTTGCCGCCTTTGCGCTTCGAAGGCGCCTCCGTCTCCCTCGGGCAGACCAGGGCGAAGAGTATCCCGCATGCAATCGCGATCATCCCCGGCACGGCGAACGCGGCGCGCCACCCGAGCACCTTCACGAGCAAACCCGTCACGAGCGCGGCGACGGCGATGCCCAGGTTTCCCGCCAGGCCGTTCACGCCGATCACGACGCCCGGATTCGGCACGTTCTGCACGAGCATCGGAATGCCGACAGGGTGATAGATCGACGCGAACGTTCCGATCAGCGTAAGCCCGGCAGCGAGCTGCCAGGCGTTCTGTGCCATCGCAGTCAGGATCGAGGCGCCGCCGATGCCGACGAAGAAAATGATCATCATCACCCGCCGGCCCCAGAGATCGCCAAGGCGCCCCGCCGGCAGCGCACCCAGACCGAAGAGCGCGAAGGCGCCCAGCGCGTACGGCATGAGGTCCTGCCACGTCGCGTAGCCGAAGTCGGCTGCGACGGCGCCCACGGCAGTCGCGAAGATCAGCAGGAACATGTGGTCGATGCCGTGAGCAAAGTTCAGCAGCAGGCTCACGATCCGTGGGTGGGCGCGCGTCTCTGCCTTCGAGATCGCCGGGGCGGTAGTGGATTGGCTCATGGTCAGGAACCCCAGTCTGCCTGAGCTAAATTCGTCCTGCTTTCGAGCTTTTCGGGCAAACTTTCGAGAAATGGACACGCCCACGACCCGCTTTCCCGAGCACGCCCTCTCTCATCGCCGCGGTGCACACCGAAACGGACGTTGGTGCGCGAGAGTCGTCACCGTTCCCACGGATTCGCCGCCTCCGCATCGACCGAATAGCGCTGAATAGCCTCTTCGACCCTCTCCGCGGGCACGCGCTCCTCCTCCGCCAGCGCCTTCAACGCCGACACGACAATCGCCTTTCGATCGACTTCGAAGAAACGCCGCAGTGCTTCACGCGTATCGCTGCGGCCGTAGCCATCCGTGCCGAGCGTCACGTATCGCCGTGGCACCCACGTGCGGATGAGGTCAGGTAACGCGCGCACGTAATCGCTCGCAGCGATGACGGGACCATTCGTCGGCCCAAGACACTGGTCGACATAGCTCGTCCGCGCCTGTGCCGTCGGGTGTAACGTGTTCCAGCGCTCGATCGCCATGCCGTCGCGCCGCAGCTCGGTATAGCTCGTGACGCTCCACACGTCGGCGGCGATACCGAAGTCGCGCTCGAGCATTTCCGCCGCCGCGATCACTTCGTGCAGTATCGTTCCGGAGCCGAGGAGCTGCACCTGCGCGTTCTCTGCATGCACGATGCGGTGCATCCCCCGGAGGATCCCGTCTTCGGAACCTTCGGGCATCGCGGCGTGCCTGTAGTTCTCGTTCATCACCGTGATGTAGTAGAAAATATCCTCGTGCGCTTCGAGCATGCGGCGCATGCCTTCACGCACGATCACCGCAAGCTCATAGCCGAAGCATGGGTCGTAGGCGCAGCAGCTCGGGATCGTCGCTGCAATGACGTGGCTGGAGCCATCCTCGTGCTGGAGGCCTTCGCCGGAGAGCGTGGTGCGGCCGGCGGTCGCGCCGATCAAAAAGCCCCGGGCGCGTGAATCGGCGGCCGCCCAGATGAAGTCGCCGACGCGCTGGAACCCGAAGATCGAATAGAAAATGTAGAACGGCAGCATCGGGACGCCGTGCGTGCTGTACGACGTGCCTGCCGCGACCCAGGACGAGATCGCTGCTGCCTCGTTGATGCCTTCCTCGATGATCTGGCCGTCCCGCGCTTCCTTGTAATAGAGCAGCTCTTCGCGGTCCTCGGGGTCGTAGAGCTGGCCGACCGGCGAGTAGATTGCAACCTGCCTGAAGAGCGATTGCATGCCGAAGGTCCGCGCCTCGTCCGCAACGATCGGCACGATGCGTTTGCCGACCGCGCGATCTTTGAGAAGCTGCGAGAGCATGCGCACGAACACCATCGTGGTCGATTCCTCGCGCTCGCCCGAGCCTTCGAGGATCCGGCCGAAGCTCGCAAGCGGCGGCACTTCCAGAGACGCGGCCGAAGCATTGCGCGCGGGCATATAACCGCCGAGCTTCTCGCGACGCGCATGCAGGTACCGCATTTCAGGACTGTCATCCGCCGGCTTGTAGAACCGCAGCGCCTGTACGTCGTCGTCCGAGAGCGGCACGGAAAACCGGTCGCGGAACGCGAGCAGCGCGTCGTCTTCGAGCTTTTTCGCCTGATGGGCGCCCATGCGTCCCTGTCCCCAGTGACCCATGCCGTACCCCTTCTTGGTCTGCGCGAGGATCACCGTAGGTCGGCCTTCGTAATTCACCGCGGCGTAATAGGCTGCGTAGATCTTGATCGGGTCGTGACCTCCGCGGCGCAGCCGGTCGATGTCTTCATCCGAGAGATGCGCGACGATTTTCTGGAGCTCGGGATATTTGTTGAAGAAATGCTCCCGATTGAAGCGCCCGTCCGTCGCTGCGTACTTCTGAAACTCGCCGTCGACCGTCTCGTGCAGCCGCCGGATGATGACGTTCTCTTCGTCGCGCGCAAAAAGCGGGTCCCAGTCCGAGCCCCAGAGGAGCTTCACCACGTTCCATCCGGCGCCCGCGAAAAGGCCTTCGAGCTCCTGCACGATCGAGCCGTTACCGCGCACGGGCCCGTCGAGGCGCTGCAGGTTGCAATTGACCACGAAAATGAGATTGTCGAGGCCCTCGCGTGCCGCGGCCGAGAGCCCCGCGAGCGATTCGGGCTCGTCCATTTCGCCGTCGCCGACGAATGCCCACACCTTCCTGCCCGCGGTCTCGAGAATGCCGCGATGCTCGAGATACCGGAGAAAACGCGCCTGGTAGATCGCCGTGATCGGCCCCGTGCCCATCGACGCGTTCGGGAACTGCCAGTACTGCGGCATGAGATACGGATGGCAGTATGAAGAGAGTCCCCCGCCCGCGGTCTCGCGGCGGTAATGCGCAAGCTGCGCCTCGGTCAGGCGTCCTTCGAGGAAGGAGCGCGCGTAAACGCCCGGAGCGGCGTGCGGCTGAAAGTAGACGAGGTCGCCCTGCTGGCCGGCGCGGAAGAAATGATTCAAGCCGACTTCGAAGAGATCGGCGATCGACGCATACGTCGCGATGTGGCCGCCCAGCTCCGGATGCTCGCGATTTGCCCGCACCACCATCGCGAGCGCGTTCCAGCGCACGATCGAGCCTATACGCTGCTCGAGCTCGAGGTTGCCGGGATACTGCGGCTGCTCCGCGAGCGGGATCGAGTTGCAGTAGGGAGTATTCAGGACGGGCGGAAGCACGACGCGCCGCTCACGCGCGCGATCGAGAAGCTTGCGCAGTATGAACGTTGCGCGATCCGCGCCTTCGCGCTGGATCAGCGCATCGAATGCTTCGAGCCATTCGGCCGTTTCAGGCGCGTCGATGTCCTTCTGCAGGACGCGCCAGTATGCCGACGATGAAAGCTCTGAAAGATCAGCCATGCGGGACTCCTTGGAGGGACCCCTGAAGTATGGGACAGTCCGCGACTGCAGGCTACGGACGCGCCAATCCTGTGATGCGGTTGCGCCTTTCGTGTCCGTTCAAGTCCACGGGAGGGCCGATCGTGGGAAGCGGGCATTGCCGGCGACGTCGGACTTGCGACCGGCTACGTGCTCAGAGGGAGCGTCACTGACGCACCGCAATCGCGCCGCGGGGTCTCAGCCACCCTACGGCTTTTGACCCGTCGAGTCAGCGTTTCGTCGTCTGCAGCGCTGCGTTGAGCGCGCGACGGTATTCAAGAATCTGACGCGACTTTTCGGTCCCGGACACCTGCGGATCGTCACGCAGCGCCGTGCAGTACGCCGAGAACATCATCTGCTCGAGGTACAGGCGATCGGCCCCGGGCAGCTTGCCCATAAGGTCCTGCGTTGCGGATCGGACTCTCGTCTCGAGCTGCGCGCCGCGGACGACACCGATACGTCCGACTTCCGCCTTCACTTCATTGTCCCAGTCCTTGCGGCTCTGAACCGGTGGCGCGGGGCATTCCATCGCGAGGGCCGCTGACGCGGTGCATGCGAGCTCGAGCACCATTATCAGCGCAGTCCACCGGCGGTGTTCGAAACGCTTCATTTCGAGTCCTTTTGGCCCAGCAGTGCGAGGATGCGCACTCTGTCTTCGCCTTTCAATTCAGCCGCATGTGCCATGATCGAGCGCCTGTCCTCATCGAAGACATCAATGCGCGCACCTCGCTGGATCAGCAGCCGCGCAGTATCGACATTGCCGCGCATCACGGCGAGCATCAAAGCCGTCCGGCCGCGCTGCGTCCTGGTTTCGAGCTGCGCGCCCGCATCGAGGAGCAAGCGCACGATCGCAGACTGATCGCCCTCGGCAGCCCACATGAGCGCAGTCGTGCCGTTGTTCGCTTGCGCGTTGACGTCGGCACCGGCCGACACCAATAACTTCACCATCTCGTGGTGTCGGAACGCGGCATGCATCAGCGCCGTTTCACCCTTGCTGTTACGCGCCTTGTTGACGTCCGCTCCCCTCGCAAGCAAGAGCTTGATCACCGGCGTATGTCCTGCATCGGCGGCGACGATAAGTGGCGTGCCCCCATTGCTCGGCGCGTCCACCGCCGCGCCGGCGTCGAGCAGGCGTTGCACCAACTTCCCGTCACCTTTGTAGCTTGCCAGCGTGAGCGCCGTGTGGCCACCGCCCAGGATTGCCCGGCAGTCGCAATGCAGATTGACGTCAGCACCCGCTTGGAGCAGCAAGTCGACCAGCGCTATATCGCCGTTCAATGCCGCGCTCATGAGTGCCGTCTGATCACTTCCCGTCCGGGCGTCGCCGCTACGCGTATCCACCGGCCAGCCTCGCTGCAGCAGGATATTCAGAATCTCCGCCAGCTGGGCCGCTCTGGTCCGCGGCACGAGCGAGAGCATGTGCGCCGTCGCTCCCTCGTCCGCCCGAGGGTTTGCGCCCTGATCGAGCATGAGGCGCATCGCATCGACATGGCCTCGGCGGAGCGCTGCCAGGAACGCGTCATCGAACGATTCCTTGGACGCACCGGCCTTCAGCAACAGCTGCATAGCGCGAATCTGCCCATTGCCCGCAGCCCAGCTGAGCGCAGTGCCCCCACCGCGCGTGCGCGCGTTCACCGCGGCACCGCCTTTCAGCAGCATTTCCAGCATTGTCAGGTCACCACGATCGGCCGCATGCATGAGCGCCGTGATGCCACTGCGGTCGCCCGCGTTGGGATCCATGCCCGCCTGAAGGAACAGCCGGACCACGGCTGCCTTCCCTTCTTCCGCACTCTTGATGAATGCCGCTGGTGTGTACTCTACCGGCAGTCGCGCAAGCTCGGCGCGCGCCGCATCGCGCGGATCGACTTTGGGCGCGGGCTGCGGATTGGGCGGGTTGAGCATCGCGCGCAGCTCGCGGTTGTAGGCCTGGATGCGCGCGTTGCGCTCGGCTTCCGTGAGTGCGGCGTTATCCCGCAACGAGCTGCAGTAGGTCGCGTACATCATCTGCTCGAGATAGACACGGTCCGCGCGCGGCAGGCGCTGCATCAGATCCTTCGTAACGGTACGGGTTTGTGTCTGTAGTTGCGCGCCGGACGCTTTTCCGAGCTGGCCGACCGCGATACCGACGGCTACATCGATATCACGTTGCGACTGTTGGGGCATCGCGGGACATTCGAGCGCGGATCCCTCCACAGACCAGGCGAGGAGCGCCGCGACTAAGGCATGCGTGTGCGCCTGGACTCTTTTTCTCAGCGCGTCTGCACTCATGACGTCAATGCCTGCTTCCATGGCTCACGGCAATAATGGAGTGCCGTATCGCGCGGCGTCAAGATAGCGTGTTGTCCGACCTCGTACGCAGCCGTCGCAGGCTCCGAAACACCGCTTTCAGCCCTCGCCAGAGCTTTGGCAACAACCAGATCATCAGCAGAATGAAGATCGCGAGCGCCACGAGGAAGGCAAGCGGGTACTGAAAAGCGAACCAGATTCCGCCGAGCACGAGCGCATCTTCGGTGAATGACGCGCCCCAGTTCGTGAACGGTTCCGGTGATGTGTTGATGAGGCCGCGCCCGGCGGCTTTCGTGAGATGCGTCCCGGCGGTGATCGACCCGCCCAATAATCCCGCTGCCACCGTGAGCGCCGAAAGTGTGTCGCCCGTTGCGCCCGCCGCAAGCAGCGCACCGGCCGGAATCCGGATGAACGTGTGGATCGCGTCCCAGGCACTGTCGAGCGCCGGTACTTTGTCAACGAGAAATTCCATGACGAGCATCACCCCCGCCGCGCCCAGGACCCATGGATGCTGCAGCACCTTCAGTGCCTCCGGCAGCTCGATGTAACCCAGATAACCGGCGAGCCCCACCGCGAAGACAGTGAGGTACAAGCGGATCCCGCTCGCCCACGCAAGCAGTGAAGCGAGCGCGACGATCTGCAGAACCTGCCAGTCACTCATCGCGTCACTCGAGCTTGAGCCCGGTGTCGCGCACGAACTTCGCCCAGCGCTGCAGCTCTCCGTGGAATACTCGCGTGAACTCGTCGGGCGGCATGCCTACGGTCTCGGTGCCCATGGCGGCAAAGCGCGATTGAACCTCAGGGGCGGCGAGGGCGGTACGAAACTCCTCGTACAGTCGCTGAATGATGACGCGAGGCGTTTTCGCGGGTGCGAAGAAACCATACCAGATGCGCAGATCGTAACCCGGCAGGCCGGCTTCTGCGACCGTCGGCACGTCCGGGAGCAATGGAGTGCGATTCTTCGAGGCGACGCCCAGCACTTTGACTTTGCCCGCCTTGATCATGCCGAGCGAGCCCGTCGGCGTATCGATGTACATCGAGACTTCGCCGCCAAGCAGCGCCGCGGCGGCCGGCGCGCCGCCTTTGTACGGCACGTGCACCATCTGCAGACCCGCCATGTGATTCAAAAGCTCGCCTGCGAGATGAGGCACGGTGCCGTTGCCGCCGGAGCTGAACTTGAATTGACCCGGCCGGGCTTTTACGTGCGCGATGAGCTCCTTCACGGAGTTAGCGGGCACGGACGGATGCACCATCACGAGCTGCGGCGCAGCCGCGACCATGCTGATCGGCGCGAGATCTTTCACTGGATCGAACGCGAGGTTCTTGTACGCGTTCGGAACGATCGTCAGCGTGGTGCTGTTGATGAGCAGCGTATGCCCGTCGGGCGTGGATTTGGCAACGATATCGGTGCCGATAGTCCCCGCGGCGCCGGGGCGGTTGTCGACGACGACCTGCTGATGCAGCCGTTCCGACAATTTCGGTCCGAGCAGGCGCGCGGTGATGTCGTTCGGGCTCGCCCCCGGTGGGAAAGGCACGACGATGCGGATCGGACGATTGGGATAGCTGTCGGCTTTTGCGGCTCTGTCGCGCTCGGCGGCGGAGGCGGTGAAGGACAGTGTGAGAGCGACGACGGCGAGGGGAAGTAATCTCATGGAAACTCCGTTTCGCTATGGTTCGTGCGCTACGCGAACGACGCGCGCCTGCGCGGGCCACACGCCTCGCGTGATTACTCGTGAGCCGTCGAAGACGAGATAGCTTTGCGCGCCGTAGTGCGGTAGCGCGCGTGAGATCGCGCCGAGCGATGCTGCGTCGCGTGCCGAGACGACCGCGATCGGCGCACCTTTCCCGGCCTGCTCGATCGTCCACACTTCAGCCGAACCGCGGCCCTCGAACACCGTCGGTCGTGGCGGCAAGCCGTGCGATGCGAGCAAGGCATCGACTTCGTGGTGCAGGCCCGCGATGAGCACCGGGTCCTGCGATTCGATGAGCGTCGCCACGCTCACTTCGCGAGGTGCCGACTCGAAGAAAGTCCGCGCGACGTTGTGAGCCGCGACCCACACGTCGCGTCCCGCCGCAGCAATTACGAGGCGTGGGGCGCGCGCGACGATCCACTGTCGCAGGATCGGCGGCAACTCGGCCCGGTCCAGCATGCGCCAGACGCGCAGCTCCGGGTCAACGCGTATGCCCTCAGGCACGTCGTTCAGCTGCAGCGTTACGACCTGGCGCTCGCGATGGATACTGACGGTCCGCATTTCGCTTTTCCCCGCATACAGAACCTCGATCGGCAACTGCAGCGTATAAGCCGGCCTGCTCTGAACGACGCCGACGCTGAGGGCCACCCCGCCGCCGCTGCGTCTTGCGCGGGCCTCGATCACGTTCACGCGCGGACCGCCCGCGCGCTGAATCCATTGCTCGAAAAACGCACCGAGCGGCTGTCCCGCCGCTTGTTCGAACGTCGTGCGCAGATCGGCCCAGGACGCCGTCCGGAAGCGATATTTGTCCCAGAACGAACGTATGCCGCGCTCGTAACGTTCGCTCCCGATCGCATCGCGCAGCATGAAGAACACCATCGCGGCTTTTCCATATCCGACCGCGGCTTCGGCAGCGCCGTGCGATCGCGACCTGAACGCGGTGAGCGGACGATGTGCATCCGGGGGCACGGCCGCGAAATCGCGCAACCAGGACTGGCGCATCTCACGCGCCGCGGCAGCGGACTCCTGTTCCTTGTAGAAATAGTCCGCCATGAACGTGGTGAGGCCTTCGGACCAGTTGCCGCGCGCATAGTCGGCATACACGCCGTTGCCCCACCAGTTGTGGAGCACTTCATGGCCGAGCGAAGTCGCGCGAATGAACGGGAGCTTGAGCACCGTCGCCCCGATGTAGGTGAGCGTTGGCATGCCGAATCCCGTCGGCAGCGGACTGGCAACGATCGAGAACATCTCGAATGGATACGCCCCGATCTGCTTCGAATAAAGCTCGAGGTAGCGTGCAGTGTCGGTAAGATAACCGTCCGCGAGAGGGTCAAGGTCATGGAAGAAATACGTGCGCAGCCGCACGGGCTTTCCGGCGCCGCCTTCCAGCCATTGCTCCCTGACCACGTAAGGTCCAGCCATGAGATCGATGCCCTCGGTGGGCGCGTCGAAATCGAAACGCGCGACGTAGCGCGACTCCGGACTGTCCGGTAAGCGCTCCTCCGCGAGGTGGCCCGGCACGATGCCGCGCTGCGAGGCGGGAAGCGACAGTGTCACCGAATACGTGAAAAGGCCGCGCGGCTGCGGATACCAGTGACTTGATGCAGGTAGGAACGTGCCGGCACTCGAAGCCATCGGCGCGAGCTGTTTCAACACGCCGCGGTGGTCGATCCGGGAGTCGAGGGCGGGTAAGGTGCCGCCGTATTCGATCTGCACCGCTGCACCACGGCCCGACCTGATGCGCCATTCGCGCACCCGCCCGTTCCCGGAGGCGCTGGCATTCACCGCCTGGCCATCGACAGTAGCGCTACGGACTGCGAGCGATTCATGTAGCGCGAATACCAGATCGCCATCCGTCTGCAGCTCGGCGATCGCCTCGAAGCGGCGAGATTCCGGCTCGAGCTGCACGTCCAGCGTGAGCTGCGCGCCGCGCGCTGCGAACGGCAGCGTCAATCCGATCAACGCCGCCCATACGTATATCGCGCTGCTTCGCAGCACGTGCGTCATGACTTCGGTGGGAACTTGACGATCAGATCGATATTGTTCTCGCCGCGGCGGACCTGGAGAGGCAGCCACGTGCCGGGCAAGGCGCCGCGCACCGCGGCGATCACAGCGCTTACTGCGGGCGCCGGGCTTCCCGCGACCGAAACGATGCGGTCTCCCGCTTTTACGCCCGTCTGGTCAGCCAGGCTGCCGGCGTCAACCGAGACGACGCGCACCGCGCCGTCCGCAAGCTCCAGCTGCACGCCGAGACGCGGCGGCGGGGCCTGTTCCGCGACCGCGGAAGGTACTGCGAACACCGCATCGGCATAGCCCCGCTTCAACTCGCTGCAGTCCGCATGACCGTCGGCAGGCAACAGCGTGCCCACGTTGGCGATGCCGAGATCGCGAAGCTGGTGGATCACGCCGTATCCATGCCGCACGTGGCCGGTGCCCATGATGCCGACCACGAGAGGCGTCGCACCGGAGGCGGGTTTTGCGCGTGACCCGATCGCCTCCGCCATCGCGCGGTCCCACGTCGTCTGCGATTGCACGAAGTATCTGAACGCCGAGTCGTTCCGGCTTGGAGTGCCTTTGCCAGCGCCGGCGTGCTGCTTGTAAACGTCGAAGAGATAGTTTTCGTACGCCGAGGACGGTGCGGCCGGGCGCGATACGCCTTCCCTGCGCTCGGCTGGGACTGCATCCCATCCCTGTTTGCCGACGGACGACGTGAGCGTGCGATCCACGTTCAGCGCGATCATCGGTATCCGGTTCAATCGCGCGAACTCGAAAAGCGGCATGTAGAGCTCGGGCGGCATGCTCCAGACTTTGTCCCACTCGGCGCGCTCGAGAAACTGTTTCGCCGTGAGCTGTCCCGCGACCCACTGGTCGAGAACCGGTTGCACCCTGCGTGGAAACGCTTCGAAGCCGATCACCATCTGGGGACGCAGCAGCGCGAGTGCGGCAAGTGTCTGCAGCTGCCAGCGATGATGATCGGCGTTGTCGTGATGCTCTCCAAGCAGCACGACGTCGCGTCGTGCGGCGTCGCCGAGAACCGTCTGTGCGGCCACGCTCGTCGGGGAACGCTCGCCAAGCGTGTACCACTGGCCGGGCGAGAGACACGTCTGCGCTGCTGCGCAGGCCGCGAGCGGCGTCACCGTCAAGATCGGAATCAAAAGCTTCAACGCAAAGGACTCAAAGGAAAACCAAGGTATAGACCCTATGAACCGCATTCTGTTTCCGGTCCTTCGCGTTCCATTCGTGACGTTCGTGCCCTGCGTGTTAAGGCTGTTCACTCGGTAATTCGGCTTTCCTTCAGCTTCTCCACATTCGGTTTGAGCCCGAGGCCCGGTGCCGCAGGAATGCGAACGATGTTGTTGTCCGGCCGCGGCGGATCGACGAATACCTGCTCGCCGACCGACTGCATATCGAGATGGAACTCGACGCGCCACCCGTTCATGAGCCCCGCCATCGTGTGCATGTTGTGAAGCGGCCAGCCGCCTCCGTTTGCGATCGGCAGGTTGTACATCTGCGCCATGTGCGCGACTTTCTGTGCTTCGGTATATCCGCCGCAGTAGCAGACGTTCGGCTGGATGATGTCGACCGCCTGGCGATCCATGAGCTCGCGAAGGCGCCAGCGATGTCCTTCCATCTGACCCGCCGCGAGGGGAATGCGAGTCGAGTGCCGCAAGTCCGCCATTGCACGCGCATCGTTCGAATACATGGGCTCTTCGAACCATGTGATGTTGCAGTCCTCGATCTCTCTGCACAGCATCTTCGCTTCGACCGGCTGGAACTTGTAGTTCGCGTCGATCATGATCTCGATATCGGAACCGACGGCATCGCGGACGAGCTGCACGCGTTTCGCATCCTCTTTCCAGCCGCCTTTGTCCACACCGACGACGAGCTTGAGCCGCTTGTGTCCTTCTCCGAGCCGGTCTTTCGCCGCCTGTACGAGCGTTTCCCGATCATATTCGGGGAAGCCGAACGTGCAGTAGGTCGGCGCCCAGTCACGCGCGCCGCCGAGCAACTGCGCGATGGAGCGGCCGGTCACCTTCCCGTGAATGTCCCAGCATGCAATGTCTACACAGGAGAGCGCGCTGGAAATCACGCCCGTCATCGAGCGCTGGTTCATTTTCCACCACACTTTTTCGTGTATCGCTTCGGTGTCCCGCGGGTCCATGTCTTTGAGGACAGGCAGGAACTCCTTATTGAGCGCGGTCGTGACCGCCCACGGAAGGTAAGCGCCTCCCGTGAGCCCGTAGCCTGTGTAACCGTCATCGGTCTCGACTTCGCAAAAGACGATCCTGCGGCGCAGCGGATGTTTCAGCAGCGGCACTTCCGCGAAAATCTGGTGGACGTTCGCCTTGATCGACTTGATCTTCATGAGGTGCTCCTCCGTTTCGTCTCAAGAGTATAACTGTCCATGCCCTGTGGGCGCGGGACGTGCTGGAAGCGGCGAGCGCCATGGGCCTGAGCCTTCGACAGGCTCAGGACATGCTTATGGAAAAGGCGAACCGCTCCGTCCAGCGCTTCAAGAAAGGAAGGACTCCGAATGCTTCCAGCTGAATTCTTGCGTGTCGTTCTCGTGCTCATATTTTTCGTCGCAGCCGCTGCCTGCGGCGCCGAAACAAGGTCGGTCCGCTCGGAGAAGCACAACTTCAACGTCGTGAAGCTCGTCGAAGGACTGCAGAATCCGTGGTCGATCGCATGGTTGCCGGACGGCCGCATGCTCGTGACGGAGCGTCCGGGCCGCCTGCGGATCGTGTCGAAGGACTTCAGGCTGGACCCGAAGCCGATCGAGGGACTGCCGAAAATCGTCGTGGGAGGACAAGGCGGGCTCTTCGAAGTGGCCGTCCCGCCGAATTACCAGGAAAGCCGCTGGATCTACATCTCATATAGCGGTGCCGGAGA
>Ga0209382_10005703_pt1 | contig 16163 bp, 13 predicted proteins | sample SoiMetdeltSBSDD5_FD_187599 | JGI IMG/M metagenome (GOLD analysis project Ga0209382, IMG submission 187599) | Bulk soil microbial communities from a Populus tree surrounding site in Tennessee, USA - Soil MetaG P. deltoides SBSDD5 (SPAdes) (version 2) | ecosystem: Environmental > Terrestrial >...
ATGCGAGCAGGTACTGGTGCAGGCTCACCGGATCACCTCGAGGCGGCTAGAACAGGCTTTCACGCACATAGATGACGTCGTCCGGCTGGACCGGGTCGGTCAGGCGCGCATCGACCGGGATGACCTTGCCATCGCCGTTGCGGCGGTGGATCTTGAGGCCGCGCTCGGTTCCGCGCAGCGTGACGCCGCCGCCGACCGAAAGCGCCTGCATCACGCTCATGTTCGCCTTCAGCGGATACGAGCCCGCGCGCTGCACTTCGCCGTAGATATAGAACGTCGGCGCGCGCTGCACGTAGATCGTGTCGCCGCCCTGGATTTCCATGTTCGCAGCGAGATTGCCGTTGCGCGCCATCGCCGAGACGTCGACTTCGCGCTTCTCGAGCTTGTTGTCGCGCGTCACCAGCACGGTGACGGTGTCGGAAGCCGTCGGCGTGACCCCGCCCGCCATCGCCAGGATGTCGGTGAGCCGCGAGCTATGGTCGTCGAGCGGGTACTTGCCGGGCTTGGCGACTTCGCCGAGCACCGAGACCTGCCGGCTGCGCACCGTCGTGAGCTGGACGGTTACCTGCGGATTGACGATGTACTTCCCTTTCTTGAGCTCGTTGGCGATCCGCGTGCCGGCCTGCGCTGGCGTCATGCCGGTGAATTCGATCTCGCCGATCAGCGGGAACACGATCGTGCCGCGCTCGGACAGCCGGGTTTCGGTGTTGAAGTCGGGGTTCTGGAACACGGTGACCCGCACCGCGTCTCCGGGCCCCAGGGTCTCGCGCGGTTGTGACGAGGCCGGGGCTGCTGCGACCAGCATGCAGGCGAGCGCCGCGAGGCGCGTGGCAATGGCAACGATCCTGATCGATTTCATCTGTTCTCTCCTGGCTAGCGAAGACTCGAAATGCCCTTTTCCAAATGACCCGCGGGCGTGGCTGCGGGCACGGCAGCCTGGACCGCGGCCGGCGGCGCATCCTGACTCGCCACCTTGAAGTCGCCTACGTACTCGATGCTCGCCTTCTCGCGCAGCCGCTTGAGGTCGGCTTCGGCGTGCTCGGCGCCCTTGCGCATCGCAAGCGCGCGCTCGATGATCGGCTTGGCCTGCTGCTCGGTCAGCGGCGCATCCTTCGACTGGATCACCTGGATCACCGATGTTCCGCCGCTGGCGGTCGCCAGCACGGCCATCTGTCCGTCGCGCAGGTCGGCGAACTGCACCGGGTAGCCGCGCGGCAGCTGCTCCGCAGGCTTGGTCCAGGTCGCGAAGTTGTAGGCGATTCCCTGCGAGCGGAACCAGGCGCTGACATCGTTCAGCGTCTTCGCCCTGGCAACCTGCGCCTTCAGCGCATCGAGCTTTTCCTGCGGCACCGCGGCGAGCACCTCGAGAAACCGGTAGACGCGGCGCCGCTCGAACAGCGCCGGGTTCTGTGCATAGAACGCCCTGATTTCCTCCGGCGTGCTGCGCGCCGAGCCGATCGCCTTGTCGACGTAGGCTTGCACCAGGATGTGGCGCTTCGAGTCCTGGATTGCCTGCACCACGCGTGGATCGCGATCGAGCTTGGCCTCGCGCGCCTTCTGGACTATGAGCTCCTCGTCGATGATCCGCTCGAGCACCTGGGCCGGCGTGGCCCGGGCGGGATCGGCGCGCGCGAACCGCTCGATCACGCGATTCACCTGGTGAACGGAGATTTCCTCGCTGTTGACCTTGGCCGCAACCTGCGTTGCCGGCTTCTTGCCGTCGCCCTTGCCGCACGCGCCAAGCGCCAGCACGGCCAAGAGGAGTGCGACTGCGTTTCGTGCCATATGCGCCGACCTCGCTGAATAGGGCCGGACTTGTTGCCGCTTGGCGCGCGCCCGGCCGCACGCGTTGGTGGCAACGTTAAGATCAGCGCGTGACGAGAGTGTGCGGGAGAGCCATCCCCCGATTGGACTATCCGGCTGGCGCCGGAATCAGAACGCGATGCGCGCGCGTGCGCTGATTACTGTGACGTCGTAATCGCCGTTGACCAGGTTGGAACTGCGCGATTCGCGCAGCGCCGTTCCTATGACTTGCACGTTACGCAGGGGCAGCCATGTCAGCGCAAGCAGCGCGCCGTGGACCTTGTCCTCGCGCAGCGGGGTTGCGCCGATGACCAGTCCGGGATCGCCGAGGTACTTGCGCTCGGAGGTGTCGAGCGACAGCGCAAGGCTGGTCTTCTCGGTGATCTGCCAGGTCGGCCGCAGCGAGAAGCCGCGAATCAGCACGAAGCTGGTCTGGATGTCCTCGAGCGGGCTGACCTCCTTCAGCGCGATCGCGCTGATCGTCAGCTTGCCGGTCGGCCGCCAGTCGAACTGCACGCGCCCGGTCGTATCGTCGAAGTTTCGTCCCGGCACCTGTTCGTACTTGCGCTCGACCCAGCCGCCGCGCATGTTCAGATGCGACTGCGGCGTGAATGTCCAGTCGAGCACCAGCGCCGCGGTGTTCTGCGTATAGTCGTTGCTGACTGAAATGCCGGCAACGACCTGGTTGTTCGGGTAGCGCCCGTCCTCGGTGCGCAGCGCGAACCCGATCTGGTTGCCGGCGCGGGAAATGTAGGTGACGCCGGCATCGAACCCGGTCATATCGACATCGTTGACGCGCCGCGCCGGATCGCCGTTGCGCTGCTCGACCGCGTCGGCGCCCAGATTCAACTTCCACTCCGGCGTCAGCAGGTACGCGCCGGTGAAGAACGCACGGTTGGTCTTCAGCGAATTGGCCGTGACCGTCTGGAAGTTCCGGTAGTCGGCGAGCGACTTCGTCTCGGTATAGCCGAGCTGCCCGCTCAGCTGGTTGCCGATTTCCCACAGCCACAGCGCGCGCGCGTTGTACCCCTCGAAATCCAGCTGGCTGAACCGGTCGTAGCGCGAGAAGTTGTACGCGTATCCGCCCTGGATGCGCTGGCGGCCGATCGGGACGTTGACGTTGAAGCCAAGCGACGTCAGCGACCACCAATCGCTCTTCTTCGAGCTGTTGAGCGCAACGTTGGGATCGACCCCGCTCGACAAGCGGAATACGTTGGTGTCGTAGGTAAGCGTCTCGGCAGCGAAAAGCTCGACCTGGTCGCCCCACAGCGCGAGCGCCGGGCCGGGCAGCGCGAACGCGAGGCAGGCGGCGAAGGTCGCCACCTTTCTACAAGAAAAGGTAGAAATCTTTCTACAAGAAAGCGCGATTATTTTTCTACCAGAGATGCCAGCTGCGCGTCGAAAGAATCCATATGCCGAGCGCACCGTTGGTGACGGCGTGCGCTGCAATCGGAACCCAGAGCCTCCCAGTCCGGACATACAGCGCATTGTAGACGATTCCTGAAATCAGGCCTGCGAGCCACAAGTCATGCTCCAGCGCGAACAGCACCGCGACCAGCACGAACGCCCGCAGGCTGGTGCGGCGGGGATCGGCAGACGCGAACGCGGGCGCGTCAAGCCAGCGCAGCAAAAACGACCGCCAGAACAGCTCCTCCATCACGGGAACAACCAGCGCGAGGCTCGCCAGCCGCAGGCCGGCGATCAGCGGGTCGATGCGCCCGTCGGGACCGGTCGGGTCGAATCCCGGGCCGCCGCCCCCGAGCGTTGCCCAGCCGCGGTCGAGTTGGATCCATACAACAAACACCACGAGTCCGGCCGCGATCGCCAGCAGCCATTCGCTCGCCGTGCAGCGCGCCGGCGCGAGCAGCTCGACATACCGGCGCCAGAAGAACGCGAGCAGCAGCGCAGCGGCGCCGCCGCGCGCCAGGTGCAGCCAGCGCAGATCGTCTGCATCGACTGCGCCGGTGCTGGCGAACAGCGACGCGAGGCCCAGCAGCGCAACGAACGCCGCGAACGGCGCGACTCGAGCCACGGCCGGATGCTGGGCGGCAATCTTCAGTGGAGGGGCGTGCGCCAACGCGTTGTCCTGGAGGGAAGAGGAAGGTGGTCGCCGCAGAGACGCAAGCGCCCTCTCGGGCAAGGCTCACGGGCACGCGTGCGCACTCGGGGCGCGGGCGTGGCGCCTGATCGCGACCGGGCGGTGTTGCAGTTTCCGCCGGCGACCGGTTCCCACGATAGGCAGTCAACTTTACGCATCGTCGCACCGCTGCGTGCGGCGCGATGAGCGGACCGAACTAGCGCGCGCGCAACTCGGCGTAGATGCGCTTGACGCGCGCGACGTAGGCGCGCGTCTCGGCAAACGGCGGAATGCGCATGCCGTAGCGAAGCACCGCGTTCTCACCCGCGTTGTACCCGGCCAGCGCAAGCTCGAGATTGCCTTCGAACATCTCCAGCAGCTCGGCCAGGTAGCGCGTTCCGGTGCCGATGTTCGCGTCGGGCTTCACGAGCGTCGAGCGTCGCACGCCGTAGCGCTCGCCGGTCTCGGGCATGATCTGCATCAAGCCGATCGCGCCCTTGGGCGAAACAGCGTTCGTTCGATAGTTGGATTCTGCAGCGATGACGGCATGCACCAGCGCGGAGTCGACTCCGTGCATCGTGGCTGCCGCGATGACTTGCTCGTGGAACGGCTTTCCCGCGAGCCGCAGGTTGGGCGCACTGCTATGAGCGCGCGGCTTGGGCCGCGCCCACGGAGCGCCCAGCTCGTATTCACCCGCGTTCGGCAGCTTGGCCCGGGTTCCGGCGTCGCGCAGGCGATAGTCCTGCGCGTCCGGCAGGATCAGCTTGTACTGCATGGCGGTCGCTGCACCCTCGCTCGGCCCGGTGCCGAGCGCCGCGCCGGGAACCGCGAGCAGCGCGGCAGCCAGAAAAACCAAGGCGGACCGGGTGTAGTGCCCCGGTCCGCCCATCGAGGCGTTGCGTTGAATCACGCCTCGCATGCAGCGCGGTTCAGCTCTTGAAGATACGGCGGCGCATCACTCCGAACATGCCGAGCAGGCCGGCGAGCAGCAGCGCGCCGGTGCCAGGCTCCGGAATCGGCGCCTGCGCCGTGGTGAACCACTCCTCGTAGCCGTCGTTGTTGCGGAAGTTGCTGCCGAACTGCGAGTACAGCACCACGTTCGTGAATCCCGCCAGCAGCGTCGTCGGCACCAGCATGTACATGTCGCCGGAACCGCTTCCGCTGTTCAGGCTGTAGTCGAGCTTCACCCAGTCGTCCCCGGCGCTGTCCATGCTGTAGACCAAGGTGGCGCCGCTGAAGCCGGTAGTGGCCGAATAGTTGGTGTTGTTCGTCGAATTGGTCCCGAACACCTTCACCTGGTCCAGCGACAGCAGCGGATTCGCGCCGGTCTGGTTGATGTCGAGGCCGAACTGGTAGTAGCTCGTGTCCTGGAACTGCACGATCGGCACATCGGCTACCAGCAGGTCATGGGTATGGGTCAGGTCCGTGATCTCGTCGAACTGCACCGGGCGGAAGCTGGTGTTGTAGCCTTCCTTCGTCTGGTGCGGGCCGCCGATCCGGACGAACGAGAGCTGATCGCTCCCGGTAGGCTGCTGGTCCATCTGCAGATACCAGGCGTCGCCGATCTGGCATTCGCTGCCTGCTGTCGTCAGGTCGCACACAGCCGATGCGGACAACGGCCACAGGGCGGCGACCGCACCCAGGGTGAACAATTTGGTAAGAACGCTCCTCATAGACCTCTCCTGAAAAAATAAGCAATGGGCGTGTGCGCAGCGACAGTTTCGGAGGACAACGTTACAGCGCGGTGCACGGGTTGCCGTGCACCGCGTAGCCCGGGCTGACTACGGGTTGTTCAGGATCCGCAGCTCGAGCGCCTTGCCGATCGCCTGAGTGCGGTTGAGGACGTTCAGCTTGCGCAGGATCTTCTGCACGTGGTTCTTCACCGTCAGCGGGCTGATCGACAGGATCACGCCGATCTCGAAGTTGCTCTTGCCGACGTAGATCCAGCGCAGGATCTCCATCTCGCGGACCGTCAGGATGCTCGCCGCCGCGGGCTTGGGCACGCTGCCCCTGCCGTTGCCGTTCACCTGGCTGCGCACCCAGGCCATGTGCAGGAACGGGACTGCGAGCCGGACGAAATATTCCTGGCGTGGCCCGATTCGCTCGGGGCGCGACGCGAATGCGAACAGGCTCGTCACGTGGCCGTTGATGTCGTGCGTTCCGTGCGCGATCAGCTTGGACGCGCCAATGCGATCGAGCTCACGCGCGAACGAGGTGCCGGCGAGCGGACTGCGATTCGTCTCGCAGGTGACGGGCAGGAAACGCTGCTCTTCCCACGCATTGGACAGCGTGGCGGCAAGCGACGCCTCGCGCTGGAACGCGTCGCTCAGCGCGCTCGCGTCGCGCAAGGCGGTGGAGAAGCTGTCCACGCGGAACGACGAGGCGTCGCCGCTGCGCAACGCGCAGATCAGCAGCTCGTGCCGGATCACGCTTTGCAGCGCGCCTTGCGTCCAGCTGAAAAACTGGGAGCGGGTATGGACGCGCAGCGCCGCATCGAGGTTGAGCGCGAGCAGCTCGAGCTCGCGCTCATTCATCGCGGAAGTGTTGATCGGGCTGGCATCCGAGCTCGGCCCGGCCGCCGATTGCGGCACGGGCTGCTCGAGCGAATCAGTCGTAATGGTCTGCATAGTGTCGTGCGGCCACGAAGGTAGCCAATCTAGTCCACCAGCCGTGACAGAGTCGTGACACGGATGAAGCAACAGACGCACCAGTGGAGTCATGCTCGAAGAACATTTAGTCCGGGAGGGCTACCGGATTGCGAAAGGCGCCACATCATCGCCGCGCGCGGCATCGCCTAGTCTGTGACACCGACCACCAACGCGCCCTGGCGCATCGAGAGCCCGCTTGCTCGCCGTCCATCCGACCCATCCCCGACTGCTGCACAGCCAACCCGGCGCGGCAGCGATCGCGCTGGCGTCGGTCGACCCCGCAGTCGCAATCGGCATGCTGGTCGCAGCGGCGCTTTCCTTCGAGGGACGCTTCGACGGGCATTACCTGATCCTTGCGCTGCTGGTTTTCTCGCTGACGTTTCCGGGCGGTCCGGGGCGCGAACGCCCGGCGGCGGCGCGCCAGTTCGCCGACATCCTGCTCGGCTGGCTGACGATCGTCGCGCTGCTGGTGCTCCTCGGATGGGCTTCGCAGACGCTCAACGGCTTCGATGCGCGAGCGTTGCTGCTGTGGGTCGCCGCGACACCGGTTGCCCTCTTTGCAGCGCATCGCGCGGTCCCCGTGTTGCTGCCGCGCGTCTACGCATCCGAGCAGCGCCAGCGCACGGCCGTGATCGCCGGCGCCAACGACCTCGGCCGCCGACTCGCGGCCGAGCTGGGCGCCGACCCGGTGCACGGCATCCGTCTGGTGGGCTACTTCGACGACCGCAGCGCGTCGCGGATTGCGCAGGTCCGGCCCGGCGCCGTGCTCGGCGGAATCGACCAGCTCGCCGAGTATGTGAAGGCGCATCACGTCGACCAGATCTACATCGCGCTGCCGATGGCGTCGCAGCCGCGCATCGTCCGCCTGCTCGAGGAAGTGCACGACACGACGGCGTCGATCTACTTCGTGCCGGACATCTTCGTGTTCGACCTGATCCAGGCCCGGATCGACACGATCGGCGACATTCCCGTCGTGGCGGTCTGCGAGTCGCCGTTCTTCGGCGTGAACGGCCTCGTCAAGCGCGCGAGCGACCTGGTGCTCGCCTCGGCGATTTTGGTTCTGATCGCGCCGCTGCTCCTCGCGTGCGCGGTGGGCGTCAAGCTCAGCTCGCCCGGCCCGGTGTTCTTCCGCCAGCGCCGCTACGGCGTCGATGGCCGCGAGATCGTGGTCTACAAGTTCCGCTCGATGACGGTGCTCGAGGACGGCCCGGCCGTGGCCCAGGCGACCCGCGACGATCCGCGGGTCACGCGATTCGGCGCCTTCCTGCGTCGCTATTCGCTCGACGAGCTGCCGCAGTTCGTCAACGTGCTGCAGGGACGCATGAGCGTCGTCGGTCCCCGGCCCCACGCCGTGGCGCACAACGAGATGTACCGCAAGCTGATCCGCGGCTACATGTTCCGGCACAAGGTAAGGCCGGGCATCACCGGCCTGGCGCAGGTCAACGGCTTTCGCGGCGAGACCGCGACGCTCGAGCGGATGAAGGGGCGGGTCGAGCACGACCTCGCCTACCTGCGCAACTGGTCGCTGCTGCTCGACCTGAAGATCATCGTGATGACCGTCGCAGTCGTGCTGCGAAGCGAAAATGCATATTGAACGTCGCGACACCCGCGACCCCGGGAGGTAGACATGTGCGGAATCGTTGGCGCGGTAGCGCAACGCAACGTGGTGCCGATGCTGCTCGAAGGATTGCGCAGGCTCGAGTACCGCGGCTATGACTCGGCCGGCGTCGCGGTGATCAACGGCTCGCTGCAGCGCCTGCGCAGCGCAGGCCGCGTCGCGCGCCTCGCGGAGCTTGCCGGCGAGCGCGGGCTCGCCGGCACCATCGGCATCGCCCACACGCGCTGGGCGACGCACGGCGTGCCGTCCGAGAGAAACGCCCATCCGCACGTCTCGGGTGGCGTGTCGGTCGTGCACAACGGCATCATCGAGAATCACGAGGAGATGCGCCGCCGGCTGGTCGAGCGCGGCTACGCATTCGTCTCCGATACCGACACCGAGGTCATCGCCCACCTGGTGCACTGCGAGCTTGCATCGGGCGGCAACCTGCTCGAGGCGGTGCAGCGCAGCGTCGCGCAGCTCACCGGCGCGTACGCGATCGCGGTGATCGCCGCCGCCGACCCGGCGCGAATGGTCCTCGCCCGGATGGGGGCGCCGCTGCTGCTCGGGCTGGGAGACCACGAAAACTTCGCCGCATCGGACACTTCGGCGCTGCTGCAGGTCACGCGCCGCATGATCGTGCTCGAGAACGGCGACTGCGCCGAAGTCGGCCTCGAGAGCGTGCGCATCGTCGACGCAACCGGGTCGGTCGTGGAGCGGCCGCTGCACGTCAGCCAGCTCGCCGCCGAGGCGGTCGAGCTCGGAAGGTATAGCCACTACATGCAGAAGGAGATCTTCGAGCAGCCGGCGGCGGTGGCCGCCACGCTCGAGCTCGCGGCCGGCGGAGCGGCCGCTGCGAACGTCTTCGGCGCCACAGCGGAGGCGGTCTTCCGGGACGTCGAATCGGTGCTCGTGCTTGCGTGCGGCACCAGCTTCCACGCCGGCCTCGTCGCGCGCTACTGGCTCGAGGCCTTCGCGGGGATCCCGTGCAGCGTCGAAATCGCGAGCGAATACCGCTACCGGCGCTCCGTGCCGAACGCGAAGACGCTGGTCGTGGTGATTTCCCAATCCGGCGAGACCGCCGACAGCCTCGCCGCGCTGCATCACGCCGTCTCGCTCGGACAGCCGCACACGCTGGCGATCTGCAATGTGCCCGAGTCGTCGCTGGTGCGCACCGCGCAGCTGCGCTTTCTGACGCGGGCCGGCCCCGAGATCGGGGTTGCTTCGACCAAGGCATTCAGCGCCCAGCTCGCCGCGCTGCTGCTGCTCACACTGGCGCTCGGCCGGGTGCGCGCTCGCCTGCAGCCAGCCGAGGAGCGCGAGCTCGTCCAGGGACTGCACGAGCTTCCCGCGGCGCTCGGCAGCGCGCTGCGCACCGAAGCGCAGGTGCGCGTGTGGGCGGAAAAATTCGCAGCCTGCGAGCATGCGCTGTTCCTCGGGCGCGGCGTGCACTATCCGATCGCCCTCGAAGGCGCGCTCAAGCTGAAGGAGATCTCGTACATCCACGCCGAGGCCTACGCCGCGGGCGAGCTGAAGCACGGCCCGCTCGCGCTCGTCGACGCACGCATGCCGGTCGTCGCGATCGCCCCGCAGGACGCGCTGTACGAGAAGCTGAAGTCCAACCTCGAGGAAGTGCGCGCGCGCGGCGGCGAGCTCTACGTGCTGACCGGCGCCGACGCGGCCGTCGAGGAATCGGCAACCGTGCACGTCATCCGGCTGCCGGCGCACCGCGAAGTGCTGGCGCCGGTCGTGCATACGATTCCACTGCAGCTGCTTGCCTACCACGCCGCGCTGGCGCGCGGCAACGACGTCGACAAGCCAAGGAACCTCGCGAAGTCCGTCACCGTGGAGTGACGGCAACGCGAGTCAGTTCGTGACCTGGGTGCCGACGAAGCGGTAGCCGATGCCGCGCACCGTCTCGATGCGCGAATCGTGGCCGGTCGGTGCGAGCGCGAGACGCAGCCTGCGGATGTGGACGTCGACCGTGCGCTCTTCGACAAACACGTGGTCGCCCCAGACGTCGTCGAGCAGCCGGGCGCGCGTGTAGACGCGCCCCGGGTGGGTGATCAGGAACTGCAGCAGCCTGAATTCCGTCGACCACAGGTCGACTTCGCGCCCGCCGATCGTGACGCAGTGCGCGGCCGGATCGAGCCGGATCCCGGCGACCTCGACCACTTCGTCGTCCAGCTGCGGCGTGCGGCGGCGGATCACCGCCTTCACGCGCGCCAGCAGTTCGCGGCAGGAGAACGGCTTGGTGACGTAGTCATCCGCGCCGCCCTCCAGCCCGGCGATCTTGTCTTCCTCCTCGTTGCGCGCGCTCATCATCACGATCGAGATGTCGCGCGTGCGCGCGTCGCTGCGCAGGCGCCGAGTGAACGTCAGTCCCGGAATCCCGGGCAGGCCCCAATCGAGGAGCACCAGGTCGGGTCGCGCCTCGCGCACGAGCGACTCTGCCTGCGGGACATCGCCCGCGCACGAGACGCGGTACCCGGCACTTTGCAGATTGGTCGCCACCATGTCGCGGACGGACACTTCACCTTCTACGACGAGTACGGAACCGGCCATGACTGTTCTCCCGAAAAAGATGTTCACCAAAGAATGCTTCCATCGATTGCCCCGTGAGCCTTCGAGGAGGACTGGCCCCGCGGATCGGGTTCAGTCGCGGGAATGAAGATATCGGCCGGCGCGCGCTGCGGCAATCGCGCGATCTTGATTCTGCTGTGGATTTAGAACGGCGCGCGTAGCGCTCTGCTTACTACGCGCTGTAGCAACCTAGCGCCCGAGCCAGCCCTTCAGCAGTGACAGCAAATGGCTGACGTTGACCGGCTTCGAGATGTAGTCGGTCGCGCCCGCCTCGATGCATTTTTCCCGGTCGCCTTGCATGGCACGCGCTGTCACGGCGATGATCGGCAGGTCGCGGAACTGCTTCAGTCCGCGGATCATGCGGATGCTGTCGAAGCCATCCAGGTCCGGCATCATGATGTCCATGAGCACTGCATCGATGTGGGGTTCCCGCTGCAGCAGGTCAAGCCCGGACTTGCCGCTGTCGGCGTCGACCACCAGGATGCCGTGCTCTTCGAGCGCACCGGCCAGCGCGAAGATGTTGCGGATGTCGTCGTCGATGATCAGGACCTTGCGGCCCGCCAGCCCGTCGGTGCGCGGTGCCGGAGCGGCCTGCAGGCTTTCCGGCGGCGGCGGCGCGTACAGCAGCGGTGCGCGGACCGTGGTCCGCGGCCGCGCCTTGGCCGACGGATTGACTGGCAGGTAGAGGGTGAAGCGGCTTCCCTTGCCCGGCGTGCTCTCGACGCGGATCTCGCCGCCGAGCATGCGCGTCAACTGGCGGCAGATGGACAGCCCCAGGCCCGTGCCGCCGTAATGCGCGCCGCCGGCGGCGCCGGCGCGGAACGCTTCGAAGATCGCGCTGCGCTGCGTGTCCGGGATGCCGATGCCGGTGTCTTCGACCTCGAACGCGAGGACGCTCTGCGCGTTCGCCAGCTCATCGCGATCCGGCGACCATCCCGACTGGACGGTGCGGATCGCCAGCGACACCTTGCCGCGCTCGGTGAACTTGAATGCGTTCGACAGCAGGTTCTTCAGGATCTGCTGCAACCGCTTCAGATCGGTGGCGATCGTAGTCGCGACCCGCTCGTCGTTGCGGATCTCGAACTTCAGCTTGCGTTGCTGCGCGACCTGGCGGAACGTGCGCTCGACGTAGTCGACGAGGTCCGACATCCGGGCGTCGTCGATATCCAGCACCACCGTCCCCGACTCGATCTTCGCGAGGTCGAGGATATCGTTGATCAGCGAGAGCAGGTCGGTGCCCGCGGCGTGGATCGTCTGCACGTATTCGACCTGCTTCGGCGACAGGTTCTTGTCCGGGTTGTCGACGAGCAGGCGGGCGAGGATCAGCAAGCTGTTCAGCGGCGTGCGCAACTCGTGCGACATGCTGGCGAGGAACTGCGACTTGTAGTGCGAGGCGAGCGTGAGTTGCTCCACCCGGTCCTCGAGGCGCACATTGGCCTGCGTCAATTCATCGCGCTCCTGGCGCGTTCGCTGCGTGAGCGGCGCCTCGCGCAGGATTTCTTCGGCGCGCGCCGCCGCATCGATCGAGTGCATCACGGCGCCGACGCTGTCGGTCAGCTGATCGAGCAGGGCCAGCTGCGGCTCGCTGAAGCGCTTGAGCGATGCAAGTTCAATGACCGCCTGGACATCGCCCTCGAACAGCAGCGGCTGGATGACCAGGCCCTGCGGCGTCATCGAGCCCAGCACCGAGCCGACGCGGACGTAGTCGCGCGGCACCTCATCGAAGAGAATGCGCTTGCGCTCCTGCGCGCACTGCCCCACCAGGCTCTCGCCGATGCGCAACACCTTCGGCACGCTCTGGCCGGCCTCGAGTGCGTACGTGGCGGCGAGCTCGAGCTGCGCGGCGTCCCCCGCTCCGCGCTTCACGTACAGCACGCCACGCTGCGCGCCGGTCAGCGCGGCAAGCTCGGACAGGATCCGCTTCGACGCTGCCGCGAATTCACGCTCGCCCTGCAGCATCCGCGTGATCGCGCGCAATGCAAGCAACGGCCCGTTGCCGTCCATAGACTCGCTGACCAGCTTCAGGTTGGCCATCCGATCGCGCCCAGGATTGCTGTCCGGAAGCGATCATAGTGAGACAAGGTCATCGAAACTATCAAGGTACTCGCACTCTCTCGTCGTGAAGCCGTGACAGCGTGTAGGGGAGCCACTACGCCGGAGCCATGGGCTGCCAGCCGCAGTATGATGCGCGATCCTCGTGCAGCAATCGACAGTATTCGGCAAGCCGTCCTGGCAGACCGCCGGCCAGGCGGCTGCATTGGCAGCGCTGTATTTGATCGCAGCGAAGGCCTCGCTCGCGTTCGCGATTCCACCCGGCTACGCCTCGCCGTTGTGGGTGCCGTCGGGCCTCGCGCTCGCCGCGTGCCTGCTGCTGGGAACGCGATTGTGGCCGGGAGTCTGGATCGGCGCCGCGCTCGCCAATCTCGCGGTCGATCAGTCGTTCGTCGCCGCGGTCCTGATTGCCACGGGCAATACGTTCGAGGCGCTGCTGGGCGTGGCGCTGGTGCGCCGCTGGATGGCGGTCCCGCAGCGCCTGCAGGCGACCGGGGATGCGCTACGCTTCATCGCTGCGGCGGCGCTGTGCTCGCTCGTTGCGCCGACGATCGCCGCGGCGCCGCTGACGATGGACCACGCGCTGCCGGCGCGCGCGCTGCTGATGAACTGGTTCACGTGGTGGCAGGGAGACCTGCTCGGCATCCTGATCGTCACGCCGCTGGTGCTGAGCTGGAGCACGCGCTCGACGATCGAGTGGACGCCGCTGCGCACCCTCGAGGCGGCAGGCGCCCTCGTGCTGATGGTCCTCGCCGCGCAGTGGGTGTTCGGCTCGCCCGCCCAGCCGGGCAGCCCGCAGCCGCTGCCGTACGTCGCGATCCCGATCGTGCTGTGGGCAGCGTTGCGCTTCGGGCAGCGCGAAGTGACGAGCGCCGTCGCGATCTTCAGCGGGCTCGCGCTGTGGCACACGATCGCCGGGCGCGGGCCGCTCGCCACCGGCAACTCGGTCGAATCGCTGACCGTGCTGCTGGGATTCGTCATCACGCTGGTCGCGATGGGCCTCGTCCTCAGCGCCGCCCTGGAGCAGCGGCGCGAGATGCTGCAGACGATGCGGATGCGGCAGGAGCGGCTCGAGGCGAACGTGCGCGAGCGCACCGCGGACCTGGAGAACGCCAACCGGCTGCTGCAGGAGGAGCTTGCGCGGCGCGTGCGGCTCGAGCACGGCCTGCAGGAAACCGAGCAGCGCTTCCGGCTGATGACCGAGAACGTGATCGACTATGCGATCTACATGTTCGATCCGCACGGCCGCGTCATGAGCTGGAACGCCGGCGCCGAGCGCAACAAGGGATACACGGCGAAGGAGATCATCGGCAAGTCGATCGCCGGCTTCTATCCGCGCGACGAAGCGGAGCGCGGGGTCCCGCAGCGCGACATGGAGCAGGCTTCGCTGCTCGGGCGCGTGTCGAATGAAGGCTGGCGCGTGCGCAAGGACGGCACCAAGTTCTGGGCCGACGTGGTGACCACGGCGGTGCGCGATCCGGACGGGTTGCTGCTCGGGTTCTGCAACGTCACGCGCGACCTGACCGAGCGCAAGCGCCACGAAGCGGAGCTGCTGCGCGCAAAAATCTCCGCGGAGCAGGCGAGCCGCGAGAAAAGCGAATTTCTCGCCAACATGTCGCACGAGCTGCGCACCCCGCTCAACAGCCTGCTGATCCTCGCCAAGCTCCTCGCCGACAATTCCCCGGGGAACCTGAGCGAGCGGCAGGTGAAGTTCGCCCGCACCATCCACGACTCCGGAATGGACCTGCTCGCGCTGATCAACGACGTTCTCGACCTTGCGCGCATCGAGTCCGGCGCCGGCGTCAGCGTGTTGATCGCGCCGCTCGAGCTGAGCGAGCTCATTGCCTATTTCGAGAGCACGTTCGGCCAGATCGCGGAGTCGAAACAGCTGCGCTTTGAGATCGTTCGCAGCCCGGACGTGCCGCGCGCGATCGAGACCGACTCGCAGCGCCTCCAGCAGATCGTCCGCAATTTGCTGTCGAACGCGTTCAAGTTCACGCGCAGCGGCGGAGTCCGGTTCGAGATTGCGCTCGTCGAATCGGGCTGGACGCCCGGGCACTCGCTGGACGCCGCCGACGAAGTGATCGCCTTCGCCGTGCGCGACACCGGGATCGGAATCCGCGCCGAGCGGCTCGAGCACATTTTCGAAGCGTTCCAGCAGGCCGACGAGTTCACGCGCCGCGAATTCGGCGGCACCGGGCTGGGTCTTTCGATCACGCGCGAGCTGGTGCAGCTGCTCGGCGGCGAGATCACGGTGCAGAGCACGCCGGGCCACGGCAGTGTGTTCACCGTCTACCTGCCGCTGCTGCGCGCTGCGAGTGCAGCCGAAGCCGTCGAGCCGCGCCGCCGCCAGGCGGTCTGACGCGCGCTAGCCGATCAGCTGGTGCTGTACGGCGTACTGGACGAGCTGCGCGTTGTTCGCCAGCCCGAGCTTGCGCAGGATGCGCGTGCGGTAGGTACTGATCGTGCTCGGGCTCAGAAACATTTCCTGCGCGATCTGGCTGATCGGCTTGCCCGACGCAAGCAGCCACAGCACGCGGTACTCGCGGTCCGACAGTCCCTCGTGCGGCGCCCGCGCGCGATCCGGCGCAAGTCCGGATGCGAGCTTCTCGGCGAGCGCCGGGCTCACGTAGCGCCCGCCCTTGGCAACCTTGCGGATCGCCGTCATCAGCTCCTCGGTCGCGGTTTCCTTGCTCAGGTAGCCGGCGCCGCCGGCGCGCAGGACCTGCACCGCGTGCCATTCCTCCGGATACATGCTCAGCACCAGCACCGGGCGCTTCGGGTGATGGCGCTTGATCTCCTTCAGCAGCTCGACGCCGCCGCGGCCGGGCATCGCGTAGTCGACGACGGCGACGTCCCACTCGAGGCGCCGGCTCATTTCGAGCGCCTCGTGCCCGTTTTTCGCTTCTCCGACGACGCTGACGTCGCGTTCCTCGGAGAGAATCTGCTTTAGGCCCCTGCGCACGACGGCATGGTCGTCCGCGATCAGGACTCGCATCGCTATTCGCCTCCCGGACCACCGCTGGAACCAGCCCGGGTCCCCCTCTGGCGGTGGTGAGGCTGCCAGTCTACTGGAACCAGCCGGGGAGCGCTTGTCGTAAGTCGGCTACGGGTGCACTCACCAAAATACGACATGGATATCGCTGTTCTGCGATAGCGCCCCCCGGACCCAGCCCCTACGATGGCGTCCATGCAAGTTGCGGAGCAGCGCGGGGAGGCAGCAACCGATTTTCTCGGAGTCACGAGGAAGGTGCTCGCGGCATGCGAGCCGTTCGGCTCGTTGCATGCCCTGCAGTTGATCCACAACCGACGGGCCGGCCGGGTCTCCTGCTTCATCGAGCTCGACCTGCCCCAGATGCATCCAGCGCTCGCGCGGGCGCTGGGAGCGACGGTGTTCGGCGAC
>Ga0209382_10005704_pt1 | contig 16161 bp, 12 predicted proteins | sample SoiMetdeltSBSDD5_FD_187599 | JGI IMG/M metagenome (GOLD analysis project Ga0209382, IMG submission 187599) | Bulk soil microbial communities from a Populus tree surrounding site in Tennessee, USA - Soil MetaG P. deltoides SBSDD5 (SPAdes) (version 2) | ecosystem: Environmental > Terrestrial >...
CGATGCAGAGCGTCACCGACACGCTTAACGATGCGTTCGGTCAAAGGCAGGTTTCCACAATATACGGCCAGGCCAACCAATATCGCGTCATTCTTGAGGCTCAACCGAGGTATCAACAGGACCCGAATGCGCTGTCGAAATTGTACGTCACGGGCACCAATACATCGACCGGCACGGTCGCAACCGTCGGCAACACGGCGACCGGAACAACCAATACCAACACCACCGCCACGCCTAACGCGGTGACCAGCAGCAACCAGGTGCCCCTGTCTTCATTCGCGCGTTTCGTCCCGACATCGGCCCCACTTGCCATCGCCCATCAGGAGCAGTTTCCGTCCGTCACCATCAGCTTCGATCTGGCGGAAGGCTATGCACTTTCTGACGCGGTCGCGGCCATCCGCGCCGCCGAACGCGACATCGGGATACCGTCGTCAGTGACGGGCAGTTATTTCGGCGATGCCGCTGAATTCGCCAAATCCCTGGCTGGCGAGCCGTGGCTCATCCTTGCTGCGGCGATCGCGATCTACATCGTGCTCGGCGTTTTGTACGAGAGTTTCATTCATCCGCTCACGATTCTTTCCACATTGCCTTCCGCGGGTGTTGGCGCGCTGCTGGCGCTGATGCTGTTCGGCTACGATCTCTCGGTCATCGCATTGATCGGCATCGTATTGTTGATGGGCATTGTAAAGAAGAACGCGATTCTGATGATCGACTTCGCGATCGACGCCGAGCGGTACCAAGGCCTTTCGCCGGAAGAGTCCATCGTGCAGGCGGCGCTGTTGCGCTTCCGACCGATCATGATGACGACCCTGGCAGCCCTCTTCGGCGCATTGCCGCTGGCGCTCGAAAGCGGCACGGGGTCCGAACTGCGCAACCCGCTTGGCGTTACCATCATCGGCGGATTGCTGCTCTCCCAGTTGCTGACGCTGTACACTACTCCGGTGATTTACCTTTACATGGAACGTCTGCGCGCGCGTCTTGCGCCCGCGCCATCCAGCCCGCCGCCTCGCCGGCTAGGCCGCCCAGCCCGGGGCCAGCCGTGAATTTTTCGTACCCCTTCATTCGCCGGCCGATCGGCACGACGCTGTTGGCCATCGGCCTGTTTCTCGTCGGCGCTGTCGCCTATACCTTTCTTCCGGTCGCAAGCCTGCCGAGTGTCGAATTTCCGACGATTAACATTACCGCTAACTTGCCTGGCGCCGATCCGAACGTAATGGCGGCCACGGTCGCCGCTCCAATTGAACGACGAGTGGGCGAGATTTCCGGGGTGACCGAACTGACTTCGGTCACCACGCTCGGTCAGTCGCGCATCACCGTACAGTTCGACCTGAGCCGCAGCATCGAGGGCGCGGCTCGCGACGTGCAGGCGGCGCTTAACGCTGCACTCAGTGACTTGCCTACGGACATGCCGCAATTGCCGACATTCCGTAAAGCCAACCCGGCCTCGGCTCCTATCCTGATCCTGGCGCTGACCTCAAAAACCATGCAGCCGAGCGCAATCTATGACGTTGCCGACAGCATCATTGCGCAACGGTTGTCGCAGGTCGATGGCGTGGCCGATGTCACGGTGGCCGGATCCGAACAGCCGGCTATCCGCGTGCGCGTTGATCCGGCACGCTTGTCGGCCATGGGACTATCAATGGAGGACGTGCGCACAGCGATTTCAAATTCCAACACCGCCGGCCCAATCGGCGCCTTCGATGGCGACAAGCGCGCGGTGACCATCGGCATCAACGATCAGCTGCGCAACGCCAACGAATACGATCCGTTGGTGGTGAAGACGGCAAACGGCACCGTCATCCGCCTGTCAAGCATTGCCACGATCCGCCCGAGCGTGCGCAACAGCCGTGCCGCCGGTTGGTTCAACCGAGATCCTTCGGTCCTCCTCGTTATCACCAAGCAGGGCGATGCCAACGTCATCGACACGGTCGATCGCATCAACGAGCTTTTGCCTGAACTTCGACAGTGGGTGCCGGCCGGCCTCGATATTTCGGTGTTAACCGACCGCACGCAAACGATCCGCGCGAGTGTGCGCGACATGCAGCTTACGCTCGCCGCCACCATCGTTCTGGTGATGCTGGTCGTATTTCTTTTTCTGCGGCGCGCGGCGCCCACTGCGGCAGCCGGCGTCACCGTGCCGCTGGCTCTCTCGGGCACCTGCGCGGCAATGTGGGTCGCCGGCTTCTCCATTGACAACTTGTCGCTGATGGCGCTGGCGGTGAGCGTGGGTTTTGTTGTCGATGACGCCATCGTCATGATCGAAAACGCTTTCCGTCATCTCGAGCGGGGAGCGTCGCCCCTGCGGGCGACCTTGGTGGGCGCAAGGCAAATCGGCTTCACCGTTATTTCGATTTCGATTTCGCTGATAGCCGCATTCATTCCGCTCCTGTTCATGGGCGGGATCGTCGGCCGGATGTTCCGGGAGTTTTCAGTAACGCTTGCGTTTGCGATTGCCATTTCCACGGTGGTGTCGCTCTCGGTGACGCCGATGATATGCGCCTATTTCGTGCGGCGGCCGCCCAGCCGCGACGCCACCTGGCTCGACCGCAGGGTGGAGGGCCTGCTGTCGCGCTTGATCCGATTTTACGATCACACACTCACCCTCGCCTTGCAGCATCGCACCTTGATGCTGGTCGTGTTCGTCGCAACGATCGTGCTGACTGTCGGGCTCTACATCAAGATTCCCAAAGGCTACTTCCCGCAGGACGATACCGGGTTAATTTTCGGGGGCACCGAGGCCTCGACCGACATTTCCTTCGAGGCGATGGAGCAGCTGCAGCGGAAGGCGATGGATGTCGTGCTCGCCGATCCTGCGGTCGCCGGCCTCGGTTCATCGGTCGGCGCCTCGCCATTCAATGCCTCCGTCAACCGTGGGCGATTGTTCATCAGTCTCAAGCCGCTGAACGAGCGCGGCAATGTCGGCACGCAGCAAGTGGTGGCTCGGTTGCGCGCCAAACTCAACCAGATTCCTGGCATCCGCGTATTCATGTTTCCGGCGCAGGACCTGCGCGTCGGCGGTCGGCAGAGCGATGCGCAGTATCAGTTCACGCTCTGGAGCGCCGACATCGACGAACTGCAGAAATGGGTACCTCGCGTGCTCGAACGCGTGAAGAAGCTGCCCGGCATCGTCGACGTCACCACCGATCGCGAGCAAGGGGGCCTGCAAGCCAACGTGACAATCGACCGCGACGCCGCCGCGCGCTTCGGGGTCCGCGTGCAGGACATCGACAACGCGCTTAACAACGCATTCTCGCAGCGGCAGATCTCGACAATCTACGGGCCACGCAACCAGTACCGCGTAATCCTCGAAGTGGATCGCGCCTATCAGCGCGACCCGTCGGACCTCGCGCAGATCTACGTGCCGGGCAACGGGAATGCGCAGGTTCCGCTATCGGCGGTAACCCGGTTCGAGCGTGGAATAGCCCCGCTCGTGGTCAATCATCAGGGCCAGTTCCCGTCGGTGACCATCACCTACAACCTCGCACCAAACACCCCGCTTGAGGATGCCACCGCGGCGCTCGAACAGGCTGTCGCGGAACTGCACATCCCCGACATAATCCATGCCGATTTCTCGGGCGACGTGCAGGCCTTCAAGCGGGCGGTCGGGGCACAGCCGCTGCTGCTGCTGGCCGCGCTGGTCGCGGTCTATATCGTGCTTGGCGTGCTTTATGAGAGCCTGGCCCATCCCCTGACGATCATCTCCACCTTGCCGTCCGCAGGCCTGGGCGCGCTGCTTGCCCTCCAGATATCGGGCACCGAACTCACGGTGATCGCCTTTATCGGAATCATCCTGCTGATCGGCATCGTGAAGAAGAACGGCATCATGATGGTTGATTTCGCCTTGGACGGTGAGAGGCGTTTGGGTTTGCCGCCGCGGCGAGCGATCCACGAGGCTTGCCTTGCGCGATTTCGGCCGATCATGATGACCACGCTAGCCGCCATGCTGGGCGCGTTGCCGCTTGTGATCGCCATCGGCCCGGGATCGGAGCTACGGCGCCCGCTTGGCATCACCATCATCGGCGGCTTGCTGGTATCGCAGGTGCTGACGCTCTATACGACGCCGGTCATTTATTTGCTGCTGGACCGTCTGCACCGCAAGTTTGGCGGCGCCAGCTTCACGCTCATTCGGCGCCCCCGCCAGCCGCTGCAGCCGGCGGAATAAAGCTAAACCCCCAGGTAGCGGTGCTGAATATCAGGTGCCGCCGCGAGCTCCGGCGAGGTGCCCTTCCACACCACGCGCCCGCGCTCGATGAGGAAATGCCGGTCGGCAACGTGCAAAAGCGCGCCGACGTTCTTGTCGATGACCAGGACCGACAGGCCCGAACGTTTCAGGCTGGCGAGGCAGCGCCAGATCTCGACGCGGATCAGCGGCGCCAGGCCCTCTGTCGCCTCGTCGAGGATGAGCAGCCGCGGATTGGTCATCAGCGCGCGACCAATTGCCAGCATTTGCTGCTCTCCACCCGATAGCTGATTGCCCATGCTGGCGTTGCGCTCCGCCAGTCGCGGGAATAGCTCGTATATTCTGTCGAGGGTCCAATCCTGGCCGTCGCGGCTGACCGCCGTCGCCAGCAGATTTTCGCGCACGGAAAGGTTTGGAAAAATCTGCCGCCCTTCCGGGACCAGGCCAATGCCGCGCTGGGCGACTTTGTATGATGGAAGGCCTCGAATTTCATTGCCCAGAAATCGAATTGAGCCGGCGCGTGCCGGCGTCAATCCCATGATCGAGCGCACGGTCGTCGTTTTCCCCATGCCGTTGCGGCCCATCAGGGTAATCATCTCGCCCTGCTCGATGGCCAGCGAAACGCCGAACAGCACCTGGCTGAGCCCGTAACAGGTTTCGATGCCGTCAAGCCTGAGGACGCTATCCGCCATGGACGGCCTCCTGCTCGCCGAGATAGGCATCGCGAACCTGCGCATTTCTTCGAATCTCTTCAGGTTTGCCCGATGCGATCGCGCGTCCGTAAACCAACACAGTGATGCGATCGGCGAGAGCGAACACGGCTTCCATGTCGTGCTCGACAAGCAGGATCGTGAGCTCTTTTTTCAGATCGCGCAGCATCGACACCATGCGCGCCGACTCCTCCGGCCCAAGCCCCGCCATCGGCTCGTCAAGCAACAGCATGCGCGGCTTTGACGCGAGCGCCATCGCGAGCTCGAGCTGGCGATGCTCGCCATGACTGAGCGCAGATGCCGGCAACTCCGCTCGCGCACTCAAGCCGACACGGGCGAGAGCCGTGCGCGCGGGATCGCGCAACTCCGGCTCGCGGCGCGCATTGCGCCAGAAATGAAACGAGTGGCCTGCATGGGCCTGTACGGCGAGCGCCACATTATCGAGCACGCTCAAATCAAGGAATAACGAGGTGATCTGGAACGAGCGGGCCAGCCCAAGCGCGCTGCGCGCGTACATGGGCACCGCTGTGATATCGCTGCCGGCAAAATGGATTTGACCGGAATCGGGCGCAAGCTGGCCGCTGAGCTGAGCAATCAGCGTTGTCTTGCCCGCGCCGTTGGGTCCGATCACGGCATGCAATTCCCCTTCGGGGATGTTCATCGCAAGGTTGTCGGTTGCGACGATGCCCCCGAAGCGCTTGGACAAGTTTTCGACCCGCAGCAGATCAGCCATGGCGAACCTTGCCGAGCAGGCCATCAATGCCGCCGCGCCCGAACAGCACGACCAGCAGCAACAATGGTCCGAGGATGATTTGCCAGTATTCGGTAATCCCCGAGAGCACTTCCTCGAGGATCAACAGCGCCACCGCGCCGAACAGCGGGCCGAAGATGGAGCCCATGCCGCCGAGCACGACCATGATGATGAGATCGCCCGAGCGGGTCCAATACATCATTGCCGGGCTGACAAAATCGGTGTGGTTTGCGAGCAGCGCTCCGGCAAGCCCGCACAGTGTGCCGGCAATCACAAAACACGTCAGCTTATAACGATAGGTCGGAAACCCGATCGCGCGCATGCGCGTATCGTTCGAGCGCGCCCCCTGAATCATCATTCCGAAGCGGGAATTGACGATCCGCCAGACCAGGTAGATCGATGCAAAAAGCAGGGTCAGGCAGATGTAATAGAACTGCGTTTTATTCGACAGGTTTACCGGGGCGAAGAACTTGCTGCGATCCTGGATGGTGAGACCATCGTCTCCTCCGTAGCGCGCGAGTCCCGCTACGATGTAGTACGTCATCTGCGCGAAAGCCAAAGTGATCATGATGAAGTAAACGCCGCGCGTGCGCAGGCTAAGCGCGCCAATTAGCAGCGCAAACAACGCTGAGACCAGTAGCGCCACCGGCCACTGCACGAAACCACTGTACACGCCCTCGAAGGCAAGTATGCCGACCGCATAGCCGCCAATGCCAAGATAGGCGGCATGACCGAAGCTCATCATGCCGCCATAGCCTAGAATAAGATTGAGGCTCACGGCGGCCATCGCCAGAATAACGATGCGGGTGAACAGTGTGAGCAGAAATCGGCTGCCGGTCAGCTCGACATAGACCGGTAGCAGCACCAGCGCGAGCAGCAGCGTTACAGTCGCGATATTGCGCGTGGAAAGCCAGCCGCTCATTTGCCGCTCGCCGAGAACAGACCCTCGGGCTTGATCACGAGCACGATAGCCATCAGCAGATAGATCAACATTGAGGACAAAGCGGGTGCGGCAGTTGCCGCCGTTTCCTTCGTGAAGACAAGCCGCAAAAGGTCCGTGAAGTACGCACGTCCCAAAGTGTCGATCAGCCCAACCAAAATTGCAGCGACAAACGCGCCGCGGATCGAGCCGATGCCGCCGATGACGGTGATCACGAAGGCGAGAATGAGAATGTTCTCCCCCATGCCGATCTGAACGGTCAAAATCGGCGCCTGCATCAGCCCGGCGAGGCCCGCGAGCGCCGCGCCCAGACCGAAGACGAGCGTGAATAGCAGCTTGATGTTGACGCCGAGTGCACCCACCATTTCGCGGTTTGAGGCGCCGGCACGGATCAGCATCCCAATCCGCGTGCGCATGACCAGGAAATAGAGAAACACGACCACCGCAAGCGACACGATGATGATCGACAGTTTGTAGGCCGAGTAGTCGATGCCCGGCAGAACGCGAACCGACGTATTGAGCCACGACGGCAGCGGCAGGCTCATTCCGCTTGGGCCCCAGATCAATCGCACCAGCTCGTCAAAGAACAGGATTAGACCGAAGGTTGCGAGCACGTGGTCGAGGTGGTCGCGACCGTAGAGTCGCCGCATCGCGATTATTTCGATCGCCATCCCGACCAGGAGGGTGGCGCCAAGCGCGAGCACCGCGCCGAGCACGAAACTGCCGGTCCAGGCGGCGAACGTGGCGGCAAAATAGGCCCCCAGCATATAGAGCGAACCATGCGCCAGGTTGACCAGGTCCATGATGCCGAACACGAGCGTGAGCCCGGCCGCCAGCAGAAACAGGAGCAGGCCGAACTGCAGGCCATTCAGGCATTGCTCGATAAACAGTGTCATGATGAGCAGACTGAAAATTGCGCGGGCAAGCAAACGGCGGCAGCGCCGATGCGCCGCCGCCGTCCCGTATGGTGGCCGATCACTTCATCGGACACTTGTCGTGAAAGCGATCCTGATCGTTCTCGACGATGGTGGCGACGGTCTTGAGTGCGAAATTGCCTTCCTGGTCCTTGACCGCCTCCTGCAAATAGAAATTCTGGATCGGGAAGTGATTATTCCCATATTTGAAATTGCCGCGTACCGATTTGAAATCGGCTTTCTCCATCGCCTTCTGCACCGCCGCCTTGTCGCTCAGATTTCCCTTGGTGGCTGCAACGGCGGACGCGATCAGGTTGGCCGAGTCATAGCTTTGTGCGCCATAGAACGTGGGTGAAAGGCCCGGGTGCTTCTTGCGATAGTCGGAAACGAACTTCTTGTTGGTCTCGTTTGGAAGGTCATTCACCCACTGCTGCGCGCCAGGAACGCCGAGTGCGGTGTCTTTTTGCCGCGGCAGCGTCAATTCGTCGATGGTGAACGCGGTGTAGAGCGGAATCTGTCCTTTCAAGCCGGACTGCACGTACTGATTAAGGAACTGCGCGCCGGCCGCACCCGGATAGAACACGAATATTGCGTCGGGCTTGGCATCTTTCGCCTTGGCGAGCTCGGCCGAGAAGTCCAGCTGGTCCGGCCACTTGGTCAGCTCCTGGCCAATCACCTTCCCTTTGAAAGTCGAGGCAACGCCCGCCAGCATGTCTTTGCCGGCCGCATAGTTCGGACCGATGAGGAAAACCGTCTTCACGCCTTTCTGGTTCATGTACAGGCCCATCGCCTGCGGGGTCTGGTCGTTCTGCCAAGATGTCGAAAAGAAGAACGGCGAACAGCCTTCGCCGGCGAGCTGGTGCGGGCCCGCGTTGGCGCTGATCAGAAAGGTTTTTGAATCCAGGGCGGGTTTCACCGAGGCAAGGAGCACGTTGGACCAGATATAACCGGTGATGAAGTCGACTTTGTCGGATTCAATCAGCTTTTCGGTTTTCTGTTTTCCGACTTCCGGCTTGAACCCGTCATCCTCATAGATCACTTCGACGGGCAGACCACCCATCTTGCGGCCCATATGGTCGAGCGCGAGTTCGAAGGAATTGCGCATGTCATTGCCGATCGCGGCAACCGGACCGCTGAACGTGCTGATGAAGCCGATTTTTACGGTTTTCTGCTGGGCCGCCGCCGGGGCCGCTGCAAGAAGCGAAGCCGCAGTCGCGGCCAAAAGAGCTTTGCGCATACAAGATCCTCCCAAGGGCCTTCGGCCCTATTCGTTTTGATATTCTAATGTAGCGGCACAGGCGCCAAAAGGTCTACCGCTGTGCGGTACACGACCCAATTCGCCGCACGGTAAATCGGATAGTGCCGCTGTTTCTAAGTATTCCGCACGCGACGACGGCCATTGACCGGCGCGCACCGCCCCCGGCAGTCTAGCGGCACCGGACCCGGCAACGGGCCTTCAAACAGGGTGTTTGAATTTGGCTAAGGCGCTCGAAAAAGCCTACGACGGCATCATCATCGGCGCCGGGCACCACGGGCTTATCCTCGGCAGCTATCTAGCCCGCGCCGGGCTCGACATTTTGCTGGTCGACCGCAGGCTCACCTATGGGGGCGGACTATGCACCCGCGAGGTCACCCTGCCGGGTTTCTACCATAACCTGCATTCGATCAATCACTTCCACATCAGCGAGGCGCCTTGGTTCAAGGACCTGAACCTGGACGAGCGCGTCACCTACATCACGCCTCGTTACGAATTCGGCCAGGCACATCAAGACGGCTCGGCCCTCGTGCTGGGGCGTGATCTGGAGGAATCGGTCGCCAATATTGCGCGATTTTCCAAGAAGGACGCGGCGACGTTCCGCGAGTGGAACGGCAAGGCCGAGAAAATCACGGCACAAATTTTCCTGCCGGAGCGCTACGCCGAGCCCCTGCCAAGGAAAGAGCGGGAGGCACTGCTGTCGCGGACCGCCTTGGGACGCGAATTTATCGAGGTTTCCAATCACCAACCGATCGATGTCGTGCGCGAATTATTCGAGAACGAGCATGTGCGGTTGCTCTTTCTGTTCAAGGTATCGTTGTTCGGCACATGGCTCGTGGACACGCTCTCGAAGACTTCCCCCATGGGATCCGTCATCCGCGCCTTTGATCTCGAGAGCGGCTACCAATTGTGCCAGGGCGGCTCGTTCAACCTCGCGCGCGGCTTGATGGAAGTGTTCATCGCCGCCGGCGGCACTTTCCAGCCGCAAGTCAATATCGAACGCATCGTGATCGAGAACGGCAAGGCGGCCGGTATCGAGTTAACCGACGGTCGAACCGTACGTGTCAGACAGTTCGTGGCTTCGACCCTTGACGTGCATCAGACGTTCGAGAGTCTGGTCGGGAGCGAACAGTTGCCGCTCGCGTTCCTCAAGAAACTCGACGGCTTCCAATACACGACGTGGAGCCTATTCGGGCTGCACCTGGCGCTTAATGACAGTCCTCGCTTTGCGGCTGAGAAATTCGATCCCAACATCAACCGCACGCTGAAATGGAGTATTGGCGCCGAGACGATGGAGGACCTGTTCTCAGCGCATCAGGATGTGCAGGCCGGCCGCGTGCCAAAAATCGTGCAGTTCGGCTCGGGACCGTTAAGCTTGCTCGATCCGGCCCAGGCACCGCCCGGCAAGCATACGACCTACTGCTGGCACGTGATGCCGCTGAACCCCGAGCTCGACGGCAAAAGCTACGAGACTTTCAAGGAGGAATTTTCCGACCGGATCATCGAGTGCTTCGCGCGGTACTGCCCGAACATGACGAGCAAGAACATCCTTGGGCGATACGTGTACACAGGCCGCGAGTACATTCAGGAACTGATCAACATGCGCTGCGGCGACATCTTCATGGGCGCGTTCAACGCCGAGCAGGTGATGTACAATCATTTCGGCTACCGCTCGCCAATTCCAAACCTGTATAACGCCGGCTCTGCCGGGCATCCCGGCGGAGCGATTTCGGGAGGCGCGGGCTATATCAGCGCGGGCATCATCGCGAACGATCTCGGCTTGAAGCCATGGTGGACGCCATGGAATGCCCGGGCGGCGCTGGAGTCGTTGCCACAACCAGCGCGAGGCGCGGCATGAGTGTCAAAAGGGACTGGATGCCCGCCTTCGCGGGCACGAGCGGACGTGAGTCATGGCGTCCCCTTACCGTTCGTCCGCGCGGACTCGCCGCCGCTTCGCCAAAGCGGCTTCGCTTTGGCGAAGCAGGGAGCGGGGACCCAGAGCCAAAAACGAGAGCCGCCATATGAACGCGGATCTAAACACGATCATTTTTACAGGCCTCAAGGATCGCGTCGTCATCATCACCGGTGCAGGGCAAGGCATTGGCCGAGTCTTCGCAAAGTCCTTTGGCATGGCCGGTGCGCGGGTCGTGATTGCTGAGATCAATGAAAGCAAGGCGGCAGCGGTTTCCAAGGAGATTATGGAGGCCGGCGGCCAGTCGCTGGCGGTCACCACCGACGTCTCCGATCCTGCATCGATCGATGAAATGATCGACGTGGTGGAGGACGAATATGGCCGCATTGACGTGCTGATCAACAATGCGGCGATTTTTTCGAGGCTCGAGATGCGCCCGTTCGACCAGATTTCTTTGGAAGAGTGGGAACAGGTGCTGCGCGTCAACCTCACGGGACCGTTTCTGTGCGCCCGCGCGGTAGTGCCGGTCATGCGGCGGGCGAAATGGGGCCGGATCATCAATGTCGGCTCCGGTGCCGTGCGGCTCGGCCGGCCAAACTATCTTCACTACATCGCCAGCAAAGCCGCACTCGCCGGCATGAGCCTGTCGATGGCGCGCGAAGTCAGCGCCGACGGCATCACTGTCAACGCTATTTTGCCCGGCGTGACCTTTACGGGAATCGAACGCAAAACCGTAACGCCGGAACAAAAGGAACGCATTATCGCCATGCAATGCCTGCCGCGCGGCGAAACGCCTGAAGACCTGGTTGGCGCCGTGCTGTTCCTGGCCTCCGAGGCCTCTTCGTTTGTCACGGGCCAAAGCATCAATCTCGACGGCGGCGTGACCGGCTCATGACACCAACCGTCTCCATCATTGCGCCCGGCAATATGGGCGCCGGCATTGGCCGGCGGCTGAGCGAAAACAAAGTCACTGTCTTCACATCGCTCGCCGGACGGAGCGAGGATAGTATGAAACGGGCGCGCGAAGCGGACATGCAGGCTGCCGAGGACCGCGCGATTGCGGAGGCCGATTTCCTGATGTCGATTATTCCGCCCGGCGAGGCCCTGGCGCTCGCGCAGCGGCTTGCACCTTTGCTCACTGCAGCGAACAAAAAGCCCGTTTACGTTGAATGCAACGCGGTCAGCCCGGCGACAATGCTGAAAATTGCCGACGTCGTCGCCGCGACCGGCTGCCCGTTTGTGGGCGCGGGAATAATCGGTCCGCCGCCAAAGCCGGGAAGCAGCAACACAAAAATTTACGCCTCCGGCCCTGCGGCCAAGGATCTCGCAAGCCTCAACGATTATGGGCTGATCGTGCGGGTGCTCGAAGGTCCCCTCACCGCCGCCTCGGCGCTGAAAATGTCCTATGCGGGCATCACAAAGGGATTCACCGCGCTGGGCGCCACCATGATGCTGGCGGCGGCGCGCGGTGGTTCGGCTGCCGCCTTGAAAGCAGAGTTGTCCGAAAGCCGCCCGGACCTGATGCGCTATTTGTCGAACCAGGTGCCCGCCATGTACTCCAAGGCGTATCGTTGGGTGGCCGAGCTCGACGAAATCGCAAGTTTCATCGGCGACGATCACCCCGAACACGACATGCTTAAGGCCGCCGCCCGCCTGTATGAGCGCATCGCGAAGGACCACGAGGGAGAGAAAAAGGAAACGGGCGCGCTCGATGATTTTCTCGGTAAAACATGACTGCTGAAGCACCTGTCCTCGTCGAGCTACGCACCGGTTATCGCGTCATCACGTTAAACCGGCCCGACAAGCTCAACGCCTTCAACGACGCCATGCATCATGCGCTCCGCGAAGCCATCGGGGATGCGGAAGCCGACGAAAGCTGCCGTGCTCTGTTGCTGACCGGCGCAGGCCGCGCCTTCTGTACAGGCCAGGACCTGAGCGATCGGCTTGCCAAGAGTGGTGGGAGCGTCGTACTCGGCGGCGCCCAGGAGACTTATTACAACCCTTTGGTTCGCAAACTGCGGAGCCTGCCGTTTCCTGTCGTGGCTGCGGTCAACGGAGTTGCCGCCGGTGCCGGTGCCAACATCGCGCTGGCTTGCGACATCGTGGTGGCGGCGCGGTCGGCCAGTTTCATCCAGTCCTTTGCCCGCGTTGGGCTCGTTCCTGATTCCGGCGGCACCTGGTTTCTGCCCCGACTGGTCGGTAGCGCGCGGGCGAAGAGTTTGACCCTTTTGGCTGAACCGCTGTCCGCTGAAAAAGCCGAGCAATGGGGGTTGATCTGGAAGTGCGTTGATGATGCCGCTTTGGCGAGCGAGGCGCATAAACTGTGCGAGCATTTCGCCAGCGCTCCCACGCAGGGTCTGGCGCTGATCAAGCAGGCGCTGAACGTTTCCGCCGGCAACTCGCTCGATGCCCAGCTCGATCTTGAACGCGACCTCCAGCGCGCCGCAAGCCTGACACCCGATTACGCTGAAGGCGTGCGCGCCTTTATCGAAAAACGCAAAGCGAATTTTACCGGTCGAAAGTCATGACGAAACCGAGCAACCAACAGCCGCTGCGCGTGGGTATTGCCGGCCTCGGTGCCGTGGGCCTCGATGTGGCGAAACGCCTGATCGCCGGCGTGCCCGGCCTGACGCTCGCCGCTGTCGCCGTGCGCGACCTCGAAAAAGCGCAGCGCGCGCTGCCGCAGGTGGGCGGCAGTGTAACGGTTTGCAAGATGACCGAGCTCGCCGATACCTGCGATGTCGTGGTCGAATGTCTTCCGCCTGCATTGTTCCGCGAGATTGCCGTCAGCGCGATCGACAAGGGGCGGATCTTCGTGCCGCTCTCGGTCGCGCAGCTTCTGGAGAACGGCGACCTGATCGAGCGCGCAAAGCAAAAAGGCGCCCGCATCGTGGTGCCCACGGGTGCCCTGATCGGGCTCGACGCGGTACGCGGGGCGGCCGAGGGCAAAATCCATGCGGTGAAGATGGTCACCCGCAAGCCCCCGGCCGGGCTCGAGGGCGCGCCATACCTGCGCGACCATGGAATTTCAGTCCGCGGGCTGAAAGAGCCCCTGAAAGTGTTCGAGGGCAGCGCACGCGACGGTGCCCGCGGGTTTCCTGCAAACGTCAACGTGGCGGCGGCTTTGAGTCTCGCCGGAATAGGACCTGACCGCACCCAGCTCGAGATCTGGGCTGATCCCAACGTCACGCGCAACACTCATACTATAAGCGTGGATGCCGATACCGCGCGCTTCACGATGACCATCGAAAACATTCCTTCGGAAAATCCCCGCACCGGAAAAAGCGTGGCACCTTCAACCGTCGCCGCACTGCGCGCGCTTGTATCGGAGCTGAAGGTGGGAACTTAGAGGCTCAAACGCGTATGAAAATCTTGCGGCGATAGAGAAACCCGGCCAGCGCGACCGCAAAAGCCAGTCCCACAACATGCGTGATGAAAAGGCCGGTCCCAGGCGTGAACGTCTGGTTGAGCCAGGCGGCCACGTCACCGCCGACGAACCGTCGCGCGAAAGGCTGAAAGCCGACGATGCCGTTGATAAAATAAAGCGTGATCGCATTCACTCCGATCCAGACAAAGATTGTCGCCCAGGTCTTCCAGCCCCAAACGTCAGCAAGCTGGTAGGTAGCGCCGAGCAGAATGGCGCTGTAGCCGCCGGCAACCAGCACAAACGACGACGTCCAGATTGATTTCACGATCGGGAATTGCAGCGACCACAAATAGCCGGCCGCTACCATCGCGATCCCTGCAATGATCAACCACAGCGACCGTTTCGACGGCGTCAGGCGTTCGTCCTTCAGCAACAGACCGGCCAATACGCCGAGCAAACACGTGCCGATCGCCGGAAGCGTGCTCAGCAGTCCCTCAGGATCGCGGGTCTTGTCCCATAGCCGTCCGGGTAAATAGTTTGCGTCGATCCAGTTGGCGAGATTGGCATCCGGCGCGAAGGAGCCGGCGCCAATGCCCGGCACCGGCACAAAAGTCATCAACGCCCAATAGCCGCCGAGCAGCGCGACGAGCGCTACGATAAGTCCGCGCCAGTCAAGGTTCAGGAATAAGATCGACGCAAACAAATAACAAACAGCGATGCGCTGCAGAATGCCGACAAAGCGAACATCGCTCCAATGCTGGCTGATGCCGCCGTAGAATATCACGCCAAGCAGATAAAGCATTAAGGCACGGCGAATCACGCGCCAATGTGCCTGCGCCTTGCCTTCTTTCTCGACGATCTGCGGCAAGGCCAGAACAATCGACACGCCGGTGACGAAAAGGAACAGTGGAAACACAAAATCGTAGAAGCTGAAGCCTTCCCAGGGGACATGGCCCATTTGCGTGGCGAGGAAGCCGCTGATCGAACTCCAGGGTTGACCCTTGTCCTTGAGCATCCGGTCAAGCGCCAGGACGGCACCGTCACCGCCAATAATCCAGAATATGCTGAACCCACGCAACGCATCGACCGACACGATACGGCGGGTTTGCAAAGCGAGCGGCACATCAGCGTAACGCATTGGACGCCGGTCTGTTTTGAGCAAATCATAGGTCGACGAAAACGAGATAGCCTGAAAATGGTTGCGAAAAAAGTAGTCCGCTGCCGGGGGGCAAAGCGGGACTGAAATGCAGAAAGCGCTACTGACGTGATACGGCCAGAGTCGTCACCGCCTTATCACAGGCTGCAGGCGGTTCCTGGATACGGAAATAGTTCCGTCCGACGAATGACTGGTCGTAGTGACGCCAAAATGTGCGGTGGTCGAACGCCTGCACGCCCGCGAGGGTGACAGCAAACACAGAACTTTCCATGTCACGCTGCCGGGCATCGAGATTCGGTGGTAATTGAGAACTGGCGTAATCGACGTAGTAGACGCGCCGCACGCACGAAAGGTCCTTAACCGCATCGAGAGCGGCCTTCGCAGTCATCAGGTGGTCCGAATGGTCCTTCGGATTGATCCGCGGATCGGTTTCCGCAACGTTCACCTGGGCGAGTGGAGCCTGCCCACGCTCGTAGGTTACGATCGCGCGTATGGTTGCAACCAGATCGTCCCAGCCATGATAGGCCGTCGATCCGTCAATCGGCCGCAGAATATCGCTCTTGCCGCTGGCCAGCCGCTTGAGGGATTGAAAGCCGGTCTCGGCATAGCCATCGCCCGACCAATGGCCATCCGGCAAGCGCAAGAAATAACCAACCGTATTGAGATAGCTGACACGGTAAATCATGTGACCGTTGAAAGACATCGGCGCCGCGACGCGTTCGCCAGGCGTAGCTTCAGCGTCCGCCATGAACCGGATCGCGGCTTCCGCGCCGTTCTCGCGCGCCAGATAAAACGGATGTTTGCGCCCGCCCTTGCCAACGCCCAAGCCCGCGTCGCCCGCGGTAACATGGATGAACACAGTCTTGGCCGCCCCGTTCATCACGTCCTGAAAAGCGGACGGATTCATGAACAGCTGCCAGTCGTCTTCGTGCGCGGCAAAATAAAACGATACCTTGTCAGGCCGCTTGGCGTCTTC
>Ga0209382_10005705_pt1 | contig 16158 bp, 12 predicted proteins | sample SoiMetdeltSBSDD5_FD_187599 | JGI IMG/M metagenome (GOLD analysis project Ga0209382, IMG submission 187599) | Bulk soil microbial communities from a Populus tree surrounding site in Tennessee, USA - Soil MetaG P. deltoides SBSDD5 (SPAdes) (version 2) | ecosystem: Environmental > Terrestrial >...
GGGCCGACATGTGGGGCATCGGCGTGGTGCAGCACATCGACGCGGCTGCCATGGAGGTGTTCCTGTCCTACAAGCGCTTCAGCGCCGAGGTCACGAGCCCCGTCGGCAACGACCTGAACGGCACCGAGAGGTACAACGACTTCGACGTGGTCATCGGCGGCGCCCGCATCCGGTTCTGATCCACACGGTAGGTGTCGGGCCCTCCAGGCCAGATACCCCGTCGACCCGACTTCGAAAGAGCCGCCTTCGGGCGGCTCTTTTGCTATGGTGACGCCCGACGGGGCAGGGAGGCGACCTAGACCCTGCCGGGGGAACACCAGAAGAGACAGCGGCTCGGATCGGTTTCAGGGATGAAAACGCGCCTTCAGGCCGCAGCCGAGCTGCTGCAGGCGGGACGCCTGGCGGACGCCAAGCCCAAGCTCCTCAAGGAGCTGCGGCTGTCGCCCGACTCTGCCCCCGCCCTGGAGCTCCTGGGCGCGGTGGTCTCCGGGATGGGCCGGCACGAGGAGGCCATCGGCCATCTGCGCCGCGCCGTGAGCCTCGCGCCCTCCGCGCCCGGCCCCCGCCTGAACCTCGGCACGGCCCAGTTTGCGGCCGGGCGCTTCGCCGAGGCGGCCGACACGCTGGCCGATGCGGTGCGGAGCTGGCCGGATATCGCGGAGGGGCGGCTCTCCTACGCCAACGCGCTCGTGGCGCTCGGAAAACGGAAGCATGCCATCCAGCACTACCACGCCGCGATCCGGCTCGCGCCGCGCCAGGTCGGCACCTGCACCAGCCTCGCCATCGCCCTCTTCGGTCTCGGAGACCGCGAGGCCACATGCCGGGCCTGCGAGCGTCTCCTCGCGCTGGACCCGGGCTCGGCGGTCGGCCAGTTTCTGCTCGCGATGAGCCGACAGATGCTGTGCGACTGGGAGGGGTACGAGCCTTGGGCGGCCCGGTTCGCCGACTTTGTCGCGCGAGGCCAAGCCGTCGTCGGCGCGACGTTCTACAGTCTGCTCTGGTCGGACGATGCGCATCTGCACCGGCGCTGCGCCGAGCTGGAGACCCGGTTGTACGCAGCACACTGGAGGAGTGTACCGTCAGCCGCGGGACTTGCGCGATCGGAGCGCCGCAGCGGTCCGATCCGCGTGGCCTACGTGAGTGCCGACTTCCGCAGCCACCCCACGACCACGCTGATCACGGGAGTCGTAGAGCGCCACGACCGCAGCCGCTTCGAGATCGTCGGCATCTCGCTCGGCGAGAACGACCACAGCGCGCCGCGCCAGCGGCTTGCGGCTGCCTTCGACAGGTTCCTGGACCTGCGCGAAAGCCCCGCCGACGCCATCACCGCGGCGATGCGCGGGATGGAGGTCGACATCGCCGTGGACCTCATGGGCCATACCACGCAAGGCCGGCCGGGCATCTTTCTCAACCGCTCCGCGCCGGTTCAGGTGAGCTATCTCGGCTTCGCGGGCACCGCCGCCATCGATGGCGTCGACTATCTGATCGCCGACCCGTTCATCGCCGGCGGCGACATCCGGCGCACCGCTGCCGAGAAGCTCGTCATCCTGCCGGATTGCTACCAGTGCAACGACGACAGGCAGCCGCATCCGTCCGATCCCCCGCCCGCCCGGTCGAGTTGCGGCCTTCCCGGGGAGGCGTTCGTCTTTTGCAGCTTCAACCATGTTCAGAAGCTGACGCCGCAGGTTTTCGACCTGTGGATGCGCATCCTGCGCGACGTTCCGGGAAGCGTGCTCTGGCTCCTGGGGACAGGAAGCACGGCGGAGCGCAACCTGAAGAGCGAGGCGGAGCGCCGCGGCGTCGCTCCGGAGCGCCTGATCTTCGCGGGTTGGGTGAGCCACAGCGACCACCTCGCCCGCAACGCCGTGGCGGATCTGCATCTCGACACCTTTCCCTATAATGCACACACGACAGCCAGCGACGCCCTGTGGGCGGGAGCGCCGATCCTCACGCGCGCCGGGGCGAGCTTCGCGTCGCGGGTGTGCGGCAGCCTGCTCACTACCATCGGCGTCCCGGAGCTCATTACCGAGAGCGCAGAGGACTACGTGGCCCTGGCGCTCAGGCTGGCGCGGGAGAAGCCCATGCTCGCCGACCTGCGGCGGCGCATTGCCGAAGGCCGGTCGCAGTCCCCGCTGTTCCGGACGGAGCGCTTCTGTCGCAACCTGGAGCGGGCCTACGAGGCGATGATCGCGCGCTGCCGCGCCGGCCAGCCGCCGGCCGAGATCGACCTGCGATCCCTCGCTCCCTGACAGGTGTCAGCCGATCGTCGGCTTCGCCGACCCTCGATGACGAAACGATTGTTGTCATGCCGGGCGAGCGCCCCGGATCAAGTTCGGGGCAAGCTACGCGCGAGACCCGGTACCCAGGGTCAAGGGCTCCAACGCTTCCACTCGAGCCCCTGGGTCCCGGATATTGCGCGCGCAATTCCGGGATGACAGCCAACGGTCGCACCTGAGTTTCGTTTCAGACCCGCAGGGTCTGACTCCTGTCCCGGATCTGCTGCGTTGCAGTCCACGCGGTGCCGGTCCTAAATGTGGGCCATGACGCACCCCATCGGCACCACGCTCAGGATCGCCCTTGCGCAGCTCAATCCGGTGGTCGGCGACCTCGCCGGCAATGCCGGAAAGCTGCGCTCCGCCCGCGCCCAGGCCGCCGCCAAGGGCGCGGACCTCGTCCTCTACCCGGAGCTCTTCATCACCGGCTATCCCCCCGAGGACCTCGTGCGCAAGCCGGCGTTTGCCGCCGCCGCCAGGGCGACGGTGGAGGCGCTGGCACCGGAGACCGGCGACGGCGGCCCCGGCGTCATCGTCGGCACCGTCTGGCCGGAGGAGGGCAAGCTCTACAACTCCATCGCGCTGCTCGACGGCGGCCGGGTCGCGGGCGTCCGCCACAAGGTCGATCTGCCCAACTATGGGGTGTTCGACGAGAAGCGCGTGTTCGACCAGGGGCCGTTGCCGGGGCCCGTCAACTTCCGCGGCGTGCGCCTCGGGGTGCCGATCTGCGAGGACATCTGGAAGGACGAGGTCGCCGAGTGCCTGCAGGAGACGGGCTCGGAGATCCTGCTCGTCCCCAACGGCTCGCCGTTCGACTGGCCCAAGCCGGACATGCGCATGAACGTGGTGGTGGCGCGCGTCACGGAGACCGGCCTGCCCCTCGTCTATCTCAACCAGGTGGGCGGCCAGGACGAGCTGGTGTTCGACGGCGCCTCGTTCGTGCTCAACGCCGACAGGCAACTCGCCGTGCAGCTGCCGGCCTGGGAGGAGGCGCTCGAGATCGTGGAGCTTCGCCGCAGCGGGGCCGGGTGGAAGGCCGACATCGGGGTCAGGGCGCCCCTGGAGGCCGGCGAGGCGGCCGCCTACCAGGCCTGCGTGCTGGGCTTGCGCGACTACGTCGACAAGAACCGCTTCCCGGGGGTGGTGCTGGGGCTGTCGGGGGGCATCGACTCCGCGCTGGTCGCGGCGCTCGCCGTCGACGCGCTGGGGCCCGAGCGGGTGCACTGCGTGATGCTGCCCTACCGCTACACGTCCAATGCCAGCCTCGCCGATGCGGCGGCCTGCGCCGAGGCGCTGGGCGTGCGCTACGACATCGTCCCCATCGGCGCGCCCGTGGAGGGCTTCGCCAGGGAGCTGGCGGGGCTGTTTGCGGGAACGCCGCCGGGCATCGCCGAGGAGAACATCCAGAGCCGGGTGCGGGGTACAACCCTGATGGCAATCTCCAACAAGCTCGGGTCCATGGTGCTGACCACCGGCAACAAGAGCGAGATGTCGGTGGGCTATGCCACCCTCTACGGCGACATGAACGGCGGCTTCAACCCCATCAAGGACCTCTACAAGATGGAGGTGTACCGCCTCGCCCAGTGGCGCAACGCCCATGTGCCCAAGGGCGGCAAGGGGCCGGCGGGGGTGGTGGTGCCGGAGAGCATCCTGACCAAGGCTCCCTCGGCGGAGCTGCGCGAGAACCAGACCGACCAGGATTCGCTGCCGCCCTACGAGGTGCTCGACGACATCCTGGCGTGCCTGGTGGAGAAGGAGATGCCGCTCGCCGACATCGTCGCGCGCGGCCACGACGCCGCGGCGGTGAAGAAGGTGGAGCGGCTCCTGTACCTGGCCGAGTACAAGCGCCGCCAGGCGGCGCCGGGCGTGAAGATCTCGTCCCGCAACTTCGGGCGCGACCGGCGGTATCCCATCACCAACCGGTTCAGGGAAGAGATCAGCGCAGGCGCGCCGACCTCGAAGAGCTCCGCGCCTCCCGGCGAGGCGCCGAGCACGGTGGAGCCGCGGGCGGACGGCAGCGATGTGCCGTAGGCTCATGCCAGCGGACTTTGGAGTGAGGCCGTCGGATGTGGTCGACGAGATCGGAGCTGGATGCAGCGCTGCGGAACGCGGGGCTGGGAGACTGGGCCCCAATGCTCGCCGACGCGGCAACGTATTGCATCCTTCTCGTTCCCGGACCGATCGATGAAAGCGACGGCGCAGCGCCGTTGGGGGCTTGCCGTCTCGGCGGAAGACCCGACTTGCCGCCCGACATCGATTGGCCCCTGAGGCCACCCGTAACGGTCGATGAGACCGCAGGGCCGGTGCCAGCCAGCACTCTCCTGGGGCGCTGGCATTGGCTCCATCGACTTCGCCGGACGCCTGAATGGAGGCGAGCGCTGCAAGTCTGGCAAGAGCGGAAGCAAGCTGAGAGGCACGTCCGAAATCGAGACTGGCCGATGAGCTTCGTTGCCCAGATCGACTTTACGCAGATCAATGCGATGCACGCGCTGGACGGCTTTCCGACTGTCGGGCGGCTCTCGCTTTTCTGCGATCCGTTCGACTGGCCAACCGGACCGAGGCAGGATCAGGCGCGCGTACGCGTGCTTTATGCCGACTTGCCTGCCGAGCGCCTGCAGCGGAGGCAGCTGCCGTCGCAATTCGATGAACCCGAATCCAGGATGCTGATGCCGAGGGGCTATGCCTTCAAATCGCGCGTCCTGCGCCCGACGGTCTGGCTATTGCCGCCTCCACTCAGCTTTGCGGGGCAGCGCCGCAACTGGGCCCTGCCCGGATGGCAGGGTTGGCCGGCCTACCAGCAGTTCTGGCGCGATCTCTATGCCCGATATCCCGGAACCTTCGGGAGCCAGGGAGACATGATCCATCAGGTTGGCGGCGCGGCCTTTTCAGTCCAGGAGCCGGTGGAGGCGGAGTGCGTCAAATACGCCGAGCACGACCGTGCGCCCGGGTGGTGGTCGCGGAGCGATGCCCACATGACGGCACCGACGGAAGAGCATCTGGCCCGTGCGGGCGAGTGGCAGCTCGTGCTGCAGATCGACAGCGACATCGAAACGGGCATGGAGTGGGGCGACATGGGGCGGCTCTTCCTCTGCGCGCGCAAGGAGGACTTGGCTGCCCGCCGTTTCGACCGATGCTGGATGGTGATGCAGTGCTACTGACCCTCCCGACCGGCCCGGCTCTCGTTAGGCAGGTGCCATGACAGGGCCGTTTCGGCGGGCTACGACGACGCTTCGCAACTGGGAATTTGGTCGTTGAGAGAGGCAGTCATGCGACGCTTCGCTTGGACGCTCGTCGTTCTGCTCGGTCTGTCACCGGCTGCCTTGGCCGACTGCGAGAGCGACGTCAAAGACGCGATCGCGAAAATGCAGACGTCGGCTCCCTTTCATTTCGTGACCCAGGAATGGAGCAGGCATTTCATGCGGCACTCGGCGGGCCGGGTCGTTCCCGGAAAGGCCCAGCATATCGAAACGCAGGTGCAGAACGGACAGCGAGGTGGGGAGACGATAAACATAGGTGAGCAAGCCTGGAGGAACGACGGTCTCGGCTGGTTGGGGCCCTGGTCGACGAGTTGGACGCGGGACCGCGTGACACCGTGGCCGGACCTCAGGATGGTCGAGGGAACCTGCTCCACAATCGATGCGCCGTCAGGCTCGAAAACAAGAGAATACAGATTCCGCACCGCTGCCCGTGCCCCTGTCGAACCGGCATCGTCCGTCGTCAGCATTTTCGTCGACATCGAGAGCGGGCTCATCGTTCGCTACGAGAGGCTCGACAGCCCAGAGCTCGGCATCGATATCGAGCGCGGGGTCATCGCTCGCGGCAGCCCAGAGCTCGGCGCCGGCATGATTTCCGCATATCGCCACGATGCGACCATAAGAATTGCGCCTCCGATCGTCGACATGGACCGGCGCAAGGCCCATGCGCTTGCCACATTCGACAAGGAAGTTGAGCACGCCGAACAGCATTGCCGCGACACGGTGATCAAGCTCTTGCAGGCCGGACGCGAAGCGCCGTTCAAGTACAAGATTGAAGGCGGCCTGTGGGACGGCATCCTCTCGGGGATGCACGGTGCATTTGTGCCCCCGCATTCGATCCATAGCGTTTGGGAGGGCGTTCCGCGTCACGGCGGCGGATCCGAACGCATTTCGATCGGCGCCGGCTCTTGGGCGAAAACGCCCTTGTACGATTGGAAGAAGGTAGTCCGCTCCGATTGGAACGAGACTGCCGTCGCGTCTCCCATTAAACTGTGGCCTTGGGGCCCGGCGCCGTTTCTCGACGATTTTCTGGACGGCGCGGTGAGCTACGTCGGCAGCGCCCGATGTCCCGGCCGCGGCGGAGAGGCGGGCGGCGCGATCGATTACTACGAGTACGACCTCTACCGCGACACGACCCAAGGACGGCTCCGCGTCGCCACGCAGCGCCTCTACACGGCTCCCGATGGGGCTCGGCCCGTGAAGCTGGAGACGATCGGCCCCCGGGGCTGGGTCACGCAGGTGCAAACACGCACCCTGTATGCCGGGCCTCGTCATCGAGCCGCCGGTCACGACTGCCAAGTGAGGCCCCGGCGCGGGTGCATGGCACGATCCACCCGCGAAGAAGGCCGCCCCGTCGCCGGAGCGGCCTCCCTCAGAGTCGCGTGAGCCTGGACGGCAGGCGTCACATATCCATGCCGCCCATGCCGCCCGGCATGCCGTGGGCGTGGCCGCCGTCCTTCTTCTTCGGGGCCTCGGCGACGCCCGCCTCGGTGGTCACCATCAGGCCGGCGATGGAGGCCGCGTCCTGGAGCGCGGTCCGCACCACCTTGGCCGGGTCGATGATGCCCTTCTCGAAGAGGTCGCCGTACTCGTCGTTCTGGGCGTCGTAGCCGAAGGCGGAGCCCGCCTGCTTCTCCAGCACCTTGCCGACCACGATCGAGCCTTCGACGCCGGCGTTCTCGGCGATCTGGCGGATCGGGGACTGCAGCGCGCGGCGCACGATGGCGATGCCGGCGTTCTGGTCCTCGTTCTCGCCCTTCACGGTGATCGCCTGGGTGGCGCGCAGCAGAGCCACGCCGCCGCCGGCGACGATGCCTTCCTCGACCGCGGCGCGGGTGGCGTTCAGCGCGTCGTCGACGCGGTCCTTGCGCTCCTTCACCTCGACCTCGGTGGCGCCGCCGACCTTGATCACGGCCACCCCGCCGGCGAGCTTCGCCAGCCGCTCCTGCAGCTTCTCCTTGTCGTAGTCGGAGGTGGTCTCCTCGATCTGCGCCTTGATCTGGGCAACGCGGCCCTCGATCTCCTTCTTCTTGCCGGCGCCGTCGATGATGGTGGTGTTCTCCTTCTCCACCCGGATGCGCTTGGCGCGGCCCAGCATGTCGAGCGAGACGTTCTCGAGCTTGATGCCGAGGTCCTCGCTGATCACCTGGCCGTTGGTGAGGATGGCGATATCCTCCAACATGGCCTTGCGGCGATCGCCGAAGCCCGGGGCCTTCACCGCGGCGATCTTCAGGCCGCCGCGCAGCTTGTTGACCACCAGCGTCGCCAGCGCCTCGCCCTCGACCTCCTCGGCGATGATGAGGAGCGGCTTGCCGGTCTGGACGACGGCCTCGAGCACGGGCAGCAGCGGCTGCAGGCCGGAGAGCTTCTTCTCGTGGATCAGGAGGTAGGGCTCCTCCAGCTCCGCGATCATCTTGTCGGCGTTGGTGATGAAGTAGGGCGAGAGATAGCCGCGGTCGAACTGCATGCCCTCGACCACGTCGAGCTCGGTCTCGAGGCTCTTGGCCTCCTCGACCGTGATCACGCCCTCGTTGCCCACCTTCTGCATGGCCTCGGCGATCATCTTGCCGATGGCCTTCTCGCCGTTGGCCGAGATGGTGCCGACCTGGGCGATCTCCTCGGAGTTCTTGACCTTCTTGGAGCGCTTGCCGATCTCCTCGACCACCTGCGCCACGGCCTTGTCGATGCCGCGCTTGAGATCCATCGGGTTCATGCCGGCGGCAACCGCCTTGGCGCCCTCGCGCACAATGGCCTGGGCCAGCACGCAGGCGGTGGTGGTGCCGTCGCCGGCGGCGTCGTTGGTCTTCTGGGCGGCTTCGCGCACCATCTGCGCGCCCATGTTCTCGAACTTGTCCTCGAGCTCGATCTCCTTGGCGACGGTGACGCCGTCCTTGGTCGAGCGCGGCGCGCCGAACGACTTCTCCAGGATGACGTTGCGGCCCTTGGGGCCGAGGGTGATCTTGACGGCGTTGGCAAGGATGTCGACGCCGCGCAGCATGCGCTCGCGGGCCTCACCGGCAAACTTGACGTCTTTGGCAGCCATGGCTGGTTTTAGCTCCTACGACTTGGAATCGGTTTGAGGGAGAGAGGAAGGCGGTGCGGCGACGGCCTGCCAGGGCGGCGGCCGGCCGGAGGACCGAAGCTACTTCTCGAGCACCCCCATGATGTCGCTCTCCTTCATGATGAGCAGCTCCTGCCCGTCGATCTTGACCTCGGTGCCGGACCACTTGCCGAACAGGATCTTGTCGCCCTTCTTCACGTCGAGGGGCACGAGCTTGCCGGTCTCGTCGCGGGCGCCGGGGCCGGCGGCGATGATCTCGCCCTGCTGGGGCTTCTCCGCCGCGGTGTCCGGGATGATGATGCCACCGGCCGACTTGGTCTCGGCGTCCACGCGGCGCACCGCCACGCGATCGTGCAAAGGTCGGAACTTCATGAGATAAAGCTCTCCGATTTCAGAGGGTTAGCGGCCATCGGCCGCGTGTGAGAAGCGCTGTGGATGGGGGTTGTTAGCACTCTTCTGAATCGAGTGCCAGCAACTCGCGGCTCCAAATAGCCAAGGCCCGGCGCCGTGTCAAGGTATCGGCGCAGAATTAACCGAGCTTGAGTCTCGCCCGCAGCTTGGGGTGTCGCGAAAAGTGCAAACAAGTGGCCCCCGTACCTGGGCCGCTTTGGCAGGCGGGGCGGGGCGGGTTGAGGTGCCGTTGGTGGACGCTCAGGCTACTTTACGTCCACGCCACATTGCCTACATTCTCGCACAACGGTGACAGAACATCCGCCCGCAAACAATAGGAGAGCCTGCGCCATGGCCCGCAAGACTTGCCGCCTCCACCGATCGTGAAATCGGGAAGTCGGGATCGGAGTATCCAGAACGTGTCTGATGAATCGCCTGTTCGGTCCTACAAGGACCTGGAGGTGTGGCGCGTGGCCATGGATCTCGCGGTTGCTTGCTACAAAGCAACCTCAACGTTTCCGCGAGAAGAGACTTACGGTTTGACCGCGCAGATCCGCCGCTCCGCGGTGTCCATTGCGGCCAATATGGCGGAGGGTTACGGAAGAGAAACGACGTCCTCGTTCGTTCACTTCCTCCGTATCGCGCAGGGTTCCCTCGAGGAGGTTGAAACCCATCTGTCCTCGGTTGAGCGCGTTGAAATACGTCCCGCGGCGCCATTGGGCCCCCTCTTCAACTTGTGCGAGCGGGTGAGCAAGATGCTTCGAAACCCGATCCGATCGCTCGAGAAACAATCCGAAGCCGAGAGGTGACCATTGCCGTCCCCGCTGTGCGCTCGCAACTCGATTTCACGACTTCACGATCTCACGACTTCACGATTCGCTAGAACACCCGCTGCGGGAAATAGCGCAGCAGCAACTCCTCGTAGCGGCCGCTCTGGCGCAGGCGCTTCAAGGCGGTGTTGATCATGCCCTTGAGCTGGACGTCGTCGCGGTTGACGGCGATGCCGACGCCGTCGCCGAAGTACTTGGGTTCCGCGAACGGCCCGCCCTTGAACTCGCAGCAGGCCTTGGATGCGGTGCCATTGATCCAGAACGCCAGGCCGATACCGTCGTCGAACAGGAGATCGGCGGCACCGGTGACGAGGGCATCGCGCGCAAGCTCCGGCGTCTCGTAGATCTTGAGGGAGCTGTCGCGGAAGAACGTGCGCAGGTAGACCTCGTGCGCCGTGCCCTTGGCGACGGCGATGCGCCTGCCGTCCAGCCCCTCCGGCGTCGCGTCGACCTGCCCGCCGCCGCGCCTGCCGGCGAAGCGCCCGGGCGTGAAGTAGTAGGGCTCGCTGAAGTCGACGACCTTCAGGGTATTCGGGGTGGCGGCGTGGGAGGCGATGACGGCGTCGGCCTCGCCCCGCCGCAGCGCCGGCAGCAGCTCCGCCCACGGCCGCACCTGGATGTCGCAGGCAGCGGCCAGCTCCAGGCAGACGGCGCGCGCGATGTCGATGTTGAAGCCGGTGAGGACGCTGTCCTCGTCGTAGTAGTGGAACGGCGGGAAGTCGCTGTCGGTGAGAAAGCGGATGGCGACGCGCCGCGGCGGCTCGCGCTCCTCCGTCTCGTCCTGCGGTCCGGCCGGCTGCGCGCCGGCGGGTCCCAGTGGCAGGGCGGCCAGCGTGAGCCATGCGAGCCAGATCACGAAAAGGCTGGACGCCGTACGCTTCATCTGTGCTATGCTCATTCGTGTGCGGCCTTCGAGTGGCGTGGGGGCATCGGATGGCCGGAGTTGAAGAGGGGCGTGCGCGTCATCGAGCGCTGGGCACAGCGATCGAGTCCGCCGCCATCATAGCGCCTGCGCCGCGCCCGCAACAGCGCCCCGCGCGCATCGCAGCGGCGTTTTCCGGTAAGGATCAATACGATTTTCTTCTCGGCGACGGCGTCGAGCCGGGGACGCTGCAGCGGGCGCGGGCGGAGGCCCACCGTTGCGGCGTGGCGGTACACGAGGCGCTGCTGGCCGAGGGCGCGCTGTCGCCGGAGGCTTACGCCGCGGCCCTGGCCGGCTGCCTGGGCGTGCCGCTCGCCGGCTGGCGCACGGTCTTCGACCTCGGGAGCGCCGAGGAAGGGGACCTCGACGGCGCCGGGCTGCCCGCCCGCATCGCCGGCCGGCCTGTGCGCGTGCTGTGTGCGGAGAGCGGTACGCCCTACGCCGTGTGCGAGCGGGTGGCCGCCCTGCTGGCGCGCGGGCTCGACGTCGCGCTGGCGCCGCGGTTCCGCATCGAGGCGGCACTGGAGCGGCAATTCCGGGCCGCGCGCATGGAAGAGGCGGTGCGCGGTCTCTACCGGCGGCGGCCGGCGAGCTCGGCCGGCGGCACCATGATCTGGACCTGGCAGCTGGTGGCGGCGGCCATCGCCGTCGGGCTCGTCATCGGCGGCATGTCCACCGCGCCGGAGGCCACCATCGGCGCCCTCGCCGGCGTGGCTGCGCTGCCTTTCCTGTGCGTGACCCTGCTGCGCCTCGCCGCCTTGCGCGAGGTCGTGTTCGCGGCACGCGCGGGCCGGCGCGCGGCAGGGCGGAGCCTGCCCGCCCTGGACGACCGGCAGCTGCCGGTCTACTCGGTGCTCGTCCCGCTGTTCCGCGAGGCCAATGTGCTGGCGGACCTCGTGCGCGCGCTCGGTGCGCTGGACTATCCCCGCGCGAAGCTCGAGGTGCTGCTGATCCTGGAGGCGTGCGACCTCGAGACGCAGGCGGCGCTCCTGGCGCTCGGCCCCCCGCCGGGCTTCCGCACCGTCATCGTCCCCGATGGGCAGCCGCGGACCAAGCCGAAGGCGCTCAACTACGCGCTGCAGTTCGCACGCGGCGAATATGTCGTGGTCTACGACGCCGAGGACCGGCCGCAGCCCGACCAGCTGCGCCGGGCGCTGGAGACGTTCCGCCGCCATCCGCCGGATCTCGGCTGCGTGCAGGCGCAGCTCAACATCTACAATGCGCGGGCGAGCTGGTTCACGCGCCAGTTCACGGTGGAATACTCGGCCCTCTTCGACGGCATCCTGCCGGCGCTGGCGCGCATGCGCCTGCCGGTCCCGCTGGGCGGCACGTCGAACCACTTCCCCCGCGACGTGCTCGTTGCCGCAGGCGGCTGGGACCCCTTCAACGTCACCGAGGATGCCGATCTGGGCTTCCGCCTGGCGCGGCAGGGGTGGCGCACCACGGTGCTGGCCTCGACCACCTGGGAGGAGGCGCCCGTCGGCTTCGGGCAGTGGCTCGGGCAGCGCAGCCGCTGGCTGAAGGGATGGATGCAGACCTATCTGGTGCACACCCGCCGGCCCTGGCGGCTCGGTGCGGAGCTAGGCGTGCGCGGTGCGCTCGGGTTCCACGCGGTGATGGGGGGGCTCGTGCTGTCGGCCCTGGTGCACCCGCTGTTCTACGTGCTGCTCGCCTGGCATGCGCTGTCGGGCGAGCTGTTCGCGCCGGCGGATACCTTCGCGGGCGCCGCCCTGTGGACCATCGCCTGGGTCAACCTGGCCGCCGGCTACCTGATGTCGATCTGGGTGGGGGCCTGGAGCGCGTTGCGCCGGGGGCAGCCGCGCCTGGCGCTGTCCGCGCTTCTCATGCCGCTGTGCTGGCTGCTGGTGTCGGCGGCGGCCTACCGGGCGCTCTGGCAGCTCGCGCGCGACCCCTACTTCTGGGAGAAGACCGAGCACGGCGCGCTCCCGGCCGCATCCCCAATCCCTGCATCGGCGACGCGCGCGCCGCTGCCCGGGGACCAGGCGAAGCGTTGCGGCTCCCAATCCCCGGTGCCGTGACTCGACGGTCCATGGGAGGCGGCGTTGCGGGCTGACCGCGGCGGCCCTATGGCGGCCAAGATCTGGGCTATAGGCCCCCCGAGAGCGGCCCAGGGGGCGACCGACATGCCCAGACCACCCATGCTTGGCGCAGTGCGCAGTCCCGAGAGGCTGCGGATGGTCCGTCGCGCGGCCATCGTGGCTGTGGCGGTGGCCGTGGCGGTTGGGGTGTGGTGGCTGCGCGTCGGGCGCGGGCCGGAGGTCGGGGCGGTGCTGCCGGTGCGGGGGACGGCCGCGGAGATCGTCTATGCGACGGGGGCGGTGGAGCCGGTGCGCTGGGCGAAGGTGGCGAGCCTGATCCGCGACCGCATCGTCGAGCTGTGCCTCTGCGAGGGCAAGGCGGTCGCCAAGGGCGACGTGCTGGTGCGCCTGGACGACCGGGAGCTGCGCGCGCAGCTGCAGGAGCTGAGGGCGCGCGAGGATTTCGCCAAGCGCGAGCTCTCGCGGGTGACGGAGCTGATGGGCCGGGGGGTCGCCACGGCGCAGGCCTTCGAGCGCATCTCCACGGACCTGCGGCAGATCCAGGCGCTGATCTCCGCGCACATGGAGAAGCTCGACGACTACACGATCGTGGCGCCGATGGACGGGGTGGTGCTGCGGCGGGACGGCGAGGTGGGCGAGATTGCCGAGCCGGGGCAGATCCTGTTCCGGGTGGGGGTGCCGAAGCCGCTGTGGGTGGTGGCCGAGGTCAACGAGGAGGACATCCCGCGGGTCGCGGTCGGGCAGCCGGTGCTGCTCCGCACCGATGCGTTCGCAGGGCGGCAGCTGGAAGGCAAGGTGCACGAGATCACGCCCATGGGCGACGCGGTGGCCAGGACCTACCGCATCCGCATCGCCTTGCCGGAGGACACGCCGCTGATCGTCGGCATGAGCGTCGAGGCCAACGTGGTGACGCGGCGGAAGGATGGGGCGCTCCTGATCCCGGCCGACGCGGTGCAGGGCGCCCACGTGCTGGTCGTCGAGGGCGACCGGGTGCGGCGGCGGCAGGTCGAGGTCGGCATCCGCGGCGCCCGCACGGTGGAGGTCGTCTCCGGCCTCGGCGAGGGCGAGCGGGTGGTCTCGCCGCTGCCTGCGGGCCTCGCCGACGGCACCCGCGTGCGCATCAGGGACAAGGCGCCGGGGCAGCCGTGAACCTCGTCCTCCACATCGCGCTCACGCATGTCCGCTTCCGCGTGCGCCAGTCGCTGGTGGCAGTGGCCGGGGTCGCTACCGGGGTGGGCTTCTCGATCATGATGGCGGCCCTGATGGAGGGCTCGCAGGAGGATTTCATGCGTCTCCTGATCGACGCCGTGCCCCACATCACGGTGTCGGACGAGCGCCGGCAGGCGCCGCTGCAACCGGCGGAGGTTGCCTTCGGCGCCGCCGAGATCCGCGGGCTGACGCCCGATGCCCGCCGGCGCGGCATCAAGAATCCGCTGGCGATCATGGCCTCGCTGGAGGGCTGGGTGCCGGGCGCGGTGGCTCCTTCCACCAAGACGCAGGCGATCCTGCGCTACGCTGCGCGCGACGTGGCAACGAGCGTCGTCGGCATCGATCCGCAGCGGGAGACCAAGGTTTCGATGCTGGCCGGCCAGATGCGGGCGGGCAGCCTCGCCTCGCTCTACCGGGCGAGCAACGCCATCATCCTGGGCGACCGGCTGGCCGAGAAGATCGGGGCGCGGGTGGGCTCCAACATCACGGTGCAGGCGAGCAACGGCGCCCGCGTCGGCGCGCAGGTGGTGGGGCTGTTCCGGTCCGGGGTGCGGGCGGTGGACGAGGGCACGGCCTACGTGCTGATCAAGACGGCGCAGGTGCTGGCCCAGCAGACGGGGCTCGTCAACGAGCTGCGCGTACGGGTCGGTGACATCATGGAGGCACAGGAGGTGGCGCGCCGCATCGAGCGCGAGGCCGGCTACAAGTCGGTGTCGTGGCAGGAGGCGCACGAGGACCTGCTCTCGACGTTCATCGTCCGCAATGTGCTCATGTACACCATCGTCGGCGCCATCCTGCTGGTGGCGAGCTTCGGCACCTACAACATCATCTCCACCATCACGCACGAGAAGACGCGCGACATCGCGATTCTGAAGTCGCTGGGACTGCGCGAGGCCGCCGTGCGCCGCATCTTCGTGATCGAGGCGCTGATCATCGGTGCCATGGGCGCCGCGGCCGGCTGGGCGCTCGGCTACGGCCTGACGGCGACGCTCGGCATGGTGGAGATCAAGAACCCGATGATCGACGCGACCCGGCTGCCGCTGGTGTATTCGTCCGTGCACTATGCCATCGCCTCGGCGGCAGCGCTGGCCTCCTCGCTGGTGGCGGGCTACTTCCCGGCGCGCCGGGCCTCGCGCCTCTATCCGGTCGACATCATCCGGGGGGCGACGTGAGCGCTCTCCCTCTCCCCGCGCGTCGCCAACCTCTCCATGCACTCCATCGGCGCGGGGAGAGGGTCGGGGTGAGGGGCAGCGGCACACTCCGACGTCGGCGTCTGTTGCTGCCCCTCACCCCAACCCTCTCCCCGCAAGCGGGGAGAGGGGATTCGATGACGCTTGCCATCGTCCGGGGGCCCGCATGACCGGGCACCTGATCGCCGCCAACGGCGTGACGCGCGTCCTGCCCGGGGCGGTGCCGGTGACGCTGGTGCACGGCATCGACCTTGCCATCGGCGGCAACGAGCTGGTGGCCATTACCGGGCCGTCGGGGTCGGGCAAGTCGTCGCTGCTCTACCTGCTGGGCCTGCTCGACCTGCCGACTGCGGGCGAGGTGCTGATCCGCGGGCGTGCCACCGCCCACATGGACGAGGCTGAGCGCGCCGCCACCCGGCTCTCGACCCTGGGCTTCGTGTTCCAGTTCCACTTCCTGCTGCCGGAGTTCTCGGCGCTGGAGAACGTCATGCTGCCGATGCAGGCGCTGGGCGGACTGCCGGAGGAGGCCATGCGCGAGCGGGCAGCCGCGCTGCTCGCCTCCCTGGGGCTGGCGGAGCATGCATCGAAGCGGCCCGACCAGCTCTCCGGCGGCCAGCGCCAGCGGGTGGCGGTGGCGCGCGCGCTCGCCAACGACCCGCCGGTGATCCTGGCCGACGAGCCGACCGGCTCGCTCGACTCCGCCTCGAGCCAGCAGGTGTTCCAGATCCTGCGCGACCTCGTGGACCGGGGCCGCAAGACGGTGGTCGCCGTCACCCACGACCTCGAACTCGCCCGCCGCATGGACCGCCGCATCGTCCTGGAGGACGGCGCCATCGTCTCGGACGACGGGGCGGGCGCTGCTGTTGCGACCCATGCATGAGATGCCGCGCTGCGTTCGCGTCCCCATCATGCCGAAGGCATGTCCTCGACATGACGCGGGCAGGGGCCGGAAGGTCGGGGGGGCCGCGG
>Ga0209382_10005706_pt1 | contig 16158 bp, 13 predicted proteins | sample SoiMetdeltSBSDD5_FD_187599 | JGI IMG/M metagenome (GOLD analysis project Ga0209382, IMG submission 187599) | Bulk soil microbial communities from a Populus tree surrounding site in Tennessee, USA - Soil MetaG P. deltoides SBSDD5 (SPAdes) (version 2) | ecosystem: Environmental > Terrestrial >...
ATATGGTAAAAAACCCGACACCGGCAGAAAAGTAGTTGTAGAGTACTCCTCGCCCAATACAAATAAACCACTTCACCTTGGCCATCTCCGCAATAACTTCCTGGGATGGAGCATTGCAGAGATCTTTAAAGCCAATGGTTACGACGTAAAAAAAACCTCCATCGCGAACGACAGAGGGATACACATCTGCAAGAGCATGGTTGCGTGGAAAGATTTTGCAAATGGCGAAACACCTGAATCGGCGGCCGTGAAAGGCGATCACCTTGTTGGCAACTATTACGTAAAGTTTGGTATTGAATATAAACAGCAGGTAAAGGAACTCATCGAAAAAGGATTGAAGGAAGAAGAAGCTGAAAAACAGGCCCCTATTATGAAAGAGGCGCAGCAGATGCTGGTCGACTGGGAAGCCGGGAAGGAGGATGTGATGAACCTCTGGAAAAAAATGAATGGATGGGTGTATAAGGGTTTTGAGCAAACTTATAAAAGGATTGGCAGCGACTTCGACAAAACTTATTACGAGAGCGAGGTGTACCTGTTGGGCAAGCAGATGGTTGAAGAAGGATTGCGGAAAGGCGTATTTTATAAAAAAGAAGATGGCAGTGTGTGGATAGATCTCACTCCCGATGGTCTTGATGAAAAGATCGTTCAGCGCAAAGATGGCACAGCGGTTTACATTACGCAGGACATAGCCCTGGTAGATTTAAAACATAAAGATTTCGGCGCCGAACAAAGTATATATGTTGTGGGGAACGAGCAGGATTACCACTTCAGGGTTTTGAAACTAATAGCACAGAAACTGGGTATCGAGGGATCTGATGGCATTCATCACCTCAGCTACGGTATGGTTGAGCTCCCTTCGGGAAGAATGAAAACCAGGGAAGGCACCGTTGTAGACGCAGACGATATTATAGATGAAATGGAAGCGATCTCAGCAAAACACACTCTTGAGCTCGGCAAGGTGAAAGATTTTTCTGAAGAAGAATTAAAGCAATTGTACACCACGATCGGGCTTGGCGCACTCAAATTTTTTCTGCTGAGGGTCGATCCGAAAAAGAGAATGGTATTTAACCCTGAGGAGTCGATAGATTTTCACGGGTATACCGGTCCGTTCATCCAGTATACCTATGCGCGAACCAAATCGATATTGCGAAAAGAGAAACCATCATTCGGCAGCCGAGGCAACAATTTGCTTCCGATGGAAAAACAAATGATCATCGACCTGGAAAAATATCCCGTGATCATTTCGCAGGCAGCGGAAGAGATGAACCCTTCGGTGATAGCGAACTATGCGTTCAGGCTTGCACAATCTTTCAATTCATTCCTCACCGAGCTTAAAGTGCTTACCGCAGAAACGCTGGAGAAAAAGGAGCTGCGACTGCAGCTTGCACAGTTCACGGCAAATATTCTTTCGTCTGCCATGGGCATGCTGGGGATCGCGGTGCCGGAAAGGATGTAGGGCGGATGCGTGAGGCGTGAAGCGTGAGGCGGAAGGCATGAGGGTGTGTATCCCCCGCTGGCGGGGGTGGACTTTTCACGCAAAGGCGCAAAGTTTCGCAAAGGCGCAAAGTTTCGCAAAGGCGCAAAGTTTCGCAAAGGCGCAAAGTTTCGCAAGACGCAAAGACCCTTCACGATTCATTAACGCAACCTCCTATAAATGTTCTCCGTATACAGTTGTCAAGAAACTCCGGGAATAATTGACTAATTTATAAGGATCAAATACTAAGCGTTGGATAACCTTCGGGAACTTATTGAGGCCTGTTCAAAAAATAATAGCGCTTCACAGAAAGTGCTGTATGAGCGCTACTACGGGTATGCTTTAAAGATAGTGTTCAGGTATGTATACAGATACGAACGGGCTGTAGACGCCGTAAACGATGGATTTGTCAAGTTATTCAGGCATATCGACCGGTTCGTTACAGACGATTATGAGCACCTTGAGCAGCGCTTTATGGGATGGATGAAGAAAATCATGATCAACGTGGCGATAGATGAATTGAGAAGGAGTAGTATGCTGGTGGAAATAGGTGGTATTCCTGAACATTTATGGGAAACTGCCGATAAAACCCTGTCACCCGACCAGGCTCTTTTATATAAGGAATTGGTTTCGATGGTCAAGCAATTGCCTCCTGCTTACAGAACAGTATTTAATATGGTTGTTGTTGACGGCCTTTCTCACCACGAAGTTGCCGACGCGCTCGACATATCGGTGGGAACGTCAAAATCAAACCTGTCGCGTGCGCGGGTATTATTACAGAAACATATTAAAGACCTGGAGAAATCTGCAATATGAAATTTTACGACGACGATATGGACGAATTGTTCAGGAAAGCCGGACGTGACTATCCGCTGAAGACCGAACCAAAGAACTGGGATGCCGTGCGGGGAGCATTGCACCCGGAAGACGGGGCGGCTGAGGCAACACATAAAAGGGTTGGCTGGAGACGGCTGCTGCCGCTTTTGTTCCTTTTACTGATTCCAGCTGTGTACGTCTTTATCGATAAAGAAAACATTAACAGGGAAAGCAGTGCTCTTACAGGCAATGCGGATGACAAGAACACCGGCAATACAAAACAATCTGTTAAAGCAGTTGAGCAACCGGTTACAAATAAAGAAACAGTAAACACAAATAATACCGTTGACCGCACAAATAAATTAAGTGATCGTGAAGTGAGCCGATTATCCTATGTCCCGCCTTCTAAGCAAACTTTGAGGAACATTGCGAAGGTTGAGGAGAAGTCAGTAAATGTAAAAGGGGGATTGTCAGATCCCCCTCAGGCGGGCCTTTCGGGAATTGATAGAGTAACGGCAATGGGAGAAGAAAGAGAAAGAGAAAGAGAAAGAGAAAGAGAAAGAGTGAGAGTGAGTGAAAAAGTAAATTATATACATGATAATGAACCCGCACTATGGAATAATCTTCCATCACTGAATACGGGATTCAATTCAGGAAACGAACCATCCGATGTGATTTCAGTGAAAACGCCGGGATCATTGAATCAATCAACAGGATTAACATCCGTACCCAATTCAGATAAAAAGAATAAAAATAGAAAGGGCCCCTATTTTGGAGTGATAGCGTCACCCGATATCTCTACAATAAAGGGCCAGAAGATAAAGGGAATTGGCTATTCAGCCGGCGCAATAGTGGGGTATACTATTAATAATCACTGGCAGGTTGAAGGCGGTGTGTTATGGAGCAGTAAAAAATATTACACCGACGGAAAATATTTCGACAAGAAAGGTCCGGGAATACCTTCAAATGTAAATGTGCTCTGGCTAAACGGTGGTTGTGAAATGATGGAGTTCCCTGTTGTTGCCAGGTATAATTTCTCGCAAAAGAGAAATACTTTTTTTGGCAGCGCCGGTCTTACATCTTATCTGATGAAAAAAGAAGATTATAATTATAAAGCAATGGCAGGTCCGGGCAGTTACGCTTATGATGGATACAGAGAGTATGACCGTTCAGGTGACCACCTGTTTGCCAATCTGCAGCTGAGCGCCGGATATAATTTCAGTTTATCATCTAAATTAAATATCAGGATTGAACCATATTTAAAAGCACCCTTGAAGAAAATTGGTATCGGTAAAATGCCAATTACAAGTACCGGCTTGTATTTGGCGATCACAAGGGATCTCCGGTAATCAGCAATAAAATATAACAGACAAATAAACGGGAAGAGCCCGACAACCAAAGGTGTGTCCTCACGTGACTGCCTGATAACATAAAAACAAAAAATAGAAAAATCGTCATGAAAAAAGTTCTCAGTACAATGGCATTGGTTGCAATATTTGCTTACGCATGTTCCAAAGGCGGCGATTCTACCGGCGACCCAATTGATCCTCCTCCCGGTGGTGGAAACAATAACTGTGATACCGCAAACTCACAATACATGGCAGATGTAGTGCCTATATTAACAAACAACTGTTATAGATGTCATGGTGCAGCAACCAATAGCGGAAGCTTTGGAATTGTATTGGAAGGCTACTCAAACATTAAACCTTACGCAGAAAGTGGAACGCTGATCGGTGTGATTACTCACGCAAACGGATTCACTCCAATGCCTCAGGACGGCGGAAAATTGTCCGATTGCAATATCAATAAAATAAGATCATGGATAGCCCATGGTATTCAGGACAACTAATCCCTTGTCCCAACAAAAAAGATACACTATGAAAAAAATATTTCTCAGCCTTATTGTTGTCACGAACTATGCTATCGCTCAAAGCCAGATACTGATGACAAAAAACGCAACAATAAGTTTTCACTCGCATACCTTCCTTGAAAACATCGACGCGGTAAATAACAATGTAATGGCCGTGATCGACGGAGCAAAAAAGAATATTGCCTTCAGCCTGCTCATGAAACAGTTTGATTTTCCCAGGAAACTGATGCAAACGCATTTCAATGAGAACTATGTTGAGAGCGACAAATATCCTAAAGCCACCTTCAGCGGCTCGTACACAGAAAATGCCGACCTTACAAAAGATGGCAGTTACACGCTTAATGTGAGCGGCAAGCTTACTATACACGGAGTAACAAAACAGGTTCAGATACCTGCTACACTCAATGTAAAGTCGGGCAGTGTCACGGGTACAACAACATTTAAACTGAATCCTGCGGATTATAATATAGACATCCCCTTTATTGTAAGAGACAAGATTGAAAAAGAAAACACAGTTAAAGTAAAAGCAGAATGGATTCAAAAATATTAAGCATGAGGCTCGTATTGCCCCTCCTTCTATTAATGGCAGTTAAACCATGTTTTTCCCAGGACTCGCTCCTTTCAATGCTGGAAGATTCAGCGAAATATGGCGGTACAACTTTCCCCGTGAAAGGCACATTCAAAGCCATTCATATCGTAAACGCACAAACGGTTGAATCACCCGCGAAGCACGATCTGAACTTTATCATTATGCACCGCTTTGGAAAACTGAACGACGGCGCATATAATTTTTTCGGCCTTGATAATGCTTCTATTCGGCTTGGACTTGATTACGGCATCACCGACAGGCTTGGCGTTGGCATCGGCAGAAGCTCACTGGAAAAAACTTTCGATGGCTACCTCAAATACAGGCTGGTGGATCAAACGGATGGACAAAAGAAATTTCCTGTAACGATTAGCGTACTCGGCGCATTGAATCATATGACGCTTCGGCTGGATACTTTTGTCAGCGCAAAGAATAAAACAACATACGTAACGCAGGCGCTTATTGCGAGAAAATTTTCTTCCGCATTGTCGCTGCAGGTTTCTCCAACATTCATTCACTTTAACAGGTATCCCGCAACAAGAACATCGGAAGACATTTTCGCAACTATGGTCGGAGGAAGATTAAAGTTTACAAAACGAATGGCTGTCACAGCTGAATACCATTACATTCCCTCTGGAAAGCGTGATGACCTGAATATAAAAAATTCGTTATCGCTCGGTTTTGACATTGAAACAGGCGGTCACGTGTTTCAGCTTGTGTTCACTAATTCCGGCGGAATGATAGAATCGCAGTACATTGGTAAAACGACAGGTACCTGGGGAGATGGCGATATTTTCTTCGGCTTTAATATCACCAGAAACTTTTCTCTCGGCAAGGATAAGAAAAAGAAGGAATGGTGAGTCAACTCACAATGCTCCACCACCCATTTGCTGACGTTTAGATCTTAATGAAGGGTCCATTTGAATGGCCCTGTCGCACAGTTGCTGACCCTTCTCCTTCTCTCCTTTTTTCTGATAGGAAAGCCCGATCATGTATAACGCCTCGGCGTTTGTTTTATCCTGTTCCAGCACGCGATCCCATAGATTGATCGCTTCCTGGTATCTTCCCGACTTGAAATTTGCCTGTGCTACCTGGTACAATAATTCGGGATCCTCAGGTTTTTTCTTCAGCACTTCATTTAATACCTCTATGCCCTTTTCACTTTGTCCCGCGTTAATATAAGCATTGCCGAGGTTCTCGAGATAGTCACTTGTTTTCTTATATCCCTTATCTCCTGCAAGCCTGATAAATTCCAACGATTTTTTGTAATCGGGAATGGCATAATATATTAGTCCGCATTCGTAAATCCAGTTGCTTTTTGTGGAATCCAATGCAATAGCCTTTTCCATAAATGATGCAGCCTTCCGGTAGTTATTCATATCCATATATGCCCTACCCGTCAGATATGGAACCTGTGCATTCAGAGGTTCCTCCAATGCGGCCTTTTCAAGGAGCTTTATAACTTCTGCGTAGTTTTCCTCCTGATATTCTTTCCTCGCCTGTTGTAATGAAGATGTGGTTTGGGCGGAGGATAAACCTGAAAAAAATAGAAGAGCCAATAAGAATAATGGATTTTTCATAACGGATCGTTCAGATATGGAAAACGTAAATCCTACTTCAGGATTATAGCTCCCAACGGTGGCAGATGCAGATTTATTTCATACCATTTCCCTTTTTTATCAACAAGCAATGGTTCTATTGAGGGATTGTACACATCTCCTGTGCCAAAATATTTTTTGCTGTCGCTGTTGAATATTTCCTTCCATTTACTTTTACCCGCTGCATAAACTTTCCAATTGTGCCGGACAACCGGCGTAAGGTTCAGGATAATAAGCAGTTCTTCATCAGGATCCTTGCCTTTGCGCCTGTATACTATAACACACTCATTCCTATGGTTCAGGTCGATCCATTCAAATCCATCCTGCTTGAACTGCCTTTCGTGCAATGCAGGCTCTTCTCTTAATAAAATATTAAGATCGCGCACATAGTCCTTTAGCTTTCTGTGTGACTCATATTGCAAAAGGTCCCACTGCAGTTCGCTTTTGTAGTTCCATTCGCTTGTTGCACCGAATTCATTTCCCATGAACAACAGCTTACCCCCCGGATGTGTGTACATGTAGGCAAACATGCATCTCAGGTTTGCGAACTTCTGCCATTCGTCACCCGGCATTTTATACAGCATGGGACTTTTCCCGTGCACCACTTCGTCATGGCTCAGCGGCAGCATAAAATTTTCATCATAGAAATACATCATGCTGAACGTAAACTTGTCCTGCGAGTGCTGACGATGGATAGGATCCGTTTTGAAATAATCAAGAGTATCATGCATCCAGCCCATCATCCACTTCATTCCAAACCCGAGACCGCCGCCATAAGTTGGCTTGCTTATGCCTGGCCAGTCTGTAGCTTCTTCGGCAATCATCTGCACATCTTCAAAGTCGCGGTAAATTGTTTCGTTAAGATCTTTGATGAATACAATTGCTTCAAGATTACCATCACCGCCAAATTCGTTCGGCTCCCACTCTCCTTCTTCGCGTGAATAATTAAGTTTAAGCATAGAGCTTACAGCATCCACACGCATTCCGTCAACATGAAATTTATCGAACCAGAACCTTGCGCTTGAAATAAGAAATGATTTTACCTCCCCGCGTTTATAGTTGAAGATGTAGCTGTTCCAGTCGGGGTGAAAACCCTTGCGCATATCGGCGTATTCGTACGTGTGCGTGCCGTCGAACATATACAGTCCGTGCGCATCATATGGAAAATGTGATGGCACCCAGTCGAGAATCACACCGATACCTTCGTTATGAAAAGCTTCTACAAGCTTCATGAATTCCTGCGGTGTACCGAAACGCGAGGTTGGAGCAAAGTATCCGGTACCCTGGTAGCCCCAACTGCCATCGAACGGATGTTCCATCACAGGCATCAGCTCTACATGTGTGTATTTCATTTCACGCACATATTTCACGAGCCTGTCGGCAAAAAACTCGTATGTATTATACGACTCTTCATTGTTCTTATCGGGGCGCATCCAGCTGGCGAGATGAACTTCATAAACACTCCACGGTGCTTTCAGCGAATTGTGCTTCTTTCTCGATTTCATCCAGTCTTTGTCGCCCCACTTATGATCAAGATTCCAGGTTTTTGTTGCTGTGGCCGGACGAATCTCCCAGAAATTACCATAAGGATCACCTTTCTCTGTAACGGAACCCTTATAGCCGCGAATATGGTATTTATACATGGCTCCTTTCGGAACATCGGGAATGAAACCTTCCCATATGCCAGAATTCTCCATTCTCACAAACAGCGGATGAGCATCGGGATTCCAGTTATTAAATTCGCCGATTACAGAAAGATATGTGGCATTAGGAGCCCACACAGCGAAGTAAAATCCGTTGCGTCCTAATACTTCTGTTTCATGCGATCCGAACAATTCATAAGCGCGGTACAGGGTGCCGTGTTGAAAATTCCGTATATCTGAATCGGAGAACCGCGAGTAGTTCCATACCGGTTTTGTTGAATCAACAAAATGGATCTCTTCATATTTTTTTGCTCCGCCCGACATATCAAAAAATTAAATGGTTTTTGGAAGCTTTATTGCTGAGCTTCCCGGATCATATACATAAATCACGCTGACCGCAGCACAGATCATAAAAATTCCCGATAGCACCAGGGCATACACTGGCTGGTTATTGTAAATGTTTTTGACGAGGGGTCCACCAACAATTCCATTAAGTATCTGTGGTATAGTGATAAAGAAATTAAAAATGCCCATGTAAATACCCATTTTCCCCGCTGGTATCGATGACGATAATATCACGTAGGGCATAGCCAGAATACTTGCCCATGCAATGCCAACGCATGCCATCGAAAAAATTAAAAATTCCTTGTTCGGCGCAAAGTAAAACGATATCAATCCAATGCCCCCGATGATCAAGGAGATGGCGTGTGTGTTTTTGCGTCCAACTTTCGAGGCGATTTTTGAGAGTAACAACGCATATCCGGCAGAAACAAGGTTATACACTCCAAAAATAATTCCTGTCCAGCTCTGCGCACTTCTATAACTTTCAGAACTCTTATCCTCGATCGGCAATCCAAATATGTGTGTTGCTATTGAATCGGTGGTAAAAACCCACATTCCAAACAACGCAAACCAGCTGAAAAACTGAACAAGTCCAAGCTGCTTCATTGTACGCGGCATCCTGGCGAAATCGGAAAATATGGATCCAAGTCCTGCGTGCGCGTGTTCCGGTTTGCCATGAAACTTTTCATACTCAATCGGATCATATTCTTTCGTACTTACAACGGTCCACACGATCGTGAGAATAAAAATTGCAGAACCGATATAAAACGCATACTTGATATTATCTCCAACCACGCCAGCCGGGGCGTTCTGTGAAACGCCAAACCAATTGGTGAGAATATAGGGAAGCCATGATCCGATAACTGCTCCCACTCCTATCAGAAATGTTTGTACCGAAAACCCAAGTGTTCTTTGCTCATCGGGAAGAACATCTGCAACCAATGCCCTGAACGGCTCCATGGCAAGATTAAAGCACGCGTCCATGATCATGAGAAAACCGGCGCCGATAATTACTAAAGGAGCGATGCTCCCGAGAATATTGGCATTCGGCATTAGCATTAATGCGCTTGCTGAAAGTATTGCGCCTGCAAGAAAATATGGTTTTCTTCTTCCCAGCCGGTTCCAGGTTCTGTCGCTGTAATGACCAACAATCGGCTGAACGATCATTCCTATTAATGGCGCTGCAATCCAGAACCATGAGAGATGCTCAACATCGGCGCCGTAATTTCTGAGTATACCGCTGGCATTTGAATTTTGCAAGGCAAATCCAAACTGGATTCCAAGAAACCCAAAGCTCATATTAAATATCTGGGCAACACTGAGATGCGGCTTTATTTTCAGTCCCGGCTTCGCGGGAGGTGAGATCGTTGTGTTTGTTGCCATAAGTGAATTATCAGCCGATAACAAAACCATTCGGCACTACTGCACCTTTCTTGATCACTACTATACCCTCTTTCACGGTGTATAGCGAGTGGTCGGTATTTTCAAGGTGCGGACCTCCATTGATCTGCACATCGTCGCCTATGCGGCAATTCTTATCTACAAGGGCGTGCGAAATCGTACATCTGTTTCCGATGCCCACGTTAGGAATGCCATGCTGGTGCGCGTTTTCAATTTCCTCGATAGTCTCAAAATAATCGTTGCCCATAATGTAGGAGCTGATGATCAAAGATCCGTATCCGATCCTGGAACGAATGCCGATAACACTGTTCTCAATGCGGGCGGCATTAACGATACATCCTTCAGCGATAAGCGAATGTTCCATGGTGGTGCCGCTTATCTTGGCAGGGGCAGCATGCGGGCACGTGTATAAATGCTTCTTGTGTTATCGAACAGGTTGAAATCCGGAATATCGGCAGTAAGTCCGAGGTTGGCTTCATAAAAAGAATAGATGTTCCCGATATCTGTCCAATAACCTTCGTACTGAAAACTGGAAACTTTGTACTTATTAAGCGATTGGGGTATGATTTCCTTACCAAAGTCGGTTCCTTCCTTGAATTCGTTTTCAAGAAGTTCGAACATAAGGTCGCGGTTAAAAATGTAAATACCCATCGACGCCAGCCAATGCTTGCCCGCAGCCTGCATTTCAGGTCCCGTGTCACTTTTCCATTCGTTGAGGAGCTCCTGGCCCTTGGGTTTTTCGATGAAAGCGGTAATAAGTCCCTGTTCATTTTTTTTCAATATGCCAAAATCAGGTGCATCTCTTTCAACAACAGGTATGGTAGCGATGGAAATATCTGCTCCATGCTCTATATGGCTGTTCAGCATGGCCATAAAATCCATCTGGTATAGTTGGTCGCCAGAAAGTATAAGCACATATTCACTGGGAAATGTTCTTATATGCCTCAGTCCTTGCCGCACGGCATCAGCGGTTCCCTGGTACCATGTTGGGTTATCAGGTGTTTGCTCCGCCGCGAGAATGTCAACGAAAGCTGAGCTGAATGCACTGAAGTGGTAAGTATTTTTTATGTGGCGGTTAAGTGAAGCAGAGTTGAACTGGGTAAGTACGAACATTCTGCTGATACCTGAATTAAGACAATTAGAAATCGGGATATCTACCAGGCGATATTTACCAGCGATCGGCACTGCAGGCTTTGAACGGCTTGCGGTTAAGGGATACAACCTGGTTCCGGCACCTCCTCCCAAAATGACAGCAAGAATAGATTTTGACATATAACAAGTTATTTATATTATTTTATTAATTGTTCATACACCTGTATATATTTCTGAACGCTTGTTTTCCAATCAAAATCCAGTGTCATCATCTTTTCGCGGTTTGCATTCAGCTTTTTTTTATTCCGGTACAATTCAACTGCGCGCCAAACTCCCTGTGAAATATCACCTGTTGCAGTATGATTATAGCAAATGCCATATCCACCTGAATCTTCAAAATCGATCACAGTGTCTTTCAGACCACCTGTTCTTCTCACCATGGGCACCGTTCCGTATCGCATGGAATAAAGTTGGTTCAGACCGCATGGCTCAACTCTCGACGGCATCAGCAGAAAATCGGAACCTGCATACATTAAATGGCTCAACGCTTCATTGTAGCCGATATACACGGCATAATCTCCTGATGCGTAATCCAGCATTCTTTCAAGCTCGCGTTCTGTGTGATGGTTACCACTGCCAAGAATGAGGAAATTCATCCTTCTTCCGATGTGCCAGAACGAATCGCCGATAACGGAAGGCAGCACATCTGCTCCTTTTTCGCCCACGAGCCTGCCGATAAAAGAGATGAGTGGCTTCTGGAAATCGAGATCGAAGCGCTCACACAACTCCATTTTATTTTTTGCCTTACCTGCCTCAACATCTTTTACCCCGTAATGATGGTTAATGTATTTGTCTGTCTGCGGATCCCACACGTTACTGTCGATGCCGTTGAGTATTCCAACACATTTACCTTTCTCATATTCGAAGAGAGGTTCAAGTCCGTTACTCATGCTGCGAAGCTCCACCAGGTAGTTGGGACTAACAGTTGTAACGATAGATGCACATTTAATGCCACTGGCCAGCGGGTTAATGGTGTTGTTCCAGTCGAGCTTGCCCCAGTTCCACATATCCCATGGGGGAATATAAATGCTTTTGTCCCATCCCATCCACCCCTGGTATTCGGCGTTGTGAATAGTAAGTACGGTTGGAATATGGCGCAGTGGAACATACTTGTAGCAATTCCCAACCATGAATGGAATGAGTGCAGTGTGATGATCGTGAACGTGAATAATGTCGGGCTGATGCTGCCAGGCAGTTACCCAATCGAGCACGGCTATCTGGAATGCAGTGAAGCGTTCTGTATCGTCGTCGTAACCATAAACTTTTTCGCGGTCGAGAAGACCGTTGATGTCGAGAAGATACAGGTCAAAGCCCAGAACATTTGTTCTTTCCTTGATCACGGTGAATTCAAACCACCGGTTGCCCAGGTTGGTGTAACCTTTATGAACAACGTCCCATTCATGATTGTACAGAAACTTTGTGCGGTACATCGGCATTACAATCTTTGCCAAATGGCCCGCCTCATTAAGATAGAGTGGAAGAGCCCCGGCAACATCACCTAAACCTCCCGCCTTGGCCACCGGGTAACATTCTGCGCTGACGTGTAATATCTCCATCGGAATTTATGCGGCGTTCGCTTAAGCCAACCGGTTAATTAAATATGTAACTCGACGAATACAATTCAATTTATGAAGGTTTTATAAACTAATAATCAGTGCAATTAAAAAATTTTTAGCTTGGAAATTCTTTGCTACATTCAGCACTTAATCAAACCAACTAACGAATATGAGCCAGGTTGCAGCGAGCGATATCCTGACTGTTCCAAAACCGGAACAAACAAAATGGTCACAATTCGGAACGCTTATCACAGTATTTTTTTTCTGGGGATTTGTTGCGGCATCAAATGGCATCTTTATCCCTTTCTGCAAAACACATTTTCATCTCGACCAGTTTGAATCGCAGTTGGTGGATGCTGCCTTTTACGGCGCTTACTTTTTCGGATCACTGGTCCTTTATATTCTTTCCACGATCAGCGGAGTTGATATCTTAAATAAGATCGGCTACAAAGCTGGTATCATCTACGGTTTATTGATCTCGGTTATCGGTGCAATAGGAATGGCTTTTATTTCAACTTCGGAAGCTGCAACATTCGGACTTGTTCTCGTGGCTTTCTTCACCATAGCACTCGGTTTTTCACTTCAGCAAACGTGTGCCCAGCCTTTCGCCGTTGCTCTCGGATCTCCCGAAACCGGCGCGCACAGACTTAACCTGGCAGGCGGTATCAATTCGATCGGTACTTTGCTTGGACCGCTTGTGGTTAGCGTTGTATTGTTTGGAGGACTTGCAGATGAAGGTAAACAAGCTACGCTCGGAAACATAAAGACACTTTACATTATTCTCGCTGCACTGTTCACCGCTGTTGCTGCTTTCTTTGCTATTTCAAAGCTGCCGCGTGTTACCAGCGATGAGAAGATCGAAAAGAGTCCGAAAGCTCTTACCACTCTTATAATTATTTCGATTCCCACATTCATTCTCATATTCATGAACGAGTGGGTAGTAAAACATTTCGGAGAAGCAGCGAAGGGATATCTTATAATCATTACCCTTTTTATCACCGTAGGTTCACTATTTTATGGTATGGCAGCTTCGCGAAAGAATAAAGCCGGCTGGGGCGCCATGCAATACCCACAACTCGTGCTTGGCATGGTGGCCATATTTGTATATGTGGGTGTTGAAGTAACAGTTCAAAGTAACATGGGCGCACTTCTCAAAACCCCCGACTTCGGCGGTCTCAACGAAAAATTCATTTCGCAGTATATTTCACTTTACTGGGGCAGCCTTATGATAGGTAGACTCACAGCATCCATATCAGTATTTGATATCAGCAAGTCAACCAAACGAGTGCTTACTGTGGTTGTTCCTTTTATTTGCTTCGCGCTTATATTAATTGTGAATGTTCTTAGAGGAACAGAGGTTGGCAACCTGTATGTTTATGCCGTTTGCATCATATTCCTCATCGCCGCATTCTTTTTGGCAAATGAAAAACCGGTGGCCATGCTGCTTACTGTTTCTGTAATGGCAACCATCGCAATGCTCATAGGATTGTTTACCGCCGGTGACACCGCACGATTTGCATTCATCAGCGGCGGGCTTTTCTGCTCGGTAATGTGGCCGTGCATCTTTTCTCTTGCCATTGCAGGCCTTGGCAAATACACGAGTCAGGGGTCTGCGTTCCTGATCATGATGATCCTTGGCGGCGCAATAATACCACCATTGCAGGGCGCCATCTGCGATATCGATAAGACAAATCCGGAAGGAATAATGAATACTACTTACACTCACTTCTCTTATATCGTTCCCGTAATATGTTTTGCTTATCTTGCATGGCATGCATTGAAATCAAAACAGGTTCTCAGATCACAGGGAATTGACTTTGACCAGCAGATCAGCGGCGGACACTAAAAGCAGAACATGGCGAAATCAACATCGTTACAGCAATTAGCTATAGGAATTGATATTGGCGGCACCGGAACCAAGTTCGGTATCGTAGACCGTAATGGAAACATATTATTTTCAAGTGAAATATCGTCCCGAAATCACGCGCAGGTAGAAGGGTTCATTGATGAACTTCACGGTGCTTTGTATGAATTGATTGAAAGAGGTGGTGGCCCGGGCAGAATAAAAGGCATCGGCGTTGGTGCACCCAACGGTAATTATTACTCCGGCACGGTTGAGTACGCTCCTAACCTGCCCTGGAAGGGAATAATTCCATTCGCGAAAATGCTTGAAGAAAAATTCAAACTGCCTGTTGTACTCACCAACGATGCAAATGCAGCCGCTATCGGCGAAATGATGTATGGTGCCGCGAAAGGCATGAAGGATTTCATCATGATTACTCTAGGTACAGGCGTAGGCAGCGGAATTGTTGCAAATGGTAAATTGATTTATGGCCACGACGGATTTGCAGGCGAGCTCGGCCACACTATTATAATACCAAACGGCCGGCTTCACGAAGGCACCGGCAAACATGGTTCTCTTGAAAGCTACGCATCTGCCACGGGTGTCCGCCTGACGGCCCTTGAAATGCTTTCGAAAACTGAAGAAAAAAGTCTGCTGCGAGATATACCACCTAAAAAAATAGACTCTAAAAAAGTTTACGAAGCAGCTATACAGGGCGACAAGCTAGCCAAAGAAGTCTTTGAATTTACCGGGCAAATATTAGGTCTGGCGCTGGCGAATTTCGTGATGTTCTCTAGTCCCGAAGCTATCATTCTCTTCGGCGGACTCACCAAGGCAGGCGACCTTATTTTAAAACCCACAAGGGAAAACATGGAATCCAATCTGCTGAAAGTTTTTCAGAATAAAGTGAAGATACTCGTGAGTCACCTTAAAGAAGCCGATGCTGCCATCCTCGGAGCAAGCGCATTGGTATGGGAGATGAAAAGTGCGTAAAGCCGCAGGCCACAGAGTGCACATTCACTATTTTCTGTTGTAAAGACTGTCAAATTGTTTTGCTATCTGTTCAAACGAATAAATTTCACTTGCTTCATCGGAAATTTTCATCGGATCAAAGCTTTTATAATTCTCCATCATCCATAACATCTTTTCGGCAAGATCGTCCGGATCATCAATACGGGCAAAAATTCCATTTTTATTTTCCTGCACCAGCTCGTGCATTACGGAAATATCACTTACAATAACAGGTAATCCCGAAGCCAGCGCCTCAATCACAACGCAACCGAAAGTTTCGAACCGTGAATACAGCAAAAGCGTATGACATTTTCTTACCTCGCCAGATAATTGATCCTGCATTACCTCCTGCCTGTATTGAATAACTTTTTCGAGTTCCCGCTCTTTAATTTTTGCGGCAACAGATAAAAGATATGGCCCATAAATGATGAGTTGAAAAGGCCTGGTCGTTTTTTGTTTCAATAAGCGAACAGCTTCAATAATTTCTTCGGGGCTCTTCTGATAATTCAAGACTGAAATATGAATGAAAGTAAATAAGTCGTATTTCTCATCAGAATAATAAAAAAGCGAGGTGTTGACAACATTCGGTATCCGAACCGGCGTCCTGATAAGAAATCTTTCTTCCAGTGACCGGGCAAGATAGGTGCTCACAGAGCTGCTCTTATCCGCACCACGATAAATTTTCCGGATCATTTTTCTCGCAGCCACGGGCTGGTCAGAAAACGAAGGTTTTGCTTCAGGGCAGAAGATTGTCCACTGCTCAGAAACAATATATTTTATTCCATATCGCCTCTTTGCATACAAGGCACCCACGCCAGCCTTGAATGAAATGTGAACGTTAATAAGATCTGGCTTACCTTTTTCAC
>Ga0209382_10005708_pt1 | contig 16154 bp, 8 predicted proteins | sample SoiMetdeltSBSDD5_FD_187599 | JGI IMG/M metagenome (GOLD analysis project Ga0209382, IMG submission 187599) | Bulk soil microbial communities from a Populus tree surrounding site in Tennessee, USA - Soil MetaG P. deltoides SBSDD5 (SPAdes) (version 2) | ecosystem: Environmental > Terrestrial >...
GTTGCAAAAATCGATTAGAGATAAGAAGGGTCGGCATCTAACGGTTCTGGTGCAATTTTTCGAGGGAAGGCAGACAGAGCCTATTTTCAACTTCTCCTTACGTGTAAAAGTCAGTATTTAATCTGACAGTGAGCAGTTAGCTTACAGCAGTCCTCGCGTCGTGTTGTCCGACCGTAGCTTGCTGTCGATCTATCATCTTGGCCTCGGCGAGCCTCTTACTCTCGCTGAATGTTTGCATCGGAGTTTTTCCATAGCAGTATCTCCCGCTATGTGGTCGCTGATGATTGTAGACGACGAGCCACTCGTCAATATCCCGCTGCAGTTCCTCTAAAGAGTGAAAGATCTTCTTGCGGAACGCAATGCTGTAGAACCCGTCTTTCATCGTCCGATGGAATCGCTCGCAGATACCGTTCGTCTGCGGGTGTCGCGCCTTGGTCTTTGAATGGTCGATGTCCTCCAGCGCCAGATAGAGCTGGTACTCGTGATGTTCGATCGAGCCGCAATACTCTGACCCGCGATCGGTCAGGACGCGCAAGAGCGGGATGCCCTGTTCTTCGAAGAAAGGCAACACTCGATCATTGAGCGTATCGGCGGCCACTAGCGCGTTCTTCCGGTCATAGAGCTTGACGAAAGCGACGCGCGTGTAAGTGTCGATGAAGGTCTGCTGATAGATGCGCCCGACGCCTTTGAGCGTGCCCACGTAGTAGGTGTCCTGCGCGCCGAGATAGCCTGGATGTTCCGTCTCGATCTCGCCGTGCGCTTCCTTCTCCTGCCTGGAGCGTTCGAGCGCCGCCACCTGCGCCTCGGTCAGGATGAAATTCTCCCGCGCCGACTTGGCCTCTAAAGCTTTGAGGCGTTTCTGGAAGGTCTCCAGGTCGTGGCGCATCCAGACGCAACGGACGCCACCAGGGGAAATAAACATGCCGCGCTGCTTGAGTTCATTGGCTGCCCGCACTTGACCATAAGCCGGCTGTTCAACCGCGAGCGCGACGACTGCCTGCTCGACTTCCGCTGCGACGCGGTTCTTGAGGAGGGGCTTCTTCCGGCTGATCTCTTGCAAGGCGAGTTCGCCGCCCGTTTCATAGAGTTCTTTGAAGCGGTAGAAACTATCTCGGGAAAAGCCCATCACCTTGCAGGCCTGGCTGACGTTACCCAGGGTTTGCGCGAGGGTTAATAGCCCGACTTTGTTCTTGATCACTTTCTGTTCAGTGGTCATCTGACTTTCTCCTTTGAGTTGGTGAGCGATGCGCTCAGTTTACAAGAAGTGTCAGATTAAATCGTGACTATTACACTTAATGTCTGGAGAGAATATTTGATCTGCACCTCTTCCCCACTACCGCCGCTTTCAAGAGACCATCACGCTCACGGGCTAGGCGTCGCGATCGCCAGGTTAACCGAGGGAGGGCTTGCCTGCTCTCTTTTCTTTTCCACAGTGGTCGTGGAAAATGTGCCGATGCCCCGCTATATTTCCCGCTGGCCCTGTGGGAAACTTCCAAGCTGCGATATTCGTAACACAGTCAAAATCCCCCATTGACTTCCTCAATAGTTGGCCTGCCTGGCCATTTGAAAATCCAACAGAGAGATGAGGAGGATGAATGCTCCCTATAATAATCGCCGCCATATCTGCTTTGATATTGGTGTGCATACCCATCTCAATCCCCCGGGGTTGTGGGTTCAATTCAACTCGCTGGACCCATCACATGTTACGGGTCGGGTCGCCGGATGTTACAGGCCTGAGGCCGGGGGGGCCTCCTGCGCAGGCGTCCGCCAGTGAACGCGGCGTGACGCCGAGCATTCAGGAGAGTATTTCGCTGGAGCCGGGCAAGCCGGTCGAACGAGAACTCTCCGGCGGCCAATCGCATTCCTACAAAATAACGATGAACTCCGGCCAGTACTTGCATGTAGTGGTCACCCAACGAGGGATAGATGTGGCAGTGGTGCTGTTTACACCTGACGGTAAGAAGATAGGCGAAATGGATTACAAGGCCGTGGGGTCAGAGGCCATCTCGGCGATCGCAGTGGCGGCAGGCGCATACAGAATCGATGTGCGCTCCGCCGAGGAGACCGCCCAAGCAGGACGCTACGAGATCAAGGTAGAAGAATTGAGAGAGGCGACCACTGAAGATAAGTATCGTGTTGCCGCAGAGTCGCTCTTTCGCGAGGGGGAGCCGTTACAGCAAGGAACGCTGGAGGAAAGAAGAAAGGCCATCGAGAAGTATCAAGAGGCGTTGGAGCTATTTCGTAAAGCAGGTGACCGAAGAGTAGAAGCCGTCACACTCATCAACATCGGTGAGGTCTATTCTTCATTAGGAGAGATGCAGAAGGCGCTGGAGAAGTACAACGAGGCTCTGCCCATAGCACGGGCTGTAGATGACCGCGAGAGCGAGGCTACCGCCCTCAACAACATCGGCTTGGCCTATCAGTCATTGGGAGAGATGCAGAAGGCGCTGGACAATCTTAACGAGGCTCTGACGATCAGACGGGCTATAGGTGCCAGCAGCGGGGAGGCCACCACACTCAACAACATCGGCGTGGTCTATGATTCATTAGGAGAGATGCGCAAAGCGCTGGAGAGATACAATGAGGCTCTGACGATCAGACGGGCTATGGGTCACCGCTACGGGGAATTTATCACTCTCAGCAATATCGGCGAAGTCTATCAGTCATTAGGAGAGATGAAGAATGCGCTCGACAAGTACAATGAGGCTCTGCCGCTCGCGCGGGCTATAGGCGACCGCTATGGAGAAGCTGTCAATCTCAGCAACATCGGCTCGGTCTATGAGTCATTAGGAGAGATGCAGAAGGCGCTGGACAAGTTTAATGAGGCCCTGCCGATTACTCGGGCAGTAGGTAATCGCAGGATGGAGGCCATTATTCTTAATAACATCGGTGCGGTCTATCGGTCATTAGGAGAGACACAGAAGGCGTTGGACAAGTTCAACGAGGCCCTGCCCACCGTACGGGCTATAGGTCACCGCGATGGCGAGGCTGCCGCCCTCGGCAACATAGGCAGGGTCTATGAGTCATTAGGAGAGACGCAGAAGGCGCTGGACAAGTTCAATGAGGCTCTGACGATCAGACGGGATATAGGTGACCGCCGTGGGGAAGCTATCGCCCTCAACAACATCGGCGCGTGCTATCAATCATTAGGAGAGACGCGGAAGGCGCTGGAGAAATACAACGAGGCTCTATCAATCAGTAAATTGACAGGCTCTCGCAGTACGGAAGGTTCTACACTCCACAGCATTGGCACGGTCTACGACTCGTTAGGAGAAGCGCAGAAGGCCTTGGACAAGTTTAACGAGGCTCTGCTGATCAGACAGGCTCTAGGCGCCCGAAGCGGAGAGGCTCAAACTCTTCTGGGCATTGCGCAAGTGGAGCAAAAACGTGGCGATCTGACACTGGCCCGCCAATTTCTTGAACAAGCCATCAACATCGTCGAGTCCATACGCGCCAGCACATCTAGCCAGGAGCTTCGCGCCTCCTTCCTTGCCTCCCGACAGGAATTCTATCAATCCTACATCAATGTGCTGATGCGGATGCAAAGGCAGAACCCGGCCGCCGCATTTGACGCCTTGGCGCTGGAGGTCAGCGAGCGCGCCAGAGCCAGGTCCCTGCTGGAACTATTGAAGGAATCGCGGGCCGATATCCGTCAGGGCGTAGACTGGTCGCTCCTGGAGCGCGAACGATCCTTGCAGCAACGACTCAATGCGAGGGCCACGGCGCAAGTCAGATTATTGAATCGTAAGCACACTCCCGAACAGGCCGACGCCGCCGCCAAAGAGATAGCCGCTATCACATCCGAATATGAAGAGGTCCAGGCGCAGATTCGGGCTCGCAGCCCACGATACGCGGCGCTGACCCAGCCCCAGCCGCTGGGCCTGACGGAGATTCAACAACAGGCGCTTGATGAAGACACACTCTTGCTCGAATACGCGCTCGGCGAAAAGCGCAGTTACCTCTGGCTTGTTTCGCAGCGCTCCATCGATAGCTACGAGCTTCCTCCGCGCGCAGAGATCGAAGCCGCCACTCGCCTGGTTTACGAACTGCTCAATGTGCGCCCCAAACGCCGGGCTCCGCCCGATCCGCAATTCATCGCTCAGGCAAAGACGCTCAGCGGGATGTTGCTCGGCCCGGCGGCGGCGCAACTCGGCGCCAAACGGCTGATTGTTGTGGCGCCGGGCGCGCTATCTTATCTGCCTTTCGCCGCGCTGCCGGCGCCGGAAGATGAGAAGCGACCGGCCGGAGATTATGAGCCGTTGATCGCCAAGCATGAGGTAGTGAGCGTTCCCTCCGCTTCGGTCTTATCGATCATTCGCCGCGAAACCGGTGGCCGGCAGCGGGCGGCCAAATCGGTCGCCGTTCTGGCCGACCCTGTCTTTGAAGCGAGCGACCCGCGCCTAGAGTCGGTTAAAAACGGAAATTCCTCCGGAGAGACTCCAGCCGCGCCGGCGTCTGATGTGGAACTTTCAGAGTTGACGCGCGCGATCAGAGCCATGAATTTTTCCGACGCTCGCGCCGGGTTCACGCGACTCCCCTTCTCACGCCAGGAAGCCCAGAGCATCATTGCGCTGACTCCGAAAGGAACAGGGCTTAAAGCGACTGACTTCAGCGCCAGCCGCGACCTAGCCATGAGCCGGGAATTGAGTCAGTACCGCATCTTGCATTTTGCGACCCACGGTCTGCTCAACAACGAGCGCTCTGAACTTTCCGGGCTGGTCTTCTCGCTCGTTGACCAGGAGGGGAAACCGCAGGACGGATTTCTACGGCTGCATGAGATCTACAACCTCCAGCTCAACGCCGATCTGGTAGTGCTCAGCGCGTGCGAGACTGGACTGGGCAAAGAGATCAAGGGCGAGGGACTGATCGGGCTCGTGCGCGGATTTATGTACTCCGGCGCGCCGCGCGTGATCGCGAGTCTGTGGAATGTCGATGATCTGGCGACGGCGGAACTGATGAAGCTTTTTTATCAGCGCATGCTCAAAGACGGTCTGCCGGCTGGGGCGGCGCTGCGAGCGGCACAGCTTGAATTGTCCAGGCAGAAACGCTGGGCGTCTCCTTACTTCTGGGCCGGATTTGTGTTGTTTGGAGAGTGGAAATAATTGACCGCTGGGGATGGCGAAGGACAGGTGGAAATGAGCGCCCCCCCTCGCAGACAGCGATTCGTCATTGTTCATAAAACGAGAAGGAGAAAAGAAAGGGGGGAAGGCGCCGGTTGTCATCTCAGGACAACTTCGTCCAAACTTGTGGACTTCGGCACCTTATTTTGTGCAGATCGGCATTCTCATGCTTTCGACCGCGATGACGGGAAACTTGCTTTCCCTTAGTGAAGTGCGGCCAGAGGCTGAACTATATCACCAGGCGGAGAATTTTAATCTTGTCAAGCATCGCTTCTATCTTCCGTTGTGGTTTAGGAAAGCCGAAGCGCGGCATAGTTCAACCTCAGTGACGAACACTCCGCTGCCGGACGTCCCGGCAAAGAGTTTCCCCCCGACGGCGGCGAACGATTGGACTCTTAGATCGGTTAAGCCTTCATTGACCGCCATCCAGCTCTCGCCTTGATTGGTTGAAAGAAAGACTCCGTTATTTAATGTCGCCGCAAAGAGGTTTGTCCCTACGGCGGCGAGTGAAGTGATAAGGGCAAACTGCGGCAAGCCGGTATTAACCTCCGTCCAGGTCTCCCCTTGATCGGTCGAACGATAGACGCCATCGCCATCACCAGAAAGGGTGGAACTGCCTATTCCCGCAAAGAGGTTCGGCCCCACAGCGGCGAATGAAGAAACAATAGCGGGCGATGGCAAGCCGGCGCCGACCGCTGTCCAACTCTCCCCCTGGTCGCTTGAGCGAAAGACGGCGCTGCCAATTGACATATTCACAGATATCGCCGCAAAGAGATTCGGCCCAACGGCGGCGAGTTCGGTAACGCTCGCATCCGAAGGCAGGCCCGTATTGACCGCCGTCCAACTCCCTCCCTGGTCGGTCAAACGATAGACACCACCAACTGGGCCAGAGGCAGGGTTGGTGGATATTCCCGCAAAGAGAGTCGTCCCACTCACGACTAAGGCGCTAACAGGCGCATTAATCGGCAAACCCGCATTGACGGGAGTCCAACTTCCTCCTTGGTCTATCGAACGAAAGACGCCATTGTCTCTTAACAGACCGGCTGTGGCGGCAAAGATGTTCGTTCCAACAACGGCCAACGAAGAAACCGCCCGACCCGGCGGCAAGCCGGTATTGATCGCCGTCCAACTCTCTCCGCTGTTGTCCGAACGAAAGGCGCCGCCATTGGATTGGACAGATGAACCCGCAAAAATGTTCGGCCCAACAACGGCGAGCGCCACAACAGTTTGGCCGATCAATCCTGCGTTGGCTGAGGTCCAATTCTCCCCCTGGTTAGTCGAGCGAAAGACGCCGCCAGCCGTCCCCGCAATGAGGTTTGTCCCAACGGAGGCGAGGACTTGAACACTCAGGGGCACGCCTGTACCTACGGCAGTCCAGCTCTCTCCCTGATCACTTGAGCGGATGACCCCGCCGCCACCGCTAATAAGGAAAGTAGATGTCCCTGCATAAATGTCCGCCCCGATCACGGCGAATGAAGTAACACGCGCGCCCAGTGGCAGCCCTGTATTGACCAATGTCCATTTCTCTCCCCGACTGCTAGATCGAATGGCCCTGCCGTCCGCCAGCACGGCAAAGATGTCCGTCCCAACGGCGGCTAATTGACTAACCCCTATGGGGAAGCCCGTATCGAGGGCAATCCAGCTCTTTCCCTGGTCGTCCGATCGAAAGACGCCGGCGCCGGCAAGGGAAGTCAGTCCCGCGAATATGTCCGTCCCAACAACGGCGAGGGAAAAAATTCTCGCATCCGGCGGCAAGCCCGTGTTGACCGGAGTCCAGCTCTCTCCCTGGTCGAGCGATCGAAAGACGCCGCCACGTGTCGCCGCAACGATATACGTCCCACTTACGGCGAGCGCATTAATACCAAGGTTGGTTAAGCCGGCATTGACTGCAACCCATCTTTCCTCCTGATTATTCAAGCGGAAGACGCCGACACCGGCAGTCCCAGCGAAAATGTTAGTCCCGACGGCGGCGAGCGAATCGATACTTGGCCCAGGTAAGCCCGCATTTATCGCCGTCCAGCTCTCCCCTTGATCAGTCGATCGAAATACGACGCCGGCTGATGTTCCCGCGAAGATGTCTGGGCCGTTGCTGAGCAGAGTGGTGATCGCGGCGCCTTCGGGGCCTGACGTCTGCCGCCACGGCGCCACGACCTGCGCCGGTTGTTCGGCGGCGAAGGCGCCCGACGCCGCCCCGCTCACATAATCGTTTGATCGGATGAGCCCAAACATCAAAAAAGCAGCCGCCAGAACCGCTCTCAGCGAGAATGCGGCGTAGCGATTGAAACTCTTCATCGTGTCCTCCTTTTAGCGATTGGCTTGTGGCGATTGAAACTCTTCATCGTGTCCTCCTTTTGACACAACTATTTTCCTGCGAGCGATCTCGCAGACAGCGATTTGTCATTGTTCATAGAACGAGAAAGAGAAAAGATAAGGGGGAATAGAGAAGGGGGTGAGGCGCCGGGCGCTTTGATCCCGGCGCGCGAACTTGCATTTCGCAATCAGCATACTGCATCTGAGTGTCGTTGCGGTAGAGGTCGAAATGAGGCGCAAGACTTTGCGGCTGCGATCATCGTTTCGGCCACTACCTTGCCCTGACCGGATTACCCAGGACAGGGCTGCATAAACCGTGACGAACTTATTGCAAGGGGTTTCTATAGAGGAGTGGCGTAAACCGGCAAAAACATGTCGCAGAAATTTTGCGGGCGCTGATTATCGTTTCGGCTACCGGACAATAATTGTAGGGCTGGTTTGTTATCTTTCGTCTCGCATTGCAAGCGTCGAAGCGATGATCACAAAATGCGGGAGGAATCAAAGAAGATGGAAGACTGGGACATTGAAGCGCGTGGGTTGACCAAAAAATTCGGTTCGTTCACCGCGGTGTGCGATCAGACTCTCCGTGTTCCGCGCGCGGCGGCGATGCCGGAGCCGCCCGGCCCGCCGGCCAGGTAAACGACCGGCGGGCCGGGCTTCGACGCCGCACTCTTGAACCGAACAAAAGCCAGCTCGATCAATCTACTGTTCGGATTGCGCCGATTCTCCGGCACGAAAAGATGGCCAAGCTCCGTGTCAACCTTCTGCTTGTTCGCAGCCTCGAAGACGTACGGCTCTAGCTTCACCTCTCCTGCTTTCGGCGCCGGCGCATGCGCCGGCGCGAGCAGAACGCCCAATAAAGAAAGAAGCGCGAGAATTTGACAATGCTTCATCTTGTCTCCCAAACGATATTGGCGGAGGCGCCGCGCCGCCACTCATTCGGTCTGCGCCTTATTGGCGCGAAATTCGCTCCCGGAAAAACCGAAAGTCATGTGTGATACTTTTCCTTTATCGTCTTTCACGTATGTCACTGACGCGCCAAATATCCGCTCGTAAAATTTCGACTCAGTTATGGGCGTCAGCCAGCCGACCGCGCCAGTGTTCAATTTCAAGGACAGATTGCCGTCTCGCTTTTCAACGGTTATTGAAGCTCGCGGTATGAAAAAGTCCGCGCCGCCCTCATAGCGGCCAAGATAGCCGTCTATCACTTTCGGGTCTATCTTGAGACCGGTGTCGAGGGTCGTAGCGTCGTACGGCTCGCCAAAAACCATCGCGTCCAGACCGGCGATCATAAAACTCGCGGCCCCCGAATAGTTGTTGCCGAGCACAATGACGCAGACATCGTCATCAACGTAGCGATGGATCTCGCCCTGGAAACCGGGGCTGCGGCCACTGAATCTGATCACCTTTCGATTCAGGCTGCGGCTGATAAACCATCCGTAGCCGGCGCCTTCAACATAAGGCGTGAACATCTTGTCCAGCGCGCCCTTCTTCAGAATCTTTTCGGTATAGAGGGCCCGATCCCATTTGTATAAATCCTCGACTGTCGAATAGAGCGAGCCGTTCCCCGTCTTGATCGTCCAGTCAATCCAGGGCGCGTTTTCCAGATCTCTGGCGCCGACCGGCGCGTAACCTGAAGCCCGATTCTTGACGATAGCGCCGGCCTTGCCGTCGTGTCCGGTGTCTTTCATCCCCAGCGGATCGAAAATGTTTTCCTTCAGGAAGTCGCCGTATTTCTTGCCTGAAACCTGCTCGATGATGAATGCGAGCAGGTTGTAATTCGAGTTACTGTAGCTGTAACGCTCGCCGGGTTTCATCGTCAACGGTTTGTTTTTGAACATCTCGATGATACTGGCGGGAGTTTGCGGGAACTTCGACTTGGCGTCGTAGTCGGGGAAATTATTCGCGTTTGGGACGCCTGAAGTGTGAATAAGCAGGTGATGAATAGTGATCTTGTCGCCCTCGGGGTAATCGGGAATGTATTTGCTCAACGGATCGCTCACGCTCAGCAGCCCGCGTTCCTCAAGGATCAGAATCGCCGCGGCGGTGAACGCCTTCGAGATTGACGCGAGATGAAATTTCGTCTCCGGGGTGTTGGACGCGTCCAGTTCGTAATTGGCCATCCCGTAACCTTTGCGCAGCAGAACCCGCCCTTTGCGGGCAATCAGAATCGCGCCGCTGAAGCCTTTGATTTCCAGGTAAGGTCTGACATACGCGTCCACTTTCGCTTCGAGGTCTGCGGGTTTTAGCGAAGATGTTTGTCCGCCGCCGGGCGTCGCAGGAATCAGCAACGCAAACAGCAGCGCATAGATAGCTCTCTTCATAATTCGATCCGCCTTTCTCATTGTTGTTGCTCGCAGGCTAAATCAAGCCACGCGAGATTGGCGCCGCCGCCGCGCGCGTGAGCAAGCGGTTGACCGATCTGACTGCCGCTTGCTTACGCGCGCGGCAGCGGTACTAATGTCCCAATACTGCATGTTTCGGTTTAGCATCCCGTCGCCAGGATGTCTTGAATTAGGTGAACCTGTTTGGAATGGGCTTAGCGCGGGCGGAATATTGCGCGGAACTCCGAGGGTAGCATTCTTGTATGGTTTTTAAAGGTTCTGGAAAAATGGCTTTGATCTGAAAAGCCGGCGGCCAGGGCAATCTCAACCAATGAGTCGTCTGTCATCGAAAGCCGCCGAGAAGCGTATTCGACACGCAATTGACGAATGTAGTCGCCTACCGTACAGCCGTGAAACTTGCGAAAGACGCGCGCCAGGTGAACAGTGTGCACGTTTGCCGCCACCGCCAAATCGCTCAGAGTCAGATTTTCAGCGAACTTATCGCGCAACATCCCGGTCACCTGCTCCAACCATCGCGGAGGACGACGATCTGCGGGACCCGATTCGCGTCGTGAAGTCTCGGCCAGCAGTTCCAAGATCAGTCCTTCTAGAGCCAGCGGCGAGAGCGCATCCAAATGACAGAATTCGTCATAAAGCTGTGTCGCCAGACGAATCGCAATTCCACTGGTCAATTCAACCGGGTGATCCAGGATAGCCGAATATTCGCGAGCCCGATCCAAGGAGTATGCCCCGACTTCAATCAGAAAATGATGGCCGGGCGCGTTGTGGGTTTCTTCGTGAGTAGTGTCTGGGGGCTGGAAGCTCAATGAGAGGGGTTGACGGGCCCGTTCATCCTTCCCGACTGTCTCGCTGAAGCTGCCGGCCAGCACGAAGCAATATTTCGCCGACTCGTGCGAATGTCTAGGTAACTTCAGCCCGGAAGAATATATCGCCTCTGTCAGGCGGAATCCCGGCAGATCGCGCGCCCTCAATGTTTTTCCGAAAAAGTGTCCTGACGGCAGTTTAGGTGTCATTTCATCTTTTATTGTAGCCCAAAGTCTGATCGATCTTATAAGAAAATGCCGTGCCTTCACAGGGGCAGGCTTCAGAAACTGCGCCGGATCAGATAAGACATTTTGATGAAGAATGTGCGGCCGTTGCGCCGGAAGCCGGGTTCGAATTGGTCGGTGAAAGGGCTGTATCCGTTGCGAGTCATATCGTCGTTGTAGCCGGCGTAGAACGACGTGCCCGGATTCGGCGCCCACCCGACCAGGAATTGCCCGCGTATGTTCGAGCTCAATGCGCTGTAGTCGATTCGCGCCCGAGCGAAGAGGAAGCGGGTGAATTGATAGGTCGTCCGCCATGAATAAATGTTGTCGTCGAAGGCCACGCGCCCGGTGTCGTATCGCTCCAGACGGCTCTTCGTGTAGTTGATCGAGAGGCGCAAAGCGTCGGTCGGCTGATAATTGAAATTCCCACTCAGGTTGAGTGAGGTTCCGGGGCCGGGATCCACCGGCGCGTCAGGATCAATGAGCGCCGCCGGGCTGACTCGCGGAAAGCGTTTGCCCGCGCCGAAGTCGTAATCGAATTCGCCCCAGCGATAGACGCCGTTGACATTGACTGAATACTTCTTGCTCGGCGCCGTCTCGGCGAAGCCCCATACCTCTTTGCGGTAAGTCGAACGCTCCGGGTCGGGGCCGAAGAAGGCGCCTTGCCGCCCTACTGCGCGCTTCGCCCCGAACTCTTCTTCAAAAATTCGCTCGTAGCGATGGGTGTAACCGATGCCGAGATAGGTCTGGTGTTTGAACTGCATTCTGAAGAGCGGCTCGACTATCCAATTCTGAAGCCGCCCCTGAAAGTCGAAATTCGCGCCGCTGTATTGCGACAACCGCCAATCGATGAGCCTCGCCTTGGGCTTAGGCTCGGAGCTGTAGCGCCAGAAGAAGCTCGATTCGTTGGTGTTGGCGCGAGGCGTGAAGCCCACGTCCGCGCGGTAATCTCGCGTCCTGCCCGTCATGCCGACGAAGTAACCGAAGTGGCGACCCGACATGTCGAGATTCCAGTTGTAGCCGAGCCCGTTTCCGGTACGGAAGAGGTCTTCGCCACGTTCAGGATCGAAGAAGATTTTCCGCGAATGCGTTCCGAGGACCTGAAAGCTGAAGGTCGTCTTCTGGTCGAGCCGGAAGCGCCCGTCGAAGCCGCCCAACTGGTTATGCTTCTCGATGAAGTTATAACTGGTGGCGATCAACCCCAGGTTCCCTTCCTTGCCGACGTCACGCTTGAGGCGCAGGACGCCGACGTATGCGTTCTTGTCCAAAAAACGCTCGATGTCCGGGCGGGTCTCCGGATCGTTGCGCTCGTCCTCGCTGAAATTGCCAGGCGCGTTGTCCGAAGCCAGCAGCAACCCGAAGCTGTTGCGCCCGCGGCGCCCGGTAAGCTTGAGCGCGTAATCGGGATCGATTATCGAGCGGGTATGGACGGCCTGCAGCGGCGTCTTAAAGAGATCGATGCCCTCAAAAAAGAAGGGCCGCTTCTCTTCGAAAAAAATCGGGAATCGCTGGTTGGCCGTGACCACGGTCTGGTCGGCTTCGACCTGCGCGAAATCGGGATTGATCGCGGCGTCGAGCGTGACGGTCGGCGTCAGGCTGAACTTCGTCGTCAGCCCCGGATCGAGTTGGACGGGTTGATTGACCAGCCGCCCCGGGTCGAGTCGCGTTGATCCGGCGGGAAACGCGCGCACGCGCCTTCCGGTTTCCGAGACCGCCAGGCTGGGAATCAGTTCGAGCGTGCGCTCGGTGGAGATGTCTTCGAGGCCGGTCAGCTGTCCGGCTTGATTGAGCGTGCCGGATTTGTCGCGCGAGACCGGCATCCACGAATCCAGCTCGCCGTTGAAATGTTTGATCCGTCGGAAGAAATGGGCGTTCCACAGCTTGTCCTTGCCCGCTTCGTAGCGCAGCGATTTGAACGGGATGGCGATCTCGACCGAGTAGCCTTCATCGGTCACCACGCCCTTCGACTCCATGACGATGTCTATGCTGTAATCCTCGCCGTTGCCCTCGGTGAAGACGCCGTCGGCCTGCACGCCGAGAGGGTTGAAGAAGGCCGCGTATGCCCGCCGCCGGTCGTTGAACGTGTCAAGATAGAAGCCGAAGTAATCGTCGTCAAAAATCTGATCGCGTTTGGCCACGGTCGCGCGCACCTTACCCGGGTCATCCGCCGCTCGAAAGCCGATGTATAAATGTTTAGAGTCGTAGCCGAGCAGGACCTGGGCAGGCTTTGAAGGGGCGATGTTATCGCCGGGCTGGATTTGGTAGAAATCTTTGAGTATTGTGGCCCGCCCCCAGACCTCGTCGTCGAGCCGGCCGTCAATCGTGGGCGCCGAGTCGAAGCGAGCGATGCGAACGGGCGTCGCCTTCTCGGGCGGCGGCGCGACCTCGCGCTTTACGGCGGAAGCTTTCGCGCCGTCTTTTAAAGACGTGGACAAAGGCGCATCCTGAGCCATGACGAACGGGGCGAAGTTTAAAAACAGTAAAAATAGTATGACTCGCATATTGACCGGTCTTAGGAATTCACAATATCAACTGGCCGGTATGTGATACGACCGGGGGAAAGGTTTCGATATTTTTTTATTAGCGCATCAACTCCGGCTAAATTCTTTGAAAGGCGCCGGCGATTTGTTCAAGCGAACTTTACCGGCGGATGATTCAATGGACAATACGCAATGCGGATTTAAGAAGGGTGCGCAAAAATAAAAATAGGACCTATAGGACTTATAGGAGTAATGAGAAGTACCATGAGTCTTATAGGTCCTATAAGTCCTATTCTTTCCGAAGAGGAAACACGATTATGGAAAAAGCCGAGAGGATGGAAGAGATTCTCGCGCCGGCGCGCGCGAAGGCGGCGCCAGAAAAGCGCGACGCCGTTGAGCGTTTCGTGAACGCGTATTTCCAGCAGGTGGCCCCGGAAGATTTAATGGAACGCCGCGCGGACGACCTTTACGGCGCCGCGCTATCGCACTGGAACTTCGCGCGCAAGCGCGAGCCTGGCAAGCCTAAGCTGCGGGTATTCAACCCGACAGTCGAAGAGCATGGCTGGCAATCGACGCACACGGTGATCGAGATAGTCAACAACGACATGCCCTTCCTGGTCGATTCAGTGACGATGGAGGTGAACCGGCATGGGCTGACGCTTCACCTGATCATCCACCCGATAATGCTGGCGCGCAGGCGCGCTGACGGAGAGATCGAAGAGATGCCGGCGGCGCCTGGCGAGGGGGTCGGCCCAGAGTCGCTTATGCACGTCGAGGTCGATCGAATCGTCTCGCCGGAAAAGATCGCCGCGCTAACCGCCGATCTGGCGCGAGTGCTCGGAGACGTGCGCCGCGCCGTGACCGATTGGAAGAAGATGAAGGCGAAGGTCGATGAGGCGCTCGGTGAGATCGATGCCACCCGCCCCCCCCTGGCCCCCGACGAAGTGTTCGAAGGCAAGGCGTTTCTGCGATGGCTCGCCGAGAATCATTTCACCTTCCTCGGCTACCGCTGCTACGACCTGACCGGGGTCGAAGGCGAAGAGGCGCTGCGCGTCGTGCCCAACTCCGGGCTGGGAATTTTGCAGGAGGCCGAAGGGAAAACGGCGGGCGTCACTGCCCTGCCCTCGAACGCGCGCGCCTTCGCCCGCCTGCCCAGGCTTCTATATATCACCAAGGCCAATTCGCGCTCGACCGTGCACCGCCCCGGATACCTCGATTACATCGGCGTCAAACGCTTCAACGAGCAGGGCGAGGTTTGCGGCGAGCATCGTTTTCTGGGGCTGTTCACTTCGACCGCATACAGCGCCAAACCGTCGGATATCCCGCTGCTGCGCCGAAAGACGGCGAACGTCATCTCGCGCACCGGCGTCCAGCCCGGAGGCCACACCGGCAAGACGCTGCTCGACATCATCGAGACATACCCGCGCGACGAGCTTTTCCAGATCGGCGAGACGGAGCTGCTGCGGATAGTGACGGGTATCCTGCACCTGGGCGCGCGGCAGCGACTCCGCCTCTTCGTGCGGCGCGACCCCTTCGACCGCTTCGTCTCCTGCCTGATCTACTCCCCACGCGAAAATTACACGACCGAGCTGAGACAGCGGTGGGTAAAGCTGCTCGAAGAGGCGTTCAACGGCGTCAGCTCCGATTTCAACGTCTTCTTCTCCGAATCTCCGCTGGTCCGCATCCTGATCACTGTGCGTACCTCGTCTGACAACATTCCCGAATACGACGTGGCCGACATCGAGCGGCGTCTGATCGAGGGGTCGCGCCGGTGGGAGGACGATCTGAAGCAGGCGCTGGTCGAGGCGATCGGCGAAGCGCGCGGCAATGAATTTTTCCACCGCTTCGGGGCGGCATTCCCCGCCGCCTACCGCGAGGACTTCGCGGGGCGCAGCGCCGTGCCCGACTGTGAGCGCGCCGAGCGCGTGCTGGCGGGCGAGCCCTTCGCGCTCTCGCTTTACCGCCCGCTCGAAGCCGCGCCGCGCACGCTCCGCTTCAAGCTAGTTCACAAGGGAAAGCCGGTCATGCTCTCCGACAGCCTGCCGATGCTCGAATGCATGGGGCTGATGGTGTTGGACGAGCGCCCCTATCATCTCGAAATTGAAGGCGAGGAGCCGGTCTGGATTCACGATTTCGGATTGATGAGCGAGAGCGCCGACATCGACATGGAGATTGACGAGTTGCAGGCGATCTTCGAAGACGCCTTCGGGCGCCTCTTCCGCCGCGAAATCGAGAAGGACGATTTCAACCGCCTGGTGATCGCCGCGCGATTGCCGGCGGAAGAGATCGTCATCCTCCGCGCCTACTCGAAATACTTGCGGCAGATCGGGTTCCCGCTCCCGCTCAGATTCATCGAGACCACTCTCGCCAACAACGCCGGCGTCTCGCAGCAACTGATCGAACTATTCAAGCTGCGCTTAGACCCCGCGCCGCGGGACGACGAGGAGGCCGAGGCCGAGATGATCAAGGAGATTAAAGCCTCGCTCGACCGCGTGCAGAATCTGAACGAGGACCGCGTGCTGCGGCAAATCCTGTCGCTCATCCGCGCCACCACGCGGACGAACTTTTGGCGCACGGACCCCGAGGGCCGGCGGCGATCATTCCTCTCATTCAAATTCGACCCTTCGAAGATTCCATCGCTGCCCGAACCCAGGCCGATGTTCGAAATCTTCATCTACTCGCCTCGCTTTGAGGGCGTACATCTGCGCGGGGGCCGTGTTGCGCGCGGAGGCCTGCGATGGTCGGATCGCCCGGAGGATTTCCGCACCGAGATACTGGGACTGGTCAAAGCGCAGATGGTCAAGAACACCATCATCGTGCCCGTCGGGTCGAAAGGCGGCTTCGTGCTCAAGCGCGCGCCCTCGCCGGCCG
>Ga0209382_10005709_pt1 | contig 16151 bp, 16 predicted proteins | sample SoiMetdeltSBSDD5_FD_187599 | JGI IMG/M metagenome (GOLD analysis project Ga0209382, IMG submission 187599) | Bulk soil microbial communities from a Populus tree surrounding site in Tennessee, USA - Soil MetaG P. deltoides SBSDD5 (SPAdes) (version 2) | ecosystem: Environmental > Terrestrial >...
ACCGAGATCTCCGCGCCGGGGGCGAGCAGCCGCGAGATCGGGCAGGTCGCCTTGGCGGTCTCCGCGTGCTTCTGGAACTCGGCCTCGTCGATGCCCGGTACGACACCCGTGGTGTCCAGGTCGATCCGGGTCACGGTCATTCCCGCGTCCGTCTTGTCGAGGTGTACCGACGCGGTCGTCTCGACCGACGTCGGCGGGAAGCCGTTGGTGGCGAGCACATTGGACAGTGCCATCGAGAAGCATCCGGCGTGGGCGGCCCCGATGAGCTCCTCGGGGTTCGTACCCTCGCCCTCCTCGAACCGCGACTTGAACGAGTAGTTCCCCTCGTAGCCGCCCTTGCCGGTGCGCATCGTGCCGGAGCCCTCGGGGAGGTTGCCCTCCCAGCGTGCCGATGAAGTGCGAATAGGCATACCGCGGACGTTACTCCGATTGGTCGAGGTACTTCAGACCAGACCCGGTATTGAAGACCACCACTACCTCGTTCCGGCCCACCTCGCCGTCGGCCACCAGCCGTCGCAGGGCGGGCACGCACGCCGCGCCCTCGGGCGCCGCGAACACCCCGGTCGTCGCCGCCACCTCACCCACCGCGGCGACAAGCTCATCATCGGGTACCGCGATCGCCCGGCCGCCGCTGCGACGCAGGATGTCCAGCATGATGAAGTCGCCGATGGCCCGCGGTACCCGCAGCCCCGCCGCCACCGTGTGCGCGTCGGTGACCTCCTCGGCGGTAGCCGCGCCGGACTCGAAGGCGCGGACGATGGGCGCGCAGCCGGCCGCCTGTACGCTGATCATGCGAGGTCGACGTTCGTCGATCCAGCCCAGCTCCTGCAGCTCGGCGAACGCCTTCCACATGCCGACGAGCCCGGTACCACCGCCGGTCGGGTAGACGATCACGTCGGGTAGCCGCCAACCGAGCTGCTCGGCCAGTTCGTACCCCATCGTCTTCTTGCCCTCGACCCGGTACGGCTCCTTCAGCGTCGACACGTCGAACCATCCGTTCGCCGCCGCCCGTTCGGCGACCAGCCGACCGCAGTCGGTGATCAGGCCGTCGATGAGCGTCACCTCGGCGCCGGCTCGGGTGCACTCGACCACGTTGGCCCGGGGCGTGTCCCGGGGCATCACCACGTACGCGGGCAGCCCGGCCCGGGCCGCGTACGCGGCCAGCGCGCCACCCGCGTTGCCGGCCGACGGGGCGGCGAGTCCCTTCGCGCCGAGGTGAGCGGCCATCGACACCGCGACGGCCATCCCGCGAGCCTTGAACGAGCCGGTCGGGTTGACCGCCTCGTCCTTGACGTACAGGCGGTCCAGCCCGAGCGCCGCGCCGAGGCGGGGGGCGGGCAGCAGCGGCGTGAAGCCCTCGCCGAGCGTCACGGGTTCCGCGGCGGCCGGTAGCGGCAGCAGCTCGCGGTAGCGCCAGAGGCTCGCCTCCCGACCCGCCAGCGCACGGCGATCGAGGGCGGCGCCGACCGCCGCGAGGTCGTAGCCGGCCAGCAACGGCTTGCCGCACGCCAGGCAGAGGTTGCGCAACACGTCCGGGCTGAACCGGGTGTTGCACGCCGCACAGGACAGGTGGGTCAGGAACATGGTCTCTCAGGGTAGTGCGGCTTCCCGACTGAGTGGTCAATCAGGCAGGATCGACAGCGTGAGCAGCGAGTACGACGTGGTCATCGTGGGCGGCGGGCACAACGGTCTGGTGGCGGCGAGCTACCTGGCCCGGGCCGGCCGGCGGGTGCTGGTGCTCGAGCGCCGGCACACGGTCGGCGGGGCGGCGGTGTCCGAGCACCCGTTCGGCCCCGAGTTCACGGTCACCTCGCTCTCGTACGTGGTCAGCCTCTTCCCGTCCGACATGGTCCGCGAACTGCGGCTGGCCGAGCACGGGTACCACGTCTACCCGCAGGGGCCGTACTTCGCGCCGAGGCGCGACGGTGGCTACCTGTACCTGGCCGACGATCCGGTACGCAGGCACGAGGAGATCGCGAAGTTCAGCAAGCGGGACGCGGACGCGTACGAGCGGTGGACCGAGTGGCTCGGCGGTCTCGGCAAGCTCGTCGGTCCGCTGCTGTACGAGATCCCGCCGAAGCTGGGCTCCAAGCGCCCGGCCGATCTCGCCGGCCAGGCCGGCCTGCTGCGGTACGCCCGCAAGGTCGACGTGCGCGCCGCCTTCGACCTGACCCGGCTGTTCACCGCATCCGCCGCGGACGTCATCGAGGACCGCTTCTCCTCCGACGCGATGCGCGGCGTGCTCGCCGTCTCCGGGGTCATCGGCACCTGGGCCGGTCCGCGCAGCGCCGGTACCGCCTACGTCACCCTGCACCACCACATGGGCGAGACGACGTGGGGTTTCCCGCGCGGCGGGATGGGCGCGGTCACCCAGGCGCTCGCGAAGGCGGCCCGCGGCTTCGGGGCCGAGATCCGCACGAACGCGCCCGTGGCCCGCATCGACGTCCACAATGGACGGATCCGGGGCGTCACGCTCGACAGCGGTGACGAGATCCGCGCCGGTACCGTCGTCACCACCGCACACCCGGCCATCTCGTTCCTGCGCCTCGTCGACCGGGCACACCTGCCGGACGATTTCGTCGCCGACATCGAGTCGTGGCAGAGCCGCTCCGGCACGGTCAAGGTGAACTTCGCCGTCGACCGGCTGCCCGTCTTCGCCGCCCACCCCGACTTCGATCCGCAGGTGTACGGCGGCACGATCGTCCTGTCGGAGTCCTTGGACGACGTCGAGCACGCGTACCAGGAAGCGGTAGCCGGCACGCCCTCGACGCTGCCGTTCGCGGACATGTGCATCCCGAGCGTGTTCGACCCGACCCTGGCCCCCGAGGGCAAGCACATCGTCAGCATGTTCACGCAGTGGGTACCGCACACCTACGCCACCGCACCGGACGAGGCGGAGCTGGCCGCGTACGCCGATCGGCTGGTCGCTCGGATGGAGGCGGTCGCGCCGGGCTTCACCGGGTCCATCATCGGGCGCCAGGTGATCGGTCCACATGAGATGGAGGCCGAGTACGGTCTCGTCGGCGGCAACATCTTCCACGGTGAGCTGACCCCGGGTCAGATGTTCCACTGCCGTCCGGCGGCCGGGTACGCGGATCTGCGTACCCCGATCGCGGGTCTCTATCAGGCGGGTTCGGCGACCCACGGCGGCGGCGGGGTGACCGGCATCCCCGGCCGCAACGTGGTCCGGCAGGTCCTACGCGACTTGCGCTCGTGGCGTAGGTTGTCCGGTCGGAGGTAGGGGATGTCGGAGACCCTGGAGTGGGGCAACGACCGGGCGGGCCGGCTCGATAGGTTCGTTGCCGGCCGGAACCTGTCGCTCGCCGTGCTGCCCGTCGCCCTGGTCGGGCTGGGCGTCGTGCTGCTGTGCGCCGCCGAGGTCCTACCGTGGGCGAAACGCAGGAGCGGCGTCGTCGGTAACGTCGTCGGTGACATCGACCTACCCATCGCCGACCGCACCGAATTCCGGCTGGCCGAGTTCAACACCTGGGAGGTGTTCGGCTACCACCTCGGCTGGTTGGCGCTGCTTACGCTCGCCGCGGCCGCGCTGGCGGCCCGGCCGGCAAGCAGGCGTTCGCTCGGGGCGGCCGCACTCGGCGCCGCCGGCGGCGTCCTCGTGCAACTGCTCGGCCTCGTCCGCTCCGCGCAGGACGGCAGCGCGCTGGTCCCGAGCGCGCTGTTCGACAACGACGGGGACCTCGGGATCGGCCTTGCCCCGGGTGCCTACTGCGCGATCGCCGCACTGCTCGTGGTCTCCGCCGCGATCGCCGTGCGCCTCGGCCTGCGCCTGCCGCGTCGGGACCGTCCGGCCGTGACACCCGAGCCCGAGTACGAACCGGCGCCCGAGGTGACGGTCACCGCGAGCTGACATCGCTCGATGCTGGGCCTGCGTGAACGTGCGATGATTCGCCTGTGGTAATGCGCGATGTCATGGAGTTTGGAGAGGATGTCCCGCGCCGGCCGATGCTGGCGAACATGATGAGCCGGCTGGGCGGCGGTACCCCGCGAGGCGACCGGCGCATCATCTTCGGCGTCGGCGGCATTGGCGGCGTTCTCGTGCTGATCTCGATGCTCCAGGTCTGGCAGGTCACCACGCTGCGGGCGGGGGACAGCGATCGGCAGGAGGTGTCGACCGGGTTCGCCGGCCTCGGCGCGTGGGGTACCGGCTACGTCATGGGGGCGTTCGGTCTCGCCGCGATCACCACGATCGTGCTGTTCGGCCCGCCGCAGGTACGGAAGCTGGGTCGGCTGGCCGGGCTGGGGTGGGCCGGGGCGGTCGCGGGCCTGCTGGTGGCGGCGTTCGTCGACCTCGGCCGGACCAGTGCGGTGCTCGGGTACAGCGTCTTCGCGATGCCCGATCCACCGGAGTACGACGTCGCGTACGGTCCGGGGCCGTTCCTCGCCGTCCTGGGTATCGGCGCGACGGCGGTCGCGCTCTACCTGACGGAGCGGCCGGGGCCGGGTCAGGAGTTCCTCGACGAGCCGGTGGAGGAGGACGAGGAGGTCGTGCCCCCGCCCAGGCCACAGTCGGTGTACCAGCAGCCGGTGGTCACTGGTCCGGTGGACCTGACCGTGTCCCCGGCCACGCCGTTCATGCACCTGCCGGAGTCGTACCACGACCGGTGACGGTAGGCTGATTCACCGTGATCGACCTGCGTCTGCTGCGCGAGAATCCCGATCTGGTCCGGGCGAGTCAGCGTGCCCGGAGGGAGTCCGAGAGCGCCGTCGACGAGCTGCTGGCCGCCGACGAGGAACGCCGGGCGAGCCTGCGGCGGTTCGAGTCGCTGCGGGCCGAGCAGAAGCAGCTCTCCGGGCGGATTCCCAAGGCCACGGGGGACGAGAAGGCCACGCTGTTGACGCGTACCAAGGAGTTGGCGGCCGAGGTGAAGGCGGCGGAGAGTGCCGCCACCGAGGCCGAGCAGCGGCTGCGCCGGGCGCATCTGGTCGTGTCGAACGTGGTCGAAGAGGGCGCGCCGGCAGGCGGCGAGGACGACTATGTGGTGCTGCGGGAGGTCGGCGAGCGGTCGCAGATCGACAAGCCGCGCGACCACCAGGAGCTGGGCGAGGGCATCGGCGCGATCGACGTGGAGCGCGGGGCGAAGGTGTCCGGCAGCCGGTTCTACTACCTGACCGGGCCGGGTGCGCTGCTCCAGTTGGGTCTGCTGCAACTGGCGATCCAGCAGGCGGGCGACGCCGGATTCACCCCGGTGATCCCGCCGGTGCTGGTCAAGCCCGAGGCGATGGAGGGCACCGGGTTCCTCGGGGCGCACGCCAGCGAGGTGTACCGGCTCGAGGCCGACGACCTGTATCTGGTGGGTACGTCGGAGGTGCCGCTGGCGGCGTACCACTCCGGCGAGATCCTCGACCTCGACGAGCCACGGCGGTACGCGGGCTGGTCCTCGTGCTTCCGCCGGGAAGCCGGGTCGTACGGCAAGGACGTGCGCGGGATCCTGCGGGTACATCAGTTCGACAAGGTCGAGATGTTCGTGTTCTGCCGCCCGGAGGAGGCCCACGACGAGCACCTGCGCCTGCTCGCCTGGGAGGAGGAGATGCTGGCGAAGGTCGACGTGCCGTACCGGGTGATCGACGTGGCCGCCGGTGATCTCGGCTCGAGTGCGGTGCGGAAATACGACTGTGAGGCGTGGCTGCCGTCACAGGGGCGGTACCGCGAGTTGACCTCGACGTCGAACTGCACGACGTTCCAGGCGCGCCGGCTCAACATCCGTTATCGCGACGCCGATGGGAAGCCGCAGATCGCCGCGACCCTCAACGGTACCCTCGCCACGACCAGGTGGATCGTCGCGATCCTGGAGCACCACCAGCAGCCCGACGGGTCGGTACGCGTGCCAAAGGCGTTGCAGCCGTTCCTGGGCGGTCGAGACGTTCTGGAGCCGATCACCAGGCAGGGGTAGCCCGGATGGAGTACCGTTGCTCCTCCACTCTCCACCACGGAGGAGGATATGCCCCGACCCGGGTTGCCGAAGCTGATCGCTACCGACCTCGACGGCACACTCGTCCGGACGGATGACACTGTCAGCGCGTACTCGCATGAGGTGCTCGATCGCGTGCGCTCGGCCGGCATTCCGGTGGTCGGCGCGACCGGGCGCGGGCCGCGACTGACCGAGCTGACCCGCAACGACATCCGTGCCGCGGACTACCTGGTCCTCGCCGGTGGCGGGCGGGTGGTCGATCTCACGGATCCCGAGCTGGGTCCGATCACCCTGCGGGACGAGCGGATGGCCGGACACGTGCTGGCGTCGGTACTGACCGACCTGGAGGCCGAGGTCGGCCCGTTGACGGTGATGGTCGAGGCGCTCGACGGGCCGCAGGCACCGCTGTGGGGCGATGCGGATCCCGCCTGGCGCTACCCGGACGCGTTCGAGGTGCGCACCCGTGCCGAATGCGTGGCCGGCGACGTCATCAAGGCGTTTGCCCGTACCGCCGATCACGACGTCGATGCCCTGCTCGCCGCGGCCCGCCGGGTCGTGCCCCCGTCGTCCGCCGCAGTGACCCAGGCGGGGCTCGGGTTCATCGAGATCTGCCCGCCGGGTGTCGACAAGGCGACCGGTCTGGCGGTGGTCGCCGAACTGCTCGGCGTCGACCCGTCCGACGTACTCGTCTTCGGGGACATGCCCAACGACGTACCGATGTTCCGCTGGGCCGGCTGGGGCCGCGTCGCGGTCGCCAACGCGCACGCCGCCGTGCGGGCCCTGGCCGACGAGGTCACGCTGTCCAACGACGAGGACGGGGTAGCGGTCTACCTCGACCGACTGCTGTCCTGATGCTGAGTGAGCCCAGGCGCCTGGACCTTCGGTCGGCGCAGATCCAGTCCAAGAAACTCAGGCTGGTCGCCACGGACCTGGACGGGACGCTCCTGCGGTCCGACGGCACGATCAGCGCACACACGGTCGAGGTACTCGGCACGATGTCCGCGCGGGGCACGCGCATCGTGCTCGTCACCGGCCGTCCGGTGCGCTGGCTGTCCAAAGTGTACGATCAGGTACCGCTTCCGCTGCCGGCCGTGTGTGCCAATGGCGCCGTGGTCTACGACCCCGTCAACGACGAGGTACTGCGGGCCGATCCGCTGGCTCCCGACCTGCTGGCGGACGTCTGCGAACGGCTTCGGTCGACAGTGGACGATGCGGTATTCGCCGTCGAGGTCGACGACGGGCGGCGGATGTACCACGAGGCGACGTACCCGATCTGGTCCGACGCGGACCGCCGGGCCATCCGGCCGTCCGGTTCGCTGGCCGACCTGTGTGCGGTACCGGCGGTCAAGCTGCTCGTGCGCTCCGAGTCCCGCGACTCGGACGCATTGCTGACCGCCGTACTGTCCAGTGTGGACGGTTTGGTGGAGGTGACCCATTCGACTGCCACGGGGCTCGTCGAAGTCTCCGCCGTCGGGGTGACCAAGGCGACCGGCCTCGCCTGGCTGTGCGAGCGGCTCGGTGTGGTAGCGGACGACGTGCTCGCCTTCGGGGACATGCCGAACGACGTACCCATGCTGTCCTGGGCCGGCCGGGCCGTCGTTGTCGCGAACGCCCATCCGGCCGCGAAGGAGGTCGCCGACGATGTGACGCTGTCCAACGACGACGACGGCGTGGCCGAATATCTCCTCGGCCTATAGGTACTGCCCGGTGTTGCTCTGTCCCTCCCCCGGCTGGCCGGGCATGCCGGGCAGGCCGCCGCCCGGCGCCATCGGCAGCGCGGGAATGTTTCGGCGCATCTGCTCGAGCTGCATACGCGTGGCCATCTGCTGGGCGACGAGCGCCGCCTGGATCCCGTGGAAGAGCCCCTCCAACCAGCCGACGAGCTGGGCCTGAGCGATGCGCAGTTCCGGCTCGCTGGGCGTACCCTCCTCGAACGGCAGCGACAGCCGCTCGAGCTCGTCACGCAGTTCCGGGGCGAGCCCGTCCTCCAGCTCCGTGATCGACCGCCGGTGGATCTCCATGAGCCGTTGCCGGCCGGCGACGTCGAGCGGGGCCGCCCGCACCTCTTCGAGCAGCTGTTTGATCATGGTGCCGATCCGCATGACCTTCGCTGGCTGCTCGATCAGGCGCGACGGGTCATCCGCATCCGCGTCGCCCTGCGGCTCGACCTCGACCGTGCCGAGTGGGCGGCCGTCCGGGCCTACCACCACTACGGTCCGCGAGTCGTCGCTCTGCCGCTCCTGCCGCTCAGGGGTCTCGTCCATCGCTCCATCTTTGCTCATCGACACCGGTGGTGCATGACCCTGGTGAGTCTGGTTGTGGCTTCGGGCCGGTGTCGTCTGGACTGAGGAGCGCAGCGACGAGGGAAGGCGACACCATGGTGGCCCGGAGCTCGCCGGCGAAGGCCGGCGCAATCGTTATAGCGTCTGTAGGCCATGACCCCCGATCTCACCATGCGGTACGGGCCGGACCCGGATCACTTGATCGATGTGCGGCTGCCGGCGGACCCGACCGACCGGCCGTTGGTGATCTTCATCCACGGCGGGTTCTGGCGAGTGGCGTACGACCGGGCGCACGTGGGGCCGCTGGCCGCAGACCTGGCGGGGCGGGGGTGGCCGACGGCGACGGTCGAGTACCGCCGGGTGGGGCAGGCCGGCGGTGGATGGCCGGGGACGCTCGACGACATCGCGGCAGCGGTCGAGGCGCTGCCCGCGCTGGTGGCTGAGGCGGGGGTACCGGTCGACGCCTCGGCGCCGATCCTCGCCGGGCACTCGGCCGGTGGCCATCTCGCCCTGTGGGCCGCCAGCCGGAACCCGTGCGGCGGCGTGCTGGCGCTTGCTCCGGTGTGCGACCTGCGTACGGCGTACACCCGGCGTTTGGGAAACGACGCGGTGGCCGCGCTGCTCGGCGGCGGCCCGGACGACGTGCCTGATCGTTTCCTGGCGGCGGACCCGCTCGCACGGCTCCCGCTCGGGGTCGCGATGATGCTTGTGCACGGCGTCGAGGATGATGTCGTGCCTATAGATCTGTCCCGCGGGTTCGTCGAGGCGGCGCGCGGGGCGGGAGACTCCGCGGAGCTCGTCGCTTTGCCCGGCGTAGAGCACTTCGGGGTCATCGACCCGGAGTCGGCGGCTTGGCCGTCCGTACTGCGGGCGCTGGCCGAGCTTGCGCCTGGCCAGCAAAAAGGGTAGAACGCGACAGGATCCAACCTGGGGGAGGGACGCGACTGTGTCCGAGCTAGACCGGCGGCAAGTACTGAAATACCTGGCCGCCCTCGGTGCGACGAGTGCCGTCCCGAGCCTGGCCGCCTGCGGCGATTCGGCCGGCAACAACGGAGGCGTCAACAATGCCGGCCCGGTGCGGATCGGCATGCTGGCACCGCAGTCCGGCATCTACGAGGTCATCGGTGAAGACCTGATCAAGGGCTTCGAGCTGTACCTGCAGTTGCACGACAACAAGCTCGGCGGGCGTGACGTCACGTTGATCAAGGCGGACGAGGGCGAGACCGCCGACTCGGGCAAGCCCGCGGCCGAACGGTTGATCAAGAATGAGGACGTCCTAGCGCTGACCGGCGTGGTCAACTCGAACGTGATGCTCGCGATCAAGGATCTGGTCGAGACGTCGAGGGTCCCGCTCATCGGGTCCAATGCCTCGCCAACCACGTTGCAGGGTGCCAAGTACATCTGGCGGACGTCGTACGTGAACGACGAGCCGGGCAAGGCGCTCGGCCGCTACCTCGCGGAGAACCTGCCCGGCAAGGGGCCGCTGTACCTCATCGCCGCCGACTACCAGGCCGGCAAGGACGAGATCAACGGGCTGCTGGACACGTTCCGGCAGTCGGACGGGGTGGTCTGGGGACAGCCGGTGTACACGCCGTTCGTGCCGCCGACCAAGAACTTCGCGCCCTACCTCAGCGCGATCAAGAACTCCAACGCCAAGGCGGTGTTCTGCTTCTACGCCGGGTCGTCGGCGGTGGACTTCGTCAAGCAGTACCAGGCAGCCAAGATCGAACTCCCGCTGTATGCGCCCGGCTTCCTCACCGAGGGGCAGGTGCTGCAGTCTCAGGCCGATGCGGCGCAGGGCATCTATACGGCGATGAACTACGCGATCGACCTGGACAACGCCGCAAACAGGGCATTCGCCGCAGAGTTCCAGAAGAACAACGACCGGGGACCGACGACGTACGCGATGGCTTCGTACGACGCCGCGGCCGTGCTGGACAAGGCGATCGCGCTCGCCGGCCGGGATCTGGACCGGATCTCGCTCAACCTGGCGCTCGGCCAGGTGGGCCAGATCGACAGTCCTCGCGGCGCGTGGCAGTTCAACCAGACCCGTACGCCGCAGCAGAAGTGGTACCTGCGCCAGGTCCGGATGGACGGGACGGTGCTGTCCAACACCCTTGTCTCGGAGCTGACGACCCTGGGCTGAGCCGATAGCGTGCCTGCATGGGATTGCTTTCGGAGCTCGTCGATGCGATCAACGGCGGTCGGGTCGAGGTCATCGATCTCACTGCGCCGCTGTCGATCCAGACCCCGATCATCGCGCTGCCCGAAGAGTTCGGGCAGACCTGGCGGTTCGCCCTGACCGAGATCAGCCGGTACGACGACCGCGGGCCGGCGTGGTACTGGAACAACATCTCCACCGGGGAGCACACCGGTACCCACTTCGACGCGCCCATCCACTGGGTGACCGGGCGCGACGCGGACGACGTGTCGCAGGTACCGGTACGGCGGCTCGTGGCGCCGGCCGCTGTCCTCGACGTGACGGCACAGGTCTCGAGCGATCCGGACTTCCTGCTCCAGGTCGACCACATCAAGGCGTGGGAGGCCGAGCACGGTCCACTGCCCGAGGGCGGCTGGCTGCTGTACCGCACGGGTTGGGACGCCCGCTCCGAGAACGACGACGCGTTCCTCAACAATGGACAGTCGCCGGGCATCTCGGTCGAGTGCGCGAAGTGGCTCGCGGAGGAGGCGCCGATCACCGGAGTCGGCGTGGAGACGGTCGGTACCGACGCCGGAGCCGCCCACTCGTTCGACCCGCCGTTCCCGTGCCACTCGTTCCTGTTGGGGCACGACAAGTACGGCCTGACCCAGCTGCGAAACGTCGGCGAGCTGCCGCCGACCGGCGCCGTCGTGGTGGCCGCGCCGCTGCCGATCGTGCACGGTTCCGGTAGCCCGGCCCGCGTACTGGCGCTCGTGGAACGGTGACTCGTGCTCGTCGCTGAGGCGGTCGGTCGGGAGCTGGCCCTGCTGGGTGTCGACCACGTGTTCGGGGTCGTGGGCTCGGGCAACTTCCACGTCACCAACGCGCTCGTCGCCGGCGGCGCGCGGTTCGTCGCTGCCGCGCACGAGGGTGGGGCGGCGACGATGGCCGACGCGTACGCCCGGGTCTCCGGGAAGGTGGGAGTGCTCTCGGTCCACCAGGGGCCGGGGCTCACGAACGCGTTGACCGGGATCGTGGAGGCTGCGAAGAGTCGTACCCGGTTGCTCGTCCTGGCGCCCGAGGCCACCAATCCCCGGTCGAACTTCCACATCGACCTGCGCGGGGTGGCCGCGGCGCTGGGCGCGGGCTTCAGGCGGGTGGCTTCGGCCGCGGACGCCCAGGCCGAGGTGCGGGACGCGTACCGGGACACCGGTACCGTCGTGCTCGCTCTGCCCCTCGACGTGCAGGCCTTGGTTGTCACTGCTTCGCCGCCGGAGGAGTCTCCGGTAGCGGCCCCGCTGGCGCCGCCATGGGACGAGTGCCGCGCGCTCGCCGACGCGTTGACCCGCGCGGAGCGGCCGGTGTTCATCACCGGCCGGGGCGGTACCGGCGCACGCGCCGCACTCATCGCCCTAGCCGACCGCTGCGGTGCGCTGCTCGCGGTCTCTGCGGCGGCCAAGGGACTGTTCACCGGCGAGCCGTGGAACCTCGACGTGTCCGGTGGTTTCGCCACGCCGCTCGCCGCCTCGCTGATCGCCGAGTCGGATCTGGTCGTGGCGTGGGGGTCCACATTGAACATGTGGACGACGCGGCACGGCCGGCTCATCTCACCGCAGGCGATCGTGGTGCAGGTCGACCACGACAGCCGGGCGCTGGGCCTGAACCGGCCTATCCAGCTGGGTGTGCCGGGCGATGTGGCGCAGGTGGCGGAGGTCGTGTCGGAGGAGCTGGCCAAGCGGGATTGGCAGTCGACCGGCTGGCGATCCGACGCGCTGCTGGCACGGATCGCCAGCGAGGGCCGCTGGCGCGACGTGCCCTATGTGGACACTTCCGGCGACGGCACGATCGATCCGCGTACGTTGACGACCGGCCTCGACGACCTGCTGCCGGCGCAGCGGATCGTGGCGGTGGACTCAGGCAACTTCATGGGCTACCCGTCGATGTTCCTGTCGGTACCGGACTATGCGGGGTTCTGCTTCACGCAGGCGTACCAGTCGATCGGTCTCGGTCTGGCGAGCGCGATCGGCGCGGCCCTGGCCCGCCCGGACCGGCTGCCGGTCGCGGCCCTCGGCGACGGCGGCTTCCTCATGTCCGTCGCGGAACTGTCCACTGTGGTCCGTCTCGGGCTACCGATGGTGATCGTGGTCTACAACGACGCGGCGTACGGCGCCGAGGTCCACCACTTCGGGCCCGATGGCCATCCACTGGGGACCGTCACGTTCCCGAACACCGATCTCGCGGCGATCGGGCGCGGATTCGGCTGCGACGGCGTTACCGTGCGGTCGTCGGCGGATCTGACGGGCGTACGAGACTGGCTCGCCGGTCCGCGGGACAGGCCGCTGCTCGTCGACGCGAAGGTCACCTCCGCCAGCGGGTCCTGGTGGCTCGAGGAGGCGTTCCGCGGCCATTGACCCTTTGTGCCCCCTGGCATGCCCACCCGGCGGCGTGGCGCTAGGCTGGCCGGCGTCGCCCCAACTGTGGAGAACCGGATGAAGCTCTCGATCCTCATGCCCGTGTACAACGAGGAAGATCGCGTTGCAAACGCCGTGAAACAGGCGCTCGACGTGGACTACCCGTGTGAGATCGAGCTCGTAGTCGTCAACGACGGCAGCCACGACACGACCGCCGATGTCCTCGCCCGGATCGACGACCCCCGGCTGCGGGTGATCACCCACCCGCGCAACCAGGGGAAGGGCGCCGCGATCAAGACGGCGGTCGGGAACGCGGCGGGGGAGTACATGGTCATCCTCGACGCAGACCTCGAGTACGACCCGCAGGACATCCCGCGCCTGCTGCAGCCGGTGCTCGACGGCCACGCCGAGGTGGTGTACGGCAACCGCACGTTCGGCAGCCACAGCGCCTACTCGTTCTGGTACGTCATGGGCAACAAGGCCGTCACCACGGCGGCGAACGTGCTCTACAACTCGTACATCGGCGACCTGGAGACGTGCTTCAAGCTGATGCCGGTGCGCCTGTACCGCGAGCTGGACATCCGCTCCCGCGGCTTCGGCATGGAGGCCGAGGTGACCGGCAAGCTGCTGCGCCGGCGCATCCGGCCGTACGAGGTACCGATCAGCTACCGGGCCCGGTCCCGCGAAGAAGGCAAGAAGATCACGTGGCGGGACGGCGTCGAGGCGGTCTGGATCCTGTCTCGTGAGCGAATGCGTCGGCGTTCCTAGTTTGGGGTGTACAGCACGACTTTCCCGACGTGCTCGCTGGCCCCGACGATGCGGTGCGCCTCCGCGGCCTCGGGCATCGGGACTCTACTGTGGATGATCGGCCGGATCGCGCCGGATTCCAATAGCGGCCACACGTTTTCGCGTACGCCCTCGACGATGGCGGCCTTCTCGGCGAGCGGGCGGGGGCGCAGCGCCGAACCGGTGATCGAGCCGCGCTTGGCCATCAGCATCGCGAGGTCGAGGTCGCCCGTGCGCCCGCCCTGCAGGCCGATCACGACCAGCCTTCCATCGGTGGCGAGCGCTTTGACGTTTCTTTCCAGGTACGCCGCGCCCATGATGTCGAGGATCACGTCGACCTGATGCGTCGAGAAGTCCTCTGTGGAGTAGTCGATGACGACATCGGCGCCCAGCTCGCGGAGCTTCTCGTGCTTGCTGGCGCGGGCGGTCGTCAGTACGGTCGCGCCCACCGCCTTGCCGAACTGGATCGCGAACGTGCCGATCCCGCTGGCTCCACCGTGGACGAGTAGGCGTTGTCCACTTCCAAGGTCGCCGATGTTCGACCAGACGGTGCAGGCCACCTCGGGCAGCGCGGCCGCGTCGACGAGGTCCACAGTGGACGGAATGGGCAGGACCTGGCCCGCCGGTACCGCCACGCGCTGGGCGTAGCCGCCGCCGGCCAGCAGGGCGCACACCTGGTCACCCGGTTGCCAGCCCTGGACCGCTTCGCCGGTGGCCGCGATCGTGCCCGAGCACTCGAGGCCCAGGTACGGCGGTGCGCCCGGTGGGGGATCGTAGAGGCCCTGGCGCTGGAGCGCATCGGCCCGGTTCACCGCGCTCGCGGCGATGTCGATGACCACCTCGTGGGCGGCAGGTTCGGGATCCGGTACCTCGGCCCAGGTCAGCACTTCCGGCCCACCGGGGCGAGGAGTCGTCACGGCGTACACGGCTCGTACGTTAGCGGGAGTGTTATTGGCTCCGTGGGCGGCATCCGTGGGTGACGAATGCCGCCCGTTGCACTAAACTTCCCCTAGGTCGAGTTCGCCCATACGGACGACGTTTAGGAACGATCTCCAAGAGGCGTGACTCACCGAAAGTACGGGCCCGAGCTGATCCTTGGAATCGCGGACCAGGACAGCATCGGGCCCTGCTGCGACCTCGACGCACTCACCGTTGCCGGTGCTGCGGCTGCTCTTGCGCCAGTGCATTCGATCTCCTTTCTGTCGGTATGGATCTTTGGATCAACCAGCCGCAGCGATCAGGAAGTCAGCGGAGTCGCTCGGACTGAGAGCGGCTTCGCTGATCTCTTTGAACGCGGTCTGGTAACTCTTGAGCTCGTCGGGCTTGGACCTAATTACGCCACCGGTCATGCCGTCGCAATAGACGAGCGGGCCGCCGATCTCCGCGTCGAGCTCGAGCAGGATGAACGTTCCGCCGATCCCGCGGTGGGCGCCGACCGAGAACGGCAGTACCCGCACGGAGATGTTCTCCCGCTGTCCCTGCGTGACCAGCCGGCGTAGCTGGCGCCTCATCACATCCGGGCCGCCGACCTGGCGTCGGACCGTAGCCTCGTCGAGCACCATCTCCACCTGAGGTGCCGGCTCCCGGCTCAGTAGGGCCTGGCGGGCCATCCGCACCTGAACCTTCTGTTCGATCACGGCCGGGTCCGGAGGCGTACTGTCCGCTACCGTGACGGCTCGGGCGTACTCATCGGTCTGGAGCAGCCCGGGCACCACCATCGAGTGGTAGCCGTGTATCGCCGAGGCCTCGTCCTCGTAGGCGATGTATGCCTCGTACTGGTCCAGCAGGACGTCCTTGTATCCCTCCCACCAACCGCGCTGGCGACTCTGGCGGGTGAGCGTCCTCAGCCTGTCGCGTATCGAGGCGTCGACCTTGTACAGCTTGCAAAGACGATCGAGGTCGCTGTCGGTCAGGCCGATCTTGGCCGTCTCGATGCGAGAGAGTTTCGAGTCTGACCAGTTCAGCTCACGGGCGACGTCCGCGCTGGTACGACCGGTCTGTTCGCGGAGGCGTCGGAGTTCGGCACCCAGTTGGCGCCGAACCATCGGAGGCCCGGACCTCGTTCCCACCACACACCCCAACGTGCGATGCTGCACACCTTGGCAGCCACGAGCACACAGTACTTGCAGATAGCTACTCAGACCCGCAAATGGCGCGACATTGACAGTCTCTGCATGTCGCTAGTGCACTTGACGGACCCCCGGTGCGATTGCACCCTTATCTAACAGGGTGGATGGCCGCCTTCGCAACCCGCTGGAGGTCCGTTCGATGAACGCTCGTAGCCCGCCCGCAGCGCCGCTCCCGGCGCGCTTCAGTCCAGAAACAAGAACGGCACCCGGATAGCAGCCAGGCGCCGTTCCAAGAACTCACCCACAGCCAGCTCAATGAAACCGTAGGGAGAACCAAGCATGAACGGTACACGCGGTCACCCCGCGCCGCCAGGGCCCGACGACTATCCGTCATCGGATCGTGATCAGGTCCTCTACGACCAGGGCGGTGTGCGGGTCACCAGCACGTCGCTGACGGCACATGGACGCTGTTATCCCATCGGAGAACTGCGACATGTTCGGACCATGCACGGACCACACAGCGAGCTAACGAT
>Ga0209382_10005710_pt1 | contig 16150 bp, 17 predicted proteins | sample SoiMetdeltSBSDD5_FD_187599 | JGI IMG/M metagenome (GOLD analysis project Ga0209382, IMG submission 187599) | Bulk soil microbial communities from a Populus tree surrounding site in Tennessee, USA - Soil MetaG P. deltoides SBSDD5 (SPAdes) (version 2) | ecosystem: Environmental > Terrestrial >...
GACGCGCGGGCTTCATCGCCCACCATCTTTCGGTCACGCGCTACGAGGCCAGCGAGCGTTACGCCGCCGGCGACTACCGAACCAACATCCCGGCGGCGCCGGGCTGCCGGCGTGGGTGCAGGCTGATCGTGGACTGGTGAGCACGGACGTCGTGCTGTGGTACAGCCTCGGCGTGCATCACGTCGTCCGGCCCGAGGAGTGGCCGGTGGCGCCCGTCGCCTACGCCGGGTTCTCGCTCAAGCCGGTCGGCTTCTTCGACGGCAATCCGGCCCTCGACGTTCCAGCCCCACTCACCACGGCGACGGTCACTGCGGACCTCCGGGCGCTTGTATGCTGTAACCCCTTATCATAATTCCACACCCGCCCACATCGGCCCGCCAGACGCCGCCACGGAGCTCGCAGTCGGCCTGCGAAATATTCGACGCCGACGCAGCACTCGTCGACGGTGCTGCGGAGGGCGACGACGACGGGTAATTGGCTGACGAGCAGCCCCAGGTGGTGACGGCTCCGAGCGCGACGATCGCAACGAGCCAAAGTTTCATTGCGCGGTCCCCCTTTCGGGTTTCGTAGAACGGCCGTGAGGATTCAAGGACACCGCTGCCGACATTGCGTTTGTAGGGCCGCATGGCGTCCAAATAGCCCCACGCACAGGCCCTGGCAGGAGGCCGGCCCCGCTCGTCCCGCAAAACGTCGAAGGGGTTAGCGGCGTCGACCGCTAACCCCTTATCGCGATTGGTTACGGGGGGGGCTGGACTTACGCGCTTTCACCTCTTCTGGTAGTCCGTGAAAACGTAATCTCTTGTCTTCACGATCGTGTGGCATGCGAGCCCACACTTGGCGTCGTTCGCCTGCGGCGGCTCGTCAGCCTGGGTGGCGGGCGTGAATGTATCCGACGCAGCGTTGTACTTGAATGCGCCCCATCCCCATCCGCCGCTGTCCGCGAACCTTTTGCTGTCCTTCACCATGAAGTCGACGTCAAGCAGGCTTGCCGGCACCGTCGCAGTGGGAAACGTCTCCATCTTTTTCGGATTCCAATGCATCTTCGCCATCTTTGAGCCGTCGGGGAAAGGCTTGCCATTGCCGGGAATACCAGACTGGTAGGCTTTGATCATCATGGGATTGTCGAGGATCACAGCCATCACCTTTTCGTTGTGACTGACGGAGACGGTCTGCCAGCCTTCGTATCCTCTGAACTCAGAGAACGCGAGCCCGCCCGGCACTTGCACCGTGTACTTGCGCTGTCCGGTGTCCTGCGCGTTGACGGCCCTGCCGCCAAGGACGCCGAGCATCACGAGCGAGACCACCATGACCACAACCACCGCGAGTGCGCTGCGCTTCATATCCGCTCCTCTCGTTGTGTGCTGCGATTCACCCTTCGAGCGCACTCGCGCTGGCGACGATGACCTTCGTTCCGTCAGTCTTCTCGCAGAAGAGGGTGACCTCGGCGCGCGTCTGGCCGCCCTCGACGCGGCGGCCCGTGATGATCCCTCGCGTGGTGAAGGGCTCGTTCGGCCACAGGACGTTCGTGAACCTCACATCCAGGCGGCCGCCCTCATAGAAGCCGCGGCCGAAATGCCGGGTCAAGAGCTCGGTGACGCACGACAGCGTCATACGGCCGCCGATCACCGTGTTTTCGAAGCCGAGCGCTTTCGAGGCGGCCTTGTCGTTGTGATAGTTCCGGCTGCGGTAGAAGAACTCGTTGCACATCGCTTCGGTAAAGGTCTTGCGGAGCTCGAGCGACAGCGGCTCCCCGGCCGGCTCGTCGCCCTGTTGCGCGCCTTCCTTGCTGGCCGGATCGCGCAGGGTGACCTCGCCGCTGATCTGCTCCGCCAGGAAGCTCTGGTGATGGACGCTGCGCGCGATCAGCTGACCGGCCTCGTCTCGCACCCACATCTCCTGCGCGACGACCTCGCGATCGCGCCGGCGATACCGATCGGCCACTCGCGCGCTGCAGCGCAGCACCTGTCCCACCCGGGTCGGCGCGTAGATCTCCCATTCCTGGCGCCGCCACAGGTTGCCGAAGAGGTTGTCGAGATACCAGCCCTTGAACTCGCTGTCGGCCTGCTGATAGACGATCACCGGCGCCACCGGTCCGCCGAACGGCGAGGCCGTCGTGTACCACGAGTTCGGCTCGTCGAGACCCTGGATGTAGTGCTGGACCATCTCGTCGGTGATCGTGAGCTCGAGCGTGCCGAGATCCTTGCCCGGGTAGACATCCGTCGTGAGCATGAGCGTGATCCTCCTGGTGCGAATCCCGAGTATGCCACCGGCGAGTCTCTGCGGCAGACGCGGCGCTGTCAACGCGAACCGCGCGTAGAATACCCACCATTCCGGTTGTGACGGAGAGTGCGATGCCCAGAGTTCTCGTGATCCATGGCGCTGGCATGAACATGCGCGGCAAGGTGCAGGTCGACATCTTTGGCCCGATGACGCTCCCCGAATACGACGAGCGCATTCGCGGCTATGCCAAGGAGCTCGGCGTCGAGATCGAGATCTTTCACTCGAATATCGAGGGCGAGATCGTCAATAGGCTCTACACCGCGAACGACCAGGCCTTCGATGCCGCGATCTTCAACCCGGCGGCGTTCGGCACCGGCTATCCGACGCTCGTGGCCGCCATCTCGCAAGTGAAGTTCCCGACCATCGAAGTGCACATCTCGAATCCGATCCGTCGCGGGCCCGCGTCGCAGACCGCCGCCGCGAGCCAGGGCGTCGTCGCCGGCTTCGGTATTGCCGGGTATGCGCTCGCGTTGCGTGGAATCCGTGACATGACTGCGGCGAAAAAGTAAGACCGACCGGAGGATCACATGGCTGACTACGGGCTGGGAGGATCGTGAAGATGCTCAAGGCCATCAGAGGGTCCATCGCATCCTATGCGCTGGTGGCGGGAGCGGCCGCCGCGCTATCCGCACTGGCGACCTGGCAGGGCGCGGTGCTGGTGACGCCCTCGGCCGCGCAACCCGCAGCCGCCGGGGTTCAGCAGATCGTCTCGCAACCGCTCGCTGACGTGCCGGGGCGAGAAGTTCGCATGAGCGTCATCGAGCGTGCGCCCGGGTTCGCCAGCCCGCCGCATCGCCACCCCGGCCACCACACGTTCGGATACGTGCTCGAGGGCACCTACGAGTTCGCGATCGACCGGCGCGAGCCGCGTCTTCTCAAGGCCGGAGACACGTTCTACGAGCCCCCGACCGCCGTTCACTCGACCTCGCGCAACGCGAGCACGGACCAGCGCCTGAAGCTTCTCGTGTTCATGGTTGCGGACCAGAAAAATCCCAGCACCGTCCCCGAATAGAGGAACTTCTCGATGGCGATCATCGATTCTCAGGTTCACGTGTATGAGGCGAACACCCCCAAACGACCCTGGCACAGTGTCCCGAACTGGCCCGATCACGTCACCGGTGACGAGATGGTGGCGGCAATGGACAGGGTCGGCGTCGACGGCGCGATCTTCATCTCCGCCTTTTCCATGTACCGCTACGACGCGAGCTACGCGGTGGAAGTGCAGCGCGCCCATCCCGGCCGCTTCGCCCTCGTCAAGCCGGTCGATCCCGATGATCCGGCGGTGGCCGATGTCATCGCCGACTGGAAGAAGACGCCTGGCACCGTTGGTGTCCGGATCATGATGACCAAAGAGGCGGGGCGCGACCCGAGCGACCCGGGCCTCGATCGGATCCTGCGCGCAGCGGTTCGTTACGACTTTCCAGTGAACATGCTGTGCTGGGGCAACGTGGACGCGGGCGCGAAGCTCATCGACCGTCACCCCGACACGCGATTCATCATCGACCATCTCGCCATCATGCAGCCCCGAACGCGGGCCGACCTCCCGCCGCAGCCCTGGGCCGATCTGCCGAAGGTGCTCGATCTCGCCAGGCGCCGAAACGCGGTGATCAAAGTCAGCGGGGCCTGCACGCTATCCCGGGAACCGTATCCGTTCCCGGACATCTGGGATCCGCTCGCCCGCGTGTTCGACGCCTGGGGTTTCGACCGCTGCCTGTGGGGCACCGACTGGACTCGCGCCTTCGCAGTCGTCAACTACGAGCAGGCCGTCGAGCCCTTCCGCCGGACGGATCGCCTGAGCGACAGTGAACGCGCGATGCTCATGGGCGGTGCGTGCGCCAAGGCGTACGGCTGGACGCCGAAGAAAGGCTAGGAGGCGGACGATGGGCACGGCGCTCGAGGGAATCCGGGTCCTCGATCTTTCGTTTTACGAGGCGGGGCCGAGCTGCGGGGAGGCGCTGGCGTGGCTGGGGGCCGAGGTCATCAAGATCGAGTCCCCGACGGGTGAGCCGGCACGCTACGGGTTCAGCGATAGGCCCGGTGTGGACTCGGTCTTCTTCTGTCTCATGAACCTGAACAAGAAGAGCGTGACGCTCAACCTCAAGTCGCAGCGCGGCCGCGAGATGTTCCAGACGCTGGCGAAGACGGCCGACGTAGTCATCGAGAACCTCGGCCCGGGCGCGATGGAGCGCCTCGGGCTCGGCCACGACGCGCTCGCAAAGATCAACCCGCGCATCATCACCGCGTCCGTCAAAGGCTTCGGCAGCGAGGGGCCGTACGCTAACTACAAGAGCTTCGAGATGATCGCCCAGGCGATGGGCGGTGTGATGAGCCTCACCGGCTCGCCCGATGGGCCGCCGATGCGGATCGAGTCGGGCATCGGTGATACGGCGACAGGCCTCCACGCGGCGATCGGCATCCTGGGGGCGATCATCCAGCGCGGGGTGACGGGCGTCGGGCAGCGCGTGGAAGTCGCGCAGCAGGACGTCGTGGTGAACCTGACGCGCATCCATTTCCGCGACCACTATCTCGGGGTGTCGCCGATCCCGCGCAAAGGGAATCGCTCACCGATCGCCGCGCCCTCGAATCTCTATCGCTGCAGTCCGTTCGGTCCAAACGACTACGTCTTCATCCACGTGGCCAATCCGGAGATGTGGAAGGGCCTCGTCAGCGTCATCGAACATCCGGATCTCACCGACCCGCGCCTCGCCGACCGCGCCGAGCGCATGAAGCGGCGCGACGAGCTGGACGCGATCGTCGAGGGCTGGACGTCGAAGCGCGGCAAGCACGAGGTGATGGCGCTGCTCGCCGCCGCCGGCGTTCCCTGCGGCGCCGTGCTCGACTCCGACGAGGTGATGGCGAACGAGCACCTGCGCGGCCGCGGCATGATCGTCGACATCGAGCATCCGACGCGTGGGCGCATGGCGACGCCGGCCAGCCCGATCCGCCTCTCGGCATCGTCGACGGAGGTGACGCGCGCTCCACTGCTGGGCGAGCACAACGCCGAGGTTCTCGGGAAGGTGTGCGGGCTGGGGGCCGAGGACCTGGCGACACTGAAGGCGGAGGGCGTGATCTAGCGGCTATTTTTGACGACCCGTGCCGACGTCACGCAACGTCGGGCACGTGCTCCTCCAACAGCGGCGACCGCGAGCGATGCACCTTGCCCGCGCGCAACGCGAGCACGGGCCTGAGCCGCTTGTCGGTCTTGATGCGCACGCCCAGGCTGTCCTGCAGCGTCCAGTCGTCCTCGTCGATGGCGAGGACGGACACGTCCGCCACACGTCCCGGCGCCAGCGAGCCCAGCTCGTCGGTCAACCCAAGCATCTTCGCCGCGTTGACCGTCACCATGCGGATGACGTCGGTGAGCCCGACGCCCAGCGCGATGAGCTCGTTCATCACCTGGACGAGTGAGAACGCACCGGTGCCCCCGATCGTCGTCAACTTTCCTTGCTCGCCTCCGAACGCGCCCGCGCCCCAGGCACGGCTCTCGTCCCGACGCCGGATCGTGTAGCCGTGGATGTCACCCCCGATGGTGAACGGCATGACGCCGGCGTCGAGTGCGATCCGCGCCGCGTTGAAGCTCATGTGGCCGCCGCGGCCGATATCGATGCGCACGCCACGCGCCATCGCCTCAAAGATCAGCGGATGCACCTTGCCCTCGCGCGACACGAACGCGCCGGGATGCTTCGTGAACGGATGCGCGAGAATGTCGCCGGGGTCGAGGAGCGGTAACGCGTCACCGAGAACGCTGTCGGGATCGATCGTCGTCCCGTTCTCCTCCGCCCAGAGGCGGCCCAGGTGCACGTAGATCGGCACCTTCGTGGCGCGCGATGCTTCCTTCCCCAGACGCAACGTCTCGATACCCCAGCGCGAGTAGCCGCCGACCTCCGCGTGGCACTTGATGCCCTTGACGAAGTCGCGATTCTTCTCGATGGCGTTGATCGTCTCCTTCACGTTGATGCCGTGCGGTCCATAGAGGCCGACGTGACGATGTCCGAGGAGACCGCCCACGAGGTAGTTCGAGACGAAGGCATAGACGCGCGTGGCGGCGGGGTCCTTGATGAATTTCCGGAAGCCCTGGATGGTGAGCGGGGCGGCGCCGCCCTGATCGACGACCGCGGTCACGCCCGAACGAACGCCGACCTCATCCGGGTTCATGCCGAAGTCCCCGGTGACGTGCTGGTAGATGTGGCTGTGCGTATCGATCATGCCGGGGATGACGAGCCGGTTCCGCGCGTCTACCGTGCGGGCGGCCGGGCCCGCGATCCGCGGCGCCACCTGCGCAATCGTGCCGTCTTTCACGGCGAGGTCGCGGATACCGTCGATGGTTTGAGCGGGATCGATCACGCGGCCGCCGCGGACGATCAGGTCGAACTTCGCCATTGCGTCTCTCCTATCACGCTCGCGCGGATCATGCTGCGCGCGATCGTCTACCGCTCCACGCCAGGTCCGTCGCTGAAGAGTGACGGAACGAAGGTGTGTGGATCCGCCGGCTCGGTGAGGAGCGCTTGCTGCCGCTGGGTGAGCGGGACACCGGGCGGTGGAAGCACGCGCGCCCGCGACCAGGCCATCTGGGAGACGCAATACTTGTAGAGCAGAGTCCGGCGCTCGTGATCGGCTCTCCACAGGGCTGTGCCGTGCATCACCGCCTCGGTGAACAACACGACCGAGCCCGCCGGTATCTCCGGAATGACCACGCAGGAGGCTTTCTCGGGGGCCTCGTGGATCTGGCGCGGCAGCCTGAAGTTGCTCTTGTGACTTCCCGGAATACACCAGAATCCGCCATAGGCCGGTCCTGCATCGGCAAGATTCCAGGCCGCGACCACGAATCCCTCGTAGATGCCGTTGGGGGCAAACTGAAAGCGCTCTCCTGGCCTGGTAAACGAGTTCAGAGCGGAAGCCCCGTAGTCCGCGTGCATGGCTCCCATGGTCTGCCCTTTGTGCATGCGGATCCCGTAGAGACGGTCCAGCCGAAAGCAGTCCCCGAGCCGGAAGCGAAGAATTGGCATGATCGCCTCGTGATCTAGCAGGCGACAGAACGGCTCCCCCCAGTTGAGAAAGCCATGATCCGGTCCGTGCTTGCCCGCCGCGGAGCCGAAGCGGATGCGTTCGCGAGGGCTGGGGAGCTGCTGCGCATCGATCAGCCCATTCAGCTCGGCAACCTCCGCCGGCGTCAGGGCGTTGTGGATCACCAGATAGCCGTGAAGATCGAACAAGTACTGCTGCAGCTCGAGGTCCGAAGCGTCCACTTGATCCTCCTGGCTCGAACGCCGAGTATGCCACCGGTACCCGGCGGGCGCCGCGCAGCTCTGTTACTCTGCCGACCCGGGAGGAACGCCATGAGTGAGCCGAGATTCACGACGCTGACGCCGGAGACAATGACCGCGGATCAGAAGCGCGTGGCCGATGCGATCCAGTCCGGGCCGCGCGGCGCCGGCCTGCGCGGTCCCTTCAATGCGCTTCTGCGAAGCCCCGAGCTCTGCGATCTCGTCCAGCGCGTGGGCGCCTTCGTGCGGTTCGGCAGCTCGATCCCGCCGCGACTGAACGAGATGGCGATCATCATGGCCGGCCGCACGTGGACGGCGCAGTACGAGTTCTACGCGCATCGCCGGCTCGCCCTCGAAGCGGGATTGAGCCCCGCCATCGCGGACGCCATCGCGGCGAACCAGCGCCCCGCGGGCATGGCCAAGGACGAGGAGACCGTCTACGACTTCGTCTCCCAGCTGCTGGCCACGGGCAGCGTCTCGGATGCGGCGTTCCAGCGCGTCAAGGATGCCTTTGGTGAGCGCGGCGTCGTCGATCTCATCGGTGCTGTCGGCTACTACAGCCTGGTGTCGATGACGCTGAACGTCGCGCAGGTGCCCCTGCCCGCCGGAGTCGCGCCGCCCCTGAAGTAGGGCGCGAGTCCACGATGGGCCAGGCCATCGAAGAGCTCGCGCACTTCGTCGCCGGTACGCCTTGGGAAGCGATCCCCAAGTCCGTCTGCGAGCGTGCCAAGCTCGTATTGCTCGACACGGTCGGTGTGATTCTCGCCGGCTCAGTCCAGCCCGAAGTCGCTGCCGTTCGTGCGCGACTGACCGCGACCGGCGGCCATGGCGCAACGGTCCTGGCACCGGGAGCGCCGACGTCGGACCCACGCACGGCGGCGTTTCTCAACGGGCTCGCCGGACGCTCCATCGAGCTGTGCGAGGGCCATCGCTACGTCTCCTGTCAGGGCGCCGTGCAGGCGTTGCCGACGGCGTTGGCCTGCGCCGAATGGCTGCAACGATCCGGCCGCGAGACTCTGGCCGGACTCATCTTCGGGTACGAGGTCGCGGCCCGACTGGGCGCCGGACTGACGGCGCGTCCCCTCGCTCACCAGAATGGCCAGGCGCCCTTGCTTGGTGCGGTGGGCGCCGGCGCACGGGTGCGCGGATTGAACGGCGACCAGACGAGCCTGGCGCTCAGGCTCGGCGCCGTCCTGATCCTCACACCGGCGTACACGAACGCCGTCGCCGGCGCCACCGCGCTGAACGTCGCAGGGGGCATGAGCGGCTTCGCGGGAACATTGGCGCCCGAGCTTGCGCTGGCCGGCGTCGCCGCGCAGCCCAACGCGATCGAAGAGGCGTTCGGCCAGCTGGTCGGCGATGGCTTCCGCCCCGAGGCCGTGACCGAAGAGCTCGGCCAGCGATGGGAGATCACGCGGAACTATTTCCGGTTGCGCGCCTGCTGCAATCCGATCTACTCCGCGCTCGACGCGCTCGAGGACATCCTCACCGAGTACCGGCCGCTTCCCGAGAACATCGCGCGCGTCGACGTCGCGACGTATCGGTTCGCCGCCAACATGCGGGAGCCCGATCCGATCAACTACTTCGCAGCGAAGTATTCGCTCCCGCACGCGGCGGCTGCGCTGATTCTCCGAGGGAACGCGGGGTATCACGCGTTCACCGAAGAGGCGGTTGCCGATCCCGCGATCGCGGCGATCCGCCGGAGAGTCGCTGTTCGCGAGGATCCTGCGCTCAACGCCAGCGTGCCGCGACTCAAGCCAGCACGGGTGACCGTCACGCTCACCGATGGGCGTCAGGTCACGCGGCTGCGAGAAAGCGCACGCGGCGACTTCCAGGAGCCCTATCGAGAAGACGAAGTTCGGGCGAAGTTTCGAGAGCTGGCGGGTGTGGTGCTCAGCCCCGCCGCCGTCACTCGCGTGGAGGGACTCGTCGAGCGACTCGATGAGCTGCCGCGCCTGTCCGATCTCGTCGTCGCGCTGACGCTCTGAGCCGGTCGGCTAAGGCCGTCCGCCGCAGCGCCGGCGTGCCGCGTCGTCTTGCGCGTTCCTGACCGGGGATGCTCCGGGACCTTGCGTCGGTAAGGTGCCGAAATCACGGCGGACGGCGCGCGGACTCGATTGAGCCTGCAAGATCGCCTTGCGTATCCACGTAAGGGAACCGCGAATTTGCAGTGCCTCGTCGCACTTTCGGGCCCCGTTCCTTTGGCACGGCGGTCGCACTTTCTGGCCGTGTCGCGACCAGAGGGTCGCGAGGCAGGGGCCCGTGAGAACGGGACAGAAAGGAGTGGCACCGTGAACGCGACGACGACCGTGAAGGGCGCAGGGGCGGACAAGCTGATGGCGAGCATCAACACGTGGGACGCGACTCGCGTTCGGTACCTTCGTATCGTGCTCGTCGTTGTCGGCCTCATCTTCGTCTTCGGTATCTACCCGCTGGGAGTCGTGTGGCCGTCCGGCTGGACGTGGGGACATGGGCACTCGCACTACCTGATGATGATCCTCGGAGTCTACGCAACGCTCGGCGTCTTCCTCCTGATCGCGTCCAAGAATCCGGCGGCACACACGAGCCTGATCTGGTTCACGGTCTGGTCGAGCGTCGTGCACGCCGTGATTATGGCCGTCCAGGCCTTGACCGACGGCGCGGAGCGCGGGCACCTGATCGGCGACGTGCCGGCACTTTTGGTAGTGGCGATCGCGCTCGCGGCCTTGACGCCCCGAGCCGGAAGAGCATGAGGAATAGGCGAACGCCGCGGTCGAAGCCCGCGCGGACTTCATCGTCGAGGAGGCTGGAGGCGCACGCCTGACGACACGACGCCCCCGGCCTCCGTCGCGTTGGTCGGTTATCCGAGCGCCGGTGATACGCTAAGCCTCGAGGTAAATCTCTCCGTCTCTCTCGCGGTGGACCACACTCACTGACGACGGCTTGCCGAACAACCATCACAAACCCCGGCTTGCGGGCTACGAACTAGGAGATTCGGAATGAAGATCGTCATCATCGGCGGCACCGGCCTGATCGGTTCCAAGACCGCTCCCATTCTGCGCCAGCGCGGCCACGAGGTCGTCGCCGCCTCGCCCAATACCGGCGTCAACACCATCACCGGCCAGGGCCTCAAAGAGGTCCTGGCCAGCACGCAGGTGGTGATCGACCTCGCCAACTCACCGTCATTTGAAGACAGAGCGGTGCTGGAATTCTTCGAGACCTCCGGCCGCAACCTTCTCGCGGCGGAGGCCGCAGCCCGCGTCCGGCACCATGTCGCGGTCTCCATCGTCGGAACCGACCGGACCGACAATGGCTATTTCCGCGCCAAGGTCGCCCAAGAGAAACTGATCGAGAAGTCCGGTATCCCCTACACCATCATCCGCTCGACCCAGTTCATGGAATTCCTCCGCGCCATCGCCGATTCGGGTTCGGAGGAAAGCATCGTCAGGATCTCGCCCGGCCTGTTCCAGCCTATCGCGGCGGACGACGTTGCTGCCATCGTCGCCGAGGTGGCGCTCGCGGCGCCGGCAAACGGCATCGTCGAGATCGCCGGCCCAGAACGAGCACCCTTCAACGAAATCGTCGCCCGCTACCTGAAGGCGGTCGGCGACCCGCGTCAGGTTGTGAGTGACCCCGAGGCCCGATACTATGGCAGCCGCGTCGAGGAGCGCTCGCTCGTGCCGTTGGGCGAAGCGCGCCTCGGCCGCATCGGTCTCGAGGAATGGCTCCGCCGCTCGCAGGCGAGAGCCTGATCCCGCATCCGAGGTGCAACATGAAGAAGCCCCACTTGTACTTCCGCGCCTACCTGGCGGCACTCCTGATCCTCGCAGCCGTCCCGGCCGAAGCCGCAGACGTGAAAGACCTGTTCGCGATCGATCTCGAGGACTACCCGGGCAAGGAGGGTCGCATGATCGAGGTGTCGTATCCGCCGGGCGCACGAGACATGGTCCATCGGCACAACGCCCATGCGTTCGTCTACGTGCTCGAAGGCCAGATCGTCATGCAGTTGAAAGGCAAGCCTGCCGTCACGCTCAAGGCAGGGCAGACGTTCTACGAGGGTCCGACCGATGTTCACGTCGTGGGGCGCAACGCCAGCAACACGGAGCCGGCCAGGTTCGTCGTGGTGCTGCTGAAGGGCAAGGGGGCTCCCGTCCTCACGCCGGTGAAAGAATGATGCTCCGGCGCCCGCTGCGGTCTCCTTACGCCTCGTAAAAGCCGCCGTCAGGCGCGTCTCGGACGGTCGCGTAGACTACAAGGAGATCATCGCGTCCTGTCATGAGTCTGGCCGGAGTGAAGCAAGGAGTCTCGTATGCAGTGGCTCATTCCCGTGACGATGGGACTCTGGGCGGTCTGGACATGGTCACAGCAGCGGGAGCAGGAGCTCCTGACTGAACGCGCCAGGCTGGCCGCGCTCTATGTCAATCCCTTCATGTCGGCATGCGAGGACCTACAGAGCCGCATCTATAGCATTCTCGAACTTGGAGGGCTTCGCACGCTGCGGAAGCGCTATCCAGACGGTGCCTATGCCGAAGAAGTCCTTTACCTCATTGTTCGGTATTTCGGATGGGCAGCGGCGCTGTCCCGTTACAGTCCCTACTCTCAGAACCCTGTTGTGACTCGCCTTGCGGAAGCCGTGCGAGACGCCTTCGCCACCACCGGCCCAGGCTTTCCGGTGGGGGCGTTCAACTTCTTCCACCCCGAACAGAAAGCCCTGGGCAAGATGGTGATGAGCCGGATGCAGGGCGAACACGGCATCGAGCTCGACACCATCTCTTCGTACAAATTCAGGGAACGTCTCGCCTCTCCTGCCCTGTCGAACAGCCAATCTGTGCAGCAGAGCCTGGTGGCGCTTCGCAACGCAGCGGATGCGGAAAACCTTCCAGGTCGGAATCGACTGGAGAAGGCTCAGCACCACCTCGTCGACCTGCTCCAATATCTCGAAGATAGAGAGGGCTATCGCCTCTTCGCGGGCGAACGGAAGAAGTGCTCGAGCCAGCGGGTGCGTAGCGTTCGGAATGGCTCCCAGTGGCTGCCGGCGACTGACGGGTCCGCTCGGACGAACCGAAGAGCTCGTCGATCACGGACGACGGCGGCTCAGCAACCACGGATGAACACCTGAGGAGATGCGACCTACAGTTGACTCCTCGCTCGGCGCGCGTTTCAGGACTGCGTTGCGGCCTACGACCACTCCGCGGACGGCCGGTCGAGGACGGCGCATAGAACGCAGGCTCGGCGACCGTTCCGCTGCGCGACCACGCGCTCATCGTGTAACTGAGTCCGCGCGGGCTGTCCTTCAGCCGTGCGACGTCCACACAAGCCAGACACCGAGGACGACGCTGGCGCCGCCGGCGACCGTGCGGATCGTGGTGGTGAGATGATCCGCTCGCCCCCCGGTAAAGACGAACGGAAGGGCGATCACACTACTTACGGCGAGCATCCCGATCGTCGAACCGACGCCGAAGACGACGATATAAAGCACGCCGGCGAGCGGGCTCGAAATCGTGGCGAGGACGAAGAGCGTGAGTGCGGCGCTTCCGGTCAGGCCATGGAGCAGGCCGACGAAGAATGGCCGAGTGCCGAACGTACGAACGTGCTGATGCACTGGCACGCGCACGCCTAGCAGCACCTGCCCGCCCAGCACGATGAGAATCAGGGCCACCATGATCTCGAGCGTCTTTTCCAGAGCGGGCGAGATCGTCAGCTTGAAGATGATCGTGGCCATTCCCGCCGTGAGCAGCGCGGCGGTGTGGCCCACTCCCCAGAAGGTGCCCACCAAACACGAACGAACCAGACTGCGATCTCGACTGACGAACGTCGCGACAGCCGCGATGTGGTCGGCGTCGGTGGCGTGGCGCAGACCGAGCAGAAACCCGATGCCAAGCGCCGCGGGTAGCGAGGTATCCGCCGTCATTGGCGTCACAGGCTCAAGAGAGGCGGATCTGTAGGATCCCCGCCGCCGTCAGGGCACGCACGGCGATCGCGACGCCGAGCACGGCCATCACCGCGGACGATGTCAACGGCAGCCAGCGCGTCAGGAGCGGCCCTTCACCGCGGAAGCGCGTCGCGAATTGCCGTGCGTAGACCATGACGAGTCCGATGAGGATGAGCACCGCGGCGAGCCCGATGCTGAACGCGGTGATGAGGGCTAAGCCGAACACGACGCGCCCGAGCGACAGCGCGCCCAACAGGACCACCAGCGCCGCCGGACACGGCACGATGCCTCCAGTCACACCCAGCAGGAACAGCTCCTTGAGCGAGACGTCGCCGGAGACGAGGATGTGATGGTGATGCTCGGCACCCGTGTGCTGCACATCACCGTGATCGTGATGATGGTGGCTGTGATCGTGGTGGTGTGCGTGCCCGCCCGCGTGGCCGCTGTAGCGTCGAAGGAAGAGGACGCCGCCGAGCCCCGCGATGGCCAGCCCCGAGAGGACGCCGACCCAGGGGTAGAGCCGCTCGGGCACGACGTAGCGCTGCGCGTAGAGCGTTACTCCGCCGAGCATGTAGACGCCGACGGTGTGCGACGCGGTGACGATCAGCCCGAGGATCAGCGCATGCCAGGCCGTGCCCCTGGAGCCGACGAGGTAAGCGGCGACCACGGTCTTGCCGTGCCCGGGCTCGAGCGCGTGCAGGGCGCCGAAGCCGACCGCGATAGCGAACGCGGCGAGCACGGTGTCCAGGCCGAGCTGCCGGCTGGCGGCCAATTCCGTGAACGCGCTCCGAGGCGTCGCTTGCTGGTTGGGGACGAGGACGACGCCAGTCGCCTCGGCCTGCTCGACAGGAGGCACGAGAGGCTCGCGCGTCGCCGGGAGGATTGCGTCGCCGCCATGCGCGGCGGGAACTGTCGCATCGGGCGGAACCGAGCGCTTCCAGATCGCCGCGACATATGCCTCGACCGTCTGCGGCGGACTGGACAGCAGGTCAGTGGGATAATCGCTCAGCTCGCCGCTGCGGTCCCGGTCAGGGACCGAACTTTCGACGATGCGTACCTCGGGTCCACCCACCGCAATGATCTCCTTCCACCCGGCGCGCTCGGCGTAATTGCGATCGTGGTAGTCGATGCGCAGATTGATGGCATCGTCGAGGCGCGCGAGGTAGCGTACGCCGATCTTGAGCGTGGGCAGCCCACCGGCGCCGGGTGGAAAGATCACCGAATGCGACTGTGTCTCGAGTGTCACGCGCCGACCGTTCACGGTGAGCGCGAGTCCCTCCTTCAGGCGCTCTGCCTTGTCAGCCGCGTAGGCGGCCACTGTTGGATGATCGGCCTCGGGAGTCAAGCCGGCGTCCTGGATCTCCTGGAAGGCCGGGATCTCCGCCATGTCGATGATGTAGCGCAGCTCGGCGCCATCGCTGCCAAGGCGCAGCGCCGTGTAGCGATTGACACTGAAGTTGCCGAGCGGATGCGGCAGGGCCGTCGCTGGGGCCAGCAAGACGGCGCCCAGCACGAAGGCGAGTCTGCCAAGGCGTAGCCGCCCCGCCCAAGCGGCGCTCACGGGCGATCCTGGAGATCGCGTAGCGTGCGCCTCGCCACATCGGCGTGCAGGAGGTGAAACGAAGGATTCGTCGCCAGCGCGCGCGTCAGATATTCGCGGGCAGCATCGCGGTGCCCCAGGCGCGCGGCGATCATCCCGGCGTGGAAGAAGAGCTTCGCGTCCTTCGTCCCGAGCTTCAGCGCCTCGGCCATCGCCGCCTGAGCCTCGGCCGTCTGTCCGTTCTTGTAGAGCGCCCATGCAAGCACGTCGTAGGCGTAGATGTCGCGGCGGACGTCGAGTTCCTTGCGTGCGAGGTCCAGCGCCTCCGCGAGCTTGACATCGTGATCGGCATAGAAATACGCCAGCTCGCGGTTGTAGATGACGCGGTTCACCACGTTGAGGTATCCGATGTGCTCGACCAGTTCGTATTGCTTGCGCGCCTCGTCGGCACGACCCGCCTTCGCGAGGACGTCGCCGAGGCCGGCCGCATATTCCGGCAGCGGAATGATGCTGAGAGCGCGGCGATACTGGGTCACGGCGTCGTCGAAACGCTGCCGGGCGGCGCCGAGCTGAGCGAGACCGCCCAGCGCGCGGTAGTAGTTGGGCTGGACCGCGAGCGCCTCGCGGTACCACTTCTCCGCGGCCTCCAGTTCGCCGATCATGAAATGCTCGACGCCGAGTTGCCACGCCGCCCAGGCGATACTTTCGGAAGGTCGCTGCGCCGTCTTGCCGATCTCGACGGCGCGTTCAAGGTCTGCGATCGCCCCGCGGACGTCGCCGCGAAGGCTCTTGAGCCCGGCGCGCCGGCCGTACGAATAGAGGTCCACCTCGCGGTCCATCATCTTCGCGTAGGCCGCGTCGGCATCGTCATAGCGTCCGATCTCGAGAAAGGCATCGCCAAGCACGCCGTAGGTGTCGCCGTTCTCGGCATCGATGGCGAGTGCCTTCGTCGCGTATGCGACGGCATCCGCAAACTCGTGCCGGGAGTAGAACACATACGCGAGGTGCCGGAGAGCTCCGGCGTTCCGTGGGGCGAGATCGAGCGACGTTCGAAGCGCCTTCTCCGCGCGCATGAAGTACATCACGTCGCCGGTCTCGCGCGCCTTGCGGATGAACGCATCGCCGAGCCGATAGTACGTGCCGGCATCGCGCGGA